>Ga0209254_10003853_pt1 | contig 13703 bp, 10 predicted proteins | sample FrelakmetDIP11DI_FD_187148 | JGI IMG/M metagenome (GOLD analysis project Ga0209254, IMG submission 187148) | Freshwater lake sediment microbial communities from the University of Notre Dame, USA, for methane emissions studies - DIP11 DI (SPAdes)... | ecosystem: Environmental > Aquatic >...
CGCCGAGAGCGAGAAACGGTGGCTGAAAGTCCAGGCTCCGTGCTCGGTAGCCACGTCGATGTCGAGCCGCCAGTCGCCTTCTCGCCAAACGAACCGCTGCTCGGCAAAAGCTCGCACCATCTCGAACGCGGCGTGGGTCAGCGGAGGCACGCGGCCTTCGCGGGGTACACAGGGCGGTTGTTGACGGTACTCGGGCAGTTCAGCAAGTCGTTGGAGCAGTGACGGTACATTGACATCAGTCGCCATCACGATGCGCAGGTCCGCCTTCATTCCGGCACCGAACGGGAAGGGCCCCACTACGGGCGCGAAAGGCCCCTGCTGACTGATGATCGTCCAGGATACCGGGCCAACAGTGAAGGAGGAACGTGCGGCAACAACCCCAGAGCGGGAGGGCCCCGTGAGCGTTCCGCGCACCTCGCTAATCGTCGCGATGGAGGATCCCGTGTTTTCCACGTCTAGGGTCGCGAGGACGACCGGAGCGCCGTAGAACTGGCCGATGAGGATGGATGGCCGTAGCCCCCTCACGAGCGCCGGCGGCGCTGTACTGTAGAGGACCGCGAACAGCAGAAGGGAGCTCACCACCGCCGTTACGAGGAGGCCGAGGGCCTTCCTTCGGGTGAACCTGAGGCCGCCGTTCACGGGAGACGAAGAGGGCTTCGCAAGTCCCGGAACCTTCTTTAAGGCTTCGACAAGCTCTGCGAGGTCGTACCGCCAGTGACGCACCGTGAGCGATAGCGCTTGGCGCCGCGCGAGTCCTTTCAAATCGACCGGCAAGTCGTCCTCAGTCGGCATCGAGGCGTCGATCAGCAAAGGGAACACGCGAACTTCGGGACGACGCAGGCTTTCCGCCACCTCCTGCCGCACCCAGTCGTCTTCCGAATCGAGTCGGCGTCGCCTTTCGCTGTTCTTCGCATCGACCCACTTGGGACCGATAACGACCAGCATGGCGGCACAGGTATCAAGTGCCCGATGCAGCGCATCGGGGAACTCGGCGCCGGGCGCAATACTGGTTACGTCCTGGAATACCTGTTCCGCCCCGAAGTGCTCGCGCAGGTCCTCTACCAAGCGGCCGACCGCTTGCTCAGTATCCTCCCGACGATAGCTGATGAAGATTCGCGATCGCTCCGCCTTCGCTTCGCTTTGAACCATTCCGCCGAGTGACCCTGTGGATATGCGCTCCGATTCAGCATTGCACGATCTCGTGAATCGCGCAAAGCCCGCAGGCGGAGCGGTCCGCAGAGAGCGTGCGAGGGTGGGAATGGAACCTGGTCGATACGGCACTACAATGGCGCCATTGAACTGTCTCCAAGGTTCTGTCTGCGCTTCGACAGGCTAGGAAAGCACTGTGCGATACAAGGACTACTACGCGATCCTCGGCGTCGAGCGCGGTGCCTCCGAGGACGAGATCAAGAAGGCCTATCGCAAGCTCGCGCGGAAGTACCATCCGGATGTCTCCAAGGAGAAGGACGCCGAGGAGAAGTTCAAGGAGGTCTCCGAGGCCTACGAGACGCTCAAGGACCCCGAGAAGCGGGCCGCCTACGAGCAGCTGGGCCGGTACCGCTCGGGCGAGGAGTTCCGGCCGCCACCCGGCTGGGGCGACCAGTTCCGGGGCGGCGCGGGCGGCGGCGAGGCGCGCTTCGAGGACTACGTCGACCTCGCCGACCTCTTCGAGCGGATGGGCATGCGCAACGCACGCGGACGCGCCGGGGCGCGGGGCTTCTCGATGCCGGGCCAGGACTACGAGGTCGCTGCGAACCTTTCCCTCGAGGACGCGGCCCGCGGCACCGAGCTCACGCTCGAGGTGAACGCGGTCGAGCCGCAGCCCGACGGCGCGATGAAGCGCGTGCCCACCACGACGCGGGTTCGCGTCCCGAAGGGCGTCTCCGACGGTCAGCGGCTGCGCGTTCCCGGCAAGGGCGGACCGGGCGTCGGCGGCGGCGCGGCGGGCGACCTCTACCTCGACATCAAGCTCGCGCCGCACCGGCTGTTCAAGCCCGTCGGCCACGACCTCTACCTCGACGTGCCGATCGCCCCGTGGGAAGCGGTGCTCGGCAAGGAGATCGAGGTCCCGACGCTCGATGGCCGCGTCAACGTGCAGGTGCGGCCGGGCTCGCGCGCCGGGCAGAAACTGCGCTTGACGGGCAAGGGCCTGCCGACGCCGAAGGGCGGGCACGGCGACCTGTACTGCGTGCTCTCGATCGTCACGCCGAGCGTGCTCAGCGATAGAGAGAAGGCGCTCTACGAGGAGCTCGCGCAGGTGTCGAACTTCGACCCGCGCGGGCACCTGCAATGATCAAGTGCGGATCGGGAGACTCGCGATGACCGACCTGCAGATTCTCGACGCCGAGACGACCGTGGCGCTGGAAGAGCTGGCCGCGGCCTCGGGACTGGCACCGCAGGAGGTGCTGGAGCTGGTGGAGTACGGCGCGTTCGAGGTGTCCGGCGAAGGGCCGGGCTACCGCTTCCGCGCGCAGACGATCGTCCAGGCGCGGCGCGTAGCGCGACTGCGCGACGACTTCGAGCTCGCGCCGCCGGCAATGTCGCTGGTGCTGGCGCTGCTCGAGCGGATCGAAGCGCTGGAGCGGCGCATCCTCGAAGCGGAGTGCGGCTCGCCGCGGTGAAGGGCGCTTGACCTCCACCTCCCCGTCGTAAGGGGAGGGCCGGGGTGGGGGTGGGGCGAGCGACAGCGCGACTCCTGCAGCCAATACACCCATCCCGACCTTCCCCCTGGGAGGGGGAAGGAGAGCGCCGGAGCGGGTCACGCCGTCGCGTGAGTCGTCCGCGTATCGCCCACGATCCGCCCGTCGACGAGCTCGATCCTGCGGTCGCAGCGCTCGGCCAGCCGCGGGTCGTGCGTCACGACGAGGAACGTCGTGCGGTGCTCGACGTTGAAGCGCCGCATCAGCGCGAAGATCTCGTCGGCCGTCTGGGTATCGAGGTTGCCGGTCGGCTCGTCGGCGAGCACGAGGGGCGGCTGCATCGCGAGCGACCGGGCGATGGCCACGCGCTGCTGCATGCCGCCGGAGAGCTCGGCCGGCTTCTTCTGCGCGTCGGCCTTGAGGCCTACGGCGTCGAGGAGTCCGAGCGCGGTCTCGCGCATGCCGGGCTCGGTGCGGCCGCGGTCGAGCATCAGCGGCATCATCACGTTCTCGAGTGCCGAGAACGCCGCGATGAGGTGATGGAACTGGAAGATGAACCCCAGCGTGCGCCCGCGCAGCTGCGTGATGCCCGCATCGTGGAGGCTCGTCGTTTCCTTGCCCGCCACGCGGACGCTGCCGGTCGTCGGCCGCTCGAGCAGGCCGATGATGTTGAGCAGGGTCGACTTGCCCGAGCCCGAGGGCCCGACGAGGGCCGCGAACTCGCCCGGCGCGAGCACCAGGTCGATGCCGTGCAGCACCTCGGTCTCGACCGGCGTGCCGACGTTGTAGGACTTGTGCACGTCGCCGAGCCGCAGGATCGGCTCGGGCAGCGTCGCAACGACGGCGCTCATCCGGCGCGGATCGCTGCCACAGGGTCGAGCCTCGCGGCACGCCGCGCCGGCAGCAGCGCGGCGAGCGCGCCGGCAGCGAGGGCGACGAGCCACGTCGAGAGGATCAACGTCCAGTCGACCTCGGGGGTGAAGATCGGCGAGCCGTCGACGTTGCGGAAGAGGCGTGCGAAGAGCCGCACCATGGCCATCGCGAGCGCCGAGCCGAACACCGATCCGACGAGCGCGACGAGCGCCCCCTGCAGCAGGAACACGCGCAGGATCGCGCCGCGCGATGCCCCCATAGCGCGCAGGATGCCGATCTCCTTCTGCTTCTGCACCACCGAGACGACGAGGACGCTCGCGATGCCGAGCGCGACGATGAGCGTGACGAACACGCGGATGGTGAGCGTGCTGATGTTCTGGTTGCGGAAGGCCGTGAGCAGTTGCGCGTTGGTCAGCATCCAGCTCTCGACGCGCAGGCCGGTGTCGGCTGCAAGCCCCGCGGCGATGCGGTCGGCGCGGAAGATGTCGTCGACGGTCATGTCGATGTTGGTCACGCCGCCGGGCAGGTCGAGGAGCGTCTGCGCGAGCTTCATGGTCGTGAACACCCACCGGCGGTTCAGCTCCTTCACGCCGACGTCGAACGTGCCGGTCACGGTCAGGAACTCCTCGCGCCCGTCGGTGGTGGTGAGCCGGATCTTGTCGCCGACGGTGACGCCCAGGTCCTTGGCGAGCTCGAAACCGATCGGTCCGCTCGTGCCGGTGATCAGGAAGCGGCCGGTGATCATGTCGTCGTCGATGGCGACGATGCGCCGGTAGCGGTCGGGATCGACGCCGAGGATGGCGACCGCCTTGGTCGCCGTGCCGCGCGAGGCGAAGCCGGGGCCGGACACCATCGGCGAGACGGCGATCACGCCCGGCGCGCCGGCCAGAGTCGCCATCATCGACTCCCACTGGTCGATGGAGCGCAGGCGTTGCGCGCGCGCCTCGATGCGCGCCGCGATGGCGCTGTCGGTGCGGTCGAGCGCCGGCTGCGCCAGCTCCTCGGGGGGGAACACGACGATGTGCGCCTGGGTCCCGAGCGTCCGGTTGATGAGGCTCGTCTGCAGCCCCTTCACGAGCGCGGTGATGAACACCACCACGGCGACGCCGACCGTCACGCCGGCGATGATGAGCAGCGTCTGCATGCGCCCTTCGCGCAGGAAGCGGAGCGCGATGTTCCAGTCGGTGGGCACGGCGCGCGTCCCCTCCCCTTATCCGAAGATGTCCGGGCCCTTCAGGACCGGCTTCTTCGGCGCCGGCGGGACCGCTTGCACGCGGTCGCCTTCGCGCACCGACGCCTGCGTGGAGGGGATGAGCGCCTCGCCCGGCGCAATGCCGGAAACGATCTCGGTACGCCCGGCACCGCGCAAACCGAGCTCCACGGGCTGGCGCGCCGCGCGGCCTTCGCGCACGACGAGCACCCACGGCGCCTTCGACGCCGCGTCGCGTATCGCTTCCGTCTCGACGATCACGGCGTCGGGCTTGCGCCCTGCGACGATCTCGGCAGAGACGGTCATGTCGGACCGAACGAAGGGCGGCGGGTCGCGCACGCGCAGCTTCACCTCCACCGTCCCCCGTTGCGCGTCGACGCCCGGCGCGATGTAGAACACCTCCGCGGGAAACGGCCTGCCGGGATAGGCGTCGGCCACGACCTGTGCCGTCTGCCCCAGCGCGAGCAGGCCGAGGTTCTTCTCGTCGACGTTCAGCACCACCTGCGTCTCGCCGCCGGCGGCCAGCTGGTAGAGCACTTTGCCCTGCTGCACGACATCGCCCGGCTCGACGAGGCGGCGCAGGATGACGCCGTCAGCCGGCGCGCGCACCACCGTGTAGTCGAGCTTTGCGCGCGCGACCTCGACGGCCGCCTTCGCCTGCTCGCGCCGCGTGAGCGCAAGCGCGAAGTCGGCACCCTTCGGCTGCGTGGTGACCGCCTGCACGCGTGCGCTCTCCACGGCCGCGCGGGCGTTCACGAGGTCGCGCTCGGCGCGATCCAGCGTCGCCTGAGAGAAGAACTTCTGCTCGTAGAGGCGCCGCGTACGGCGGTACTCCTCCTCGGCGAGCTCGAGGTTCGCCTCCGCCTGGCGGAGGTTCTGCACCGCGACCGGTCCCGACAGCTTCTCGATCTGCGCGAGCCGCGCTTCCGCTTCGGCAAGCGACGCCTGCGCCTGCGCGAGCGCGGCCCGCTGCTCCGCGTCCACCAGGCGCAGCAGCACCTGGTCGCGCTTCACCCGCTCGCCCTCGCGCACCTCGATCTTCGCCACGGTGCCGAGGACGACGCTGCCGATCTCGACCTTCGCCGGGCTGATCACGCGGCCCGTGGATACGACCGTCTGCATCAGCTCGCCGCGCTCGGCGACGATCGCGGCGACGCGCTTGCCGTTGAACGCGCGCGCGCCGAGGAGCACCGCAGCCCCGAGCAGCAAGAGCAGCGGAACGATCACCGCCGGACGTCGCAGCTTGGTGGCGAGGCCCACCGCTACAGCCCTGTCCGGTCCGTTGCGCCGCTGCGGGACAGGCATCGCGCCGCGACGACCGGGATCGGGGTCGCCTCGGGCAGGAGCGCTCGGGCTCGCACGACGCGCGCAGGCGGTGTCACGATGCGAAAGGAGTTGCGCGAGAGGCAGGCGCAGGGCCTGCGGTCTGCCCATGGTAGCGGATCGGCCCTTTCGACCTGGGCTGGCATCCCCGGTGCGAGCGGAGCGTGAACGGCGTCGCGCGATCGCGCCGCGTTCGCGTGGCATAGTCCGCGCATGCCGCCGACATCGTCCGCCCCGGCCCTCGCCCTCTGGAGAGCCCTGTCGTTGCTGCTGGTGCTCGTCGCCTGCGCGCCCAGCGCGCGCGCGCAGCCGGCGGCGGCAGCGACGCTGCCGCCGCCGGTCGCCGCGGCGCTCGCGCGCGCCGACGTTCCCGAGTCGGCGGTCGGCATCTTCGTGCAGGACGTCGCGTCCGCGCGTCCGTCGCTTGCAGTCAATGCCGCCCAGCCGATGAACCCGGCGTCGACGATGAAGCTCGTCACGACGTTCGCGGCGCTCGAGCTGCTCGGGCCCGCCTACTCCTGGCGGACGGAGGCGTATGCGACCGGTCCCGTGCGCGATGGCGTCCTCGAAGGCGATCTCGTGCTCAAGGGCTACGGCGATCCGCGGCTGACGCTCGAGGACTTCTGGCTCCTGCAGCGCGCGCTGCGCCAGCGCGGCGTGCGCGAGATCCGCGGCGACCTGGTCCTCGACCGCTCCTGGTTCGAGCCCGTGGACGTGGACCCCGGGCGTTTCGACGGCGAGCCCCTGCGCGCCTACAACGTGGCGCCGGATGCGCTGCTCGTCAACTTCAAGACCGTGCGCTTCCTGTTCCTGCCGGATCCCGAGCGCGCCGCCGTGCGCATCGTTCCCGAGCCGCGCCTCCCGCAGATCGAGGTGGTCAACAACGTCCGCCTGGCGCAAGGGGCGTGCGGCGACTGGCGTGCAAGCGTGAAGCTCGACGTTCAGGAGGCGGTGCCGCCCGCGCCCCTGCGGGTGTCGTTCACGGGGACGATGCCCGCCGCGTGCGGCGAGCGGGCATGGAACGTGAGTCTTCTCGGCCATGCAGCGTATGCAGGCGGTCTTTTCCGGAGCTTGTGGGAGGAGAGCGGCGGCACGCTTCGCGGCGGCGTCCGCGAGGGCCCGGTGCCGGCGGATGCGCGGCTCCTCAACACCCACGAGTCGCCGTCGCTCGCGGAAGTCGTCCGCGACGTCAACAAGTTCTCCAACAACGTCATGTCGCGACAGGTGTTCCTGACGCTTTCGGCGGAGATGCTGACGCTTCCCGCGCGGCCGGATCGTTCCACGCGAGTGGTGCAGTCGTGGCTCGGCGCGAAGGGCCTCGCGATGCCGGAGCTCGTGCTCGAGAACGGCTCCGGGCTGTCGCGCGTCGAGCGCATCAGCGCTTCGAGCCTCGGGCGGCTGCTGGTGGCGGCCTGGCGCTCGCCGGTGATGCCGGAGCTCGTCGCCTCGCTGCCGCTCGCGGGCTATGACGGCACGCTCCGCAAGCAGCCGCGTACCGATCCCGCGGCCGGCCGCGCGCACCTCAAGACGGGCTCGCTCGCCGAGGTCCGCTCGATCGCCGGCTACCTGCTCGACCGCAACGGACGGCGCCAGGCGCTGGTCTTCATCGTCAACCATCCCAATGCCGCGCAGGCCGACGCCGCCATGAACGCGCTGGTGCGTTGGGTCTACGGAGAGCGCGGAGAGCGGGCGGAACCATGAACGTACTCGTCGTCGGCGGTGCAGGCTACATCGGCTCGCACATGGTGAAGTTGCTGCTCGAGCGCGGCCACGCGGTGACCACGCTCGACGACTTCTCGACCGGCTACCGGGATGCCATCGTCGGCGGAGACGTCGTCGAGGCCGATCTCGGCGATGCCGGCGCGGTGGGCGCGGCGATCGCGAAGGCCCGGCCGCACGCGGTCATGCACTTCGCATCCTTCATCCAGGTCGGCGAGTCGGTGCAGCAGCCGGCGAAGTACTACCTCAACAACGTGGCGAAGACGCTCGTGCTCCTCGACCAGGTGGCGAAGGCCGGCGTGCGCCGCTTCGTGTTCTCCTCGACCGCGGCGATCTTCGGCGAGCCGGAGTACGTGCCGATCGACGAGCGCCACCGCGCGCTGCCGATCAATCCCTACGGCCGGACGAAGCTGATGGTCGAGCAGGCGCTCGCGGACTTCGACCGTGCCCATGGCCTGCGCTCGGTGTGCCTGCGTTACTTCAACGCGGCGGGCGCCGATCCCGAAGGCGCCATCGGCGAGCGCCACGAGCCGGAGACGCACCTCATTCCGCTCGTGCTGATGGCGGCCACCGGCCGACGGCCTTCGATCTCCGTCTTCGGCACCGACTACGACACGCCCGACGGCACCTGCATCCGCGACTACATCCACGTCGTCGACCTGAGCGAGGCACATCTCGCGGCGATCGACTGGATGGACGCCCACGACCGCTCCGGCGCGTTCAACCTCGGCAACGGCCAGGGCTTTTCCGTGCACGAGGTCATCGCCACCGCGGAGAAGGTGTGCGGCCGGCCGATCCCCGTCGTGCATGCCCCGCGCCGCGCCGGGGACCCGGCTCGCCTCGTCGCCGACGCGACGCTCGCGAGGCGCGAGCTCGGCTGGACGCCGCGGTTTGCCGCACTGCAGACAATCGTTGACCATGCCTGGCGCTGGGAGCGGAAAGTGGCCGGGCTCTGATGCGGCGTTGATGGCACACTCGCCGGCTTTCCGACCTCGCGAGCGCTGCGGGCGCTCTTGTCGATGACCGCGAAGATCCACCCCGTCGTCCTCTGCGGCGGCGCCGGCACCCGACTCTGGCCGATGTCGCGCCGGCTGCTCCCGAAGCAGTTCCTGCCCCTCGTCTCCGAGCGCTCGATGCTCCAGGACACCGTCCTGCGGCTGTCCGGGCTCGAGAACCTCGCCGCGCCGATCGTCGTCAGCAACAACGACCACCGCTTCCTCGTCGGCGAGCAACTGCGCGAGGTCGGCATCGAGGGCGCTGCGCAGGTGCTCGAGCCCGTCGGCCGCAACACCGCGCCGGCGGTCGCCGCGGCCGCGCTCGAGGCGCTCGCGCGCGACTCCGAGGCACTGCTGCTCGTGCTCGCCGCCGACCACATGATCCGGGACGTCTACCGCTTCCACGAGGCGATCCGCGCCGCAGCCGCGGTCGCGCGCGGCGGTCGCCTCGTGACCTTCGGCATCAAGCCCACCGACGCCGCGACCGGCTACGGCTACATCGAGCTGGGCGATCCCCTGCCCGGCCAGCCGGGCGCGTTCTCGGTCGCACGCTTCGTCGAGAAGCCCGACCGCAAGACCGCGGAAGGCTTCCTCGCGAGCGGGAAGTTCGCCTGGAACAGCGGCATGTTCGTGCTCGGCGCGCGGCAGTACCTCGACGAGCTTGCGGCTCTCGCGCCGGAGATCGCTGCGGGAGCGCGGGCAGCCTGGGACACCGCCGCGTGCGATCTCGACTTCCGGCGGCTCGACGAGAAGGCGTTCGCCGCCTGCCCGTCCGACTCGATCGACTACGCGGTGATGGAGAGGACGCGGCATGCCGCCGTCATCCCCGCCGACATCGGCTGGAGCGACGTCGGATCGTGGTCGACACTCTGGGAGGTGAGCGGCAAGGATGCGAACGGCAACGCCGCACGCGGCGACGTCCATCTCACCGACGCGCGCAACTGCTACGTGCGTGCCGAGAGCCGCATGGTGTCGGTGATCGGCGCCGAGGACCTGGTGGTCGTGGAGACCGACGACGCGATCCTCGTGGCGCATCGCGACAAGGTGCAGGCGGTGAAGGACGTCGTCGGCCACCTCGACCGCGCCAACCGCGGCGAGGCGGTGTCGCACAAGCGCGTCTACCGGCCTTGGGGCTGGTACGAGAGCGTGACGGACGGCGAGCGCTACCAAGTGAAGCGCATCATGGTGAAGCCGGGCGCATCGCTCTCGCTGCAGATGCACCACCACCGCGCCGAGCACTGGGTGGTGGTGTCCGGCACGGCGCGCGTCACGCGCGGCGAGGAATGCGTGCTCGTCGCGGAGAACGAGTCGACCTACATCCCCCTCGGCACCAGGCACCGGCTGGAGAACCCGGGCAAGCTGCCGCTGTTCCTCGTCGAGGTGCAGTCGGGCAGCTATCTCGGCGAGGACGACATCGTCCGGTACGACGACGAGTACAAGCGCGTCTGATCGACGCCTCGTGCGACGGGAGCAGCGCCCGCCCCGGGGGAAAGCGCCCGTGGGCTCAGCCCGCCTCCGCGTGGCTCGCCGCGAGCGCCGCGTGGCGCTCGGCCTCCGCCCGTGATCGCACGCCGTTGAAATAGAGGTTGAGCACCACCGACGCGATCGCCGCGAGCAGGATCCCCGAGTGCAGCAGCGGCGACAGCGCCTTGGGCATGTGCCGGAAGAACTCCGGCGCCACGAGCGGGATCATGCCGAAGCCGATGCTGATGGCGATGATGTACGGGTTCGCCTTCTCGCGCTCGTAGTCGACGCCGGCGAGGATCTTGATGCCGGTCGCGGCGACCATGCCGAACATGACGATGCCGGCGCCGCCGAGCACGAACTGCGGCACCGAGGCGACCACGTGCGCCATCTTCGGGAACAGGCCGAAGGCGAGCAGGATCACCCCGCCGGCGGCGCACACCCAGCGGCTGCGCACACCCGTCACGCCGACGAGCCCGACGTTCTGCGAGAACGAGGTGTACGGGAAGGTGTTGAAGATGCCGCCGATCAGCGTGCCCAGGCCGTCGGTACGCAGGCCGCGGGTGAGGTCGTCCTGCGTCACCTTCTTGCCGGTGATGTCGCCGAGCGCGAGGAACATGCCCGTGGACTCGATCATGACGACGATCATGACCAGGCACATGGTGAGGATCGCGAGCGCGTCGAACTTCGGCATCCCGAACTGGAACGGCTGCACCAGCGCGAACCACTTCGCCTCGTCGAGCCCGGCGAAGCTCACCCGCCCCGCCCCGAGCGCGATGAGGAAGCCGATCACGAGCCCGAGCAGCACCGCGATGTTGCCGAAGAAGCCCTTCACGTACTTCACGATCAGCAGGATCGAGACGAGCACCACGAAGGCGATGCCGAGGTTGAAGGGATCACCGTAGGTCGGGTTGCTCGGGCTCGGGTGACCGGCCGCCCAGTTGATGCCGACGCGCATGAGCGAGATGCCGATGACGGTGATGATCGTGCCGGTCACCACCGGCGGAAACAGCGGCAGCATCCGGCTCACCAGCGGCGCGACGAAGATGCCGAATATGCCGGCGCCGATGACCGCACCGTAGATTCCGAGCAGGCCGAGATCGGGGTTGGCGGCCATCGCGAGCATCGGCCCCACCGAGGCGAAGGTCACGCCCATCATCACCGGCAGGCGGATGCCGAACTTCCAGACGCCGACCGCCTGGATCAGCGTCACGATGCCGCACGCGAAGAGGTCGGCGTTGATGAGGATCGCGACCTGGTCCTTCGGCAGCTTGAGCGCCGCGCCGAGGATGAGCGGCACCGCCACGGCACCCGCATACATGACGAGGACATGCTGGAGCCCGAGCACCAGCAGCCGGCCTGCCGGCAGGCGCTCGTCGACGGGATGCGTTGCGGGGATGGCGCTCATGCGGCTCTCCTCGGGTCGTGGCGACGGGTGCGCGCCCCTACCCGGCGCGCGGACGGAAACCTTCGATGAAGCGGAGCAGGACGCGTGCGCCGGCGGCGGCGTCCTCCGCGGTGATCGCTTCGCGCGGGTTGTGACTGACCCCTCCCGAACAACGCACGAAGATCATGCCGATGTCCGCGATCGCGGCGAGCGCCATGCCGTCGTGGCCGGCGCCGCTCGGCAGGTCGAGCACGCGATGCCCCTCGGCCGCGATCGCGCTGCGGATCTGCGCCTGCAGCCAGTCGGCGCAGGCGACGCTCCGGCTTTCGTGCACTTGTGCGATGGTCGCGGTAAGCCGGCGGGCTGCGGCGATGCGCCCGATCGCCGCGCGGATGCGAGTCACCGCCGCCGTCCGGTCCGCATCCTGCGGCGAGCGCACGTCGATCGAGAAGCGCGCCTCCCCGGGAATGACGTTCGTCGCGCCGGGCTTGGCTTCGAGCATGCCCACCGTCGCGACGAGATCCGGCGTCTGGCGCGCACACGCTTCGATCGCGAGCACGCACTCCGCGGCGGCGGCGAGCGCATCCTGCCGGAGGGACATCGGCACCGTACCGGCGTGACCCGCCGTGCCGCGCAGTTCGACCATGAGCCGCTGCGCGCCGTTGATTGCCGTGACGTTGCCGACGGCGAGCCCGTGCGCCTCGAGCACCGGCCCCTGCTCGATATGCAGCTCGGCATAGGCGAGGATGTCGTCGCTGCGCCGCGCGGCGCTGCCGATCCCCTCCGGGTCGAGCCCGAAAGCGACCAAAGCGTCGCGCATGCTGACGCCGTCGCGGTCGCGCTTGTCGAGCACGCGAGGATCGAAGGTGCCGGCCACCGCGCGCGAGCCGAGCAGGGTCGCGCCGAAGCGCACTCCCTCCTCGTCGCCGAAGCCGATCACCTCGATCGCGAACGGCAGTCGCGCGCCCTTCTCCGCGAGCGCGCGGACGCACTCGATGGCGGTGACGACGCCGAGCATCCCGTCGTAGCGGCCGGCGTTGCGCACGGTGTCGAGATGCGAGCCGAGCATGAGACACGCCGGGCCGGGAGCGCGTCCCTCGTAGCGGCCGACCACGTTGCCGATCGCATCGATGCGCGCCGTCATTCCTGCCTCGCGCATCCAGCCCCGTACGAGGTCGTTCGCGGCGCGATGCTCGGTGCTCAGGAAGACACGCGTCAGCGCGGCGTCGCCGTCCTCCGAGAGCCGCGCGAGTGAAGCGCAGTGCGCCACAATGCGGACGCCGGACGGCGGCGCCAGCTCGGCGGTCGTCGCCGGTGCCGCGGCGGTCATCGCGCGCGCTCCGTGACCAGCACGGCACGGAAGTCGTTCACGTTGGTGAGCGTCGGACCGGTCACGACGCTGTCGCCCAGCGCGCCGAAAAAGCCGTGGCCGTCGTTGGCGGCAAGGCGTTCGCGCGGCCGCATGCCGGCGTTCCACGCGCGTGCGAGCGTGTCCGGCGTCGCGATCGCACCGGCGATCTCCTCGACGCCGTCGACGCCGTCGGTGTCGCCCGCGAGCGCCCACACGCCCGGCTCGCCGCGGAGGGCGATCGCGAGCGACAGCAGGAGCTCGACGTTGCGCCCGCCGCGGCCGTCGCCGCGCAGGGTGACGGTGGTTTCGCCGCCGGAGAGCATCACGCACGGCGGTGCGAAAGGCTCGCCGCGCCGCGCGACCTGCTGCGCGATGCCCGCCATCACCTTGCCGACGTCGCGCGCCTCGCCCTCGAGCGCATCGCCGAGGATGTGCGCCCTGAGTCCCGCCTCGATCGCAACCCGCGCCGCAGCTTCGAGCGCCCTCTGCGGTGTGGCGACGAGCCGGCTCTCGACCCGCGCGAGCCGCGGGTCACCGGGCTTCACGCTCTCGCCCGCGCCGCTCGCGAGCACTGCGCGCACGTGCGGCGGCAGCTCGATCGCATAGCGCGCAACGATCGCGAGCGCCTCGGCGCAGGTCGTGGGATCGGGCACGGTCGGACCCGAGGCGATGTCGATCGGATCGTCGCCCGGCACGTCCGAGATGAGCAGGTTGACGACGCGCGCCGGGTGACAGAGCGCGG
>Ga0209254_10003854_pt1 | contig 13702 bp, 10 predicted proteins | sample FrelakmetDIP11DI_FD_187148 | JGI IMG/M metagenome (GOLD analysis project Ga0209254, IMG submission 187148) | Freshwater lake sediment microbial communities from the University of Notre Dame, USA, for methane emissions studies - DIP11 DI (SPAdes)... | ecosystem: Environmental > Aquatic >...
TTCGGCGGCCCCGCGGGCCAGATTGCCATCCTCCACCGCGAGGTCGTCGAGCGTCGCCACTGGCTCGACGATCGCGAATTTACGCGCGCGCTGAACTTCTGCATGTTGCTGCCGGGTCCCGAAGCGCTGCAGCTTGCGATTTTCCTCGGCTGGAAAATGCACGGTAACCGCGGCGGACTCGTGGCGGGGCTGGGCTTCATTCTCCCGGCCGTGCTGCTGTTGTTCGCGCTCTCGTATGTCTACGTGGCGCACGGGTCGCTGCCCTGGGTATCGGCGCTGCTGTACGGCCTGCAGGCCGCGGTCGTCGCGCTGGTGCTGCAGGCGATGGTGCGCATCGCACGCCGTGCGCTGAAATCAACGCTGCACGTGGTCCTTGCGCTTGCGTCATTCGTGGCGCTCGAATTCGCGCGCGTGCCGTTTCCTGTCGTGCTGCTGCTGGCGGCAACGCTGGGCGCGTATCTCGCACGTCACGCGGCGTCGAACGTGGGAGCCGTTGCCAGCGCGACCCCTGCGCGCGGCGCAAAGACCGCCAGGATCGCCGCCGTCGGTCTCGCGCTCTGGCTGATTCCGCTGCTCGTCGTGGTGGCCACGCTCGGCGGCAGCTCGCTGTGGGCGGCCATCTACCTGTTCTTCACGAAAGCCGCGCTGGTGACTTTCGGTGGCGCGTACGCGGTGCTCGGCTACGTCACGAACCAGCTGGTCGACAACCTCGCATGGGTCACGGCGGACCAGTCCGTCGCCGGACTGGCGCTGGCGGAGACCACGCCGGGCCCGTTGATCATCGTGCTGCAGTTCATGGGGTTCATGGCCGGCTGGAACCAGCCAGGACCGTTGTCGCCGCTCGGCTCGGCGCTGCTTGCAGGCGCGCTCGCGACGTGGGCGACGTTCCTGCCGTCCTTCCTGTTCATCCTGCTCGGTGCGCCCTACGTCGAGCGGCTCACGCGCAACGCGCGCATCGAAGGCGCGCTCGGTGCGATCACCGCGGCGGTCGTCGGCGTCATAGCGACACTGGTATTGCTGCTTGCACAGGTGGTGCTGTTCCCGGGCGGGTGGCGTGCCGCGCCGGACTGGAATGCCGTGCTGATCGCGCTGGCGGCGTGGTTCCTGCTCGAGCGGGCGCGCTGGCCGCTCGGGCCCGTCCTGCTGGCGGCCGCGGCGAGCGGGTTATTGCTGCGGCTGCTGCAGCAGTGAGTCGAGTCGCTGCTGGAATACCTCGAAGGGCTTGGCTCCGGACATCAACTCGCCTGCGAACTCGCCGTTGACGACCCGGCCGATTACGAACGACGGTGTTGACGCGATGCCGCTCGAGGCCGCCAGTGCCGCATCGGCACGCACGGCTGCCAACACGGCGGGGTCGGCGCGGCAGCTCTCGAAGCGGGTGGTGTCCAGTGCGAACTTACCCGCCAGCTCCGCGTAGCGTCCCTGGCTCAGGAGCGACTGGTCGCGGAACAGCGCCTCGCGGTATTCCCAGAACTTGCCCTGCTGTCCTGCGCAGCGCGCAGCCACGGCAGCGGGCAGGGCGAACTCGTGGAACGGCAGCGGCAGGTCGCGCGTTGCGAACCGGACCTTGCCCGTATCGACGTAGCGTTCGCGCAGCAGCGGCCAGGTGTCGCGGGCGAACCGTGCACAGTACGGGCACTGCAGGTCCGTGAATTCGATGATCATGACCTGCGCCTCGGCGGAGCCGAGGATGCGTTCGTCAGCCGGGGAATTCCTGGCCGCAGCCGGTGCGGCGACGGGGGCCTCGGCCGTCCGGGCGGTCGACGCACACCCGGCTGCACCGGCCAGTGCGACAAGGGCTGGCACGAGCAATGCCCGCAGGGTCGACGCAACGTTCCTATTCATGGGGTGCGAGCCTGCGTCGGAACGAGGATGACCGCAAGTGCCGCTGCCCGGACCGTGACGCGCGCGGTAACATCCGCGCATGAAGTACCTGCACACGATGGTCCGCGTCACCGACATCGACGCCTCGCTCAAGTTCTATTGTGACGCGCTCGGGCTGCGCGAACTGCGCCGCACCGAGTATCCCAAGGGCCGGTTCACGCTGGTGTTCCTGGCCGCGCCCGGGGACGACGACGCGCAGGTCGAGCTCACCTACAACTGGGATCGCGAGGAGTACGGCAGCGGCCGCGCCTTCGGCCACCTCGCCTACGAGGTCGACGACGTCTACGCGACGTGCCGTCGCCTCATGGAGCACGGCGTCACGATCAACCGTCCGCCGCGCGATGGCCGCATGGCCTTCGTCAGGTCGCCGGACGACATTTCAATCGAGTTGTTGCAGAAGGGCGTGGCACAGGCGCCGGCCGAACCCTGGCTGAGCATGCCGAACATTGGCGCCTGGTAACTCGTCACGCCTGCGGCAATCGCTCAGCAGTGCTTAGAACGTCGCGCCGACGATGCGCGGTTCGGGCTCCAGGGCGACGCCGAATTTCTCCTGCACCGAGGCTGCCACGCGACGCGCAAGCGCCAGTAATTGCGGCCCGGTGGCTTGCCCGAGATTGACCAGCACCAGCGCATGTTGCGCCGACACGGCGGCATCGCCATCGCGGCAGCCACGCCAACCCGCCTGCTCGATCAGCCAGGCCGCTGACAGCTTGTGCTCGGCATCGGTCGACGTCGGGAAGAGCGGCACGCCCGCGAAGCGCGACTGTAGTTCGACAGCGACGTCGCGCGCGACGACGGGGTTCTTGAAGAAACTGCCGACGTTACCTGCGACGGCAGGGTCCGGCAGCTTGCGCCGGCGAATGCGTCGCACCGCCGCGGCAACGTTGCGCGGCGTCGCGTTCAACCCACCCATCGCGGCAAGTTCCTCGCTGAGCCCGGCGTACGAGAGGTTCGTCGCGCCGGCCTGCGGCAGACGCAGCTCGATGGCCGTGACGATCCGGCGATCGGGCTCGCGCTTGAACACGCTGTCGCGATAACCGAACCCGCAGCGTGCAGCCGTCAGCCGGTCGAAGGCAGCCGTCTGGCGGTCGTAGACGTGCACGGCCGCGATGACCGTGCCGACTTCGACGCCGTACGCGCCGATGTTCTGGATGGGCGCAGCGCCCGCCTGACCGGGAATCAACGCGAGGTTCTCGAGGCCCTGCAGGTCGTGATCGAGCGTCCAGTCGACGAGCGCGTCCCATTCGAACCCGGCATCGACGTGCACGAGCGCGTGATCGCCGGCATCGCCGAGGATGCGGGCCGCATGGCACTGCAGGTGAATCAGGCAACCGTCGAACCGGTCGGTGGCGAAAAGCACGTTGCTCCCTGCGCCCAGCACCATCAGTGGCAGGTGCTGCAACGCGGGCTCGGCCAGCAGGGCAGGCAGCGCGGCTGCGTCGTGCACGGTTGCCAGGCAACGCGCGCGCGCGTCCAGATGGAACGTGTTCCAGCCGCGCAGTGATACGTCCCAGGCAAGCGAATACGCGGCGGCCATCCGGCCCTCCAGGGGCGTGCGGCGAAGGGCGGTGAGCTTGCCACTGCGCGAGTGCATCCGTCACTATGCATGCAAGGCCGCAGCAGCCGGGCCCACTCGACCATGCAGACAAATAACATATCGCCACGCGGCGTCGGCACGGCTGCGGAAGCCCAGGCGTTCCTCGACGCGAACCCCGACATCGAGGCCGTGCAGCTGGTCATCACCGATGCGTGCGGCGTGGGCCGCGGCAAGAACGTGGCGCGGGAAGAGCTCGCGGCGCTGTACGGCAGTGGCCGCAACGTCGCCGGTTCCATTCTTGGCCTCGACATCACCGGCGAGGACGTCGAGGGCACCGGGCTGGTCTGGGACGTCGGCGACGCCGACCAGTGCTGTCGGCCGGTTGCGGGATCACTGGCACGTGCGCCCTGGCTCAAGCGGCCCTCGGCGCAGGTCCTCGGCACGATGTACGAACTCGACGGCCAGCCGTCGCAGGCCGATCCGCGCCACGCGCTTGCCGGGGTCGTCGCGCGCTGCGAAGACGCAGGCCTGACGCCCGTCGTCGCCGTCGAGCTCGAGTTCTACCTGCTTGAACGCGACGCAGCCGGCCGACTGGTGCCTGCGGCCGGCATGCTGAGCGGCGAGCGCCGCGGTCGCATCGACGCTTACGGCCTCGGCCGCCTCGACGACATGGCGCCGCTGTTCGACGATCTCTATGCGTCGGCGAAAGCGCTGGGGCTGCCCGTGCGCACGCTGATGTCCGAGTACGCGCCGGGGCAGTTTGAGATCACCCTCGAACACCGGGCCGATGCAATGCGCGCGGTCGACGAGGCCATCCTGTTCAAGCGCGCCGTCCGCGGCGTCGCCGTGCGGCATGGACGCATGGCGTGTTTCATGGCCAAGCCGTTTGCGGAACGGGCTGGCTCGGGGATGCACCTGCACGCAAGTCTCGCCGACCGCAGCGGCAACAACGCCTGCGCCGCCGATGATCCTGCCGGCAGTCCGCTGCTGCGCCATGCGATCGGCGGCTTGCGGTCGACGCTCGCGGACGGCATGGCGATCTATGCGCCCAACGCCAATTCGTATCGCCGTTTCCGTTCGATGAGCTATGCGCCGGTCGCCGTCACCTGGGGCATCAACAACCGCTCCGTCAGCCTGCGTGTGCCGGCCGGACCACCGGCGAGCCGCCACGTCGAACACCGCGTGGCTGGTGCGGACGCGAACCCATACCTCGTCGCCGCGCTGGTGCTCGGGGGCATGCTGCACGGCGTCGAGCATCGGCTCGATCCCGGGCCGCCGGTGGAGGGCAACGGCTATGCCCAGGTGCGTCAGGGCACGCTGCCCACGCAATGGCACGCTGCGCTCGAAACGGCCGCGTCCTCGGCGTTCCTGCGCGACACGCTGGGCCCACGATTCCTCGATGTTTTCCTCGCGATCAAGCGCCAGGAGGCCGAAAAATTCGGTGCGCTGGTGAGCGACCGCGACTACGAGTGGTACCTCGACACGGCGTGAGCACGACGCGACATAATTTTGCCGCCATTCTGGTGGACGCGCGCTGCGTGCCCGGCGCAGCATTAAGTCATGCCGATCGCGGCCGGAGTGAGAGCTGAATCAACGTGAGGCTGGCTGGGCGCGCGGAGAATGCACCGCACGAACGCCGCTTGCCCACCGAGGATCAGCCAGTGAACCGCATTTCCGCCCGCACGATTGCCCGCAGCGCCGCACTTTCGAGCAGGAGTTCCCCGCCCGTGACCATCCACCTGCGCAAGATGTACGTCGACTGCCGATTCGGGCAGTTGCACTTGCATACGTCGTTTCCCTCGAGTGGCGGTTTCGACGAACTGACCCCGCTGCTCTGCCTGACGCCACCGACCCTGACGGGCCGGGCGTTCCGTCCGGTGCTGCGCGACCTCGGTCGTGACCGCAGCGTCTATGCCCCGGACCTGCCGGGTTCGGGTGAGTCGGACGGGCCCGAGCAGGCGCCGGTCGTGGCCGACCACGCCGCCGCGTTCGTGGACCTGGTCGATTCGCTGCGGCTCAAGCAGGTGGACGTGATTGGTTACCAGGGCGGTGCGCTGGCGGCCATCGAACTCGCGCTGGCGAAGCCCGAACAAGTGCGCCGACTGATCCTGATCGGCGTGCCGTCGTCGGATGGCAGCTACCAGGTCGGCGAACGCCTGCCGCTGCTCAAGCTGCCCGTGATGATCCTGCGCGCGCATGACGAGTTCTGGGAGTCGACGGGTCGCATCGAATCGCTGCTCCGCGAAGCGCGCCGCGTCGATCTTTCCCACCCCACGGGCAACGTGCTCGACGCGGATGCCGGGGAAATCGTGCGGTACACGCGCGACTTCCTCGATCGCTAGCGCCGTCATTCGTGTCGCAGCGCGTCGATCGGGTTGAGTTGCGCGGCCTGGCGCGCCGGGAAGTAGCCGAAGATCACGCCGATCAACGCCGAAAAGACGAAGGCGACGACGTTGATGCGGACGTCGAACAGGAACGGCACCTGCAACAGCGGCGCCAGCGCCCAACTGGCGACCAGGGCCAGCAGCAGGCCGATGACTCCGCCGAGGCAGGCCAGCACGACGGCTTCCACCAGGAACTGCAGCAGCACCTCCCGTCCGACGGCGCCGATCGCGAGCCGGATGCCAATCTCGCGCGTCCGCTCGGTCACGGACACCAGCATGATGTTCATGATGCCGATGCCGCCGACGAGCAGGCTGACCGCTGCAACGGCGCCCAGCAGTGAGGTGAGGATGCGCGTGGTTCCCTGCAGCGTCTGCGAGATCTGCGCCGTGTCGAAGATGTTGAAGTCGTCCTGCTTCGCACCGCGGATGTTGCGACGTTCACGCAGCAACGACTGCAGCGAGGCGGTCACGGCCGCCGTGTCGTAGGCCGGGTCCACCTTCACCAGCATCTGCCGTACTTTGCGGTTGCCGGTGATGCGTCGCTGCACGGTCTTGATTGGCATCAGCACGACGTCGTCCTGATCGTTGCCGAAGCCGCCCTGGCCACGCGTCACGAGCGTGCCGATCACCTCGCACGACAGGCCACGCAGGCGGAAGCGCTGCCCCAGCGGGTCGTCCGCGCGGAACAGGTTGCGCTGCACCGTCGATCCGATCACGCACACTGCCTTGCCGGCCTGTTCTTCGGCGGCCGTGAACGTGCGTCCGGAGGCCGTGTCCCATTGCTGCGCCGTGAAGTAGTCGGACGTCGTGCCGTTGACGGTCGTTGACCAGTTGGCGGCATTGCGCACGGCCGTGCCCGACGCCTGCGAGAGGGGGGCGACCACGACGACACCGGCGACCTGGTCGCGGATGGCCGCGACGTCGTCCATGTCGAAGTCTGCCGGTGCCGGGCCACCGCCGCCGCGACCGAAACCTTGTCCCGGGCGAACCTGCAGTATGTTCACGCCCAACCCGGAGATCTGCTCGCGCACGGCTGCCGTCGCCCCATTGCCGAGCGTGACCATCGTGACGACGGCCGCGACGCCGATCACGATGCCGAGCACGGTCAGGAACGAGCGCAACACGTGGCGGCGGATTTCCCGCAGTGCGAGCACCAGCGTGGGTCCGAGCATGCTCATGGCCAGCGTGCCTCGCCTTGCTCCACGAGACCGTCGCGCACGTGCGCAACGGTATGTGCATAGGCGGCCATCTCGGCTTCGTGGGTCACCATGAGGATGGTGATTCCGGTCCGGTTGAAGCGAGTCAGGAGTTCCATGATCTCGAGCGAGCGCGCCGTGTCGAGGTTGCCGGTCGGCTCGTCGGCGAGCAGCACCTGTGGCGAGGTGACGATCGCGCGCGCGATGGCCACACGCTGTTGCTGGCCTCCGGAGAGTTCGGCGGGGGTGTGGTCCCACCAATCGGCGAGGCCCACTTGCGACAGCGCATTCATCGCAGCTTCCCGTCGCGCGCGCGGCTTCTCGCCACGGTAAAGCAGCGGCAATTCGACATTCTCGAGTGCGTTGGTGCGTGCGAGCAGGTTGAAGCCCTGGAACACGAAACCGAGGTAGCGGCGACGCAGCAGCGCGCGTTCGTCGCGGGTCAGCTTTTCGACGTGGAAGCCCTGGAACAGGAACTCACCTGCGGTCGGCACGTCGAGGCAGCCGAGGATGTTCATCATCGTCGACTTGCCGGATCCCGACGGCCCCATTACCGCAACGAAGTCGCCGGCCGCGACGTCGAAATCCACGCCGCGCAGCGCCTCGAAGCTTGCGACACCGGAGCCGAAGGTCTTGGTCACGCCGCGCAGCTGGATCAGGGGATCGCCCCGGTCGGCGCGTGCGGCACCGGGGCCATCACCCACTGGCGCCCTCCGTTGCGAGCTTTCCCGTGATCACCGACGCCCCTTCGCGCAATGTGTCTCCCGTGACTTCCGTCAGCGTGCCGTTCGTATCGCCCGTCTTGACCGCCACGGGCTCCGGCTCGCCTTGCGCATTGAGAATGTAGACTTCCTGCGCGCTGCCACGTCCGATCTGGACCTCGCGAGCTTTGTTGCCCGCGGTGCCGCGCGGCGGACCCGGCATCAATACCTTGGTGACGCCGCTGCGCTCGCCACTTGCCGCGCTGGCGTCGGGCGAGAAGCGCAATGCGGAGTTGGGCACGAGCAGCACGTCGCGCTTCTCGCTGGTGACAATCTCTGCCGTGGCCGTCATGCCTGGACGAAGCGTCGAATCCTTGTTGTCCACCGTGAGCACGGCCGTGTAAGAAACCACGGTGCTGGACGAAGTGCTCGAGGTCGTCGAACTGGTGCTGGCATTCGCGCCGACATCGACACGTTCGACCCGCGCCGGAAACGTGCGGCCAGGGAAGGCATCCACCTGGAACGTGGCCGACTGCCCGGCGGCGACCTGACCCACGTCGGCTTCATCCACCTTGACCTCGAGCCGCATAGCGCTCAGGTCCTCCGCGATCAGGAACAGCACGGGCGCATTGAACGAGGCCGCCACGGTCTGGCCGGGATCGATCTGGCGCGACAGTACGACGCCTGTCACCGGCGAGAGGATCAGGGCCTTGGAGAACTGCGTCTGGTCCGACGACAGCTGTGCCCGCGCCCGTGCCACGCCGGCCTCCGCGGTGCGCACGCCCGCAACCGCTCGTGCGTACTCTGCCCTGGCGGTGTCGAGCTCCGCGGCCGACGGCACCTTGCCGCCCGAAAGCCTGTGCACTTCCTCGAATCGCGCGAGCGCTGCCTGTGTCTGCTGCGTCGTGGCTGCGGCCTGCGCGACGTTGGCGATCGCGGACTGCAGCGACGCCCGGCTCTGCGCGATCGTGTCCTGCAGCCGTGCGGTGTCGATTCGTGCCAGGACCTGGCCTCGCTGCACCCGGTCGTTGTTGTCGACGTTTACTTCAGTCACGAGGCCTGACAGTTCCGAGCCCACCTCGACTTCGTTGGTCGGCTGCAGGTTGCCGGTGGCCGACACCGTGACGCGCAGGTCGCCGCGTTGCACAGGCGTGGTTGCGTAGTTCGGCTGGTCGCTCTTGCGCCCCGTGAAATACAGGACGGCGAGACCGGCCAGGAGCACCAACCCGACGACGGGCGCCGCTTTGCGCAGCAGTCGCATTCGCGCCGAGGACGGTTGCCGACCGAGAAATTCGTCGAGCGTCGAACGCTCCGGACTGGCGCTTGCCTGCTGTTCCATTGGGTCCTTCACGGAAATTTGGACGTCAGCGAGCGCGGGGCGGGCGCGTTCTCCCAACCGCCGCCGAGCGCCTTGAAGAGTTGCACGGCCGCTGCTGCACGGTCGGCGTGGGCAGCCGCGCGGCTGGTCTCGGTCGTGAGCAGGCTGCGCTCCGAATCGAGCAGACTGAAGAAATCGATGATACCGGCCTGGTACTGGCTGCGCGCCAGCGCCGTCGCGTTCCGCGCAGCTTCTTCGGCGACGGCGAGTTCGCGCTCGCGCCGTTCGGTGACGGAGATCGCCACCAGCGCGTTCTCGGATTCCTCCAGCGCCACCAGTACGGTGTCGCGGTAGACGGCGAGTGCCTGGATTGCCGCAGCCCGCTGTTGCTCGACGGCCGCGCGCAGGCGTCCGCCCTGGAAGATCGGTGCGGTCAAGCCTGCCGCGAGACTGCCGAACGATGCGTTCGTCAGGTCGCCCCAGTTCGACGCGTTGCCGTTGAGCGAGCCGGAAAGTCCCAGTGAGGGATACAGGTCGGCCTCACGCACACCGATGCGGGCCGTCTCGGCGATCAGCGTGCGTTCGGCGGCGGTCACGTCGGGGCGCCTGCGCAGCATCTCGGCCGGGATCGAGACGTCGCCGGCGATGGTCATCGGGATTGGAGTCACGGGTTCGAAAAGTGCATCGACGGTTCCCGGGACGGAACCCGTCAGCACCGACAGCCTGTTCAATGCCGACGACAACGCCTGCTCGCGCAAAGGGATCGTCGCGGCCGTCTGCGCGCGCAGCTGTCGCGCCTGTTCGAGATCGAGCGCGCCGACGAGCCCGGCCTGCACGCGCCATTGGACGATCTGCAACGTCTCGTCCTGGGAACTCAGGTTCGCCCGTGCGATCGCCAGCTGGCGTTGCGCCAGCCGGGCATCCACGCAGTTGAGCGCGACCTCCGCGGTGATCGTGAGCTGCGTCGAGTGCAGGTTCGCCTCGACTGCCGCGAGGTCGGCCGTGGATGCCTGCACCGCTCTGCGTTGTCCGCCGAACAAGTCGAGTTCGTAGCGGGCGTCGAAGCCGGCGTCGTAGGTCGTTCGATCCGGTATCTGCGCTCCCGAACCAACGCCCATGAGTCGCGACGCAGACGTACCGAAATCGAGCGTCGGCCACCAACCCGCGCGAGTGCTCTTGAGCGACGCCCGAGCTTGCCGGACCCGGGCGCCCGCCGCATCGATGTTCGTGTTGGCGGCGAGCGCCTGCTCGACGAGACGTGAGAGCACCGGATCGTCGAAGGTGCTCCACCAGTCTGCGACCAATGCATTGGTCGTGTCCGGCTGCGCCGCTGATGTCTGAAAGTGAGCGGGTACCCCGAGCGATTCGGGGGCGGGGACCCGCGGTTCCGGGCCGACCGTGCATCCTGTCAACGCCAGGATAGAGAGCAGCAGCAGGGGCAGGTGCGAAGTCAAAGTCGAGTCCGCTCGAAACGTGGTCAGCCGGGAATGGGTTTGATGGCTACATTACAAGAACGTTCCGTGGCCGGGACGGCATTCGCGCCGCTCCGCAGCGACCCGTAACATAAGCCCCCCATACTTTCGAGTGCTGCCATGGCCGGCGCCAGCCTGCTTGCCCTGCTCGACGACATCGCCAGCATCCTGGACGACGTCTCCATCCTCACCAAGGCCGCCACCAAGAAGACCGCGGGCGTGCTCGGCGACGACCTGGCGCTCAACGCGCAGCAGGTGGCGGGCGTCAAGGCGGACCGTGAGCTGCCCGTGGTGTGGGCGGTGGCGAAGGGTTCCCTGGTCAACAAGGCGATCCTCGTCCCCGCGGCGCTCGCGATCAGCGCAATCGCGCCCTGGGCGATCGTGCCGCTGCTGATGGCCGGCGGCCTGTTCCTCTGCTTCGAGGGATCCGAAAAGATCTGGCATCTCCTTGTGCATCGCGCCGAGGCCGACGAGCACCGTCAGGAACTGCGCGAGGCCATTGTGGATCCGGCGGTCGACCTCCGCACGGTCGAGAAGGACAAGATCAAGGGAGCCGTGCGCACCGACTTCATCCTCTCCGCCGAGATCATCGTCATCGCGCTCGGCACCGTGGGCACTGCTGCTTTTGGCGTGCGTGTCGCGGTGCTCGTCGGCATCGCGCTGCTCATGACGGTGGGTGTTTACGGTCTCGTCGCGGGCATCGTGAAGATCGACGATGCCGGTCTCTACCTCGCCCAGCGCGAGGGTGATGGCGCGTTCACGAAGCTGCTGCGCCTGTTTGGGCGCGGTCTGCTTGCCTTTGCGCCGTGGCTGATGAAGCTGCTGTCGGTCCTGGGTACGGCGGCGATGTTTCTCGTCGGCGGCGGCATCCTTGCGCACGGCATTCCGTGGCTCGAACACGGCATCAAGGGCATCGCCGAGCAGGGTGCCGGCGTCGCCGGGGTGGGGCCGGTCCTGTCGGCGATGACGCCGATGCTGGCCAGCCTGCTCGTCGGACTCGTCGCCGGCGCGATTGCCGTGGCGATCGTGGGTCTGGCGCAGAAAGCCCGGCGGGCCCTGCGCTAGCGGCGAACCGTGCACAGGGCGCCGGGTTCGCGCCCTGTGACTGGCCTGCCAACCTGCTCTACCAGAGCCTGACTGTATCCTGCGGCAGGCCGTGGAACATCGACTTCCGGTCCTTGCGTTTGCGCGTCGCGAGCCAGTGCGCGTTGGCCGAGCTGGTCCCCGCGTCCGCCATGGCCGGCACCTTCGCCGGCACCACGATCGGCGGCAGACCCGCGCCCTGCAGCGCCTGGTTCACGGCGGACAGGTCGGTCGAGACCAGTCCTTCGAACTGCTTCTCGATGTCCGCGAGCTCGGCTTCGAGCACGCCGATCCGTTCGACCTGGTAGTCGCCCGGCGCGCCTTCGTAAGCCATGATCGCGCCGTAGAGCAGGTCGGTATGCTCGCGCAGGCGTTCCTCGCCCGTGATCGCACCGCCTTCCTTGGTCGCGACAATGCGCTTGCGCACCTCGTCGGCCTTCACGTCGAACGCCGCGAGCTTCACCTTGGTCGCCGCATCGACGGCCGCGTTGCCGCTCGCCGCCGCGACACTCGCCCGCAACGCCTGGATGCGTTCGAGCACGGCCGTCTCCTCGCCGAACAGCTTGCGGACGCGCATTGCAGCGTCGTACTGCTGCTTGCGGCTCTCCACGGTGAAGGTCGCGCGCCGGTCGAGACCGACGTCGAACTTCTGCGCGTACACCTCGCCGCCCTTGGTCATGCGCGCGGTGTAGGTGCCGGGCAGCACGCGCGGGCCCTGCGTGCCGGCGAATGCCAGTTGCACCGCAGGTGGGACGCGCGGCGGCTTCTCACGCATCGACCATTCGACGCGGTTCAAGCCACGGCGCTTGCTGGCCGGCAGCTCGTCGATGATGCGCCCGCTCGAATCGAGGATCTCGAGCTTGAGGCTGCCGAACAGGTGACGCGTGCGCTGGTAGTACGTGATGACGGCGCCGCCCGGCGGGTTCTCGCCCACGAAAACCGCCGCGCCATTGGCCCAGCCGCCCGGTCCGGAGATGCGCAGCTGCACCGGCCGCGCAGAGATGAACGCCGCTTCCTTCGCCATCAGTTCCGTGCTGAGTGCGCGCAGCGGCGTGATGTCGTCGATGATCCAGATACCGCGACCGTGAGTGGCGATGACGAGGTCATTGTCGCGCGGCTGGACGACGAGGTCGCGCACTGCGACCGCGGGGAACTTGTCGCCCTTGAAGCCGGCCCAGGACTGGCCGCCGTCGATCGAGACCCACAGGCCGAATTCCGTGCCGAGGAACAGCAGGTTCGGTTGCTGCGCGTCTTCCTTGATGACGTGCGCGTAGCCACGGATGCCGCGGGCGTCCTTGGGCGTGACCAGCGGTTGCCAGCTCTTGCCGAAATCGCGCGTGACGTAGACCCACGGATCGTGATCGCCGAAGGTGTGGCGGTCGAATGTCACATAGGCCGTCGCCGCGTCGTGCCGGCTCGCCTCGACCCAGCTCACCCACGAGGCCAGCGGCAGGCCCTTGAGGTTGCCGGTGAGGTTGGTCCAGCTCTTGCCGCCGTCGCGCGTGAGCTGCACGTTGCCGTCGTCCGTGCCGACCCAGATCGTGCCCGCGGCCAGCGGCGATTCGCTGATGGAGTAGATCGTGGTGTGCATCTCGGCGGCCGAGTTGTCCACCGTGACGCCGCCGGTTTCCTCCTGGCGCTGCTTCTGCGGATCGTTGGTCGTGAGGTCCGGCGAGACGCGGTCCCACGTCTGGCCCTGGTCGCGCGTGCGGAACAGGAACTGCGAGCCCATGTAGAGCGTGCCCTTCTCGTTGGGCGACAGGTGCAGCGGGGTGTTCCAGTTGAAGCGCAGCTTCTCGCCGGCACGCGCCTTCGGCTGGATGTCGCGCGCCTCGTGCGTGTGCTTGTTCACGCGCGCGATCGCGCCGCCCTGATATTCGGCGTAGAGGTAATTGCTGTCCGCCGGATCTGAGAACATCCAGAAGCCATCGCCGCCGTACATGTTTTCCCAGCGGCTGTTGGTGATGCCACCGGGGTAGGCCGAATCGCCGATCCAGCTGCTGTTGTCCTGCAGGCCGCCGTACACGCGGTACGGATCCTCGTCGTCGACGCTCACGTGGTAGAACTGCGAGATCGGCAGGTTCTCGCCCTTCCACCACTTGCTGCCGCCGTCGTGGCTCTGCCACA
>Ga0209254_10003855_pt1 | contig 13701 bp, 12 predicted proteins | sample FrelakmetDIP11DI_FD_187148 | JGI IMG/M metagenome (GOLD analysis project Ga0209254, IMG submission 187148) | Freshwater lake sediment microbial communities from the University of Notre Dame, USA, for methane emissions studies - DIP11 DI (SPAdes)... | ecosystem: Environmental > Aquatic >...
GGGTACGACTACCAGCTCACCTGGGAGAGCACCGACGACCCCGACGAGCTGGCGCTCTACAACTGCCGTTGCGGCGCCGCGAACTGCCGCGGGACGATGCTCGATCGCGAATCCATCGACGCCAAGAAGAAGAAAGAGAAGCGGGCTGCCGCCAGGAAGAAGGCCGTGGCCAAGGGCAAGAAGCCCGTCGCGAAACGCAAGCAGGCTTGAGGATCGCGATGCCGCTCGTCTCGATCATCGTGGCGACGGACGAGCGGGGCGCGATCGGTCGCGACGGCGGACTGCCATGGCGCCTGCCCGACGACCTCAAGCGCTTCAAGGCCCTGACGATGGGGAAACCCATCGTCATGGGTCGCAAGACGTGGGATTCGATCGGCAAGCCGCTGCCCGGCCGGCATAACATCGTGATCACGCGGCAGGCTGGGTTCGAAGTGCCCGGCGTCACCGTCGTCGCGTCCCTGCATGACGGGTTGACCGTTGCTGGCGACGTGCCCGAGGTCTGCATCATCGGTGGCGCGGAGATTTACCGGCTCGCCTTGCCGCGCACGGACCTCATTCATTTGACGCGTGTGCATGCCGTTGTCGACGCTGACACGTATTTCCCGGAGCTCGGTGCCGACGAATGGGATGAACTGCTGATTGAGAAGCACGCGGCGGACGGGAAACACACGTACGCATACAGCTGCCTCGAGCTGCGCAGGCGGCGTCCGGCGGACGATTCGTTTTTCAACCGGCAAGCACCCCCGTCGCTCCTATCTGCCGATTGAATGGGTCGATCAGTACGCCCGGGTTGAGAATGCCTTGCGGGTCGGCGACGTGCTTTGCGGCCGACAACATCTGGCGGAAGAGCGGATCCACTTCGCGCTCGTAGCCGCTGCGGTGATCGCGACCGACGGCATGGTGATGTGTGATGGTGCCGCCGTGCGCGACGACGGCCTCGTTGGCGGCGAGCTTGATGTCCCGCCAGGCGGCAAGCGCGCTGGCGACGTTGCCATCCGCCGCGCGGGTGGCGAAGGTGAAATAGGGCGCCGGGCCATCCGGGTACAGGTGCGTGAAGCGGCATGACAGCCGTGCCTTCTGGCCGGTCGCGCGCGTGATCGCGCGACTGACGTCTTCCTTGACGGACTTGTAGAAGGCCTCGAAACGGTCCCAGGTGATGGCCGTCTCGAAGGTGTCCATGATTACGCCCAGCCCGACGGCGGGATCGCGCCAGTACGGCATGCGCATGAAGGCATCCCGCCAGGCGCCGGATGCGCCGGTGCGGTGTTCGACGGAGTCCTCGGACGACATCGATCGCGCCACGGCTTCGGCGTCGTAACGCCCACCGTGAGTGCTTACGATCTCCAGTGCCCGGGCCATCCAGGCCTGCAGGGGATGGTCGTCCGACTCGAAGGCCAGCACGAGCATGGCCGTGCGGCCATCGCCGACTCCCGCGAATATGGTTTCAGCCGGGTCGAGCAGCCGGCAATTGCTCGGATTGAGCCCCGATTGCGCGAGCGCCCGGACGCAGGCGACGGCGGCGAAGTAATCGTCGAACTGTGCGGAAGCCGACGCACGGAAGCGCGGCGGCACCTGTACTCGGACCCAGGCTTCGGTGACCACGCCGAGCGTGCCCTCGGAGCCAATGACCAGTCGGTCAGGCGCCGGCCCCGCACCGGAACCGGGAAGCCGCCGCGTCTGCATGACGCCGGCAGGCGTCACCAGGCGCGTGGCCTCGACGAAGTCGTCGATGTGTGTGTACAGCGTGGCGTAATGACCGCCCGCTCGCGTCGCGATCCACCCGCCGAGGGATGAGAACTCGAAACTCTGCGGGAAGTGGCGCAGCGTGAGCCGGTGTGCCCTCAGTTGCGTCGCCAGTTCCGGGCCGAGGGCTCCAGCCTGGATGCGCGCTGCCCGACTGATCGGGTCAACTTCCACAACCCGGTTGAGGCGCTCGAGATCGATCGACACGGTTCCCGAAAATCCACTGCCAACTGCCGCCTCGACGCCTCCACAGACGCTGCTGCCGCCACCGTAAGGAATCACGGCGACGTTGCGTGCCTGTGCCCAGTCGAGGATGTCGACGACGGCCTGCTCGTCATCCGGAAAGGCAACCCAGTCGGGTGCGGAGGGCGGTCGGCGCATCCACATGCGGGCGCAGTCGGCGTAGCTCTTGCCTGCGCTGTGGTTGAGGCGGTCGAGCGGCGACGCAGAGAAACAGGCGGCGAGTGTCGCGGGTGGTACGACGCGTGGCGGCGATAGGACGAATTCTTCGACGCGCGGCGCCGGCCTGTCTTCGAAGTGAGTGCCGACGCTCGCCAGCATGGCCTCAACGATCGTGCGTTCGCGCGGATCGAGCGCGGCGTCCGCCAGTCCCCAACCCCAGAAGCGGCGTCGCGGCCGGCGTGAAAGTGAGGCACAGGCGTTCATGAAGGTCCCCGCAGAATGGACTGACGGATTTTTTTTGCGCTCTAAGCCCGCTCGAAGCAGGCAACGGTCTCGACGTGTTCCGTGTACGGCATCAGGTTGAACGCCCGCAGATCGCTCAGCCGCATCGCGCCGCTCGAGGTCAGTCGGGCCGTGTCCGCGAGAAACGAGTCGAGCCCGCAGCTCACGTACACGAATCGTTCGGGCGGCTCGGCGACCAGGTGTTCCAGTAGTTGGCGATCCAGGCCCTTACGCGGCGGATCCGCGATCACGACGTCGGCATCCAGTGCCGCAGAAGCCATCGTCCCCGCGGAGCCGGCGATCACCTCGATCTTATCCCGCTCGACCGGCGCCAATGCCTCGAGCCCGAGAGCAAGGCCCTGCAGTGACTGCGGGCTCACTTCGTTGATACGGATGTGACTGACGCGCGGCAGCACCGAAAGACCGATCGCGCCGACGCCCGCATAAAACTCGGCGACGCGCGCGCCAGCGGGCACCTGTTCACGTACGTGTTCGACGATGCGTTCGGCGATGTCGAGGTTGTTCTGGCCGAACGCCCCGGGCGGGTAATGCACCGCTGCTCCGCCGAAGCGCTCGACGACGCTCGGCGGTCCGCACCAGTGCGTGAATTCCCGACCCAGGATCGTGTTGGTGCGCTCGCACTGGGTGTTGAACCACAGGCTGTGCAGTTCGTCGCCGAGCCGATCGCGAATCAGCTCGAAACATGCGGTGAACGGCTCGACCGTCGGGCTGTTGCCGATCATCACCACCTGCGCACTGTCGGAGCTACGCTCCACCACGACCTGCAGGTATCGGGCATGACCGCGATGGACGGACTCGGCATAGGGAGCGATCTCCGCATCGACGAGCGCGCGTCGCACCACGGCAGCAACGCGGTTGATCAGCGGATGCTGCACGACGCAGTTCGGGATGTGCACCACTCGATGCGTGCCGAGTTCGAACATGCCGAGCTTGGGTGCGCCCAGCCGACCACGAATGGCCAGGCGGGCCCGCAAACGAAAGCCGGTCGGCGCACCCGACACCACCAAAACAACTGGCAAGCCATGGGCGCGGGCCAGCGATTCCAGCGCTGCGCGCGCCTCGGCAGCGATGCCCGGCTCACCGAAGCGCGGACAGCCCGGGCAGGGCGGGCGGTGGGAGCAAGTCAGCATCGTTGCCGGCGTCAGCTGTCCCACGCCGCGCCGAATACGCGCAGCAGGTTGGCGCCCAGGATCTTTTCGATCCTGTCGTCCGAATGGCCGCGCAGGCTGAGGCGGTCCGCCAGCTGCTCGAAGCGCCGTGGCGTGTTGAGGTCGTTCGCGAACAGGTAGCCGTCCTCGGATTCCTGCGGCGCCGCGATGCCGGCCGCCTTGCGGCGCGCGACGTTTGCAGTAAATGACTGCACGAATTCAGGCGTCAGCGCGATGGTCGAGAGCGTGCCATCGGTACCGATCGACACGTGTTCCTCCCCCGCGACATTCACGGCGTGCTCGATGTGACGCACGACGTCGTCTGCCGTGGGTTGCTTGCCGCCCGACAGGTACGGCATGACATAGATGCCAGACACACCGCCCTTGTTAGCCACTGCACGCAGCTCGGCGTCGGTGCGATTGCGCGGGTGATCGGCGAGTGCGGCGCAGCCCGTGTGCGTGAATGCGACGGGACGCGTCGAGTGACGGATTGCGTCGGCTGCAGTGACGCGCCCGCAGTGACTTGCGTCCACGAGGATCCCCAGCGCGTTCATGCGCTCCACCGCCTCGTGCCCGGTGTTGCTGAGTCCCGCGTCGGACGGCTCCATGCAGCCGTCGCCGAGCCGGTTGCGCCGGTTGTAGGTCGGCTGGATCACCCGGATTCCGAGCCGATGAAACGTCTCGAGCCGGTTGAGGTCAGTTTCGAAGCACACCCCGTCCTGGAAGCCGTACATCAGCCCGGTGCGTCCGCTCTTTTTCGCAGCCTGGATATCGGCAACCGACCGCACGCGGGCCACGGTCGCCGGGTAGCGATCGACTTCGGCTTCCCAGCGCGCGATCGACCCGACGGCCTTCTGGTAGGCCTCGTCGGGCGGCATCGTGCCCACTTCGCCGACCGTGAGGTGCAGGCACGTCATGCCCGACGCCCTGATGTCGTTGACCTCGCTGGTTGTCAGCTCCGAGCCGTCCTCGGTAGCGTGGCCACCGGGGCCGCCGAGGCCATCGATCACGACGGCGCGCGAATACCGGCTCCACTTGCCGTTTGCGGCCTGCGACAATCGCGGCAGCACCGTGAGCCCGAGCGCCAGGCCTGACGCTGCGAGCAGCATGCGTCGCGTGCTTGAAATCATGTTCATCGGCCCGCCGCAGCGATGGGCTGGATGCCGAGCGCGCGGCACAGGGCGTCGGGATCGAACAGCGCGCCGTCCTTGATGACGAGGCGCAGGCGCCGTACGTCGCCGACGTTGCGGCTCGGGTCGCCGTCGACGAGGATCATGTCCGCCAGCTTGCCTGGCGCGATCGAGCCGAGTTCACCCTCGCGGCCGACGAGTCGGGCCGCGTCGAGCGTGGCGATGCGCAACACCTCAGGCGCCGGCACGCCGGCTTCGACGTACAGTTCGAGTTCACGCGGCAGCATGAAGCCGGGCATCGCATCCGTGCCCGCGACGAAGGGCACGCCCGCGCTGCGCACGGCCATCAGCATGCGCTGCATCTGCGTCAGCGCCTGCAGGTAGCTCGCGTCCTTGCCATCAGGGACCGGCAAGCCCCCTTCGAGCAGGTCACGCCGGACGAGCGGTGGCATGCGATCGGCCACGGCCGCCGTGCCCGCGCCGACCACGCCCGGGCGATCCGTGAAGAGGCTTTCGAACACTACGAGCGTCGGGTCCAGCGTCACGTGACGCTGCTTGAGCAGCTGCAGGAAGGCCTGCACGCGCGCCGATTGCGGATCGACGCTGGCCGCGTTCTCCGCGACGACCGTGAACCGCGCCGGCGTGCGCGTGTCCTGCACCTTGTCGTACAGGAAGTTCAGAAACACCATGTTCATGTGCTGGATCTCGTCGTACCCGGCGAGCACGGCCTGCTCGGCCGTCATGAACGCGGGGACGTGACCGCCGACCCGCATGCCTGACTTGTGCGCCTCGTCCGCGATGGCTGGCACCAGCTTCGGCTCAATCGAGCTGTAGATCTTGACCAGGTCGAAGCCGGCAGCGCTCATGGCCTGCACGGCCTTGCGTGCTTCGATCTCGTCGCTGACGAGCATCTTGGTCGGTCCCTGGAACGGCCCGCGTCCGTCGATGATGCCGGCGTAGACCACTCGCGGACCGAGGGCTTCGTTGGTGTCGAATACGCGCAGCAGGGCGGGCTTGTCGGGCTCGGCGGCCATGTCACGAACGCTCGTGACACCGGCCGCCAGGAACAGTGGTCCGCTGTCCAGGTCCGGGTGCGTGTGCAGGTCCCACAGTCCGGGCAGCAATGCGCGACCCGCGGCATCGATTCGCTCGGCGCCAGCGGGGATCGGCAGCGAGCCGTCGGGACCGACGGCGACGATGTGTTGCTGCGCGAAAATGACGGTGGTGCCGGGACGCATCGTCATGCGCTCGGAATCGAACAGGTTGGCGTGCTCGATCACGACCGGACCGGATGGCGCACGCCGCAGCGCGTGTGCCTGCGCCGTGCGACGGCGCGCCTCCTGCGCGTCCTGCTCCGCGCGCATTGCAGTGAGAGAGTCCTGCCAGCCTTCACGTACGAGAGTCGAAAAGCTGTCGAACGTCGCGAACAGTTCGCCGCCTTCATCGAGCCAGACGCTGGTTGGCTGGAACCCCAGGCCGCCGATCGAATACAGACTGACCTGGCGGGAAGATTCTCCGTTGCCGACCTTCAGTTGCGACAACTGCTGCAGGTCTGCCTCACCCTGCGGCAGCAAGGGCAGCTTGCGGCCCGGTTCATCGCGGAGTGCACGCGCCAGCAGCCCGATTTCCTCGAAAGTTCCGGACTGGCTGACGTAAAACGCCGCGCCCGCGACGGGCTGGGTACCGCTTTCGACCTTGTTCAGCCAGGTGGCGGTGCCTGCCGCGCGCGTGAAGCGCTCGGCCACCGGGCCCTTGAGGTAGTCATTGCCGTCAGTCGCGATGGCCTCGGGGACGCCCTTGGCATCGAGCTGGATCTTCGATGTCAGCGCCGGGCCGCGGCCGCGATCGTTGTACGCAAAATGGACGACGCGGGTGCCGTCGGCCTGCAGGCAGACCGTCTGGTAGCCCGCGCGATTACCCATCAATTTGAACGCGTATTCGCGGCTCGACCGGGTGCCAGTCGGGCATGCAACGGGTTGTGGCACCGCAATCGGCGCCTTCTGTGCGACTGGTGGATCTGCCGCAAACGCGGGACCACTCGCAGTCAGCGCCGTTGTGATGAATGCGACAACCGAACTGCCAAATGCTTTCGACATCGAAACTCCGGCCTCGGACTGTCGAGGGCAACTTTGCACCGAGGCGGAGAGTCGCCGCCCTTCCGACTAACCCCTAACCCCTAGTAGACGCTGCCACCCGGCTGCGACGAACTCAGCACGCCGGCTTCGGCCGTGACCGTGTACTTGGTGCCAGCGCTGCCCCGCCAATCCGCGACGTTGAAGCCATCGCCTGCGCCGACACGACGCACGGCCACGTTGCGATAAGTCAACGGCAGGCCCGGTGAGCAGACTTCCGGCGCACCCGGCGCTTCGATGAAATACGCACTGTTGGTGCCGACGACCTTGCCGTTGCCACGCGCGTCGATCAGCAGCGCCGTTTCCTCGCTGACGGCGATCGCACGCGGTTGCGCGCTCCAGCCGTTCGTGTGAATGCGGCAGAGAAAGCTGATGCTGCGACCCATGCGATCACGCGCCGCGAAATGCGTGTCGCCAATGGCTCCCTGCAGGTTCGCCACGTACACGAAATCACGCGCGAACGTGTTGTACCGGTTGTACGGATCCGCCAGTGCTTCGGTCGAGGTGATTCCCTGGCTGCCCAATGCCGAGTACACGAACTGCGTCAGCACGGCGAGGCCTGCGCTGGTGCCGCCGATCGGCCTGCCCGCGGCAATGTGCTCGTTCAAGGCGTCCTGCACCGGCGTGCCGGTCCATTCGGTGATGTAGTTCGACTGGTCGCCGCCGGCGATCCAGACCACCTCGGCATTGGCGATCGTCTCACGCACGGACGGTGCCTGCGCGGCCTTGGCCGAGCTGACGATCAACGTCGCCACGGAATTGAGGTCCGGGCAGAGTTCCTGCACATACGGGTTGTATGCATCCGTGCCAGCGGCGCGCACAACCAGGAAGTCGCCGCCGACCGCGCGGTCGCACAGCCACTGGAAGGCGGCGTCGACGTCGGTGCTGCCGCCCATGAGGACCGTGCCGGCGGTGGTGGTGGCAGTCGCATCGGCCGCGTTCCCCACCCGGAAATAGGTCTTCTTGGCCGCCTGGGCAGGACCCGGGAAGGCGCAGGCGCAGGCCAGGAGGGTGGTGGTCAAGGCGGCAAGCAGGCGGGACATGGCGAGACTCCTTATTGTTTTTCACCCCGAGCATAGTGACGGGGCGTCCAGCGCACAACGCGTGCGTCGCGCCCCGGCGGCAGCCGGAGCCGTCGCCGCGCCGATTAAGACTCAATGTCCCCCGGCAGGCGAGGCCGGCAGCGGATCGAGCAGCCCAGTCACCAGCGCGTCCATCTGTGCCGTCGGGATGTCTGCCACTGAATCTGCCGCGGTCGTGAGGCGTGTCAGTACGTCGGTCTGCGTGCGTCCGCGCTCGAAGGCGATGCGGTACGGAATTTCGTGGTGGAACATCACCATCGAATAACGCGGAATGAAGCGCTCCGGGTGACGCCGTTCGAGCTCGAAGCTCAGTTCCTTGCGCAACATGAACTTGGGATCGCGGACCGTATCCCGCATCTCCAGGAAATTCTCGAGGGCCATTGCGGCGATCGCATCGGTGTCCGGCTTGCGCAACCGGAAGAACTGCTCGAAGGCCGACCGCCAGTCGTCGGCTGAGCGCAGCAGCCGGTCGAGTTCGAAGCAGTCCTCGAAGCATGCGTTCATGCCTTGGCCGTGGAACGGCACGATCGCATGCGCCGCATCGCCGAGCAGCACGGCGGCTTCGCCGGCTGACCATGCGTCCGCATGGACCGTACCCATGCGGCCGACTGGACGCTCGAGAAATTCACGGGCGAGTCCCGGCATCAGCGACACGACGTCGGGGAATTGGCTGGCGAAGAACACATCGACAGTCTCGCGACTGTCGAGCGCGGCGAAGCTTTCCGCGCCACCTTTCAGGGCGAGGAACAGCGTGACCGTGAAGCTGCCGTCGATGTTCGGCAGCGCGATCAGCATGAAGCCGCCGCGCGGCCAGATGTGCAGTGCATTACGCTCGATGCGGTGCGAGCCGTCCCGTCCGGCCGGCAGCGTGAGCTCCTTGTAGCCGTGCTCGAGCATGTCCTCGGCGACGCGCACGCCGAGCTGGCCGGTCATCGCGCGCCGCACGACGGAACCCGCGCCGTCTGCGGCGATCAGCGGCGCGAGCGGCTGCGTGTACGTGTCGCCCGAGACTTCGTCGAGCATGACGAGTTCATCGCGCTCGAAGTCGAGCGCGCGTGCCGCCTGCAGGAAGCGTGGCTCGATGCCGTAATGACGCTGCGCATGATCGAGCAGAACTCGGTTCAGGCCCGGCCGCGAGACGGAGTGAATGACCTCGTGCGGCCGCTGGCCATAGGGCGCGAACGTGAGGGAACCGTCCGGTGCGTGCAGCGTGCGACCTCGCATCGGGATCAGCAACGGTGCGACGTCCTCGAACACGCCGGCCTCGCGCAGCGCATGGATGCCGCGATCCGCCAGCGCCAGGTTGATCGAGCGGCCTGCATCCATGTCGACCTTGCGCAGATCCGGGCGGCGTTCGAACACCTGCACCTGCCGGCCTTGCCGCGCGAGGTAGATGGCCATCAGCGCGCCGGACAGACCCGCGCCCAGGATCGTGACGGGTCGCTTCACGCCCCGAGTTCCGCGTGCAGCGCATCCACGCAGCGCCAGACGTCGTCGAAGCGGTTGTAGAAGGGCACCGGTGCGGCGCGGATCACGTCCGGCTCGCGCCAGTCGGGCAGGATGGAGCGCTGTCGCAGGCCGTCGAAGACGGCGCGTGCACGATCGCGCGTGAGTCCGACCAGACGCAGGGACAACGCGGCGCCACGCGCTTGCGGATCGGAGGGCGTGATGATCTCGACGCGACCTGCGAGCCGTGCCTGCACCAGGCGTTCAAAATATCCCGTCAAGGCGACCGACTTCTGGCGCAGGGCCGGCAGACCGGCCGCGGCAAAGTGCTCGAGCGATGCGGCGAGTGGCGCCATGGCGAGAATCGGCGGATTGCTGAGCTGCCAGCCTTCTGCACCCGGCGTGGGATTGAACTCCGGTGCCATCAGGAAGCGCGTGGCCTTCTGGTGGCCCCACCAGCCGGCGAAGCGCGGCAATGTCGTGTCGGATGCGTGGCGCGCGTGCACGAACGCGCCTCCCACGGCACCCGGCCCGCCGTTCAGGTATTTGTAGTTGCACCACACGGCAAAGTCCGCGCCCGCGTCGTGCAGCGAGACCGGTACGTTGCCTGCGGCATGCGCGAGATCCCAGCCGACGATGCAGCCCGCTGCGTGTCCCGCAGCCGTGATCGCCTCGACGTCGAGCACCTGGCCTGTCAGGTACTGCACTCCCGGCAGCAGGATCGTGGCGATCCGCGCGCCCTCGCGTTCGATTGTCGCGATGATGTCTTCGGTTCGAAGCCAGTCTTCGCCGTCGCGCGGTGCGATCTCGATCAAGTCCCGCGCCGGGTCGAGCCCGTGGAAGCGCACTTGCGATTCGACGGCGTGGCGATCGGAGGGAAACGCCGAGCGTTCCATCAGGATCGCGCGGCGCGCACCCGACGGCCGGTAGAAACTCACCAGCATCAGGTGCAGGTTAGCCGTGAGCGTATTCATCGCGATGACTTCGGCCGGCTCGGCCCCGACCAGCGTGGCCAGCGCAGGTGCGAGCCGCTCGTGGTACGTCAGCCACGGATGACGACCGGTGAAGTGTCCTTCGACCCCGAGTGAGCGCCAGTCGCGCATCACGTCCTCGACGTACTCGGTGGCCAGCACAGGTTGCGCGCCCAGCGAGTGCCCGCACAGGTAGACGAGTTCGCGACCGCTGCCCGTCTCGCGCGGCAGGATGAAGCGGTCGTGCCAGGCTGCGAGCGCATCCCCGGCATCAAGCGCGTGCGCGTGTTCCCGGTCGAGCCTCATGTCGCGTCTCCCGGAATCGACAGCAATGGATAGAGCACGGGACGGCTCGGCGCCGCATCGGCGCCAAAGGCAGGTACCTGCAGGTCGAGCAGGTACAGTCCGTCCGCCACCGAGTCAGGCACGTAGGCGAGTTCGGTGACGAGCGCCTGGCCACGGGTTGCCTGCGCCGCGTCGTCGGAACCCGGGGGCAGTCCCCAGTATTCGCGATGCGCCGCGAGCCGGCCACCGTCGTCGGCGCGGTCCAGGCTCGGCAGGTCGACCACGAGCGAGGTGACCCCACGCTCGACCAGCCACTGCATGGCTTCGGGCAGGAAATACGGTGCCGGGCTTGGTGAGCCGGAGTATGCGCGGTGCCGTTTGTCGGCTCCGTTCGGCAGCGTGCGAATCACCACCGCCGTGAACGGGGCGGCAAGCCATGCCGATGCCGCGGTTGCAAGTGCGGCCCGGCGGATCACGAGGTCATCGGCAGCGGCGTGTCCGCCCGGCAGGGCAGCTGCTGCCGCGCCCAACGGCTCCGGCCGGACGGAGACGACCAGTGCGACACAAGGCGCCACGGGCGTCAGGCTCGCAACCGTGACCGGACTGCGCGTGACGTGCCCGATGCATTCGGTGTGCGTGCCGTGGCAATGCGGGGCCAGTGAATGCACGGCGCAATTGCAGCTGGCACCGTTCGCGACGCTGCCTGTGAAACCGCCGATCCGCAGGGGCTCGCTCGAGGCTGGCGTGGCGACGAAGAAGCTCGGTTGTGCGCCATCGAACTCGAGCACGATGGCGAGATCCGCCGGCGCAGTGACGTCCGCACGCCAACGCCGGCCGCCGGCAGTGAACTCCAGGCCGTTCAAGGGGTCACTTCCTCAGTGAGCTGCCACACGCGCGGCAGACCGTGTGCTCGGGATTCGACCAGAACCGTTCGAAGACCGGCGGCAGTTGCGTTTCGATGTCGGTGATCTGCAGGTATTCGCTGTAAAGGCGCGCGTCGCAGCGTTCGCAGAACCAGAGGAAGCCATCGGCTTCGCCGGCGCGGCGCTTGCGCTCCACGACGAGTCCGACGGTATCGGAAAAACGCTGCGGAGAGTGCGGTACATGGGCGGGCAGCAGCAGCACGTCGCCTGCGCGGATGGGAATATCCACGCGCCTCCCGTCCTGGAGCGTCCGCAGCAGCATGTCGCCTTCGAGCTGGTAGAAGAATTCCTCGCCCGGGTCGTCGTGGTAGTCCTGGCGGGCGTTCGGGCCGCCGACCACCATGATGATGAACTCACCCTGTTCGAACACCTGCTTGTTGCAGACGGGTGGGTGCAGTTCGGCCCGGTGCGCGTCGATCCACTGCCGGAGGTTGAACGGTGTCAAAGACTGCATGGTACGAGTATAAATTAGCCACCATGAGCCGACGCAGACTCCGCATCGGTCCGGCCCTGTTGCTGGCATTCGCCGCGTCGGCTGTCGGTGCGCCTGCCGGGGCACAGACCGCAGTGGACGCCAGCCCGGCGGGGGCTGGCCCGACCGTCAATGCGGTCTGGACGGAGCACGAGTTCACGTTCACCTATTTCGGCCGTGGCACCTACTATTCATGCGGTGGGCTGGACAACAAGGTCGCGTACATCCTGACTGAGCTTGGCGCCCGCCCGGAGCCCTGGGTACGGGTCAGCTGTCTCGACGGTACTGGCATCCAACTGATGCCGACGGCACGCATCAAGGTGGCGGTTCCCACCGAGGTGACGCCGGAATTGCTGGCGCAGCTCGAGGCGGAAAAATCAAAGCGCGAGCTGATCGCGAAGACCCAGGGCCAGGGGACGGCGGTCGACGTGGCGACGGCGCAGTTTCCGGCCGAGCGACGGATCGTCGAGTTCACAGGCCGGCGCCTGGGTCGCATCGATGACGGCGACTGCGAACTCTTCGATCAATTGCTGCCGCAAGTCCTGGAGCCGCTGGGAATTCGCGAGGCACCCGGTTCGTCGCTGACGTGCATGCCGCGCGCGTCGCAGTTCGGTTCGGTCCAGCTCAGGCTCGAATCGCTCCACGCGAAGCCTGTAGCGCTCGCCGAACCCGCCGGACCCTGAGGCCGGATCGTCGACTCAGTCCTCGAGCGGCAGTCCGCCGGTGTGGTTCACCACCTGCACCGGCAGGGCGTCGGGCTCGTCGATGCGCCGCCCGGTCAGTGTGCCCCCCCAGACGCATCCCGTGTCGAGGCCGAGCGCGTGGTCCTCGTCCACGTAACCCATGGCGGACCAGTGGCCGAAGACGAGTCGTTCACCGGCAGATTTCCGCCAGGGAATGCGAAACCACGGTTGCGTGCCCCGCGGTGCGGCCGCAGGCACGCCCTTGAACTTGAGTACCATGCGGCCCGTTTCGGTATCGCACACGCGCAGTCGCGTGAACGCGTTGATCGTGAAGCGGATGCGATCCCAGCCGTCGAGGTCGTCCCGCCAGGTGTCCGGCTCGTTGCCGTACATGCGTGCGTAGAGCTGCCCGGCCATTTCGCCGCTCAGCCTGCGTTGTACCTCGTCAGCACAGGTCGCCGCCGTCTGCAGGTTCCACTGCGGCGGCAGGCCCGCGTGCAGCAGCGAGATGCCGAGGCGAGTGTCGTGGTGCAGCAGTGGACGCGTCTGCAGCCAGTCGAGCAGTTCGTCGGCGTCCGGCGCGTCGACGACGGGGCGCAATCCTGCATCGCCTTCGCGCCAGTCCGCGCCGCCGCGCGCGAGGGCGAGCAGGTGCAGGTCATGATTGCCGAGGACGGTGATGGCCGCGTCGCCCAATGATTTGACGAAGCGCAGTGTGTCGAGGGACCGCGGACCCCGGTTGACCATGTCGCCGACGAACCAGAGCCGGTCGCGCGACGCGTCGAACCGCAGGCGGTCGAGGAGGGTGTCCAGCTCGTCCTTGCAGCCCTGGACGTCGCCGATCGCATAGACGGCCATCTAGCCCGTCAGTGCAGCACGCCAGGCATGGCGAGCCGGAACGGCGCGATCGGTGCGTCGAACTGCTCGCCGTCGTCCGCGACCATGTGGTACTTGCCCTGCATCGCGCCGACCGGCGTCTCG
>Ga0209254_10003856_pt1 | contig 13699 bp, 18 predicted proteins | sample FrelakmetDIP11DI_FD_187148 | JGI IMG/M metagenome (GOLD analysis project Ga0209254, IMG submission 187148) | Freshwater lake sediment microbial communities from the University of Notre Dame, USA, for methane emissions studies - DIP11 DI (SPAdes)... | ecosystem: Environmental > Aquatic >...
ATCCCCACACAGGTGACTATCTAGGTTCAACCTTGGAAGGATCTCAACTCTATCCATTGGCAACTGAGATTGCTCATCAATGGGGAGTTCCGACGCTGGCAGGCATATTTGGCACCGACGCCCAGGTGCCTGGCTGGCAATCGGCAGCTGAAGCAGAATCATCTTTACTGCTCTGTGCACTGACTGGCGCAGAGACTGGAAGTGGTTTGGGACTGGTGGAATCGTGCATGTTATTATATCCAGAGTCGATCATGCTTGATGCGGACGTTTATCATCGAGTACGGATCGAATCAAGCAGACTAGATACAAGCCCAGAAGCTATGGCTCTTGATGTGATCAAGGAAGTTGGCCCGCGCGGACATTACCTGGCGCACCGACATACGCGCATAAACTTGCGTCGACGTCAATTCTCAGATTTGACGGGTCAGCCCCGCCAGGGAGGTGGTTACCGTGATCCACTAGAAGTAGCCCGAGAAAAGGTAGATTGGATATTGGAAAACCACCATCCTCAACCATTGGAGGATGTTCAAAAAGAAGAACTTACCAGGATCCTGCATGCAGCCGATCGAGAAAAAGGACATTGAGCAAATCTGAATAGGTCATGGCAAAATCACTGCAAACCAGATAACTTTTTTGGAGGAATTATGCGTTTAACTGCCCAAATCCTGACAGAAGATGAACAACATCGTATCCATACTATGAGCTTACGCATCCTGGAGGAGGTGGGCATACGATTCCACGGCGACAAGGCCCCGAAAATATTGCGGGAGAATGGTATAAAGATTAACCCGGAGGATAAAATTGCGAAGCTACCTCCTGAATTTATCGTACAAGCACTAAAAACAGCACCAAAGTCGTTCATGTTAGGTGCTCGTAACCCTGCTTATAACATTTCCCTGCCTACACCTTTTACCCGCTATGGCATTGATGGTACGGCTGCCTTTGCACAGGATTTTTATACGGGCGAAAGGCGTTATGGGACGAGTAAGGACATTGAGAATGCCTTACGCATCTTCCAACATATGGATATGGGTGTGATGGCTTGGGCACCGACTTGCGCTGAAGATATTTCAGCCAATATTCGTGCCCTGTACGAGTTCTTGAGTATGGCAAGGTATAGCTCAAAGCACGGAGAGCATGAACTACATCGGGTTGGACAAGTCCCATACCTTGTAGAAGGTTTGATTGCAATTATGGGTAGTGAGGACGCTTTACGCAGCTCCAATGCCTACTCATTGATCTACTGCCCTGTTGCTCCATTAACCCATGACGGGCAAATGCTGGATGCCTACCTCGAGCTGGGCGAGGTTGGACTGCCAATCATGTCGATGCCTATGCCTGTAACCGGCACCACAGGACCTGCCAGTCTGTTTTCGAATATTGCCCTGGCGAATGCGGAAATGCTATCTTCTTTGGTCATATTCCAATTGGCTCATCCTGGCAGACCGATGATTTTCTCCAGCTCAACCGGGACAGTTGATTTCCGAAGCGGCGCATACCTGGCGGGTGTGCCTGAAATGGCGCTTCAAACCGCTGCTTTAACCGTGATGGGAAAATATTATGGTTTTCCAACCGGTGGAGCCGGGTTAACCTCAGATGCCATGCAAGCCGGACCTGAAGCAGTGATCGAAAAGCTCATTACGACCTTGCCTGCGGTGCTCGCCGGAGCAGATATCCTGGTGGGGTTTGGAGAGATTGAGAGCGACCAGTTATTAATATTAGAGCAAATCGTAGTGGACAATGAGATTGCCCATACCTGCCAACGCCTGGCGGAGGGAGTGGATAGTTCGGTAGAGAAGGAATATTTCGAAGATATCGCCCATGTCGGACCGGGTGGACATTTTTTGGGGACCAAAAACACCAGGAAAGCAGCCCGAAGCACGGAGTTTTTCACGCCTAAGCTGGTTAACCACCTGTCATTTGAATCTTGGGTCAGCCTGGGCAAACCCTCGATGTATAAAAAAGCGCGTGAAGTTGTGGCAGATATTTTAGAGCAACCGTTGGTCGATCCTTTATCCGATGATGTTTGTGAAAAACTGGATCTAATATTACGTAAAGCAGAAAAAGAAATACCTGAGCGATAAGGAATTATTGGAGTTTCTTATAAGAGGAGAGCAATCATGCAAACATTGGTGTGTGGAAAAACAAAGACAGTAAAGATTGACACCGAAGGCGTCTTTACGATTATAGGGGAGAAAATAAACCCAACAGGTCGAAAAAAGCTGGCTGCTGCTCTATTGGAAGGCAATCTGGACTACGTCACTGAACTGGCGACTAACCAGATCAATGCGGGTGCTGATCTATTGGATGTAAACGTAGGCGTTCCTGGTGCAGATGAGGAGACATTATTAGCCCAGGTGGTTAAGCTGCTGTCAGAAGCATTTGATGTACCTTTCTGCCTGGATTCACCCAACCCAAAAGCGTTGGCACAGGCATTGCCGGTCACTCCAGGTAAACCGATGGTGAACTCGGTGAACGGAAAGCAGGAATCGCTCCAGGCGATACTGCCACTGGTTCGTGAGCGTGGAGCGTCAGTGATTGGACTGACCATGGATGAGCAGGGGATTCCGAAGGATGCGGAAGGGCGGGTGAAAATCGCCGGCAGGATTTTGGAAGCCGCAGCGAAATTGGGAATTCCACCTGAGGATGTGATCATTGACCCGTTGGTACTAACCGTGGGAGCAGAAAGCCAGGCAGGGATCGTAACCCTGCAGACCATCGAACGTGTGCGCCGTGAATTTGACGTCAATATCAATGTGGGCGCCAGCAATGTGTCTTTTGGTTTACCCGAACGGGATACGGTCAATGCAGCATTCCTGGCTTTAACCATTGGTATGGGAGCCACGTGTGCCATTACGGACCCAATCAAGTTTACCCGGGTGCTCAGGGCGGTGGATCTGCTGCGCGGAAAAGATGCCTATGCTGCACGCTATGTAAAATATTGCCGGGCTCATCCGCTGGAAGAGAAATAAAACTAACAGGGAGGTAAGACGGGTTTAAACTTAGGCAAGCATTGTTTACAACCTTAAAGACATACAGGTCAGTCCACCATCCATCTTTTGGACTTCATTGACATCCAATTCAACCACCCTGACACCCAAACTTGTAAGTTTGGCAAATGTCTTTGGGAATCCCTTGGGCGTCAACAATGTGTCGTTGACCCACAGCGTATTGGCTGCATATTCTTCATCAGGATCCAACAGGATTTTGTTATAACTGGCAAATCCTGGATAATCTGCTAAGGAATTTGTTACTAGGAGGGTGTTCTTACCAACATAGTTGACCCCCGATTTTAAATGCAACCCGGATGCCACTGGGACGGTCTCCGAAGTATGCCCGGCTTCTTCCAGTAATTTAGCTAATTGTGCTGCGCCTTCTTTGTTTGTACGATCGGACAGGCCAATGAAAAAGTGGTTCTCAACCATGAGCACATCACCACCTTCAACGGTCCCGGGTGGACAAATATGAACCACAGATCGAAATTGTTTCAAGATAGGCTCCAGGGTTAGCTCCTCCCCTTGCCGGGAGGGGGCACCAGGGCGGGTTATCACGGCAATTTTGGATGTGACAATGGCAGGGTCTTCGACAAAGTAGGCATCCGGATAAGCTGACTCGGCGGGAAGCACAATAACTTCCAATCCCAAATCCTGTAATGCCTGGCGGTATGCCTCGTGTTGCTGTAAGATAAGTGGGTAACTTGGGCACCCAAGCGTGGAGCTGGTTAAACCATCTCCAAAATTTTCACCGGGTAGGCGAGTGATGGCATATGTGAACATACATTAATTGTAAGCTATTATTCTGTCTTGTGCATCAAATTGTCCACTGATCATGGATGATGCCGACGAGAACCCAGGTGCTGTTATATTCGCTAAATACCAGGCGCACACTTCGCCAATCCATGCCAGCATATTGAGCATCGAAGCCGGGGAAATAATATTCGACGATCATTGACCCAGGATAAAACTCAAGACTATTATCTATGGAATTGCCTACGCCCAGACGATGGTTCAGCGCTTCCTGGGGTGCTTCAGCAAAATCCACATCATAAACAAACTTAGCGTAATAATCAGGGAAGCTCAGATCGATAGGTTCTCCAGAGCCATCATATACCCCCCAGTTATAGACCGTGTTATCAGTCAATAAACCAGCAATCTTATTAGGTGGAAAGACCTGGTCGGTATCTTTAACGAAGGCATAAGGTGAAAAGCGCAATCCCATCTCCGGGTGGACGTAGACAGATAAGGAGATCATATCCTCGTCCTTGAGTGCTCTGATTACTTCAGCAGCTCGATTGAGGACTTCTTGTTGAGTTGACAAAGCTGTGGCAGGTGGAGGAATGGGTATCCTGGTTGGAAGTGAAGTGGGTGATCCAAGCACGATGGGTGTGGGTTGGACAAATTCCAGGGATGGAAGTGCACTTGGGGTATCCGTTGCGCTAACCGAGGGAGCGGAAAGATTACATCCGGTCAGCAAGATTGCCAAAACGATGAATATTAGCACATATTTGTGGTTCATAGATTACTCCAGAGATGTCTATCGTAAATAATTGGCGGGATCGATAAGGAATACTCTCACGATAAAGACGCTTGTAACCATGAAAAAGTTTCAATACTATAAAGCCGGCGTAAAGTTTCCTCCATAGTACGTTACTTCGATGTAATCGGTATTTATCTTCAATGACATGGTAGTTTGATCAATTCTTTGCAAGTATAATCAAGTTTGGCACTAAAATATTATGATGGTTGAGTTTACTCTGCTTTCCAAGAATTCATCGATCGAATTACTCAAGCTACAACAATACCAGGAGAAAATCATGCTAATAGTACCTCACGTTGAACGTCAGTTCACTGACAACGAGACTATACGGGATATTGTGATCGGCATGTCCGATGGTTTAACGGTGCCTTTTGCCATGGCAGCAGGTATACCTGGGAAGGAAGTTGTTTTTTTTATTCACAACGACACAATCATTGATTATCTTATTGGTGTATAACTGTCAAATACCAAGTGAACCAGCAGGTCGTTTGAAAGGCTGGCAGAGGAGATATGTATGGCTCAATCAGTTACAAATATCAAGCGCATCGCGATCTCTACCGGCGGAGGTGATGCTCCTGGCTTAAATGCGGTAATTCGAGCTGCAGTACTATCCGCCATCAACCGAGGCTGGGAAGTGTATGGAATCCGGGATGGGTATAATGGGCTGCTAATGCCTGAACAATACATTGAAGGCGGACTGATCCGCCTTACTCGGGACCGAGTTCATGGGATCACGCACCTTGGGGGAACGATCATCGGAACGACCAACCGCGGCAACCCCCTCAAATACCCCATCAAGGGACCGGATGATACTGTGATCGAAATCGATCGCTCGGATGAGCTGATACGCGCCTTCCGATTGCACCAGATTGACGCGCTCATCTCAGTGGGTGGGGATGGCTCGATGACGATTGCAAACGAGCTGGCAAAGAAAGGGCTGTGGGTGGTGGGTGTCCCCAAGACGATCGATAATGACCTGGAAGAGACCATCATTACTTTTGGTTTTGACACAGCTTGTGCTTTCACCGTTGAATGTCTGGACCGGTTGCACACCACAGCTGCTTCCCATAATCGGGTGATCGTGATGGAAGTCATGGGGCGCTATGCTGGTTGGATCGCACTGGAGAGCGGACTGGCAGGGTCAGCAGATGTGATCCTTATCCCGGAGATCCCATATGACCTGGAAAAAGTTGCCCAGAAGGTCCGTGACCGGGAAGAACATGGAAGCCTGTTTTCCATCGTGGTTGTAGCTGAAGGTGCAAAACCAAAAGGTGGGACGATTTCGGTAATCAGCCGGGAATCAGGAGGGGCAGAACGGTTGGGTGGCTGTGGGGAAAAAGTTGCCGCGGAGCTTCAGGAACTCACTGGTAAAGAAACCCGCCTGGTGGTGTTGGGGCACCTGCTGCGGGGAGGCTCACCCACCCGCTTCGATCGCCTGATCGCCCAACGGTTTGGTGCCGCAGCTGTGCGAGCTATCGCGGAAGGTCAGAAAGGTATCATGGTTGCGCTTGACCCACCGATTGTTAAATATGTTCCCCTGGAAGCAGCAACGAAACGCATGAAGACTGTACCGTTAAATTCAGATATCATGCTGACGGCACGTGATATGGGCATCTGTTTTGGTGATTAATGAACAGATAATCCCGGGTCAGTATAGGGATTCCACCTGATCGATTGTCAATAACTCCAATGAGTCCACGACAATATCCGCCTGGGTGAGAGCCTCGGGCGGATTTGTAGTAGTCACGGCAATGCAACGCATATTGGCGCGGTGAGCAGCTTCGATCCCGGGGATGGAATCCTCGATGACAATACAGTCTTTCACTGGAATTTCAAGCAGTCGGGAGGCTTTAAGGAAGACCGCCGGGTCAGGTTTACCAGGCAGGTCTCCTGGGGTGACCAGAGCATCGAAATAATCCCGGATATCCAGCACATCCACCAATTCTTCTACATTCTCGGGAGGAGCGGAAGATGCAACAGCTTGTTTCCAGCCCAAAATTTTGAAACGACGCAGCCATTCCACCACACCGGGTAGAGGCTGAAGACCAGGCAAGGCTTGCCTGAAAGCCAGCTCCTTATGATCCGAAATCCACTCGACCCATTGGGGTTCCAACGGTCTATCTGTCAGGTATGGCAGAAGATCCCTGTTCTTTAATCCATAGATAAGATGAAACTTCTGCCTGTCGAAAGGTATGCCCTGTTCAGTCAGGATGTGCTCCCACGTCTCGAAATGCAGCTGGCTGGTATCCGCCAAGACGCCGTCCATGTCCCATAAAATAGCTTTAGGAAAAGACATGGGCAAGATTCTACCACTGCAACCAGTGAAAATGGTTTTATCTATGCATCCACCAGCTTGATATCAGTTCAAAACTATTTTGATCGGATCCTATGAGAAATCAACGGGTGAGGGTAGAGAGAAAAGTAATCCATTAAATTTCTGGATGGTTGTCATACTATCCTGGTGATAATTTGCCTTGATAGGATACGAGAATATGTATAAAATATATATTCAATATTCTGAATATTCTTTATTTGTAATTAGATCTATTACATCCAACTTCCTATGTCAGAATTCACTCCTCCAGCAAATTTATTTAAGGCTCTTATGCATCCATCGAGGCTTTCCATCCTTGAAATCTTGCGTGATGGTGAACAATGCGTATGCCATCTCGAGGCCGTGCTGGGTTGCCGGCAGGCGTACATCTCACAGCATTTGATGGTGCTGCGCGAAGCCGGATTGGTTGAAGACCGGCGTGATGGAGCAAGGATTTTCTATCGGGTAATCAAGCCGGAAGTGTTTGACCTGATGGACGCTGCGATCCAGATGAGTGGAGGGGAAACAATCACGGTGAGTGACTCCAAAGTTAAAGATTGCCCCTGCCCGAAATGTAATCCACTGGTCGAAGTGAACGGTGAAAAGGAAGTAAGCAACTAGAAAAAGAATAATATTATGACAGATTACCTTGAATTTACTATTGACAAATTTACTTTCCGGATTGCATCAAACCGATTCTACAGTGATGAAGGCGTGTGGGCTATGCCTGAAAATACCAAAATTAGAATCGGAATTTCTGATTACCTGCAACAACGCAGCGGGGATGTGGCTTTTGCGGAAGTTAAGTCTGTCGGTACATTAGTGGCATTCGGCGGAGAATTTGCCGTGATCGAAACCATCAAGGTAAATATCAGTCTACCATCGCCAGTGGCAGGTAGAGTGATTGAGGTTAACCCGGCGATGGAAACTGCACCCGAAGCTATCAATCAGGACCCTTATGGAGCTGGCTGGCTGGCAGTGATCGAAGTAACTGGTGGAGAAACCAGCCTGAGGCATTTATTGGATCCGCAAGCATATTTTGCAAAAATAAAGCTAGAGGCTGAACGGGAGGTCAAAAAAGAGTGACCGACAGTAATCAAAAACCGAAGGTAATCATTGTTCCGTGCAGTGGGATTGGCAAGACGTATGGGACAGTCAGCCGGGAGGCTGCTTATAATGTCACGGAGGATTTACGCCCGGAAGACACCAGGTTGGTGGCACTTTCGAAGCTGGTATTGGGAGATGAAGAGGCACGTTCGGTGGTAGCAGCCAATCCAGCCATCACAATCGATGGCTGCAAGCTAGCATGTGCCACGAAAATGGTACAGGAAAGCGGTGGGCGGATCGCACAGGATTATGCAGTATTAGAGGTATATAGGCGCTATAAACAATTCAAGCCCCAGGGGATTGCTGAGCTGAATACGGGTGGGGAGCAGTTGGCGCAAGCCCTGGCGAATGAGATTGCCCAGGTGGTGGATGAGTTGACCTCTGGCAAGGGAGGAAAAAAGAATGGTTGATCTCCCGCCGAAGAAAATAGGGATCGTTGCATGCTCTGGAGAAGAACTACCTGAAGGCACGGTCACACGACTGGCAGCACTGCGAGTGCTGGAAGAATTACGCCCAAGCGACACAGTAACCATCTGCCTGCCGCTCTTTCTGGCAGGTGGTGAAGGTGACCGGGCGTTTGCCAAGTTTTACCCGACTATATCCGTGGATGGTTGTGATTTACGTTGTGCTGCACGGGCAACGGAGATGTATTCGAATAAACCAGCTGCCAGCATTATGGTGTGGGATTTGATCAAGGAAAATAAGCTCGAACCTCCACAGGGGAAGCGTCGCCTTAATGCTGCCGGTCTCGAGGCGGTTAATATCACAGCGGAGAGAATTGCAGATGCAGTAGATGAGTTGTTGGGACAGCAATGGAACAGGAAGCTAGGAGAGCTGATCCCGTCTGAGGTCACCAACGATCTTCAAGCGGAACCAACTTCAGAAATGGTAATAGCCACCTGTGCGTGCGGCACAGGGATACCCCTTCAAAAAGTAACCATTGCTGGGAAAGAAGTTACATTAGTTGGTTTACCACTTATCTTCCAACAGTTTTATGAAGCTGGAAAATCCCCCATTAATGAAAATGTGGATGAATTAATCGATACCATTAAAATATACAACCCCATTCCAGCTGAGGAAGAATCAGCCTATTGGGATGGCGTAGGAAAAGCATACAAAAAGTTTTGGTTCAAGGAAAAAGATAGATGAGCCAGACAGCCACTTACCATACGAGAGTGACTTGGAAAGGGGAGCATTGGGGACACATTGTGATGGGCAATGGTCCTGAGATGGATTTTTCAGCACCACCTGATGCTCAGGGTTTTATCGGCGTGCTTACCCCCGAAGATGCGTTCGTGGCAGCAGTGAATACCTGCATCATGATGATGTTCCTGTGGTCGTGTGAACGTTTGAAGATAAAACTGCTCTCTTATGAATGTCAGGCTAAAGGAACAAAGTTCATTGAGCTGGATCATACCGAGATTTTCACCGAAATCAAGCTTTTTCCTCAAATCCAGGTAAAGGCAGATGATGAGCTAGGCGCTAACATTGAAAATCGAATTCAGAGGGCATTAAAATCAGCTCAAAAGTACAGTCTGGTGGCAAATTCGATCAAATCTGAGGTAATTATCGAACCAACGATTGAGATCATTCAGTGAGACTATATTTAATTTCTTAGGAGGTCTTTAATGCTTACTGTAAAAGTTCTTGGATCAGGATGTGAAAATTGCAATAAAGTAGAAGGGATTGCTCGTAAAGTAGTAACAACCATGGGGATGGAGGCAGAAGTAATCAAGGTGACTGATTGGGCAGAGATCAAAAAGTATCCCATCCTTGGGACACCTGGATTGGTAATTAACGAGAAGGTAGTTTGCGCCGGACGTATCCCGAGTGAAGCGGAGGTAACCACCTGGTTGGTGAATGCTTTGAGTTGAGATGAGAAGAAAAGTACTCTTCCTATGTACCGGTAATTCCTGCCGCTCACAAATAGCTGAAGCCATTGTCAACGCCCGACTTGACGATTCGTGGGAAGCTGTGAGCGCTGGAACAAAGCCGTCCGGTTATGTCCATCCCAAAGCGAATGCCGTGCTATCGGAGATTGGAATTCAACACACTGGTAGATCAAAACTAGTCGACGAATTTCGTGGTGTAAATTTTGACCTGGTGATAACCCTATGTGATACAGCAGCGGAGGAATGCCCCATCTGGTTGGGAAAAGGGAAACGCCTGCACCACAGTTTCCCTGATCCGGCAAGAACGGATGGCATGAATGATTTTCGTATGGTGCGGGACAATATTGCCCGAGAAATCAGTGCTCTACTGAAAAACTTTGAAAGAGGTTTCGAATGACCAGTAATAACTCTACCCTGGCTTCTTCCGAAAACATAACCAAAAAACTTTCCTTCCTGGATCGTTACCTGACGCTGTGGATATTCCTGGCAATGGCGGTGGGAGTAGGGATCGGTTTTTTGTTTCCAGACGGCGTCCAGACGTTCAATTCTACGGTTTCGTTGGGAACCACCAATATCCCGATCGCCATCGGTTTAATTTTGATGATGTACCCTCCCCTGGCAAAGGTACACTATGAAGAGCTGGGGGAAGTATTTAAGAATTGGAAGATTTTGGGATTATCTCTGCTACAAAACTGGGTGATTGGTCCATTATTGATGTTCTTCCTGGCAATCATCTTCCTGCACGATTACCCGGAATATATGACAGGTCTGATCCTGATCGGTCTGGCGCGCTGCATTGCTATGGTGATTGTGTGGAATGACCTCGCAAAAGGTGATACCGAGTATGCTGCTGGTCTGGTGGCTTTCAATAGTATCTTTCAGGTCTTATTTTATAGTGTTTACGCATACGTATTCATTACAATCTTGCCCACCTGGTTTGGTTTGCAGGGTAGCGCTGTGGCCATCACGATCGGCCAAATTGCTAAAAGCGTATTTATCTACCTGGGAATCCCCTTCATTGCTGGTTTCATCACCAATATGGTGTTGACCCGCGCCAAGGGCAAGGACTGGTATTATACAAAGTTCATACCCAAGATTAGCCCACTCACACTGATTGCCTTGCTTTTCACCATCGTGGTCATGTTCAGTTTGAAGGGCGAATATATCGTGCAGTTGCCCTTGGATGTGGTACGCATTGCCATTCCGCTGCTGATCTATTTCGTGATCATGTTCCTGTCGAGCTTTTTCATGGGCAAGAGGATTGGTGCCCCATACCCCCAAACTGTGACACTATCATTCACAGCGGCCAGCAACAACTTCGAGCTGGCGATCGCCGTGGCAGTAGCGGTATTTGGGATTGCGTCCGGGCAGGCATTTGCAGCGGTAATCGGACCACTTGTCGAAGTACCGGTGATGATCGGATTGGTAAATGTGGCTTTTTGGTTGAAGAAAAGATTATACAGCACATGATTGCTCTAAAGATCCTCGGCTACCATTCCGCTCAACGTTATGCGGTTAGGCAAACCGTGGTGGCGGCACAAAGAATCTTACAAAATGAATACCCTTATTGGTCATGTACCTTGAATCGATTACCCTGATAAAAATCTTGCCTTGCCTGGCGGAGCCGGGAAAGATCATTGTGATCGGTGAGCCTTCGCGGAAGCTAGATGATGTACTACCATACCTGGCTACGCTACCCAATGTGATCGCTTATAACCCGGAAACCTGCACGCTGACCCTACGCCGCCAGCCGGGTTTCATCTCGCTTTATTCCGATAAAGCGTACATCACGAAAGTGCAGGACACCGAAGAGGGGTTGATCTTGTTTCAGGCTTTAGTGGATGCAATCAATGCGACCTGGGAACACCGAGCGGAGTTAGTTGCGATGACCGCCCGTAAACATGCACCACGACCCTTGGATATATGGACTTTATTGCCTCAAACAAACTGTAAAAAATGTGGTGAGGCAACCTGTATGGCATTTGCGTGTAACCTGCTCTTGCAGGAACGGGAGTTGGAAGAATGCACACCATTGCAAGCGGAAGAAGCATTTGTTGAGCGAAGAGCAACGCTGGCAGCGATGTTGGCTTAAAATTTCGCTGATGAGGGATAAATCCATGCTATGATTAATTAGATTTGTGGAGGGGATAATCTACTATTTTCTGGAGGTTGACTCATGTGGTACAACCCGATCATGGTTTGGATGCTTTACTCACCGTTGCAAGGAATGCTCAGCGGGAATATGATGGTGCTTGATTACACCGGGCGGAAAAGTGGCAAGGCATATCGATTGCCAGTTAGTTATAAAAGGATCGATGATACATTGCTGACCGGCAGTTACAAACGACGAACCTGGTGGCGCAACCTGAGAGGTGGAGTGCCTGTTACCGTCCGCTTGCAAGGCAAGGATATAAATGGGCAGGCAGAAGTAATCGAAGATGAGCAAGGGGTGATGATTGGAATAACGGCATACATTGGGGGAGATCCCCGGACTGCTCGTATGTTCGGGGTGAAGCTTGGTTCGGATGGTCAGCCTGATTCTGAAAGCCTGCGCCAGGTGGCAAGAGATCAGGTAATTGTGCGCACAGTTCTGAAATGAAAAGGTCGCCCAGGATACCTGTCATTTTCTGGCGCATGATTAAACGGCTAAACAAGCTGATGCTCTCACATTATGGGTCCAGGAGCAAGGCAGCCAGCCGGGTGCTGGTACTGACGACCATCGGACGCAACTCGGGACAACCACGCTCAACCCCGCTGCAATTTGAGGAAGTGGAGGGGGTTTATTATGTAGCTTCGGCGCGGGGCATTCAGTCAGATTGGTACCGCAATCTGGTGGCATGCTCCAGGGTGGATGTCCAGGTAGGGGGCAAGCGCTTCTCAACAGTAGCAGAACTGATGACCGAGGCTTGCCAGATTGCTGATTTCCTCGAACTTCGCATGAAGAGACACCCTCACTTTATGGGTATCATGCTGAGTCTCGAGGGACTGCCGCGCAAATACTCCCGCACTGACCTGGAGAGATTTGCCGAGCGTCTGGCAATTGTAGCGCTTCATCAAGATAATCCTTAGGTTCTCGGTCTGGGAAAATGATCCAACGAACACGGTTTGTGTGCTACCAACCAAAAACTATCCTCAATAAGGGCAAACGGGCTGATCATTGGTTCTGGACGCGCTACAGTGCATACCCTTACCTTGGATGCCAGCACGGATGTGCGTTTTGTTACTGTAGAGAGCGAAAATATATCCCGCACAAGACGCAGGAGGCTGATGAAGTTTATGATGCGGTGACGGACGAATTCTCCCATCTTATCAAGATCAAGGAGAATGCCCCCCAGCTCTTGCGAAGAGCGCTGGCACGTTTACCGGTGGATATTATTTTTATGGGCGATTACCAGCCTGCAGAGCGTAAATTTAAGATTTCCCGTCAAATGCTGGAGGTGTGTTTGGAGCTGGGATTTCCGGTCTTCGTGCTCACTCGGTCACCCCTGGTGTTGCGCGATCTGGATCTACTTCAAGCGATCAACCAACGATCCAGGGCGGTGGTGGCATTCAGTATCATTTCCACCCCAGAATCGCCTGAATATTCCCGTATATCCATGATGGAAGGGCTGGCACCCACAGCTGAGAAACGCTTCAGAGCCATGCAGGAGATCGCCAAGGTGGGCATCCTCACCGGCACGGTCGCAATGCCTTTACTACCCGGATTGTGCGATGACGACCACAACCTCCAAGCTTTGGTTCAATGGACTGCTGGGCATGGAGGAAAGTTTGTCCTGGGGGGTGGGCTGACCCTGGCAGACCAGCAGAAGGAATTCTTCATGCACCTCCTACGTCAAAATATTCCCGACCT
>Ga0209254_10003857_pt1 | contig 13697 bp, 16 predicted proteins | sample FrelakmetDIP11DI_FD_187148 | JGI IMG/M metagenome (GOLD analysis project Ga0209254, IMG submission 187148) | Freshwater lake sediment microbial communities from the University of Notre Dame, USA, for methane emissions studies - DIP11 DI (SPAdes)... | ecosystem: Environmental > Aquatic >...
CCCGCGCCTGCAGCTTCAGCTTCTGCAGGCCGGTGAAGTCGGAATAGAAGGCACCGGGTCCCGCCGCCACGTCAGATCACCACGAGCTCGGCCTTCAGCGCGCCGGCCCGCTTCAGGGCGTCGAGGATCGCGACCACGTCGCCGGGCGCGGCGCCGACCTGGTTGACCGCGCGGACCAGCGCATCCAGTGAGACACCGGGGCGGAACACGAACATGCGGTTGCCGCCCTCCTGGTTGACCTGCACGTCCGATTGCGGCACTGCCATCGTCCGGCCACGAGCAAAGGGCAGCGGTTGTGAGACGGTCGGGTTCTCGCTGATGGTGACGATCAGGTTGCCGTGCGAGACGGCGGCGGGAGACACTCGGACCGCGCTGTTGATGATCACGGTGCCGGTGCGCGAGTTGACGATCACGCGCGCCACCGCATCACCGGACTTCACCTCCAGATTCTCGATGGTTGCCACGAAGTCGACGCGGCTGGCGGCATCCAGCGGCGCGTGTACGCGAATCGAGGACGCGTCGACCGGCTGCGCGGTGCCCGCGCCGACTGCCGTGTTGATCGCATCCGCAACCCGCTTCGCCGTCGTGAAATCACCGTCGCGCAGGTTCAGGGTCAGCGAATCGCCGTTGGCGAACGGTGTCGCCACCACGCGCTCGACGGTCGCCCCGCCGGGAATCCGCCCGGCGCTCGGCACGTTGACCGTGACGTTGGAGCCGTCGGCGCCCGAGGCCGACAGCCCCCCGACGATCAGGTCGCCCTGTGCTATCGCATACACCTGACCGTCGGCGCCCTTCAGGGGCGCCATCAGCAGGCTGCCGCCCCGCAGCTCCTTGGCATCGCCGATCGAGGCGACGGTGACGTCGATCTTCATGCCGGGCTTGGCGAACGGCGGCAGCTCGGCGTGCACGGTCACGGCCGCCACGTTCTTGGGCTTGAGCCGCAGCGCCGGGGGCACCACCACGCCCAGCTGAGTCAGGAGGTTGCGCAGGCTCTGCTCGGTGTAGGGCGCCGAGGTGTTCTTGTCGCCGGTACCCACCAGACCGACCACCAGGCCGTAGCCAATCAGCTGGTTGGTGCGGACGCCCTGGAGGGTGGCGACGTCCTTGATGCGCTCGGCTCGCACGGGGCCTGCGAGGGTGCCGATGCCGAGAAGCAGGCCGGCGCATAGGATGTGGAGGAGTCTCTTGCGCTGTCCGGTCATGGTCGTCGCTCGCATCGGTCAGAAGGGCCACAGGGGAGAGATGAAGAACCGGCTCAGCCAGCCCATCACCGAAGCGTCCGCGACCTGCCCTTCGCCGACGTACTGGAGGGTGGCGTCCGCGATCCGCGTCGACAGCACGACGTTCAGCGGGTCGATGTCTTCTGGACGCACGATGCCGGCGATGCGGACGTACTCGTTGCCGCGATTGATGCCGATGCGCTTCTCGCCACGCACGGCGAGATTGCCGTTGCTGAGCACCTGAACGACCGTCACCGTCACCTCGCCGATGAGCTTGTTGCCCTGCGACGCGTCGCCCTCGCCGTCGAACTCGGTGCTCGACTCCAGGCCGACCAGGGGCTGGCCGAGCGCGCCCTTCGGATAGGTCTGGCCGGCCCAGACGGGGAGCTTGATCTCCTGCTCGTTGCTCTTGCTCACGGTGGACTTCGAGCGCTTCATCGCATCGGTGCGCTCCACCAACCGGACGGTGAGCAGGTCGCCGACGTTCCGGGCGCGCGCGCTCTCGACCCAGGACTTGGCGTAGCCCGCGTGGTAGATCGCGCCGTCGCCCACGGGCACCGGCGGCGGTTCGATCGGCTGCGCCGGCGCGTACTCCGGATCCCGGGAGGGCGCGCTCTGCAGGCAGCCCCCCAGGAGGAGTGCCAGTCCGATCGCTACCAACGCCAGTGCGGTCCGTCTAGCCATGTTCGTTACCCCACCGCGCCCGCCGCGTCAGAGCTGGTTCGTGATGTAGGCGAGCATCTGGTCGGTGGTCGAGATCGCCTTGGAGTTCATCTCGTAGGCCCGCTGGGTCTCGATCATGTTCACCAGCTCCTCGACGACGTTGACGTTGGAGCTCTCGAGCGAGCCCTGGATCAGTGTGCCGAGGCCGTCCAGGCCCGGCGTGCCCTCCTGCGGGTCACCGCTCGCGGCCGACTGGCGGTAGAGGTTCTGCCCGATCGCTTCCAGGCCGGTCGGGTTGATGAACTGAACGAGGTTGATGTTGCCGATCTGGCTCGGCGTGCTGTTGCCCGCCTCCAGCGCGGACACCGTCCCGTCCGACCCGATGGTGACCGACAGCGTGTTCGGCGGGACCGTGATCGAGGGCTCCAGGGCGTAGCCGTTCGCGGTCACGATCTGGCCGTCCTGGTCCAGGCTGAACGACCCGTCGCGGGTGTAGACCACGGTCCCGTCCGGGTGTTGCACCTGGAAGAAGCCCGCGCCCTGCACGGCGACGTCGAAGGAGTTGTTCGTCTGCTGGATGTTGCCCTGGGTGTGGAGCTTCTGGGTCGCGACCGTGCGCACACCCGTGCCGATGGCCAGGCCCGACGGCAGCTCCGTGGTCTCCGTGGACGACGCGCCGACCTGGCGGACGTTCTGGTAGATGAGGTCCTCGAATACCGCGCGATCGCGCTTGAAGCCCGTCGTGTTGACGTTCGCCAGGTTGTTGGAGATCGTCGCCATGCGGGTCTGCTCGGCGTCGAGCCCGGTCTTCGCGATCCACAGTGCTGGGTACATGCGTGTGTCCTCTTTCCGTCGCGGCGCTCTGCTGTCCGCTCAGGATGCAAGTCGGTTGCCAATCTCCGTCAGACCGGCTTGAGAAGCGTGGCCGAGGCCGCGTCCGCGTCCTCGGCCGTCTTCATCATCTTCACCTGCAGCTCGAAGCGGCGCGACAGCTCGATCATGCTCACCATCTCGCCGACCAGGTCGACGTTGCTGGAGACGAGCGAGCCGCTCGCGAGCCGCACCTCGGCGTCCGCCGGAAGATCGGCACCGGTCCGGGTGTGCATCAGGCCGTCGTCGCCCTTCTGCAGCTCGTCGTCCGCGGCCTTCACGAGCTTGATCCGGTCGACGACCGCCAGGGCATCCGACTCGCCACCCTGCGGCCGGATCGATATTGTGCCGTCGGTACCGATGTCGATCTTCTCGAACGGCGGCAGGGAGATCGGACCGCTGTTGCCCATGACCGGCAGGCCTTCGCCGGTGGTCAGGCGGCCGTTCGGATCGACTTGCAGGTCGCCGCGCCGGGTGTAGGCCTCGCGGCCGTCCAGTCCCTGCACCACCAGCCAGCCGCCCTCCTTGACCGCGATGTCGAGGTCGCGCGCGGTGTGATCCAGCGTCCCCGGCGAACGGTCGCTCGCCGGCCGCTCGCTCATCGCGTACACGCGCGTCGGATGACCGACGCCGAACACCGGCATGCTGCGGAACTGCTGCAGGTCGGCGAGAAAGCCCGGCGTGTTCGCGTTCGCCATGTTGTTGTTCACGGCCGCCTGGGAGTGCAGGGTTTCCTTCGCCCCGCTCATCGCGACGTAGAGCATGCGGTCCATCCTGTCCTCCCCGCTTCAGTCGGCCGCTCGCCCGACTCTCAGCCTCAGCGCAGGTTGATGACGGTCTGGGTGATCGCGTCCGAGGTCGTGATGACCTGCGCGTTCGCCTGGAAGTTGCGTTGCGCCGTGATCAGGTTGACGAGCTGCTCGGCGATGTCGACGGTCGAGGCCTCCAGGGCGCCCGACTGGATCGCACCGAAGCTCGAGGTCCCGGCCTCACCGAGCTGTGCGTCGCCGGAGGGGAAGGTCTCCACCCAGCTGGTGTCGCCGATCTGGCGCAGGCCCTGCGCGTTGTTGAACTTGGCGAGGGCGACCTTGCCCATCGCCGACGACTGGCCGTTGGTGTAGCGGGCGAACACGATGCCGTCCGCATCGATGTCGACGCCGCTCAGCCTGCCGCTGGAGTAGCCGTCCTGACCTAGGCTGTTGACTGCAAACGCGCCGCCGTACTGGGTCGTGTCGGCAAAGTTGAGCTCCAGATTGATCGGGTCAGCCAAGACATCCGTGAAGTTGAAAGGCCCGATGGCGCGCATTCCGTCGGCGGGGTCGACAAGCGCGCCGGAGGCATCGAAGCGCAGCGTGAATGATGGTGCGCCGGCGGCCGGCACCTGCCCGTCGAGCCGGACGAACGATGTCCACTCATTTGCCGCGTCGTCCGTCTTGAGGAAGTACATCGTCGCCGTGTGGCTGTTGCCCAGCGAGTCATAGGTCACGATCGACGTCGAGTGGTTGTATGTCGCCGGCAGATTCGGATCGAATGCGGCAGGATCGAGCTCTGGCTGCGTGGCATCGAGGTTGAGCGCCGCATAGATGTTGCCAGTCGCCTCGGGCGGACTGGGCTGGGTCGGCAACTGGAGATCAGTCAGCACGCCGGTGTTGAACGTAGTGGTGCCATCCGCGGCGGTCGTTGCCGGGTAGATCTGCAGACGCTGCGCGGCCTGGTTGACGACATAGCCGTCGCGGTCGGCGCTGAAGGCGCCGGCCCGCGTGTAGACCTGCGAGCCGTTGGTGTCCTTGAGGGTGAAGAAGCCCTCGCCGTTGATCGCGAGGTCTAGGTTGTTCGACGTGAACTCGACCACGCCCTGCGAGAACTGCTGGGCGATGCGCGCGACGCGCACGCCCTGCCCTGCCGCGGTGGAGCTGCGGTCGAGCACCGAGCTCGCGTAGACGTCGGCGAACTCCGCCCGCGATTCCTTGAAGCCGGTCGTGCTGGCGTTGGCGACGTTGTTGCCGGTCACCGACAGATCGGTCGCGGCGGCGTTGAGGCCGCTGAGTGCGATGCGGAAGCTCATCGTTCGTCTCCTGGTAGGGAATCAGTGGATCTCGCGGACCGCGCTGAAGGGCACGGTACCGAGGCCGGCCAGATCGAGGGTCAGCCCCCCCTGGTCGCCGAGATTGACGCTGTCGACCCGGGCATAGACCTGGGTATCAATGGCGTGGGCCTTCTCGCCGGACAGCGCCTCGGCCTGGATGAGATAGGTACCCGCCGGTGCATAGGTGCCGGCGGTCGTCATGCCGTCCCAGCTGAACTGCACATCGCCGGCCTTGTGCCCGCCGAGGTGCAGGTCGCGGACCAGCGCACCGGCCCCGTTGTAGATGTGCAGCACCAGGTCGGCAGCCGAGGCGTCGAGCGTGGCGACGCCGCGCACTGCGTTGCCCGGTGTCAGCGGCGCGACGCCGCCGGGTACCAGGACCTCGCGCCCGATCAGGTTGCCGGCCTGGATTGCCTGGCCGGAGGTCAGGTTGGCCGACAGCGCCTCGAACGTCTTGTTCAGCTTGTCGATGCCCGACACCGTGCCGAACTGCGCAATCTGGCTGAGGAACTCGCCGTTCTCCATCGGCTGCATCGGGTCCTGGTTCTTCAGCTGCGTGATCATCAGCTTGAAAAAGTCGTCCAGGCCGAGGTCGTTGCGCTTGCTCTGCGCCTGCTGCCGCGCCAGGCCAATGGCGCCGAAGGGGTCGTCGGTGGCCGAGGTGGTCGCGATGCTCATGGTTCAATCCTCAGCGGCCGAGGTTGATCAACGCGGCCAGCATCTGCCGCGCCGAATTGATGACCTCGACGTTGTTCTGGTATGAGCGCGACGCCGAGATCATGTTGGCCATCTCCTCGACCGGGCTGACGTTCGACCGATAGATGTAGCCCTCGCCGTCCGCCATCGGGTGATGCGGGGCATACTCGCGGGTCAGTGGCGCAGGGCTCTCGAGCACGCCGGTCATGCGCACGCCGGTAGCCGTACCCTGCGGGTTGTGCTGGTCGAGCACGGCCTGGAAGACCGGTTGGCGGCTGCGGTAGGTCGCCTCGGTGCTGCTCGACACCGAATCGACGTTGGCGAGATTGCTCGCGACCAGGTTCATGCGCAGGTTCTGTGCGCTCATTCCCGAGCCGGCGATGTCGAAGACCTTGAAGCTGGACATGGTCAGTCACCCTTGATTGCAGTGAGCAGGCTGCGGATCCTGCCGTCGAGGAATCGCAGGCTGGCCTGGTACTGCATGGCGTTCTGGCTGAAGGCCACCTGCTCGCGCACGACGTCGACCGTGTTGCCGTCCACCGACGGCTGCTCGGGGTTGCGGTAGCGGAGCTGGCTGGCGGGAACGAGACCGTTGTCGTTGCCGAGGTGGCCGGGCTGGGTCGCCGCGAGGCGCACCGGTCCGGGCAGCTCGCGCCGCAGCACGGCGGCGAAGTCGACGTCGCGGGCCTTGAAGCCGGGCGTGTCGGCATTGGCGAGGTTGGCCGCCAGCACCTCGCCGCGCGCAGCCCGCAGGCGCAGTGCGTGCTCGTGGATTCCAAGGGCATCGTCGAGCTTCATGCTGTCGGCTCCCTGTCGGCCGAAGGCGGGTGACAGGTCGGCAGCACGAGTCGTGCCAACGCTTGATGTTGATGATCGCGGCCGGGAGGCCGCTCGCGACAGGCGGCGTTGACCGCACGAAGCGGCAAGACCTTGCCGCCGGCGGCAAGCCGCCGCTTCCGCCCTACTTCTTCTTGTAGTAGGTGGCGCCGCCGGCGGAGCGCATCTCGAATGCGTCGCTGTGCCCGCGCAGCCCCTCGGTGGAACCGACGAACAGGTAGCCACCCGGCTTCAGGGCGCGCGCGAGCCGCGCCAGCACCTCGCGCTTCAGCGGGGTTGCGAAATAGGCCAGCACGTTGCGGCAGAAGATCACGTCGAAATGCCCGAGGACATCGAGGCCGCGCGTGAGATTGAACTCGCGGAACACCACGCGCTGGCGGATCTCCTGCCGCACCGACATGCAGTCGCCGGGCGCCGCGGCGAAGAAGCGCTGGCGATGCCCGTCCGACAACCCTCGGACGGCACCGCTGCCGCAATAGATCCCGCGCCGCGCCTCGTCCAGGGCCGAATGTGCGATGTCCGTGCCGACGATCTCGACGCCGCTCGCGAACCGCCCCTGGTGATTCCGCAGGAAATCCTGCGCGACCATGCTGATCGAGTAGGGTTCCTGGCCGGTGGCGCAGCCCGCCGACCAGATCCGCACGCGGCTGGAGTGCAACGTCGGCAGGATCTCGTCGACCAGGATGCGGAAGTGCGCCGGGTCGCGGAACCAGGACGTCTCGGTGGTGGTCATGGCGTCGATCACGGCGGCGCGCAGCCGCAAATTGGCGCCGCTTTCCAGTGACCTGACGATGTCGCGCAGCGAGGCGAGGCCGTGCTCGTGCATCAGGCGCGAGAGCCGGCTGTCGACCAGCGACTCCTTCCCGGGGCCGACGACGATCCCGCTCGCCTCCTCGAGGTAGCGCTGGAACGCCTGGTAGTCCGCGCCGCCGCGACCGGCCTCGGCCCGGGGCTGGCCGGGCTTCGTCGGTGATGCCGCCGTGTGTGTCACCGCGACCCCTCCCGTGCGGTTTCTGCCGTCCGCTGCGCTGTCGCGCGCTCTGGGGGATAGCGGCGACGAGCCAGTCGCCTTGAGCAGACAGATCGGCACGCGGCTTGCGCTGAGCCTGGCACGAGCCCTCCAGCGTCAAAAAACCGTCAGCCATGCAACGCCTGCACGCCGCCGTTCTCTCTGTTCTGACCCTGAGCCCGCTCGCCGTCACGGCGGGCGAGGACGCGATCCAGGATCCCGAATCCATCCGCGAGACCGCCCGCCAGTTCGCCGCCGGCATGGCGGCGGTCGAACGCGGCGCCGCCCGGGTGGAGGTCGGCGCCCTGGACCGGCGGCTGCGTCTGCCCGAGTGTGACAAGCCGCTGAGCGCCTTCCTGAGCCCGAGCAGCCGCAACGCGACGCGCCAGAGCGTCGGAGTCCGCTGCGAGGGCACCGTGCCCTGGAGTCTCTACGTGCCCGTCACCATCGACCGGCCGGGCCAGGTCGTGGTGACCAGCCGCCCGGTTCCGCGGGGCCAGACCGTCACCGACGAGGACGTCCGGCTCGCCGAACGCGATCTGGGCACGCTGCACCGCGGCTACTTCACCGATCTGGAGCAGGCCATCGGCCAGCGGACCGAACGCGACCTGCCAGCGGAGGAGGTGCTCGTGCCGGGCAACGTCGGCAAGCCGAACGTCATCAAGCGCGGCGCCGGGGTCACGATCCTGGCCGCGGACGAGCTGCTCGACGTGCGCATGGGCGGCGTCGCCCTCGCCTCCGGCGGGCTGGGCGAGCGGATCCGCGTGCGTAACGCCAGCTCGAAACGCGAGCTCGACGCCGTAGTGGTAGGCGACGGCCTGGTGCAGGTGTCGCCCTGACCCACCGCCCACGAGAATTGTCCCTTGGCGCAGTCACTTAGCCGGACCGGGTCCGGGAACGAGCCTCCCGCGGGCGAAGCCCGTTCGCAAATCCGCATTGCACTCAATCACTTGCTAAAGTTCGGCCGCCCTGCACCGATACCCATGACGGAAATCGGACACAGGCGGGTGACAGCATGGCCATCGAGATCCTCGGATTCCCGAGCAGGCCCATCAACGACAACCTCGAAGGAACCGCGACGCTCGGTGGCACGGCCGCCCAGGCCGCGGTCAGCCCCGCCGGCGGCGCGCCCGGCGATCAGTTCAGCCTCACGACGTCTGCGGCCCTGCTGCAGGAGCTGGAGAAGGAGATCGCCCGGCTGCCCATCGTCGACACCGGCCGGGTCGAGCAAACGCAGCGCGCCCTGGCGACCGGCACGTTCCAGGTCGACCCGCCGCACATCGCGGACAAGCTGCTCGAGCTCGAACTGATCATGAACGGCAGGGGTTGAATCCATGCCACGACCCGGCACCGCGATCGACTGGTCGGTGACGCCCTGGGAAGAGCTCGCGGCCACCGGCGATGAGCTGCTAACCGTGCTCGACGAGGAGCGCGACGCCCTGCTCGGCCGCGAGCCGGCGGCCCTCGAGCGCACGGTCGAACGCAAGCTGGCATTGCTGTCGTCGATCGAGACGATGCTGCGAGCCCACGTCGCGCGGCCCTCGCCGGAGCGAGAAGTCGATTCGCCGCTGCGCGCCCAGGTCAACCAGGTACTGGAGGAAGCGATCCGCCGTAACGAGCTGAACGGCCGCATCGCCACGCAGCGCGAGCTTGGCGTGCGCCAGGCCCTCGACGTCATTACCGGCAAGTCCACCGCCACCGGCGTGTATGGCCGCGGCGGACGCGGCGCCGCGCACCGCGGCGGACACCGCATCGGAGTCGCCTGACCCACGCCGCTCGGTTCGCCATGTCCGAAGCGCTGCGCATGCCGGCACCCGATGCCGGGCAGACATCGCTGGGGTCGAGCCGCTTCGCGGTGACGCGCAAGCACTCGATAACGCGCCTGCTGCAGCTCCTGGAGCGGCGCAAGGTGCTGCTGAACGTGCAGTGGCCGGGCGAGCGCCAGCTCTATGCCACGGCGCTGCTCGGGATCTACCCGGAGCACGGCTTCATCGTGCTCGACGAGCTGAACCCGCGTACCGGCCACGACAGGCTCATGGAGCGCGGCGAGCTGACCGCCATCGGCCGCCTCGACGGCGTGAGCGTCAAGCTGACCACGCGCCTGCAGGAGATGCGGGTCAAGGACGGGGTTGCCTTCTACAAGTTCGCCTTCCCGCAGCAGGTCTATTACCTGCAGCGCCGCGACAGCCATCGCGTCAGTCTGATCGGAACGCCCACCCGGTTCGAGGGGCGATGGGAACGCAGCGGCCTGTTAACCAACGTGGCGGGAACCGTCGGCGACCTCTCGGCCGAGGGTGTCGGGCTGCTCCTCGACGGCGAGCCGGCACTGAATCAAGGCGACACACTGAGCTTCTGCAGGATCCGCCTGCCGCAGGAGGGGGCCGTGACCTTCGATCTCGAGGTCAGGCACGCGGTCTACCTGCCTGCCCGCCAGCTCACGCGCGTCGGCGCACGCCTGCTCAACGTCGACACCTTCTCGCGTCACCGCATCGAGGCAGCGATCGCGCGCATGGAACGCGACCTGGCCAAACGCAAGCGGCCGGACTGAGCGACCTCTACCGCACGGCCTCCTGGCGCCGGAAGTCTCCCCGCGCTTGCCCGCATCGGGCCCTCACGGTTAGCCTACGCGGCCTGCTCACGCCCCCGTAGCTCAGCTGGACAGAGCATCCGCCTCCTAAGCGGAGGGTCGCGGGTTCGAATCCCGCCGCGGGGCGCCAATCATTCCCGACCCACCGCCGTTCGCGCACCCGCCTACTCGCGCGACTCGTCGAGCAGGCGCCGCAGCGCGGCCGCCTTGTGCTCGGTCTCGTGGTACTCGGCGTCGCAGTCCGAGTCGGCGACGATCCCCCCGCCCGCCCAGAAGCGGGCCACCCCTTCCGCGTGCACGAGCGTGCGGATGGCGATGTTGGTGTCCATCGCACCGTCGAAGCCGAGGTAGCCGATGCTGCCGCAGTAGATGCCACGCCGGTTCGGCTCCAGCTCCTCGATGATCTGCATCGCGCGAAGCTTCGGTGCGCCGGTGATCGAGCCGCCCGGAAAGCAGCCGCGCAGCAGGTCGATCGCATCGCAGTCGTCGCGCAGGGTCCCCGTCACCGTGCTGACGAGATGGTGCACCGTCGGGTGGTGCTCGACCGCGAACAGGCGCGGCACCGCGATCGAGCCGGGCACGCAGCTCTTGCCGAGGTCGTTGCGCAGCAGGTCGACGATCATCAGGTTCTCGGCGCGGTCCTTCGGACTCGCGGCGAGCTCGCGAACGAGCGCGGCGTCGCGCGCCGGGTCGGCGGCGCGCGGCCGCGTGCCCTTGATCGGGCGGGTCTGCACTCGGCGGCCGCGCACCTCGAGGAAGCGCTCGGGCGAGACGCTCAGCACGCGGCAGAACGGCAAGTGGAGGTAGGCGCCGAAGGGTGACGGATTCTGCACGCGCAGGCGCCGGTAGGCGGACCACGCATCGCCGTCAGCAACCGCCGCAAAGCGCCGTGCGAGATTCACCTGGTAGCAGTCGCCGTCGCGGATGTAGGCCTGGATGCGGTCGAAGGCCCGACGGTAGGCTGCGGCGTCGAGATTGGTCGCAGTGGGCGTGCGCACGCGAAACGGAGGCTGCGCGCTCGCGCGCTTCCCCGCCTTCAGCCGTGCGAGCACCGACCCGCGCGACGGCCCACCCGGCAGGTCGTTCCAGACCAGACGGGCGCGCTGCTCGCGGTGATCGACGATCACCGCCCAGGCGTAGATCCCGATGGCGAGATCCGGCAGCCGCTCCGCATCCGCGGCAGCCGCCGGCAGGCGTTCGATGCGCCGCGCGAGGTCGTAGCCGAAGTAGCCCATGGCGCCGCCGACGAACGGAAGGTCCGGGGTTGCACGGTCGGCAGGTCGATACTCGGACAGCAGCCGGCGAACCAACGCGAAGGGGTCTTCCGCCGAGCGCTCGGTCGATCCGGCGCGGTGGATCTCGCTGGCCTCCCCACGCGTCACCAGGCGAGCAACGGGGTCGGCGACGAGGATGTCGAAACGGCCCGCCGGAGCGCAGGGGTGGCCGCTGTCGAGGAACTGCGACCAGGGCTCGTCGAGAAGCGCAGCGAGACTCTCGGCGGAGTCCGGGTGGTAGGGCAGCTCGTCGACGGTGAGGTGTGTCATCGATCGCTTACTCGGTTCACGGCACCTTCCGATAGTCGCTTCCGCACCGGTGCCACTGTAGATTCGCCGTCATGCCGCACACCCTCGCCTTCGACGTCTACGGCACGCTGATCGACACGGCGGGCGTCGTCTCCGCGCTGGCGGCTCGGCTCGGTGACGCCGCGACCACCTTTGCCCGACTCTGGCGCGACAAGCAGCTCGAGTACTCGTTCCGCCGCGCCCTGATGCGCCGCTACGACGGCGGCTTCGCGCAGTGCACCGCGGAGGCGCTCGCCTTTGCCTGCGCGGCGCACGGCTTGCAGCTCGATGCAGCCGAGCGCGCTGCGCTGCTCGCCCTGTACCGCCGCCTGCCGGCCTTCGCCGACGCGCCCGACGGCCTCGCCGCGCTGCGCGCCGCGGGGCACCGGCTCTATGCGTTCTCCAATGGCCTGCCCGACGATCTGGCGGCGCTGCTCGGGACCGCAGGACTGCGTCAGCACTTCGACGACCTGGTCAGCGTACACGAGGTCCGCAGCTTCAAGCCGGACCCGGTGGTCTATGCGCACTTCCTCGACCGCAGCGGCGCACGCACGGACGACACCTGGCTGGTATCGAGCAATCCGTTCGACGTCATCGGCGCGGCCGCAGCCGGCTGGCGCACCGTCTGGGTGAGCCGCTCAGCTGCGCAGCCGTTCGACCCCTGGGGCATCGAGCCGACCCTTGTCGTGCGCCGCCTGACTGAACTCCCGGCGGCCCTGCCGGCACGATGACGTGAACTCGGGGCGGCAATGCGGTTAACATCGCGCACTGACCCGGCATCCCGCCCGGGTCCTGGATGATTGCGTCACACATCCGAACTACGACGGAGGGGAACGATGATCGAGAAGACACCTGAAAAGCTGTCGCTGAAGCGCCTGGCGGACGAGATCGAAGAGCTCCGCAAGCAGGTTGCGAAGCTGGAAAAGACCGCGGCGACCGCCACGGCGGTGTCGCAGGAAAAACCGAAGGCCAAGGCCGCCGGAACGCGCAAGGAAATCACCGCCGACCAACAGCACGCGATGACCAGGGCGCTGGCCAACTACAAGGCGACGCGCCGTGACCAGACCGGCAAGATCGGTGATGCCGACACTGACTGGCACGAGGCCGAAGCCGAGATGAAGCTGCTGCTCGCCGCATTGCGGTCGGAAGGCTGACACCGTACCGCGGGACGTCGTGCCGGCGGCAGCCGGCAGGACGGACCGGCGGCGGGCCGTAGTCGGCGGGGCAACCGCCGCGCTGGGCGAATGGAGCACCGGCATTGCTTCAGGTGCCGCGCTCCACCTCGCACAGCACCCAGGCACCGTCGGGCGACTTCACGAAGACCCAGATTTCCTCGCACTCCGCCGGCTTCTCCGGCGAGCCGTCGATGACGTAGCCCGCCTCGTCCGGCAGCTTCGACAGGTCGATGACGTAGTCGATGGCGCGCCAGCGCATCCGCGCCCGGACGTAGTGCAGTCCGTCCTCTTCCCAGTCGGCGAGTCGCTCGACGCGGATGTTCGACACGTCGACCACGCGATTCTCGACGCCGTTCTCGACGTTCTGCGCGAGACGCTGTTCGAAGTGCCCGGCCATGTCCGGGGTGATGTGACCGCGCATCTCCATGATGTCGCCGTCCGACCAGGCCGACTGCACGACCCGCAGGACGTCGGCGAACTCCTCCTCGTCGGCGATCGCACTGAGGTCTTCCGGATGGGCGACCGAATCCAGCAGCGCCTCGGGCCCGCTGCGCTCCAGGTCGTCCCAGCCCGACAGGCCGGGCCCCCTGCGCAGGCGGGCCGCGGTCGGCACCGGCCGCGTCGCCGTGCGCCGGCGATACAGCATCACGGCCAGCGCCACGAGGACACCGAACAGCGCGAGCCGGACCAGCTGCCCGACCCATTCCGCAGTGGTGAGTCCGTCGGCCACCGGCTCCAGCACGTTGCCTGCCGTGGGCCCCTTGCCCGGCGGCGCCTCAGGGGCATCGGCGCCCAGCAGGGCGTCGGCCAGGCCGACCCCGAGCAGGCCGGCGAGGAAACCGCCGACGACGGGGTGGCGCTCCCGGAACGGCATTCCCGGCAGGGCCACGGGCGCGGGTGCACCGGGCAGCGGGGCCGCCGTGGGCGTCGTGTCGCGCAGCGGCGTGGCCTGCTGCGACGGCGAGGCAGGCGGCTTCGGGGCTGCCGGGGAC
>Ga0209254_10003858_pt1 | contig 13697 bp, 7 predicted proteins | sample FrelakmetDIP11DI_FD_187148 | JGI IMG/M metagenome (GOLD analysis project Ga0209254, IMG submission 187148) | Freshwater lake sediment microbial communities from the University of Notre Dame, USA, for methane emissions studies - DIP11 DI (SPAdes)... | ecosystem: Environmental > Aquatic >...
CTCGGCGTCAATGGGGTGTTCGGCAACGCCGGGCTCGCGTTCGCCGCGCTGATCGCCGGCGCCCTCGCCGATTTCGCGACCTGGCGCGCGGCCTTCATCGTGCCCGGCCTGCTGTCGATCGCGGTCGGCTTCTGGTTCGTGCGCGTCGCGGCGGGCGTGGACCTCGGCGGCGCGGCGGCGAAGAAGCCCGAGGCGAAGCTGCCGCGCGCGCTGCTGGCGCGGGTGTTCGCCGTGGTGGCCGTGGCGACGGCGTTCGGCGGGATCATCTTCAACGCGACCACGGTGTCCATGCCCAAGGTGTTCGACGAGCGCCTCGCCGCGCTCACCGACACCACCTTCGGCATCGGCCTGCTGGTCTGCATCGTCTACCTCATCGCGGCGATGGCGCAGTTGCTGGTCGGCTGGTGGCTGGACCGGCGCTCGCTCAAGACGGTGTTCGTCGCGGTGACGGTGATGCAGGTGCCGCTGCTGTGGCTGGCGGCGTCGCTCTCGGGCTACGCCATGCTCGCGTGCGCGGTGCTGATGATGTTCTTCGTGTTCGGGCAGATCCCGATCAACGACGCCATGATCGCGAAGTACACCGCCGACGAATGGCGCGCCCGCGCGTACGCGGTGCGCTACGTCGTGTCCTTCACCGCGAGCGCGCTCGCGGTGCCGCTGATCGCGGGCATCTACGGCGGCACCGGCAGCTTCGCGCCGCTGTTCACGCTGCTCGCGGCGCTCGCGGCGGTGATCGTCGTCGCGGCGCTGGCGTTTCCCGGCGTCTCACCCGGCGCGAAGCCGGCAGCAGCCGGCGCCGCCTGACCGCGGGGCGCGGCGCGTCAGCCCGGCCGCCGCGGCACCACCAGGTTGCTGGCCATCCCCTGCCCCGGCGCGAAGTCCTCCAGGCAATGCTCCGTCACGGACGCCTTCCCCCTTCCGCGGCAGCCGCCGCGCGCGGCGGCGCGTCCCAGCCGCCGCCGAGGGCGCGAACCAGCGCCACCGTGGTGATGGCCTGAGCGCCCTGCGTCTGCGTCAGCACGAGCTGCACGACGAGCAGCGTCCGCTGCGCCTCGATCACGTCGAGGAAGCTCGACGCCCCGTTGCGGTAGCGCGTCTGTGCGATGGCGTACGCGCGCTGCGCGGCGCCAACCGAGTCGCGCAACGCGTCCGCCTGGGCTGCAAGGGTGCGCAGGCCGACGAGCTGGTCCTCGACCTCGGTGAACGCCCCGAGCACCGTCTGGCGATAGCGCGCGACCGACTCGTCCAGCACCGCATACGTCCGGTCGAGGTTGGCCTGGTTGCGGCCCCCGTCGATGAGCGGCATCGAAAGGATGGTGCCGAACAGCGGCCCGAGCAGCCAGGTGCGGCTGGACCACTGGAAGAGGTCGCCGAGATCGGCGGACTCGTAGCCGCCCAACCCGGTGATGTTCAGCGACGGAAAGAAGGCGGCCTTCGCAACGCCGATACGCGCGTTGGAGGCCGCCAGCTCGCGCTGCGCGGCGGCGATGTCGGGCCGGCGTTCGAGCAGCGAGGACGGCAGGCCGGCCGGCACGCGCGGCACCTCTGCCGCGAGCGGCGACGCGGCAAGGCCGAAGGACGCCGGGGCGCGGCCGGTGAGCAGGGCGAGGGCATGCTCGAGCTGCCCGCGCCTGCGCTCGACGGCGGCCACCTCGGCGCGCGCGTTGGCGAGCTCGGTCCGCGAGCGCACCAGGTCGAACTCGCCGATGTCGCCGAGGTCGTAACGACGCTGCAGGAGGCGCGTCGTCTCCTCGCGGGAGGCGACGGTCTCGCGCAGCGTGGCGAGTTCGGCGTCGGACTGGCGCAGGGCGAAGTAGGTCTGCGCCACGTCGGCCTGCATCGCGAGCTGCACCGAGCGCAGCGCCGCTTCGGCGCTCTCCGCGTCGCTGCGCGCCGCCGCGATGTTGTTGGCGACGCGCCCGAAGAGGTCCACCTCGTAGGCGAACGTCAGCACCCCGCGCCACACCGTGTAGGGGCTCACCTGCGTCCCCTCCGGCAGACCCTGGCTCGCCGCGGATGGCTTGTAGCGGTAAGGGCCGAGCCCCGCGTTGACCGTCGGGATGCGGTCGGCCTGCGCGATGCCGGCCACGGCGCGCGCCTGGCGCACGCGCGCCGCGGCGATCGCGACGGACTGGTTTTCGGCGTTCGCGCGCTCGATCAACTCGTCCAGCGTCGGATCACGGAACACCCTCCACCATTCGCCGCGCGGCAACGCGTCGGACGGTTCGGCGACCTTCCATGTGCCGCGCTCGGATTCCGGGAGCGCCTGCTTCCAGGCGGCGGGCGTGTCGACCTGGGGCGTCTCCAGCGGCGGGGCGAGCGAGCACCCGGCGAGCAGTGCGGCGGCAATGGCGATGGCTGTCTTTCTCATGTCCGCGATCCTCCCTAGCCCGCCGCCGGGGCCGCGACGGCGCGTGCACGCGGCTTGTGGCGGCGATGCAGCAGCACATAGAACACCGGCGTCAGGAACAGCCCGAAGAAGGTCACGCCGAGCATGCCCCAGAACACCGCCACCCCGATCGCCTGGCGCATCTCGGCGCCCGCGCCGGTCGAGAACACCAGCGGCACCACGCCCATGATGAACGCGAACGAGGTCATCAGGATCGGGCGCAACCGCATCCGGCAGGCCTCCAGCGCGGCGCGTACCGGATCGTGGCCCGCCTCGCGCATCTCCAGCTCGCGCGCGAACTCCACGATCAGGATCGCGTTCTTGCACGCGAGCCCCATCAGCACGAACAGCGCGATCTGCGTGAAGATGTTGATGTCGCCGCCGGTGAAGTAGACGCCGCCCAGCGCGAACAGCAGGCACATCGGCACGATCAGGATGATCGCCAGCGGCAGCTTGAAGCTCTCGTACTGCGCGGCGAGCACCAGGAACACCAGCAGCACGCACAAGGGAAACACCAGGAGCGCGGTGTTGCCAGCGAGGATCTCCTGATAGGTGAGGTCCGTCCACTCGAAGGTGATGCCGCGCGGCAGCGTCTCGCGCGCGATGCGCTCGATCGCCGCCTGCGCCTGCCCGGAGCTGAAGCCCGGAGCCGCCGCGCCGTTCAGGTCCGCCGACGGGAACGCGTTGTAGCGGATCGCGCGGTCCGGGCCGAAGCTGTTCTCCACCTTCATCAGCGAGCCGAGGGGCACCAGCTCGCCCGCGGCATTGCGGGTGCGCAAGCTGGCGATGTCCTCTGCGCGCGAGCGGTAGGGCGCGTCCGCCTGCACGACCACCCGGTAGGTCTTGCCGAACCGGTTGAAGTCGTTGACGTACAGCGACCCGAGGTTGATCTGCATGGTGTCGAACACGTCGGTGAGCTGCACCCCCATGCGCTTCGCCTTGGCGCGGTCCACGTCGGCGAAGAGCTGCGGCACGTTGATCTGGAAGCTGGAGAACGCGGGCGCGAGCTCCGGCGTCTGGAAGGTGCGCATCTGCATCGCCTTCATCGCCGCGTAGAGCGCCTCGTCGCCGAGGCCGCCGCGGTCCTCGATCTGCAGCTTGAAGCCGCCGATGGTGCCGAGGCCGTTGACCGGCGGCGGGGGAAAGACCGCGATGAACGCGTCCTGGATCGCGCCGAGCTGCGCGTTGATCGCGCCGGCGATGGCGCCGCCGGACAGCTCCGGCGATTTGCGCTGGTCGAACTCGTCCAGGCCGAAGAACACCACGCCGGCGTTGGGGGCGTTGGTGAAACCGGCGATGGAGAGCCCCGGGAAGCCGACCGCGTCCTTGACGCCAGGCGTCTTCAGCGCGATGTCGGACATGCGCCGGATCACCTCCTCCGTGCGGTCCAGCGAGGCGCCGTCCGGGAGCTGGGCGAAACCGACCAGGTACTGCTTGTCCTGGCCCGGCACGAAACCCTTCGGGATGGTCTGGAAGCCGACGTAGGTGACGCCCAGCAGCAGGAGATAGACGCCGAACGCGATCGCCTTGCGATTCAGCACCCGCGCGACCGCGCCCTGATAGGCGGTCGCCGAGCGGTTGAAGAACCGGTTGAAGCGCGCGAAGAACCAGCCGAGCGTGCGGTCGAGGAAGCGCGTGAGCGCGTCCTTGGGCGCGTCGTGGGGCTTCAGCAGCAGCGCGGCGAGCGCTGGCGAGAGGGTTAGCGAGTTGAACGCCGAGATCACCGTCGAGATGGCGATGGTGAGCGCGAACTGCTTGTAGAACTGTCCGGTGAGGCCGCTCACGAACGCGATGGGCACGAACACCGCGAGCAGCGTGAGCGCGATCGCGATGATGGGCCCGCTCACCTCGCGCATGGCGCGGTAGGTCGCCTCCTTGGAGTCGAAGCCGAGCTCGATGTTGCGCTCGACGTTCTCCACCACCACGATGGCGTCGTCCACCACGATGCCGATCGCGAGCACCAGACCGAACAGCGTCAGCGTGTTGATCGAGAAGCCGAACAGCAGCATGAACGCGAAGGTGCCGATGATCGAGACCGGCACCGCCGCCAGCGGAATGATGGACGCGCGCCAGGTCTGCAGGAACACGATCACCACCAGCACGACCAGCAGCACGGCCTCGATCAGCGTCGTGATCACCGCGGAGATCGATTTCTGCACGAACCGCGTCGGGTCGTAGACGATGTCGAAGTCGACGCCGGCCGGGAAGTCCTTCTTCATCTCCGCCATCGCCGCGCGCACGTTGTTGGAGAGCTGGATCGCGTTGGAGCCGGGTGCCTGGAAGACGGCGATCGCGACCGCCGGCTTGTTGTTGAGCAGCGAGCGCAGCGCATACTCGCCGGCGCCGAGCTCGATGCGCGCGATGTCCTTGAGGCGCAGCACGCCGCCGTCGGCGGAGGTCGCCACGATGACGTTGCCGAACTCCTCCTCGGTGGTCAGGCGGCCCTGCGCGTTGACCGAAAGCTGGAACTCGGTGTTCTTCGCCGCCGGCGGCGCGCCGACGACCCCCGCAGCGACCTGCTTGTTCTGCTCGCGCAGGGCCCTCACGACGTCGGCCGAAGTGAGGTTGCGCGCGGCGAGCTTGGAGGGATCGAGCCAGACCCGCATGGCGTAGTCGCCCGCGCCGAACAGCAGCACCTGGCCCATGCCGGGAATGCGCTGCAGGTTGTCCTTCACGTTGAGCAGCGCGAAGTTGCGCAGATAGGTGTCGTCGTAGCGGCCGTCGGGGCTGACGATGTGCACCACCATCGCGAAGTCGGGCGAGCTCTTCTGCGTCACCACGCCGATCTGGCGCACCTCCTCCGGCAGGCGCGGCAGCGCGCGCTGCACGCGGTTCTGCACCTGGGTCTCCGCGAGGTCGACGTCGGTGCCGATCTTGAACGTCACGGTGAGCTGCAGCGTGCCGTCGGTGGTCGCGAGCGACTCCATGTACAGCATGTTCTCGACGCCGTTGATCTGCTCCTCGATGGGCGCGGCGACGGTTTCGGCGATCACCTTGGGGTTGGCGCCGGGATAGCTCGCGCGCACCACCACCGAGGGCGGCACGACGTCCGGGTACTCCGACACCGGCAGCACGGAGATCGAGATCAGCCCGGCGATGGTGATCAGGATCGACAGGACCGCTGCGAAGATCGGGCGGTCGATGAAAAAACGCGACACGTTCATGGCGGTCAGCCCTTCGCCGGCGCGGCGCCCGCCACCGGCGCGGGACGCCCGCCGGTCGTCTGCGCTTCCATGGGCACGGTTTCCGGCGTGACCGGTGTGCCGGGACGCACGCGCTGCAGGCCGTTCACCACGATGATCTCGCCGGCCTTGAGCCCGCTCTCGATGACGCGCAGCCCGCCCTCGGCGAGCCGCCCGATGCGCACCTCGCGGTACTCGGCCTTGTTGCCCTCGCCGACCACCAGCACGAAGCGCTTGCTCTGGTCGGTGCCGATGGCGCGGTCCGCAACCAGCACGGCCTTGCGCGGCGAGGCGGTGTCGCCGAGCTTCACGCGCGCGAAAAGGCCCGGGGTGAACTTGCCGTCCGTGTTCCTCAGCACTGCGCGCATGCGCACCGTGCCGCTCGCCGGGTCGATGCGGTTGTCGACGAACTCGAGCTTGCCGGCGTGCGGGAAGCCCGCCTCGTCGGCGAGGCCGACCTGGACCTGCAGGCTGCCGCCCCGCCCCTTCGACACGTACTTCAGGTAGGCCTGCTCGTTCGCCTCGAACGAGGCGTAGATCGGATCGGCCGAGACGATGGTGGTCAGCACTGGAGCGTTCGGGTTCTCGATCTGCACCAGGTTGCCGGCGGTGACCTCGGCCTTGCTCACGCGGCCGGAAATAGGCGCCGCGATGCGCGTGTACGACAGGTTGAGCCGCGCCACGTCGAGCGCGGCCTGGTTCACGCCGGCCTGGGATTCGAGCGTCGCGACGCGCGTGCGCGCATCGTCCAGCTCGCGCCTGGAGTTGGCGCGATCGGCGTACAGCGCCTCCGCGCGCACGAGCTCGGTGCGCGCCAGCTCGAGCTGCGAGCGCGTGCCGGCCAGCGTCGCCTGCGCGCGGGCGACTTCGGCCTGGAACGGCCGCGCATCGAGCGTGAACAGGAGGTCGCCCTTCTTCACCATCGTGCCGGGCCTGAAGTGCACGGCCTCGATGTAGCCGGTGACGCGCCCGCGCACCTCCACCGCCTCGATCGCCTCGATGCGGCCGGGAAACTCGTCGGTCTCGACGATCGCCCGCTCGATCGCGGCGGCGACGGAGACCGGCGGCGGGCCCATCGGTGCGCCGGGCGGCGGGCCTTCGGGGCCGCCCTTGCCGCAGGCGGCGAGCGCAAGCGCGACGGCGAGCGCGGCGGGCAGGGAAAGCAGTCGTCTACTCATGGTGTCCTCGCGGGAGGGATCGTTGTTGGCGTGGCTCGTGACTTGCGGGGACGCGCGACGCGCGGCCCGATGAAGGCGGCGATGGCATCGAGGGTCGGCACGTCGAGAGATGTCGCGTCCGCGGGCTCGCGCATCCGCACCACCTGGGTCGGCACGCCGGCGCGCGCGAGATTCGCGGCGTAGGCCTCCGCCTCGTCGCGCAGCGGATCGGCCTCGGCGGTGAGCAGCAGCGCCGGCGGCAGGCCCGCGAGCCGCACCGACGCGAGTGGCGCAGCGTAGGGATGCATCGGATCGGAACCGCTCGGCAGATAGGCGCGATACGCGGCGCGGAGCCGCATGGCATCGGCGGAGCAGCTCGCCCGCATCGAGCGGCTCGACTGGCTCGGGTCGAGCATCGGGCGAACGAGCACCTGCGCGACGATCGGGGGTTCGCCGCGATCGCGCGCCATCATCGCGGCGGCCGCGGCGAGGTTGCCGCCGGCCTCGTGGCCAACGACCACCAGCGCGGGCGTGCCCCAGCCGGACTCGGCGGCGTGCCGCACGGCCCATTGGAGCGCCGCGTACGCGTCCTCCGCTGCGGCGGGAAACGGCGCTTCTCCCGCCAGGGTGTACGCGGGCACGATCACCGCTCCTGCCAGCCGCGCCGACAGCCGCTCGGCGATGGCCTCGACACCGCGCGGACTGCCGGACACGAACTCGCCTCCGTGCAGCAGCACCACGACGCACACGGGCCGCTCCGTGCCGGCACGATAGAGCAGCAGCGGGTGCTCGCACAGATGGCCGGTATAGCGTTCGCTGGTGGAGGCGGCCGGGTGTTCGGGAGCGAGGTTCAAGGCAGCGGGTCTGTGTGATATGTTTCGGGAGGAGAGACTAACCGTTCGAATTGAGCCGACAAACCAACCAAAACCGAATTCAGCGTTCGGATTCCTGAACAATGGACCGCCTCCAGGCCATGTCCGTGTTTATTCGCGTCGTGGATTGCGGCGGCTTCACGCGTGCCGCCGAAGTGCTGCGCATGCCCAAGGCGACGGTCACCACCCTGGTTCAGCAGCTCGAGGCGCACCTCGGCGTGAAGCTGCTCAACCGCACCACCCGGCGCGTCAACGTCACCCCCGACGGCGCCGCCTACTACGAGCGCTGCGTGCGCATCCTCGCGGAGGTGGAGGACACCGAGACGGTGCTGCGCCGGACCAACGGCGCCGTCAGCGGGCGCCTGCGTGTGGACGTGCCGGCCACTTTCGGACGGCGAGTGCTCATGCCCGCGCTGCCCGACTTCGTCGCGCGCTATCCGGACGTGCGCCTGGAGGTGGGCTGCGGCGACCGGCCGGTCGACCTGATCGAGGAAGGCGTGGACTGCGTCGTGCGCGGCGGCGATCCCGGCGACGAGTCGCTGGTCGCGCGCCGCGTCGGCGAGCTGGAATTCGTGTGCTGCGCCACGCCCGAGTACCTCGCGGCGCACGGCGTGCCCGAGCATCCGCGCGACCTCGCGCACCACCGTTGCGTCAACTATTTTTCGTCCAAGACCGGGCGACTGTTCCCGTGGGATTTCTCGCGCGACGGCGAGCGCATCGAGCTCTCCGTCGAAGGCCCGGTCGCGGCCAACGACGGCGAGGCCTACATGGCCGCAGGCCTCGCCGGGCTTGGCGTGTTCCAGGCGGTGCTGCTCGATATCGCCGAGGCGCTCGCCGCGGGCCGGGTGCGCCGCGTGCTCGCCGACTGGCGCATCGATCCGCTGCCGGTGTTCGTCATGTATCCGCGCAACCGCCACCTGTCGGCCAAGGTGCGCGCGTTCGTCGACTGGGTGGGCGACCTGCTGGAGCGGCGCACGGCGATGCAGCGCGCGGTCGCGGCAATTCAGCCCTAGTAGAACGCCCCGCGCCCCGCCACCGGCCACACCGCCTCGACCGTCGCGCCGCGGAACGCGACGATCCAGTCGTACAGGTTCACGGTCGGGTCGCAGTGGCCGGGCACCAGGCGCAGCTTCTCGCCCAGTGCCGGCCGCGCCGCGCCAGGCGCGACCGCCACCACGCCGTGCTCGTCGGAGGCTTTCTCGTACGCGAGGCCGGCCCGGCCGTGCACCAGCGGCATGCCCGAGTCGATCGAATGCGCCTTCAGTCCCGCGTCCACCACGACGCGCTCGGCCACCGGCGCGCTCATCACCGTGGTGAGGATGAACAGGCTCTGCGCGAATCGCGGCAGGCCCTCCCAGTCGTTGCGCCCGTAGTCGGCGTCCATGAAGACGTACGAGCCCGGCTGCAGCTCGCCGTACACGCGGCTCGCCGCCTCGAACGCGAAGGTGCCGGTGCCCGCGCCGGTGATCAGCGGACACGCGATGCCGGCGCGCTCGATCAGGTCGCGGGTCGCCTGCGCCTCCGCGGCAGCGCGGGCGATCGCCGCGCTGCGCTCCCCGACGCCGCGCAGGTGCTGCGCGGCGCCGTGGTAGGCGTGCAGGCCGGCGAAGCGCAGGTTCGCGCAGGCAGCGATCGCCTGCGCGAGCAGCACCGCCGGCTCGCCCGGCGCGACGCCGCAACGGCGCGCGCCCACGTCCACTTCGACGAGCACGTCGAGCGTGGTGGCCGCCGCGCCTGCCGCGGCATCGAGGGCGGCGACATTGCCGGCGTCGTCGGCGCACACACCGATGCGCGCGCGGCCGGCCAGCGCCGCGAGCCGCGCGAGCTTGGGCGCACCCACGACCTCGTTGGACACCAGGACGTCGCCCACGCCGCCGTCGACCATCGCCTCGGCCTCGCTCACCTTCTGGCAGCACACGCCCACTGCGCCGGCGGCGATCTGGGCGAGCGCGATCGGCGGGCACTTGTGCGACTTGGCGTGAGGGCGCAGCCGCATGCCCGCCTCGCGGGCAAAGCGCGCCATCGCGGCGACGTTGGCCTCGAACGCGTCGAGGTCGAGGAGCAGCGCCGGCGTGTCGACCTGCGCGACAGGCTGGCTGGGCTGCGCGGGCGGGGGCAGAATCATGGTGCGATGGTAGTCCCTAAGGCCTATTCTGGCCACGTAGCGGGTTCCCGATACTCGGGACCGGGGACGGCGAGGATAACGACAACATGTCCGGCTATTGCGAGCTCGAGGTCAGCGTCGACGCTGTCGGCGACGCACAGTACCGCGTGCACAGCCGCTTTCGGCGGCCGGGCGCGGACGAGACCGAGCGCACCGGCTCCGAGACGCTGCCCATCGACCTCGCGGCCCTCGAGGCGCTGCGCGACGACGACGCCGGCTACGGGCGCGCGCTCGGCGCGGCCCTCTTCGGCGCGACGGAGGTGGGGAAGAAGCTCGCGCAGGCGCGCGCCGTCGCCGCGGGCGAGGACGGGCTGCGGCTGCGGCTGGCCATCGACTCGGCTGCCGAGGCCCTGCACGGCCTGCGCTGGGAAACCCTGCGCGAGCCGTCCGCCGACACACCGCTCGCCACGCGCAGCGACCTGCTGTTCTCGCGCTATCTCGCCAATCCGCACGTGCGGCCGAGCGCCGCGCCGGCGCGCGACGAGGTGCGCGCGCTGCTGGTGGTGGCGAATCCCGTGGACCTCGCGTCCTGGGAGCTCGCGCCCATCGACGTCGAGGGCGAGATCGCCGACGCGCGCCGCGCGCTCGGCAACGTGTACGTCGACACGCTGAGCGGGCCAGGCGCGGCGACGCTGGAGCGCATCGTCGAGAAGCTGGGCGAGGGCTTCGACATCCTCTACCTGGTCTGTCACGGCGCGGTGCGCGGAGGGCGGCCGCTGCTGTGGCTCGACGACGGCGAGGGCCTCTCGGCGCGGGTGTCCGGCCAGGACTTCGCGCGCGCCTTCGACGAGATGCCGGCGCGGCCGCGCCTGGTGGTGCTGGCCTCCTGCCAGAGCGCCGGCACGGGTGGCTCGCGCGCGCGCGACGGCGGCTCGAGCACCCGCGACGGCGGCGCACTGGCCGCGCTCGGGCCGAGGCTCGCGCACGCCGGCGTGCCGGCGGTGCTCGCGATGCAGGGCAACATCTCCATCGCCACCGCGCGCGCCTTCATGCCGCGGTTCTTTGCCGAGCTGATGCGCGACGGCCAGGTCGACCGCGCCATGGCGGTGGCGCGCGCACTGGTCGGCGATGCGCCCGACTGGTGGGCGCCGGCCCTCTTCATGCGCCTGGAAAGCGGACGCCTGTGGATGGGCCACGGCGGCAAGGCCATCTGGGACAAGTTCCCCGCGCTGGTCGCCGAGATCACCGCCGACCCGTGCAACTGCATTCCGGTGCTCGGGCCGGCGCTGCCGCCGTCGCTGTTCGGCTCGCTCCGCGACATCGCGAGCCGCATGGCGGCGCGCCACGACTTCGCGCTGGCGCCCGACGGGCGCGACGACCTCGCGCAGGTGGCGCAGTACCTCGCCTACAGGCAGAGCGGCAAGTTCGCGCGCAAGGCGCTGGCCGACTTCCTCAAGACGGAGCTCTTGCAGCGGCAGGCGGCGCGCGTCCCGGAGGAGCTGCGCCGCGACCCGGCCACCGTCAAGCTCGACGACCTGGTGTCCGCCATCGGCGCGCGCCTGCGCGCCGACGATCCGGACAATCCCCACGCGCGGCTCGCCCGGTGCCCGTTCCCCATCTACGTCACCACCGGCCGCGACAACCTGCTGCGCGACGCGCTGCGCGAGGCGGGCAAGCACCCGCGCTCGCTGATCGCGCGCTGGCGGCGCTTCGAGGGCATTCCCGCCGAGCGGTTCTACGGCGAGCCGGGGTTCTCGCCGAGCGTGCGCGAACCGGTGGTGCTGCACGTGTTCGGCAACCTCGAGCTGCCCGAGACCCTGGTGGTCTCGCAGGACGACTACTTCGACTTCCTGGTGGGCATCACCCAGCGGCAGGCGAACACCGACGCACCCGGCCTGCCGCATTTCCTGTCGTCGCAGCTATCCTCGTCGGGGCTGCTCTTCCTCGGCTTCCAGGTGGACGACTGGGACTTCCGCATCCTCTACCGCACCATCCGGCTGCACGAGGGCATGCAGAACCGGCTGGACGACGACGACGCCGACCTCACGCGCGTCGCGGTGCAGATCGACCCGGAGGAAGGCGCGAGCATCGAGCCCTACGGCGCGCGCCGCTACCTGGAGGAGTTCTTCCGCCGCACCACCGAGACCTCTATCGTCTGGGGCTCCACCGACGCGTTCGTGGCAGAGCTCGCGCGCCAGCTCGGAGGCGACAAGTGAACGCCCCGCATGCTGCGACGGCGGCCGCGCCCGACAATCCGTTCATCGGCGTCCGCCCCTATCCGGAGGGTGCGACGCTGTACGGCCGCGAGCAGGAATCCGCCGAGCTCGCCGACCTGCTGATCAGCCGCCGCGTCGTGCTGCTCTACTCGCCCTCGGGCGCGGGCAAGACGTCGCTGATCAACACGGTTCTGCGCCGCGAGCTCGCAGTGCGCGGCAAGGGCCGCTTCCGCTACTCGCCCGCGATCCGCGTCGGCCATCTCGCCGAGGCCGCGGCAGGCAACCGCTACGTGGCCGCGGCGCTGCATCACCTCGAACGCGCGCTGCCCGAGGGCGAGCGCATCGGCAACGGCGCACTCGGCGCCTACACCCTCGCGCGCTATCTCACCGAGCGCTGGGATCCTGCAATGCAGGCGGCGCAGCCGAAGTCGCGCCGCGACCTGCTGGTGTTCGACCAGTTCGAGGAGCTCTTCACCCTCGACCCCACCGACGTTGAGGCCAAGCGCGAATTCCTGGCGCAGGTCGCCGAGGCCCTCGGCGACCGCGACGAGTCCGAGGAGGCGGCCGCCGAGCGCGCCCCGCTGCGCTGGGCGCTGTTCGCCATGCGGGAGGACTTCATCGCCGAGCTCGATCCCTACAAGGCACTGCTGCCCACCGCGCTCGGGACGCGCTTCCGCATTAACCTGCTCTCGCGCGAGGCGGCGAAGCGCGTGATCCTCTGCACCGCCGCCGACGCCGGCGCAGACTTCGGCGAGGACGCCATCGAGCGCATCGTCGCGGACCTAGCGCGCGTGCGCTCGCCGCGCGGCGCGCCGGGCGAGTGGGTGGACGGGCCGTTCGTCGAGCCGGTGCAGCTCCAGGTGGTTTGCCGGCGGCTGTGGACGCGGCACATGCGTGCAGACAAGCGGCACCTGCGTCCCGAGGACCTCGCCGCCACCGCCGACTCCGGGGACGACGCGCGCGCCCTCGGCGCGGTGGACGACGCGCTGGCGGGCTTCTACGCCGACTGCGTGCGCGAGGCCGCGCAGGGCAGCACCACGCGCGAGCGCGCCATCCGCGACTGGATCGAGAGTGCGCTCGTCTCCCGGGCGAAGCTGCGCAGCCAGGTGATGCTCGACCCCGCCACGCCCTTGCCGGTGCCGGACGAGGCGCTGCGCGCGCTCGGCGGCACGCTGCTGCGCAAGGACGTTCGAGGCGGCCGCGAGTGGCTGGAGCTCACCCACGACCGCCTGATCGAGCCGCTGCTGTGGGACAACAACCGCTGGCGCGGCCAGCACCTGTCGCTGCTGCAGCTGCAGGCGCACCTGTGGGACGCGGCCGGACGCGCCGACGGCTTCCTGCTCACCGGCGATGCGCTCGAGCGGGCGGCCGCGTGGGCGTCCACCCACGACCACGAGCTGTCGGATACCGACCGCCGCTTCCTCGCCGCCGCCCTGAAGGCGCGCGACGAGGCGAAGGGGCGCCGGCGCGGCCGGGTGCTGCTCGTCCTCGGCACGGTCGCCACCATCATCGCACTGCTCGTGGGCGGCGCCGCGTACCGCCTCACCGAGGTCAACGCCAAGCTAAACCGGCAGTCGGAAATGAGCGGCATCCGCTTCAATCTCTCCGAGGCCGACGTGCTGCGGCAGCGCGACCCGTTGGGATCGATCGAACGCGCGCTCACGTCCGACGAGCTGCTCGGCCGCCTGGTCGCGCTGCAGGCCGATCCGCGCGAGGTCGCGGCCGAGCGCATCACCGTCGAGGCGACGCTCGCCAACTCGCTGCGCGACGCGCCGCC
>Ga0209254_10003859_pt1 | contig 13697 bp, 12 predicted proteins | sample FrelakmetDIP11DI_FD_187148 | JGI IMG/M metagenome (GOLD analysis project Ga0209254, IMG submission 187148) | Freshwater lake sediment microbial communities from the University of Notre Dame, USA, for methane emissions studies - DIP11 DI (SPAdes)... | ecosystem: Environmental > Aquatic >...
ATCACGGCGAATCCGCTGACGCTGCGGATCACGCGCTGGATCGCGGGTCGCGACGGCCCCGAGGCCGGCGAGGTCCTGCTCGACCGCCGGCGCGTGTACATCCTGCCGACGGCGCCCGGCCTCGCGTTCGGCGTCGCCGTGCTCGTGCTTCTCGTCGGCTCGATCAACTACAGCCTGCAGCTCGGCTTCCTCCTGACCTTCCTCGTGGCCAGCATGGCGGTCGTGGGAATGCACGCGACCCACTCCAACCTCGTGCAGCTCGTGCTGCGCGGGGTGCGCGTGGAGCCGCTCTTCGCCGGCGACGTCGCCGCATTCGAGGTGACGGTCTCCAATCCAGGCACGCTCGACCGCTTCGCGCTGCGGTTCGCGTTCAAGTCCGGGTCGATACGCTCGCGCGGCAAAGGCGATGGCCAGAACCCCTCTTCCGCACCGACGGTGTCAGTCGAGGTTCCCGCCCGCGGCGTGCGTACCGTGCAGGTTCCCCTGCCAGCTCCGGACCGTGGCCGCCTGCCTGCACCGCGGATCACCGTCGAGACGCGTTTCCCCTTTGGTTTGTGGCGCGCGTGGTCCTACCTGACTCCCGCACTCGAAGCCATCGTCTATCCGAAACCCGAAGAAGACTCACCGCCGCTGCCCGCGGCCGAGGGCGGCCATGACGAAGCGGCAGGCATGGCCCCGAGCGGCGACGACTTCGCCGGCGTGCGGCCATACCAGGCCGGCGATGCCCAGAAGCTCATCGCGTGGCGGCTCGCGGCCCGCTCCGACGATCTGTCAGTGAAGCAGTTCGAGGCGGCGGGCGGCGGCGACCTGATGCTGGACTTCGATGCGCTGCCGTCCTCGATCGGACTCGAACATCGCCTATCCCGCCTGACGCGCTGGGTCCTTGACGCCGACGCAACCCGCGTGCGCTACGGCCTGCGCCTGCCCGACGCCATGATCGACATGGCCAGCGGCGCGCAGCACCGCGACCGCTGCCTGACGGCGCTGGCCGTCTGCAAGGACTGACATGGCAGGGTCTGCGACGACGACACTCCGTTCGCGCGCTTCGCGCGTGATGGGGCCGCTGACCCGCCTCTTCGGTCCGCAGACATCGAGCGGCGCGCGCGAACGCCGCGACATCCTGGTGCTGCTGCTCGCGGTCACGTTCGTCGTGGTGCCCCACTTCGAGCATCTGCCATGGTGGGCGACGCTGCTGCTGCTCGTCATGCTCGTGTGGCGGGGCGTCATCGCGGCCAAGCAGCTTTCGGTGCCCGGCCGCATCTTGCTGCTGCCGCTGCTGATCGGCGCCGCCGCCGGCGTGTACCTGCAGCACGGCACGCTGGTGGGGCAGGAAGCGGGCGTCACCTTCCTGCTCCTTCTGATGGCGCTGAAGCTGCTGGAAATGCGTGCGCGCCGCGACGTGTTCGTCGTCATCTTCCTGTGCTTCTTCATCCTGCTCACGCAGTTCATGCACAGCCAGGGGCCGGGCGTGGCGCTGATGACGCTGATGGCGGTCGCCGCGCTGTTCTTCGTGCTGGTCAGCGTCAACCTGGACGAGGCGGACCTGCCCGCCGCGCGCAAGATGAAGATGGTCGGATGGTCGCTGCTGAAGGCCGCGCCGCTGACCATCGTGCTTTTCCTCCTGTTTCCACGCATCTCCGGTCCGCTCTGGGGCATGCCGGGCGATGGCGCGAGCGGCGGCACCGGCCTGTCCAATTCGATGGCGCCGGGTTCGATCGGCCACCTGATCGAATCGCGTGAAATCGCGTTCCGCGCGAAATTCGACGGCAGCGCGCCGGCACCGAGTCAGATGTACTGGCGCGGGCCCGTCTTCGGCAGCTTCAACGGCCGCGCATGGTCGCCGCTCGGGCGCCGCAACGTGAAACCCGCACCACCGACGATCGAGCCCGACCGCGACTCCGCCGTCGCCTACACGGTCACGCTCGAGCCGCACCGGCGCGACTGGCTGTTCGCGCTGGAGGCGCCCGCCGGCCTGCCTGCCATCGGCAACATGAACGCGCGCCTGACGACAGACATGGAACTGCTCGCGGGCGATCTCGTGCGGGAGCGCACGCGCTACGCGATGCGCTCGTACCTCCGATTCAGCCTCGGCCGCGACGCCACTGCCGCCGAACTGCAGGACTGGCTGACGTTGCCCGCGTCGTACAACCCGCGCACCCACGAGCTCGCATCGGAGCTGCAGCGGCGCGTCCCTGCAGACGGCACGGACCGGGATGCCCAGCTCGTGCGAGCCGTACTCGATCACTTCCGCAAAGGCGGCTTCGAATACACGTTGTCGCCGCCGCGGCTCGGACGCCACTCCGTCGACGAGTTCCTGTTCGACACGAAGCGCGGGTACTGCGAGCACTACTCGTCGGCGTTCGTGGTGATGATGCGGACCATCGGCGTGCCGGCGCGTGTCGTCACCGGATACCAGGGCGGGGAACTGAATCCCGTCGACGGCTTCGTGACCGTGCGGCAATCGGATGCCCACGCATGGTCCGAAGTGTGGCTGAGGGGGCGCGGCTGGTCGCGGGTCGATCCCACCGCGGTAGTGGCCCCGGCTCGCGTCGACCCGGCCGTGGAAGCCGCGCGCACCGCCGAACTCGCTCGCAACCCCGTGTTCGGGAATGCCGACTGGCTGCGCGTGTGGCGTTTCAACTGGGAAGCCGTGCAGAACACCTGGCACCAGTGGGTGCTGTCGTACTCGCAGGAGAACCAGCGCGCGCTGGTGGAAATGCTGGGGCTGGCGCCGCGCTGGGAGAGCGTCGCCACCGTGCTTGCGGTGCTCGTCGGCCTCCTCGTCGCCGGCATGGCAGCGGTATCGATGCGTTCACGCGCGGTCCGCGATCCGCTGGGTGACACCTACCGACAGCTGCGGGAGAAGCTGCAACGCGCGGGGGTCGATGCCGGTGACCACTGCGGGCCGCGCGACCTTTTCGAGCGCAGCGAACGCACCCTGCCGCCCAGCGCCGCACGGCAGGCCGGGCAACTGCTGGCCCGCTACGAAAGCATGCGATATTCGCGCAGCTCCGAACGCATTGCGGCCGCCGACATCCGCGCACTGCGGAGCGCGGTCCGCGCCTTCAAACCCGCCCTGAATCCCGAATGAGAACCCCGGACGTGAAGCGACGCAGCCTTGTCGCTGCGCTCGTCTCCTCGCTCGTCGCTCCCGCGACGGCGCGCAGTCCGGCGCGGCCGCCTTACGCGTCCCGTGCCGAGGTGCAGCAATTCATCGACGAGGTCGTCGCGCAGCATGGCTTCGACCGCGAGCGCGTCGAACGCTGGCTGAACGCTGCGCGCTACTCGCAAACCGTCGAGCGGCTGATGCAGCCGCCGATTCCCTTCGGGCAGCGCAACTGGCTCGATTACCGGTCGCGCTACCTCGAGGACAAGCGCGTGCAGGCTGGCGTCGACTTCTGGCGCAGCAATTCCGCAGCACTCGAGCGCGCGACGGAACGCTTCGGGGTGCCGCCGGAAATCATCGTCGCGATCATCGGCGTCGAGACCTACTGGGGCCGCATCACGGGGAACTTCCGCACGATCGACGTGCTGGCGACGCTGTCGTTCGACTACCTGCGCCGCTCGGACTATTACCGCAAGGAACTCGTCGAGCTGCTGCTGCTCGCGCGCGAGCAGCAAACGGATCCGCTGCGGTTCAAGGGATCCTTTGCCGGCGCGCTCGGCCTGCCGCAGTTCATGCCGGGCTCGATCCGCCGCTTCGCCGTCGACTTCGACGGCGACGGACAGATCGACCTCGCGGGCAGCGCGACCGACGCGATCGGCTCGGTCGCCCGCTTCCTGCTCCGGCACGGCTGGCAGCGCGAGTCGCCGATCCTGTTCGGGGCCGAGGCGACCGAGGCGATCGTCGACTCGCTTGGCCGCGGCATCGATGCGGCCGTGACCTGGTCCGACGCCCTCAACGCGGGCGTCGTGGCAGACCTTCCGCTCCCGCTCGACACGCCGGTCCTCGTCATCGACCTGCCCTACGTCGACGCCGGCGGCGACGCCCGCCGTCAGTTCCGGGTCGGTACCGTGAACTTCGCGGCGATCCTGCAATACAACCGCAGCTACTTCTACGCGACGGCGGTCGTGGAACTGGCCGAGGCGCTCAGGCGCGAAGCCGGGCGATCCTGAGCGTCACTCGGCGTCAGGCTGGCACGCCGGCTGCGCGTCGACGAACGCCGGCAGCTCCATGCAGTGGTCGAAGATGCGCATGACGGTCGGCACGTGGTCGAGCCGGCAGTCGAACCGCTTCGCGTTGAAAATCTGCGGGACGATGACCACGTCGGCGAGCGTCACCCGGTCGCCGAGCGCGTAACGCCCGCACTTTCCCTCCGCCACGAGCCTGGCCTCGATCGACGCGAGTCCCTGTTCCACCCAGTGCCGGTACCAGGCGTTCTTCTGCTCGTCGGTCGCCTTCAGGTCGCGCACCAGATAACGCAACACCCGCAGGTTGTTCAACGGGTGGATCTCGCAGGCGATGCCGAGCGCGATGGCGCGTACGTACGCACGTTCGAGCGGCGCCGTCGGCAGCAGCGGCGGCTCCGGGTGGGTCTCTTCCAGGTACTCGATGATCGCGAGCGACTGCGTCAGCCGCTGCCCCGCGTCGTCGAGCACCGGGATCAGCGCATCCGGGTTGATGGCGCGGAACTCCGGCGCGAACTGCTGGCCGCCGCCCTTCGTCAGGTGCACCACCGCGTACTCGTACGGCAGTCCCTTGAAGTTCAGCGCGATGCGCACCCGGAACGAGGCCGAGCTTCGGAAGTAGTTGTAGAGCTTCATGTCAGCGGACGAACTGGACGAGCCAGAGCGAGAGTACGGGAAGCGCGACGAGCAGCGCGAGGCGCAGCGCGTCGGCTGCGAGGAACACGAACACGTAGCGGTAGGTCCGGGCGACCGGCACGTCGCGCGCCTGCATGCCGACCACGTAGACGTTCAGTCCCACCGGTGGCGCGATCAGACCGATGTTGACCACGGTGAGCAGCAGCACGCCGAACCACAGCGCCTTGTCCTCGAGGCCGAGCCCGAACAGCGGCAGCTGCATGACCGCCGGGAACACGACCGGCAGCGTCAGCAGCAGCATCGACATTTCGTCCATCACTCCGCCGAGCACGATGTAGAAGAGCAGCACCGCGACCAGCACCGCGAGCGGCGAGAGGTCGACATGCGCGATCAGGTCCGCCACCTGCGCCGGCATCTGCGTCAGTGCAAGGGCCGCGTTCAGCATGTCGGCGCCGATGAAGATCATGAAGATCGCGCCGGTGGTCTGCGCGGTGGCAAGCAGCGCCTGCCCCAATCGCCGGGGCGTGAGCTGGCGCGCGGCGAAGCCCGCGACCGCCGTCAGCAGCACGCCGATCGCCGCCGCCTCGGTCGCGGTGAACACCCCACCGTAGATTCCACCAAGGACGATGATGAAGATCACTGTCACCGGCACCACACCGGCCAGCACGTCGAGTCGCCGGCGCATCGGCATCCTCGCGTCCGGCGGCCCCAGCTGCGGGCGCACACGCATGAAGAGCGCGATCGCGACGCAGTACAGCGCCGCCGCGAGGATGCCGGGCAGCAGCGCCGCGGCAAACAGCCTGGCAATGTTCTGCTCGGTCAGGATGGCGTACAGCACGAGCACGACCGACGGCGGAATCAGGATGCCGAGCGTGCCGCCCGCCGCCAGCGTCGCGGTGGCGAATCCGCCGTCGTAGCGATAGCGCCGCATCTCGGGCAGCGCCACCTGCGCGATCGTCGCCGCCGTCGCGACCGACGACCCGCACACCGAGCCGAAGGCCGCGCTCGCCAGCACGCTTGCCTGCGCGAGCCCGCCGCGCCAGTGTCCGACGAAGGCCGCCGCCGCGCGGAACAGGCCCGCCGACAATCCGCCCTGCGTTGCCAGCTGGCCCATCAGCAGGAACAGCGGAACGACCGACAGGTCGTAGATCGAGAAGCGCGCGAACGCGAGTCCCTTCAGGAACGCGAGCAGCGGATCGGGACCGGAGAGCCACACATACCCCAGCACGCCAGGCACGAACATGGCGGCCCAGATCGGAACGCGCAGCGCCATCAGCGCCAGCATGGCGGCGAAGAGCCCCGCCGCGACTCCGAGGTTCACTGGGCTGCCCCCTTCGCCGGCGAGCGCGCGTGAAACGGCTGCAGGACGCCCGCGAGCCCCGCCAGCGCCAGCCCGGGCACCATCGCCACATAGGGAATCCAGAGCGGAATGCCGAGCACCATCGTGGTCTCGGACGCATTGCGCATGTCGCTCACCGCCACGCCCGCGCGCCATGCGAGCACGAAGAACACGACGCCCGCGACCATCGACCCGGCGGCGTCGAGCCGGCGCTGCACGGGACCGGAGGAACGCGCCGTGAAGAAGTCGACGATCAGGTGGCTGCGATGCAGCTGGCAGTACGGCAGGAACAACGCGATCGCGACGGCGACAGCGAGCTGCACCAGTTCGATGTCGCCGGTGATCGGCCGGCCCGCGAGCCAGCGGCCGGTCACCGAAACGACGGTCGTCACCGAGACCGCGACCAGCAGCGCGCCGCCGATCAGCGCGAGCGTCGTCGCCAGCGCATCGAGCAGCCGGCGCATGAGGACTACTTGCGCGGCGCGACTGCGGGCGTCGCCGCCGGCGCCGCGTCCTTCGAGTGCCGCACGATCAGCGCGCGCGCATCGGCCAGCAGCCCATCGCCGTCGATGCCGCGCTTGCCCATGTCGCGGACCCAGTCGGCGAGCACGGGCTGTGCGGCCGTCTGCCACTGCGCGAGCTCGGCGGCGGGAACCACATACACCGTGTTGCCGCGATCGAGCGCGAGCTTGCGCGCCGGCGCCTTCTGTTCTTCCCACAGCCGGCCGGCCTGGCCCGACAGCCCGAGTCCGGAGTGGCGGTCGATGACGGCGCGCAGGTCCGGCGGCAGGCCGTCGTAGGTCTTGCGGTTCATCGCGAGCAGGAAGACCGCGGTGTACATCGCGGGCATGTTGGGGTCGGTCTCGGTGTGGAAGCGCGCGATCTCCTGCACCTTGACCGCCGGGACGACCTCCCACGGAATGACGGCGCCGTCGATCACGCCCTTCGACATCGCATCCGCGAGCCCGGTCACCGGCATCGACACCGGCGTGGCGCCGAGCGCGGCCAGCAGGCGATTGGTCTGGCGTGTCGGCGCGCGCAGTTTGAGGCCGCGGAAATCCGCCAGCGTGCGGACCTGCTTCTCGCGCGTGTGCAGGTAGCCCGCATCGTGGACATGCACCGCGAGCGGCTTGACCTCGCGGAACTCGTCGCGGGCGTGTTTCTCGTAGAACTCCCAGGCCGCCTTCGACGCCGCCTCGGCATCTCCGATCATGAACGGGAGCTCGAACACTTCCATCTTCGGGAAGCGTCCCGCCGTGTACCCGGGCAAGGTCCAGACGATGTCGGCGATGCCGTCGCGCGCCTGGTCGAAGAGCTGCGGGGCGGTGCCGCCGAGCTGCATCGATGGATAGAGCTGGCACTTCAGGCGTCCCGCCGACTCCTTCTCGATCCGCTCGCACCACGGCACGAGCATCTTCGCGTGCGTGGTGGAGCCGGGAGGCAGGAAGTGATGGACCTTGAGCGTGATCGGCGACTGCGCGAACGCGCTGCCGGACAGCGCGAGCACAAGGAGCACGAGCGAGCGTGGAAGCAACGATCGAAGCATGGCGCGGATCAGACGATGCGGACCTTCAGCGTGCCGATGCCGGCCACGCCGCCTTCGAGCTCATCGCCCTTCACCACCGCGCCGACGCCCTCCGGCGTCCCGGTGAAGACGAGGTCGCCTGGCCTGAGCTCGTAGAACGTCGACAGGTGCTCGATGGTCTCGCTGACACTCCAGATGAGGTTCGAGACGTCGCTTGCCTGGCGCCGCTGCCCGTTGACGTTCAGGAAGATCTGCGCGGCCGTGATCTCGCCGGTCATGCCGATCGGCTTCACGGGCGAAATCGGAGCCGACCAGTCGAACCCCTTGGCGACATCCCACGGCCGGCCCTTGTCGCGCAGCGCGAACTGCAGGTCGCGACGCGTCATGTCGAGGCCGACCGCATAGCCGTAGATGTGCTTCGCGGCATCGGCCGCCACGATGTTGCGGCCGGCCTTGCCGATGGCCACCACGAGTTCGATCTCGTGGTGCAGGTTCGTCGTTTCGCCCGGATAAGGCATCTCGCCGACGTTGCCGAACGGCACCGGCAGCACGGCGTCCGCGGGCTTCATGAAGAAGAACGGCGCTTCGCGCCCGGAGAAGCCCATCTCTTTCTGGTGCTCGGCGTAGTTGCGCCCGACGCAGTAGATGCGATGCACCGGCAGCAGGTCGCTGGAACCGTCGACCGGAACCACGGCTTGCGGCGGCGCTGCGAACACATAACCCATGGAAGGACCGTCTGCTGTGGCGCGGGCCGGGCCCGCGAGAGCCGGAAGTCTACGCGTGGCCCGGGCCGGCAGCCCGCGAGATGGCGCGCGACAGCAGCGCCACGGGCAGCACGCCGGCGGCCACGATCGTCAGCGCCGGCAGCGCCGCTTCGCCGAGGCGTTCGTCGCTCGCCATCTGGTACGCGATCACGGCCAGCGTGTCGAAGTTGAACGGACGCAGCACCAGCGTCGCAGGCAGTTCCTTCATCACGTCGACGAAGACCAGCAGCGCGGCGGCGAGCACCGAAGGCCTGAGGATCGGCAGGTGCACGCGAACGAACGTGTCGAGCGGGGTGCTGCCGAGGCTGCGCGCGCTCGCGTCCATCGCCGGCGTGATGCGCGCGAGCCCGGCCTCGATCGACTGGTACCCGACGGCGAAGTAGCGGACGAGGTATCCGTAGAGCAGCGCGAACACGCTGCCGGTCAGCAGCAGGCCCGGGCCGACGCCGATCAGCGCCTTCATGGCTTCGTTCAGCCGGTTGTCGAGCAGGGCGAGCGGGATGAGGATGCCGACCGCGATGACGGCGCCGGGGACCGCGTAGCCGAGGCTCATCAGCTTCACGGCCGCGCGCACGAGCAGCGCCGGCTTCCCTCGCGTCACGGCGCGTGCCGTGTAGGCGAGCGCGAGCACGGCCGCGAGCACGATCAGCGCGGCCGCCGCACCGATGGAGAGCGTGTTCATCACCCAGGTGCCGTAGCGCGACCAGTCGAGCGTGGTCCACGCGGGCAGCAGCAGGCGCACGAGCAGCACCAGCGGAATCGCGAAGCCGAGCGCGACGCTCGCTGCGCACAGCGCGAAGGCGCCCGCGGCGCCACGGCCGTGCAGCGGCGAGCGCGGCGCCGGCCGCTGGCTTGCAGTCGGCGTGAAGAAGCGGGCGCGTCCGCGCGCGCGGTGCTCGACATAGAACAGCACGAGCACGAGCACGAGCAGCATCGCGGCGAGCTGGCTCGCGGCGGTGCGGTCGCCGAGCGAGAACCAGGCGCGGTAGATCGACGTGGTGAAGGTCTGCAGGCCGAAGTACGCCGATGCGCCGTAGTCGGCGATCGTCTCCATCAGCGCGAGCAGCACGCCGGCGGCGATCGCCGGCCGCGCCAGCGGCAGGTTGACCCGCCACCACGTCTGCCACGGCGTGAGGCCGAGGCTGCGCGCGGCATCGATCATCGCCGCGGTGCGCGCCAGGAACGCGGTGCGGGCGAGAAGGTAGACGTAGGGATAGAGCACCACCGTGAACACGAAGACCGCGCCCGGCAGCGAACGGATCTCCGGAAACCAGTAGTCGCCCCGCTCCCACCCGAAGCCCTCGCGCAGCGCCGACTGCAACGGCCCCGCGTACTGGAGATAGTCGGTGTACGCATAGGCGACGATGTACGCGGGCATTGCCAGCGGCAGCAGCAACGCCCATTCGAATGCCTTGCGACCGGGAAAGTCGCAGCTCGCCACCATCCACGCAGTGGAGGCGCCGAGCGTGGCCACGCCGATGCCGACGCCGACCGCAAGGACCGCGGTCTCGAACAGCGCATTTGGAATGACGGTCGCTGCGAGGTGCTTCAGCGTCTCCGCCGCCTCCCCGAGATTCCAGAAACTGGCGAACACGCCAAGCACCGGGAGTGCGACCAGCGCGCCGCAGACGAGCGCGAGCCCGACGGCAAGACCCAGCCGCTCGCCTCCAGAGTCGGCGCGGGAACCGGGGAACATCTTCGAGATCAGGAAGTTGGAGGCGATGACCGCTCTTCCACGCGATTCCGCGTTGCCTATGTGGATTTTAGATGCAAATGAGAATTATATGCATTTGACTTACAATCCCCGCATGGATGAAGAGCGACCGCAACTGCTGATCGAAGGGCTGCGCATCCGCTACGGTGGCGCCGGCCCGACTGTCGTCGACGGGCTCACGCTCGCGCTCGGCAAGGGCGACATCGGCTGCGTGGTCGGAAGCTCCGGCTGCGGCAAGACGACGCTGCTGCGCGCCATTGCGGGATTCATCCCGGTCACCGCCGGCACGATCGAAATCGGCGGCCTCGTCGTCTCCGGTCCCAACTTCACCGCGGCGCCCGAGAAGCGCGGCGTCGGGCTGGTGTTCCAGGACTACGCGCTGTTCCCTCACCTGCGCGTGGACGACAACGTCGGCTTCGGACTGCGCCATCTCGGAACGGTCGAGCGCCGCGCGCGCGTCGGCGAGATGCTCGACCTCGTGGGGCTCACGCGCGAAGCGGCGCGCTATCCGCACGAATTGTCGGGCGGCCAGCAGCAGCGCGTCGCCCTCGCGCGCGCGCTCGCCCCGCGCCCGGCCCTGCTGCTGATGGACGAGCCGTTCTCGAGCCTCGACGTCGAACTGCGCGTGCGCCTCGGCACCGAGGTGCGCCAGATCCTGAAGGCCAGCGGCACGACTGCGATCCTCGTGACCCACGACCAGCAGGAAGCCTTCGCGATCGCGGACCGCGTCGGCGTGATGAACGCCGGTCGCCTCGAGCAGTGGGACCGGCCGTACGAGCTGTACCACCGGCCGGCGACGCGCTATGTGGCGGACTTCATCGGCGAAGGCGTGTTCCTGCCCGCCCGGGTGCTGAACCCGATGAACGTCGAGATCGAGCTCGGCGCGCTGAAGGGCGACGTGCCGCTGCCGTGCCAGCAGGGATGCGACACCTGCGGCAAGGGCTGCCACGTCGAGGTGCTGCTGCGCCCGGACGACGTCGTGCACGACGACGCGAGCGCGCTCAAGGCCGAGGTGGTGCGCAAGACTTTCCGCGGCGGCGACTTCATCTACACGCTGCGGCTCGACAGCGGACGCGAGGTGCTCGCGCTGGTGCCGAGCCATCACGACCACGCGGTCGGCGAGAAGATCGGCATCCGGCTCGACGCCGATCACGTCATCACGTTTCCCGCAAACCAGGAACAGCGCCAGATACCGTTACGGGTCGTGTAGCCGATGCGCTGTGCGGGCAACGACTGGCAACGGCGCGGCGTCGGCGTTCGCCTGTTGGAGATCGACCTCTCATTGCGCAAGACGGATGCGCCTTCCGGCACTGCGTGAGAACACTTCGGTCCATGGACGTTGCGCGGCCGCTACGCCCCCCGGTGACGGGATACCGCGCAGCCCGTTTGGAACCTACCTTCGCCGCACATGAATCACCCCGTCATCGAGCCGCGAGGCTACGTTCGGGGAGGGTTTGGCGAGGAGATGGATCTCGCCTGCCTCTCCATTTCCTCACACTTCGCCGCACTTCCCGGCTGGCAAGAGAGCCAGATCGATCCTCACGAGGTCGTCTACCTGGCCGGCTTCTTTGCCTTCATCGCCCTGGTGTCGTCTCCCAGCGCCCCGCTGGGGCTGGCGGAGGCCGCGACCGGCGCGCGAGCGACCGTGGCAAGAAGGCTGATGCTGCGCGGAACGCGGGCCGAGTCGCTGAATGATCACATCAAGTGGTTCAAGGCACGGCTGAACAAGTACTCGGCGCTCTGGGTCGGCGTGCTCAAGGATACGAACACCTTCGGCGCGTTCGGTACGCTCGCGTTCGAGAATGTGCAAGCTGGCGACAAGACGCGGCAGGGCTATGTCGAGCACTTGAACGCGTTTCCAGACTTCTGCGAGCGCACGATTCGGGCGTTTCATGAGGCAGGTCAGCGCAGCGACAGAAGCGTGGCGGCCCTGCCGATGGATTTTTCCGGGATCAAGAAGCAGGCGGAGGAAACGGAGTCGCGCCTTCGCGAAGCGCTGCGCACGCTGGCAGAAGTCGACAGCCCGGAGGCGCTGAGCGCCTCCGCCAAGAACCGGGCCAGGCATGCAGAAGCGCTGGCGCAGGTGCGCGCAGCGAAGGAGCAGCTCGAGCGATTGAGTGCGCTGCTCGACTCGCTCGAATCGCTCGACGCTGCGGCGAGCAAGTAGACAAGCGATGGGGCCGCGTGCCCGGCCAGGCTCTCCAGCCGCCGCGTGAATTCTGGAAACGGAACAGAGCCCGGCGCCGGTTGTGCAGTGGCCACTTGAAGCCACAACCGCAACCTCGCAAGCGGCCCGGATCCCGCCTGCTGCTGGCGTAGTCTGTTCCCGTGAACACGACGAGCCGCATCCCACTGTCTGCGTGCGAGGGAACCGATGCGCCCGAAGTCGAGGTCGTCATCGAGATTCCGAAGGGCTCCTTCATCAAGCGCGGGTCCACGGGGCATGTTGACTTTGTCTCGCCGCTGCCGTGCCCGTACAACTATGGTTCGGTGCCGAACCATGTCGGACTCGAGGGCGACCTTCTCGATGCCCTGGTACTGGGGCCACGACTGCAGGCTGGAACCCTGTTGCGCGTCAAGGCGTGGGGTGCGGTGACGCTGACGGACCGCGGCATGTCCGACGACAAGCTCGTCTGCAGCAGCAGCCCGCTGACTGAAACAGAGAAACGCGACGTGCTGCGGTTCTTCGCCTTCTACGCAAGGTGCAAGGGACTGCTGAACATCCTGCGGCGTCGACCTGGCCGCAATGCGTGCGATGGCTGGCTGGAAGCCGCGCATGCCCTGGCGCGCGCCACGCCACGAGATGAAGGCTGGCGAGGACCACCCGTTCCGTTCTGAGCGCAATCGACGCCGACAAACTCAGGTCTGAGCGCGGCTCAGGAAGATGTCGATGGTGCGCACGAAGATGAAGCCAAAGACGCACAGCGCCCAGGTCAACGCAATGGCGTACGGGCCGACGCTCGGCGCCAAGGGAATCCCCGCAACATTGAGCCAGAGACCCGCCACGGCAACGAACGAAATCGCATAGACGATGACGACCCACGCCGGAAAGCGTGCCCCCTCGATCGCGCGGCGACGGCGGAACTGGCTCAGCAGCAAGACGGTGAGGATCGACGCGGCGACTGCGCTCGACACCGGCCAGATGACGGACCCCGGGACGTGAAGGAGGTCCAGCAGCGCGGGAATCAGAGCCAGGGCCGTCACCAGGAGACCGCCTTCGATGTAGAGGCGCACGAGGCGAAGGTGCCGCTCGGAGATCTCGCCTCCGAGCGCACCTCGAAGGGAGACCACCACCGCCGAAAAGCCGGCGAATGACAGCGAGAGCGCTGCGAGAGTGAAAAGGAAGCTGGATTCCGCTGACGTCACGATCGCACCCTCCTGGGCATAGGCCCGGCGAGCAACACACCCCAGTCCAAGGGCTGGGACCACCGTCGAATCAGCGGCGCATGTGAACTACGTTGCACGCCTCTGGGCGTACAGGTTCAGCTTGTTCTGGCGGAGAGAGTGGGATTCGAACCCACGATGGGCTTTTGACCCATACACACTTTCCAGGCGTGCGCCTTCGACCGCTCGGCCATCTCTCCTGATTCG
>Ga0209254_10003860_pt1 | contig 13694 bp, 12 predicted proteins | sample FrelakmetDIP11DI_FD_187148 | JGI IMG/M metagenome (GOLD analysis project Ga0209254, IMG submission 187148) | Freshwater lake sediment microbial communities from the University of Notre Dame, USA, for methane emissions studies - DIP11 DI (SPAdes)... | ecosystem: Environmental > Aquatic >...
GCGCGCCTACCAGTGGGCCGACGGCTCGGCCTACGTCAACCACGTCGAACTGGTGCGCAAGGCGCGCGGCGCCGAGATGCCGGAATCGTTCTGGACCGATCCGCTGATGTACCAGGGCGGCTCGGACGACCTGCTCGGGCCCGGCGACGACATCGTCTGCGCAGACGAGAGATTCGGCATCGACTTCGAGGCCGAGGTGGCCGTGATCACCGACGACGTGCCGATGGGCACGACGGCGGAGCACGCCGTCGATCACATCCGGCTGCTGATGCTGGTGAACGACGTGTCGCTGCGCAACCTGATCCCGGCGGAACTCGCCAAGGGCTTCGGTTTCTTCCAGAGCAAGCCGGCCACGGCCTTTTCGCCAGTGGCGGCCACGCCGGACGAGCTGGGCACGGCATGGGACGGCCGCCGCGTGCACCGGCCGCTCGTGGTGCACTGGAACGGCACGCAGGTCGGCGCCGCGGAGACCGGCGTCGACATGGTGTTCGACTTCGCCGAGCTGATCGCGCACCTGTGCAAGACGCGCAACGCCCGTGCCGGGAGCATCGTCGGCTCGGGCACGGTCAGCAACAAGGACCCGGCGAGGGGCTGCTCGTGCATCGCCGAGAAGCGGGCGCTGGAGATGATCGCCGACGGCGAGCCGAGCACGCCGTTCATGAAGTACGGCGACACGGTGCGCATCGAGATGTTCGATGCCGCAGGCGCCTCGATCTTCGGCGCCATCGAGCAAAGGGTTGCTGCGCCGCCGAAGAGGCGCGGCTGAGCCGGTCGGGCGACCTGCAGGGCGCGTTCGTCGCGCGACGCGAGGAAGGCGTTCGGCAGACATCGATGCGATACTGAAGCGGTCCTGCCACCCAACGCGGAGAAGACTATGGCCGGCAAGAGCAAGGTAGCGGCGCTTCCGTTTCTCGGCGTCAGCGAAGGCATCGACCTGGTGAAGAGGGTCTGGGGCGTGACCGGGCTGCCGACGCTGCCCACGCCGACGAGCATGGCGCAGTTCGCCACGCGCCTGCCGCAGACACTGCCGTCGATGATCGCGCCGACGCTCGACGTCGAGGAACTCGACAAGCGCATCGCCGACCTGCGCGCGGTCGAGCAGTGGCTGAACCTGAACCTGAGCATGCTGCGCACGGCCGTGCAGAGCCTGGAAGTCCAGCGCAACACGATTGCCACGCTGAAGTCGTTCGGCGGCGCGATGCTTTCCGCCAGCACGCCGCAGGCGGCGCCTGTCGCGGCGGCGAACTGGCCTTTTGCGGCCCAGCCGGTGCCCGCGATGCCGGGCGCGGCGCCGGTGGCAGCTGCACCGGCCGCCGCGCCGCCCGCGAAGCCCAAGCGCCGCAGCGCGCGCGCCACGGCGGCCGCAGCGGCCGCGGCGCTGCCGCTGAACCCGACGGTCTGGTGGAACACGTTGCAGGAGCAGTTCACGAAGATCGCTGCCACTGCGGCCGCCGAGGCGCAGGCGGCGGCCCGCGAGGCGGCGGCGCAGTCCGCCGCCGAGAAGAAGGACAAGCAGCCAACGCCGGCGCCGGCGGCGAAAGCAGCGCCGCGCAAGCGGAAACGGCGCCCTTCCGCGCGCGGCTGACCGCGAATGCAGTTCGGTTACGCGCACGCCTCGCATCCGGACGGCAACACCGCCGTCAATCTCTGCGTGGCGCAGCTCGCAGCGCAGGCTGCGGGCGATTCGATGCGGCGCGGCGCGAACCTCGGCTTCGTTTACCTGACCGAGGCGCTGCGCGAGCAGGCCGGCTCGATCCTGGCCCTGCTCAAGCTGCGTACGCGGGTGTCGAACTGGGTCGGCGCCAGCGCCGCCGGCATCTGCGCCACCGGCGTCGAGTACATCGACGAGCCGGCTCTGGCCATCATGCTCGGCCGCTTCGCGCCGGGCAGCTTCAACGTGTTCTCGGGAGCGCAGCGGCCGCCGGCGCGCGGCACGCGCACCGACCGTGCCACCAGCGCCGCGTACACCGCGCTGGTGCACGCGGACCCGTACGCGCCGGGACTGCCCGGCCTGATCGAGGACATGGCGCACAAGGTCGACAGTGGCCATCTGTTCGGCGGCCTCGCCAGTGGCCGGGAGCCGCCACTGACCATCGCCGACCGCGTGCTGCGGGGCGGGATCTCGGGAGTGGTGTTCGCGGAGGACGTCCCGCTGGTATCGCGGGTGACCCAGGGCTGCCACCCGCTGCCCGGCAGCCGTCGGCGCCGGATCACGGCCGGCGAGGACAACCTGATCGCGGCACTCGATGGTGAGCGCGCCTTCGATGTCCTGCTGCAGGATGCCGGCATCGTCGAGAACGTCGCCGCCCTGAATTCGAGCGAGCGCACCCGCGAGGCGCTGGCCCAGTTGAAGGCTCTCGGCCGGCGCGGGTTGCTGTTCGTCGGCATCGAGCCTGAACTCGCCCCGGCCGGCGAACGCCGCTGGCGCGACGATTACCTGGTGCGGCCGGTGGTGGCGATCGACCCGTCGCGCGGCGCGGTGACGGTGGGCACGCCGATCGAGCGCGGCCAGACGGTGCGCTTCTGCGTGCGCGACGAATCGGCAGCGCGCAAGGACCTGACGCGCATCTGCGCCGAGATCCGCGACCACCTGCACGAGGAGTCGGAACTGATGCGCCGGCCGGTCGCCGCCAGGGGCGCGGTCTATTTCTCCTGCGTCGGCCGCGGCACCCACCTGTTCGGTGAACAGAGCGAGGAACTGCGTGTCATCGAACGGCAGCTCGGCGACGTGCCGCTGGTCGGCTTCTACGCCGGCGGCGAGATCAGCGGCCGCAGCCTTTATAGCTACACGGGCGTGCTGACCGTGTTCTACTGAGTCTCGCGCGCGCCTCGGCGCGCGAGGCGTACGCGGCCCTCAGAAGACCAGTTCCCGCCAGGATATGCGCCGCAGCGCGCCGAGCGGGAAGCCCAGGCCGGTGCCCGGGCTCTGCACGTCGGGTTCGCCGCGGATGCTCCAGCGGATGATCTTCAGGCCGCTGGCGAGCTTGATGACGTTCAGCCCGGCCGCCATCGCATCGCCGTAGATCGCATCGGCGACTTCGCCGGTGCCGATGTTGAAGAAGTACAGCCAGGACTGGCCGCCCGGGGTGCAGGCCGACGAGGTCGGGACGTTGGTGGCAAACGTCAGGAGATTGCCGACCTGGATGGTTTCGACGTTGACCCGTTCGCCCGTGGTCAGGGTGAAATCGGCATACCAGCCGAGCTTGGTGCTCCAGTCGACCGGGTTCAGCGTACCGACGCGGCGCGTGTTGCGGCCGCTGACCGTCGTGTCCGCGAGGCTCTGCTGGACCATGCCGCCGTTGCCGCGCAGCACGCCGAGGCCCGCACCCAGGGTGTCCTTGAATACGTACACCGACTGCACGGTCGCGTCGGCGACGTCGGAGGCGCCGAGCAGCCGGCCGGTCGCGATCGTCACCAGCTTCGGGCCGCCGTTGGGCAACTCGGTGAGCTGCGGCCGGATCGTGATCGGCTGCGCGTTCCCGCCCGACGTCTCGGCACGCGCCAGCAGCAGCGCCTCGTTGCCGCTCGGCGCGATGTTGTCGTCGAAGTCGAAGCGCCAGACGTAGCCGAGCATGTCGCCGCCGTAGAAGCGCTCCGCGGTGTTGTTCGTCTCGCCGTTCACCCACGGGCTGATCTTGCCGAGGTTGCTGGGCGTCGCCGTCGTTCCGGCCGGGACCGTTCCGCTCGTGTAGGTCGGGATCTTCGCGATGTGGGCGCCGGTGACGGCGTTGCGCACGAACAGGTAGCCGTTGCCGCTGCCGGGACTGAAGTTGTTGTAGCCGGAACTGAACGCGACGGTCCAGGTTCCGGCCTTGTTCTTGGCGATGACCGGGTTGCCGAAGGCCAGGCCGAGGTCGTTGTCGTCGCTGCTGGAGAACTCCCACAAGGCCTTCGGGCTAGCCGGGTTGGTGACGTCGAGCGCGTAGTACGCGCGGCCGCCGCCACCGAGTCCGCCGACCAGTATCGTTCGCCAGTTGGTGCCGTCGAACACGTCGCCCACCACCGGCGTTCCGTCGACGAAGTACCGGTGCGCCGTGGCGTAGTTCTTGTCGGCAAGGCGGTACATGTTCGGCAGCACCGCGCTCGGCACGAAGGCCCACATCTCCTCGCCGGTCGAGGCGTTGAACGCGTGCAGCATGCCGTCGTTGGCGGCGGCGTAGACGACTCCCGTGCGGCTGACGTTGCTGCTGGCGAAGGTGTTGTAGCCGGCATCGGCGTACCTGAACGGCGGCTTCTTCACGTAGACGGGCGCGGCGTTGATCAGGTCGCCGAGCGGCGTGCTGCGGCCGCGGAACAGCCGCGCATCGACCGCGTTGCTGACGATGTCCTCGAACCCCTTGTGTCCGCGAAGGAAGTTGACGAGGTTCGCGCCGCTGTTGGCATTGGCCAGTTCGGCCGTGCCGAGCGCGGCGATCGCCGGGCACTGCGACAGGGGCTGCGCCATCGAGCAGACGTTCTGGAACAGGTTGCCCTTGCCGGCGTTGTTCAGGTTGCTGAAGGTGAAGCTCGACAGCTTGCTGGTGACCGAACCGTCGAAGAAGTAGATGTTGCGGCTGTCCGAGGCCGGACCCACCTGTGCCGTCAGCGTGTTCCGCGCCTCCCACGCAGGCGTCGTCGAAACGGCGCCCGTGCTGGTGTCGATCGTCAGCGCCTTGATGTTGCCCTCCCACAGCACCGTCGTGTACATGCCGAGGAACACGAAGTTGTCGCCGGTGACCGGCTGCAGGGTGCTGGTGGCCGCCGCCGCGCCCGCGCCAACGGCGCTCTGGATCGACTGCAGCGTGTTGGTCAGACCGTTGACGACGTCGGCCGGGTTGTTCGCCGCGTAGTAGCGGCCGCGTCCGTTGACGGCGGCGTGCCACAGGTCGTCGATGCGTTCGACGACCGTAGTGCTGCTGCTCGTCGGGTTCGGGTTCGGCCAGGCCCTTGTGCCCTGGCGGATGCCGTAGAAGTCGCCGGTCGTTGCGGTTTCGTAGTCCGGCCGATAGGCGAGTCGCCCGGAGACGCCGAGGCCCATCGTGAACAGCGTCATGTGCTGGTGGCTGGCCGTATCGCTGCCCATCGCCCGCACGTTGTTCACGCAGACGTCCTCGCCGGCCACCGCGCCGCTGCAGTTGCCGAGGTCCGCCGTCCGCAGGTCGGTGCCGTAGAAGTACATCGCGATGTCGGCCAGCGTGTTGGAGACGCCGGCGCCGCCGGTAACCCAGTTGCTGCCTTGGGTCCGGCCGTCGTCGAGCATCGGCCGCGGCGTGTTGTTCGCCGAGTTGTCGGTGTTGCCGATCGCTGTCGAGCCGTCCAGCCGCTTCGGCCCGTACGGGCTGCGGTAGTCCGACTCGTCGCCCGTGTTCCAGTAGCCGTCGGTGGTGAGCATGGCGTAATTGCGCTGGCACGAGTACTGGACGGGATCGCGCCCCGAGGGCAGCGCGCCGCCGTCGAGCTGCTTGTTCGCGAAGTACTTGCCGACCTTCTCGAGCGCCGGCCGCAGCGGCGTGTATTGGACCTGGCCGCCGTCGCTGATCGAATACAGGCGCGAGAAGAAGGCCTGCTTCTGGTTCAGCGGCGTGGTCGCGTCGAAGTCGCGGATGTTCAGGAACCGGCTGCTGGCGTCGTCGGTGCCGGTGTAGCTGATCGAGGTCAGGCCGATGCGAAAGCGGGTCGCATCGACGTTCGCCATCACGGTGCCGACCGCGCCGCGCATCGCCAGCAGGCGCGTGCGGTAGTACGTGTACCAGATCAGGTAGTTTTCCCGCTCCGCCGTGGGCAGGGTGGTCACGCGCGACAGACGATAGGACCTGCCGTCCGGGCAGTTCACCACCGTTCCGCCGCTGTTTACCAGCGTCACGTAATAGTAGTCCCGCGTCGAGTTCGAGTCGCTCGCATTGTTCCAGCGCGGCGTCGTGCTGAGGCTCCGTGTGACCAGCGTGCCCGCGTAGCCATCGGCATACGCGTTGGGCCAGGCTGGCGTGGCCATCGGCGTGCCAGAGCTCTGCAGCGGCACCGTGTAGGTCACGACCGGGTCGTAGAAGATCCTGTTCACCGGCGCATAGCCGAAGCACAGGCCGGAGCCCTCGACGTTGTCCGGCATGTAGTCGTGGTCCATGCTCGACGAGTCGTCGAGGATGAGCATCAGGTTCGCGCGGACTGTCGATGCCGCGGTGGCCGGCGGTGCATTGGCGATGTCGGCCGGCGCGGCCAGCGCCAGTCTGATGCCGCAGGCCAGCGCCGCGACGCCCGCCAGCGCGAGCCCGAACGGCAGCGACTTCGTTTTCCTCATGGCAGTCTCCGGATCCGCGGCATCTCGAGATCCATCACATGTGGACGATTGCCTCGGTGAAGCTCGTTGTGCCGCGCGCGCCGACGGTGCGCACGACGATGCGGTACAGCGGCGCCGCCGTGACGTCGCCGAGGCTGATGGGCTTGGAGTAGTCGTAACCGGCACGGTTCTGGTCGTCCGGCCCCGAGGAGATCAGCGGCGACATGCAGGAATTGCCGACCGCGTTCGGATCGCCGGCGGCGGCGCACAGGCGCGTGATCACGTAGCGCGAGCGGTTGCCGCTGACGTTGACTTCGTTCGACGGCGAGATGCAACTGGAGAAGGAGCCGCCTACGCCGGCGCAGCTGTCCATGTCCCAGTCGACGACCGCGCGCGTGGCGACGTCGGTCAGCCTGCCCGTGGGGTCGAGCGCATCCAGGCTGGTCGAGTAGTACCCGGAGGCCGCCGCGTCGGCCTGCAGGGTCGTTCCGCTGGCGCTCGCCTGGATCCAGGCGATCGCCGCTTCCGCGGCCCGGTCGCCCGCCAGCGCCACCTCCTGCTTGAAGGCGAGGTTGCCGATGATCAGCGAGCCGGTGTTCACCGATCGCGTTACGCCGATCGCGGCCAGCGCCAGCAGTACGAGGGCGATCAGCGCAAACAGCAGCGAACTGCCGGCCTGATGCCGGGCGCCGGGCGCCCGGCGGCGCGCCCGCGGCGGCACGGCGATTTCAGTCACGAGTGCCATAGCATGTTGCGAACGGGCACGACCACGTCGTTGATCTTGTACCGGTAGCGCTTCCAGCCGGCGAGGTGGCTGACCTTGAGCGTCACGCAGTTGCTGCTGCCGCAGGTCGCCGAGCCGGCGACCGGCACTGCGGTACCGACGTCCCACTGGAGATCGTCGTGCGTGACGTCGTCCTTTTCGAGCTGCGGGCTGCGCGCGACGATGGCGATGCGCACGGTGACCAGCTGGCGCCAGCCGCCGTTGGTCGTCGGCGTGGTCGTCGTGTAGCTGTCGATCACGCCGTCGGCGTCGGTGTCGAGTCCGTAATAGGCCTGCAGGTTGACGATGCCGGGAAAGATCTCCCGCGTTTCCGTCGTCGCGTTCGCGGCGTTGAACGACGCCAGCTGCAGCCCGTTGCCCGCATTGATCGAGTAGGTCCGGTTGATCAATGGACCGAGGTTGAGCAGGTAGCTGCCGGTCGGATAGCCAGCAGCGGGAAAGATCGTCTGCCCGCCCGGCTGGTTCCACGGGCCGCTGACGCCGGAGTTGTGCTGCACCTGGTTCTGCGATTGCCCCTGGACTCCGTTGTTGCCGACCCCGGTGATGTTGAACACGCTGCACCAGTTGTTGGCATCGATCGTCTGCGGAACGGCCAGCATCAGGTCGCCTTCCGCAACCCCCATCGTCGTGTTGACGAAGAAGCTGGCCGCGCCGCTCGGATGGTCGGAGACGATGCGCAGCGGCGCGGCATAGCGGTCGGTCGCGCTGGAGAGCACGGTGATCGAATCCGGCGCCCCGCTGGCGCCGTCGGCGATCAGCACCGGCGCCAGCAGCCAGGTGAAGTTCACGCCGCCGCGCTGCGCGCGGATTTCGCACCCGAGGCCGCCGGGCGAGGCGACGACGCCATAGCCGGCCATCTGGACGTCGCGCTGGATGGTGTACAGCGACAGCGCGCCGTTGACCTGCGCGTCCGATCCGGAGGTGACGGCGCGCGGTTGGGCTTCGGCGAGCAGCAGGACGTTGGCGATGAGCAGCGTCGTCACCATGCCGATAGCGGCGCCGATCATCATTTCGATCAGGGTGAAGCCCGAACTGCGCGATCCGCCGGGCACGGCGAGGCGGCGCTGGCTCAGGGCTCTCCCGGAGAGCGACTCCCAGGCCATGGTTTCAGATCCGGATTGCGGTCGACGCGGCGTAGGTGTGGGTGCCGTAGTTGGGCGGCGCCCAGGTCACCGTGACGGTGACGATGCCGTTGTTGACGTCCACCGTCGCACTGCCCGCCGGCAGGGTCGATGCGACCTTGTCGGACCAGTCCTTGCAGCGCGCATGCGACGCGCATTGCGCCGTCGCGTAGCTGGCCGCGTTCGGCAGGTCGGCCCACATCGCGCCGACGAGTTCGGCGGCCAGATAGGCGGCATCGGCGCGGTACTTGCCCTCCGACTGCGAGGTGACCATCCTGGCCTGCAGTCCCATCAGGCCGAAGATGCCGGTGCCGAAGAGAACCAGCGCGATGACCGCCTCGAGCAGCGCGCTGCCGGCCAGCTTCCGGCGCGGCGGGAGCGTGCGGGTCGGCCGGGGGGCGAGTCGGATCGGGGGCATCGGCTTCACCTAGCACACGCGGGGGTCGTCAGTCGCGCTGACACGCGGGTCGCACAGGCGGACTCCGCCACCTTCGCTGATCACGATCTGCAGCGGGCGGTAATCGTTGCCGGCGACGACGTTGTCGACAACGACCCGCGCCAGCCGATTGGCGCCCACGACGCGGCCGAAGCCGTCGAAGGTCACCGAATCGGCCGCGGTGACGCCGTCGGCCGCGGTCGCCGAGACGGCAACGCGGCGGGCATGAACGCCGGCCGCGTAGGTCTCGACGAGCATCGGGTCGGCCGTGCTCGAAATCGCATTGCTGCACTTGCCGGCGGGATCGTTGACGCTGATCGCCCACGAGGCCGAGCTCGACGACAGCACGCAGCTGTCGTTCACGGCCGCCGGATCGTTCGACGAAACGAGCGAGAAGCGGACCGGCCGGTTGCGCCGCACCGCTTCCATGCGCGCCTTCTGCAGTCCGATCTGTATCGACTCGGCGGTCACGCGGATCTGCTTGTTGGCCACCCACGCGCCCGCCGACGGCGCGACGGTCGCCAGCAGCAGCGCGAAGACGGTCAGGGTGATCGCCAGCTCGATCAGAGTGAATCCGGCAGCCGCGAACGGCGGCGTCGTGGGTCGGGCGATTGACGTTCTCATTGAATGACTCCTTTGCTCAGCACTCGGTGCCGCGAACCAGCCAGCACGACTTCGAAACCGTGTTGCCCTTGAACGTCGTCGTGCGGCGCTCGCTGTCGTTGGTCAGGGTGAGCACATGGCCGACCGCGGCTGCCGCGACGCCGCTTGCGGTCAGCGTGTAGCCCTGGTTGTTCGTGCTGCTGGTCAGCGCGCAGCTGAAGCTGAAGTACTGCGCGCCCGGCGGGTCGAAGTTGTTCCATGACGGCGCGTTCGTGCCATTGGCGCAGGTCGTGCCGCCGGCGTTGCCGTAGTTCTTGTAGTCCTGGTAGTACTGCTCGAGCTTGACCTGGTAGTCCGACAGGGCGCTGAAGGCCTCGTGCAGCTGGCCGCGCCGCACGTAGTCGGCGTATGAAGGCACTGCGATCGCGGCGAGGATCGCCACCGCCATCACAGTGACCATCAGCTCGATCAGCGTGAAACCCGACATCGTGAGCCGGCCGGGCGAAGCGGATGTCGTCATTGCGCGAACCTCCGAAGTCGTCTTGCTTGGGAGGAATTCTGCGCACGAAACACAGCGCGCTGAAGCGCGAAGACCGCTCGCAAAGACAAGCGGCTGACGATGCCGATCAGCGGGGCAAAAGTCTTAACGTGACGCTAGGCCGCGCGCATGTCACACGGGATACCGTGTTCATCCGCACGGACGCATCCGCGCGGCATACATCGATCAGGGCGGGCGAGGATGCGCAGGAGATGCGCAACGCGTGCGCTCGAACGCATCGCCGCGCCGGTCGCCGGCGGGCGACGCTCGCGCCGCTCACATCACGTAGTTGAGCGCCAGGCGGCCGCCATCCGGATAGAGCGTGGTGCCGGTCAGGTAGGAAGCGTCGTCGCTGGCGAGAAAGACCGCGATGCGCGCGATCTCTTCCGGCTCGCCGAGCCGTCCCATCGGCGTGCGCGAGAGAACGCGCGACTTCGCCGCTTCGTTGGTCAGCACCACGGTCTTCAGCATCTCGGTGGCGATCGACCCGGGGCCGATGCCGACGACGCGGATACCCTTGTCCGCCAGGCCGATCGCCATCACCTTGGTGAGCTGGTTCACGGCGCCCTTGCTTACCGTGTACGGCACCTGGTTGGCAATCGCCAGCACCGCATTGACGCTCGACATGTTGACCACGACACCGCGCTGTCCGGCGCCGTCGGCGCCGCTGCGCGGCGGCTGCGCCAGCATCTGCCGCACCGCCGCCTGGCTGCAGAGGAACGCACCCTTCAGGTTAACGCGCAGGACGCGGTCGAAGTCCTCCTCGGCGAGATCGACGAACTCGGCCGCGTGCACGATGCCGGCGTTGTTCACCAGCACGTCGAGGCGGCCGAAGTGCTCGACCGCGTGCGCGATCAGCCGCTCGGCGTCGCGCTTCTCGCCGACGTCGGCGCGGCAGAAGATCGCCATGCCGCCGCCGGCGGCGATGTCGCGCACCAGAGCGGTGCCGCCGACCTCGTTGACGTCGGCGACGACGACATGCGCGCCCTCTTCGGCAAAGGCCCGCGCGCACGCGGCGCCGATGCCCTGCGCCGCGCCGGTGATCACCGCCACCCGTTGTTTCAGCTTCATCTGCGCCGCTCCGCTGCTTCGCCCGAAGGGGCGACGGCATTGTCGGGCAATTCCGCCTCACGGGCGCCGCGCTGGCGCCGCGTTGCCGGTGCGGGCCGGCCCGGCGCTATGCTATTTGCGCCTGCCGCCAGTGCAGCAGCGCCGACGCGATGTCGTCGAGCGAGCGCAGCGCGAGCACGCCAGGCGGAGGGCGCCGATGCAGCGCCGGGCAGGCCCCGCCAGCCCAGATCGCGACCGCCGCGGAAAGCTTGCCGCGCAGCTCGGCCAGGCCCTCGAGGGCCTGATTCGGATTGACCGCAGCGGAGAACGACAGCGCGACGATGTCGGCACGCTGCGCCTCGGCCGCGAGCGTGATATCCCACACCGGCGTCTGCACGCCGAGCGAAATGCAGTGGCAGCCGTCGAGCGCAAGAACGGCTTCGGCCATCAGAATGCCGAGGCCGTGCGGCTCCTGCGGGAACGTGGTCAGCACGACCCGCGGTCGCTGGTCGGCACGCGGGATCGAACCGATCGCGCTGCGCAGCAGCCCCTGCACGGCCTCGGTGTACAGGTGCTCGGCGAAGATCTGCAGGTCGCCGCGCGTCCACGCTTCGCCGACCAGCTCGTTCATCGGTGCCACGACGTCGGCGACGAACCGCGCCAGCCCCTTGCGCAGCAGAAGCTGCGACAGCTGCCCGCGCAGTTCGTCAAAGCGGTGCGCGGTCAGCAGGCGGAGCAGTCGGTCCAGCTCGTCCTGCGACGCAACCGAGACCAGGCCACGCGCCGAGTCGCCGCGGCTGGCCCGGGCCAGCCGCTGCAGGTCCTCGATCGGCAGCCGGACGATTCGCCCCGGCCGGTGGCCGAGGTCAAGCAGCCGCTTCAGCGTGCGCAGCTTCTCCACCTGCTCGAGCGGGTACAGCCGCTCGCCGAGCGCGTCGCGCTCGGGGGCGGGAAAACCATACCGCCGCTCCCACACGCGCAGCGCGTCTTTCGATAGCCCCGTATCGCGCTCCACCGAGGCAATGGTCAACGCGACCGGCGCCTGCGCCGGGCGCAGGTTCATCGTTTCCACTGCCGGGGGCTCGTCGCCGCCCGGAAGGCGGGGCCGCAATCGGACGGGTCGCCGCGACAGGGTCGCCCTCGGCTGGCTGAATATTTTGTCGTGGACAAAGCTTTGACTTTCTTCAACTGCGAGATATCATAGCCTAAACGTCTATCGCTCGACCAGGACACGCCTCGTTGCACTCAATCGTCTTGATGCCCCGATAAGCCCCTCGTATGGACCCACGTCGAGACATCAACGAATAAACAATTACATCAAAGTGAACACTAACATTCAGTTGGCCGTGATCGCCGCGAGCGCATACGGTCGCCGCCGCGTCCGCCTCCTGACCGCCGCATCAGCGATGGGGGTGCTGCTGTTGGCAGGCTGGACAAACCAGACGAAGGCCAGCCCCAGCGCGGCCTGTCCGGCGCTGCTCAACCACACGTTACCGCGCCTGCAGGACGAACAACCGCAGGACCTGTGCCAGTTCGCCGGCAAGGTGGTGCTGGCGGTCAACACCGCCAGCGCCTGCGGCTTCACGCCGCAGTACGAGGGGCTGCAGAAGCTGAACGAGCGCTACGCGGCGCGCGGCCTGGTGATCATGGGCTTTCCCTCGGGCGACTTCCGCCAGGAGCCAAAGGACAACCGAGGCATCGCCGAGCAGTGCTTCGACGTCTACGGCGTGCGCTTTCCCATGTTTGCGAAATCGGGGGTCGTCGGGCAGACTGCCAACCCGTTCTTCGCGGCGCTGACCCGGGAAACCGGCGAGGCGCCCAAGTGGAATTTCCACAAGTACCTGATCGACCGGCAGGGGCGCGCGGTGGCGTCGTTCCCGAGCGTAGTCGATCCGCTCGACCGCCGGCTCACGGGTCGCATCGAGCAGCTGCTGGCAACCCGGTGAGTCGCAGGGTTGAGATGACCGGCGGCGAGCGCAATGTGGAGCGTACGGTGTGCCCGATTCGACCCATCGCCGGCGCGCCGGCCGGCGAGATCGGGGACAATTCAGGATTCGCCGATGAATGCGCCCGACCCGATGTTCCTCCCCGACGTGCAAGCGAGCCGCGACCTGCGCAATGTCGCCATCGCGCGGGTCGGCGTTCGCTCGCTGAACCACCCCGTACAGGTGGCCACGGCCGGCGGCAGCCAGCCGTCGGTGGCGTCGGTGGACATGTTCGTGGCGCTGCCGGCGCAGGCCAAGGGCACGCACATGTCGCGCTTCATCGAGGTGCTGGCCGGCCATCGCGAGCCGCTGTCGGCCGCATCGATGCGCGGGCTGATGGCGGCGATGCTGGCCCGGCTGGAAGCCACGCGCGGCGAGATCGAGGTGCGGCTGCCGTACTTCATCATGAAGTCGGCGCCGGTTTCCGGCGTGCAAAGCCTGATGGACTACCAGTTGACGCTGCGCGCCGAGGCGGCCGAGGGCGACACGCGGGTGCGGCAGAAGGTGACCGTGCCGGTGACCAGCCTGTGCCCGTGCAGCAAGAAGATCTCCGACTACGGCGCCCACAACCAGCGGGCGCACATCGTGATCGGTGTCGAACTGGCGGCGCCGATGACCGTCGAGGATCAGGTGCGCATCGCGGAGGCGGCGGCTTCCAGCGAGATGTGGGCGCTGCTGAAGCGGCCGGACGAGAAGTACGTCACCGAGCGCGCCTACGACAACCCGAAGTTCGTCGAGGACGTCGTGCGCGACGTGGCGCTGGCGCTGAATGCCGACGACCGCGTCCTCGCCTACACCGTCGAGTCGGAGAACTTCGAGGCGATCCACAACCACTCGGCCTACGCGATGGTCGAGTTCGACAAGCGCGCCGCTCGTTAGAAGCATCTCGGCGGCGCAGCGGGCGCGCAGCGACTGCGGCGGCGC
>Ga0209254_10003861_pt1 | contig 13692 bp, 14 predicted proteins | sample FrelakmetDIP11DI_FD_187148 | JGI IMG/M metagenome (GOLD analysis project Ga0209254, IMG submission 187148) | Freshwater lake sediment microbial communities from the University of Notre Dame, USA, for methane emissions studies - DIP11 DI (SPAdes)... | ecosystem: Environmental > Aquatic >...
GGAGGCGATCCGCATCAACGAGGAGTCGCGGCTGCGCGCGCTGAAGATCGGCCTGCTGCTGGCGGCGGCGCTGTCGCTGCTGGCGATCTTCCCGGCCACCCGCCTGCCGAGCTACAGACCGGGCGAGATTCCGTCGAACCCGCCGCTGCCCAAGTCGAAGCCCAACGCAGACGACTGAGGCGACGGACATGAGCAAGCCACGCATACTCGTCCTCTCCCTCGGCGGCACGATCACCATGGTGCCGAGCGACGCGGGCGGCATCACGCCCAAGCTTGGCGCGGCGGAGCTGGTGGCCTCGGTGCCCGCGCTTGCCGACGTCGCCGAGATCGACGCGCGTTCGCCGTTCAAGCTGCCGAGCCCGTCGCTCACGACGGCGGGCCTCGTGGATGTGGCGCGTACCATCAACGAAGCCTTCGCCGCCGGCTTCGATGGCGCGGTAGTGATCCAGGGCACCGACACCATCGAGGAGTCCGCCTTCCTGCTCGACGTGCTGGTCGATTCCGACAAGCCGGTGGTGGTGACCGGGGCGATGCGCGGCGCCGACGCGCCGGGCGCGGACGGGCCGGCCAACCTGCTGTCCGCCGCGATCGTGGCGGCGTCGCCGGAGTCCCGCGGGCTCGGCACGGTCGCCGTGCTCAACTACGACATCCACGCGGCGCGCTTCGTCCAGAAATCCCACACCGCGCTGCCGTCGGCGTTCCTCTCGCCGCTGGCGGGATCGATCGGCACGCTCATCGAGCGGCAGGCACGCTACTACGTGCGGGTGACGCGCAACCCCAGCCTGTCGGCCGCGGAAGGCCCGCCGGCGCCGGTGGCCCTGATCAAGGCGTCCATGGGCGACGACGGGCGCCTGCTCGCCGCGCTGCCCGGCCTGGGCTACGCGGGTGCGGTGATCGAAGGGATGGGCGCCGGCCACGTGCCGGCCGACGTCGCCCCGCTGGTCGGCGACCTCGCCGCGAAGATTCCCGTGGTGCTCGCAAGCCGCGCCATGACCGGCCCGGTGTTCACGAAGACCTACGGCTATCCCGGCGCCGAGATCGATCTCATCAAGCGCGGCGTCCAGCCGGCGGGGTATCTTTCCGGCCTGAAGGCGCGCCTGCTGCTGGGGCTCGTGCTGCGCTCCAAGCAGGGCGCGGCCGGGGTCGCCGGGGCATTCGCGCCGTATCAGTAGGGGACCGGAAGGGCGGACGGGCGCCCGGCCGGCGCCCGCTTTCCCTGTTCCCCCGGGAGCCTGCTGAATGAGCGAAGCGGAAGAGTCGCGGCCGTCCCGGATGCAGCGCATCCTGGACGTCGTCGAGCGGGTGGGAAACAGGGTTCCGCACCCGGCGGTGATCTTCCTTTGGCTGATCGCCATCGTGATCGTGCTCTCGCACGTCTTCTACCTGACGGGCACGACCGTCGCCTTTCAGGTGGTCAACCCGCTGACCCACGAGATCGAGGACGCGACGGCGAGCGTCCGGAGCCTGCTCACGGCCCCGGGGCTGCGTTTCATGTTGACGAGTGTCGTGTCCAACTTCCTGGGGTTCACCGCCCTGGGCGTCGTCATCGTGGCGATGGTGGGGGTCGGCCTCGCCGAGGAGGCCGGCCTGATCAAGGCGTTGATCAGGAAGCTGGTCGTCGTCGCGCCGCCCGGGGCGCTGACCTACATCCTGGTATTCGTCGGCGTCCTGTCGAGCATCGCGGCGGATGCCGGCTACCTCGTGCTGATTCCGCTCGCCGGCGCGGCGTTCCTGAGCGTGGGCCGGCATCCGCTGGCCGGCCTGGCCGCCGCCTTCGCCGCAGTCGGCGGCGCCTTCGGGGTGAACGTCCTGGTCAAGCCGATCGACGGCGTGCTGACCGAGATCACCAACGACGCGATCCATCTCCTCAACCCGTCGCTCTCGATCGACCTGACGGCGAACGTCTACTTCGCGATCGCCTCGGTGGTGCTGCTGACCATCGTTATCGCGCTCGTCAGCGACAAGATCGTCGAGCCGCGTCTGGGGGCCTACCGGGGGGAGGCGCCGGCCACGGCGGACGAACCCCTTTCCGCGGCGGAGCTGCGCGGCCTGAAGTTCGCGCTCCTCGCGACGCTGGCGGTGCTTGCGGCGTTCGCGCTGCTCACGCTGCCGCCGGGCGCGCCGCTGCGCCATCCGGAAACCGGCGCCGTCGTCGGCGACTCGCCGTTCATGGGCAGCCTGATCGTCGTGATCACCCTCGTCTTCCTCGGCGCGGGGCTCGGGTACGGCCTGGGCGCGGGAACGATCAAGACGTCGCTGGATGCCATCAACGCCATCGTGAAGACGATCGGCAGCCTGAACGGCCTGATCTTCCTGCTGCTGGTGATCAGCCAGTTCGTCGCCTACTTCAGCTACACCAACATGGCGACGGTGGTGGCGGTGAATCTCGGCGCCTTTCTCCAGCAGGCCAACCTCGGCGCGGCGGCACTGCTCACCGGCTTCGTGCTGGTCGTATTCGTGGTCGGCATCCTGATCCCGCAGATCATCCCGAAATGGGCGCTGTTCGCGCCCGTATTCGTGCCTTTGTTCATGAAGCTCGGCGTCGCGCCGGAAGTCGTGCTCGCGGCCTACCGCGTCGGCGATTCGCCGTCGAACGTGATCAATCCGCTGATGCCGTACTTCGCGCTGATCGTGACTTTCGTGCAGCGCTATCAGAAGGATGCCGGCGTGGGAACGGTCGTCGCGCTCATGCTGCCCTATGCCGTGATCCTGCTCGCGGTCTGGACGGTGCTGCTGGTCGTCTGGAACGCGCTCGGCCTGCCCTTCGGGCCGGGGTGATGGGCTCAAGCAGCATCAGGAGATACCGATGACCAACGAAATGAAATTCGGCGTCCACTCCGAGGTCGGGCAACTGCGCAAGGTGATGGTGTGCGCGCCGGGCCGGGCGCACCAGCGCCTCACCCCGACGAACTGCGACGCGCTGCTCTTCGACGACGTGATGTGGGTCGAGAACGCCAAGCGCGACCACTTCGACTTCATGACGAAGATGCGCGACCGCGGCGTCGAGGTGGTCGAGATGCACAACCTGCTCGCCGAGACGGTGGCGAACGCCGCGGCGCGGAAGTGGATCCTCGACCACCAGGTGGTGCCCGACCAGGTCGGGCTCGGGCTGCTCGACGAGATCCGCAGCTACCTCGAGGGGCTCGCGCCGCGCGAGCTCGCCGAGACGCTGATCGGCGGCCTCTCGACCGAGGAGTTCCCGGAGGAGGTCGGCGGCGAGCAGCTCACGCTCATCCGCGACGCCGCCGGCGTCACCGAGTACCTGCTGCCGCCGTTGCCGAACACGCTCTACACGCGCGACACGACCTGCTGGATCTACGGCGGGGTGACGCTCAACCCGCTGTTCTGGCCGGCGCGGCACGAGGAGACGATCCTCACCACCGCGATCTACCGGTTCCATCCCGACTTCGCCGGCAAGGTGAAGGTGTGGTGGGGCGATCCGACCGAGGACCACGGCCTGGCGACCATCGAGGGTGGCGACGTGATGCCGATCGGCAAGGGCAACGTGCTGATCGGCATGAGCGAGCGCACCTCGCGGCAGGGCATCAGCCAGCTCGCCGCGGCGCTGTTCAGGCAGGGCGCAGCCGAGCGCGTCATCGTCGCCGCCATGCCCAAGCTGCGCGCCGCGATGCACCTGGACACGATCTTCACCTTCGCCGACCGCGACTGCGTGCTGATGTACCCTGACATCGTGAACCACATCCACGCCTACTCGTATTACCCGAGCGACAAGGGCGGCGGCGTCGAGCTGCGCAAGGACCAGGGCAGCTTCCTCGACACCGTGCGCGACGCGCTCGGCTTGAAGACCCTGCGCGTGGTGGAGACCGGCGGCACGGCGTACATGCGCGAGCGCACGCAGTGGGACAGCGGGGCGAACCTGGTGTGCGCGTCGCCCGGCGTGGTGTTCGCCTACGACCGCAACACCTACACCAACGCCCTCCTGCGCAAGGAGGGCATCGAGGTGGTCACCATCGTCGGCGCCGAGCTCGGCCGCGGCCGCGGCGGCGGCCATTGCATGACCTGCCCTATCATCCGGGATGCGGTGGATCTCTAGAGTGGAGCTCGCGATGGTGGTGCGCTGATGCGGCTGGCGTGGCGTGGCGCGCTGTTTCTCGCGCTCTGGGTGGTGTTGATCGGGGCTGGCCCCGCCGATATAGCGGCCGGCGCATTCGTCGCCGCGCTTGCCGCTTGGGCGAGCGCGATCGTGTCGCCGCCTGGCGGCGGCATGCGCGTGGCCGCACTGCCAGCGTATGCGCTGCGCTTCCTGCGCCAGTCGGCCGTTGCCGGGTGGGATGTCGCGCGGCGCGCGTTCGCGCCGTCGCTCGCGGTGCGTCCGGGCTTCGTGGACCACCGCTCGGCGCTGCCCGCCGGCGCGGCACGAGAGGCGTTCGTCTCGGTGACCGGCCTGCTGCCCGGCACGGTGGCCGTAGCCGAGGAGGGTGACCACGTCATCTATCACGCGCTCGATGCCGCCCAGCCAGTCGCCGCGCAGCTCGCCGCGGAGGAACGTGCGTTCGCGCCGCTCGTCGGAGCGCGCCGCGGCGATGACTGAGTTCCTCTTCGGCGGCGCCCTGGCGGTGCTCCTCACCGTCGCGCTCGGTCTCGTCCGCATACTCCGCGGTCCGGGCGATGCCGACCGCATGATGGCGGCGCAGCTTCTGGGCACCGGCGGCATCGCCGTGCTGCTGCTGCTCGGGGCCGCGGTGGGCGACCCGGCCGTGGTCGATGTGGCGCTGACGCTTGCCCTGCTCGCAGCGTTCGCATCGATCGCGTTCGTGAAGGGCGCGGCGAAGTGAGCGCGCTGGCCGACGCGTTCACCGTCGTCGCGATCGCGCTCGGCGTGGTGTTCTTTCTCGCGGGGTCGGTCGGGCTTCTGCGCTTTCCCGACGCGCTCACCCGCCTGCACGCGCTTACCAAGGCGGACAACCTCGGGCTCGGCCTCGTCGTGCTGGGCCTCGCCGCGCAGGCGGGCAGCGTGCTCGGGGCGCTGAAGCTCCTCGCGGTGTGGGTGCTGGTGCTGGTCGCCGGCGCGACGGTCGCGCGGCTGATCGCACGCGCGGCGCACGAGCCGGAACGCGGCGCGTGACGATGGCGTTCGCGTTCGACCTTGCGCTCGTTCTGCTGACGGTCGCCGTGGCCGCATGGACCATCGCGCTGCGCGACGGGTTCGCGGCAGTGGTCGCGTTCGTCGTGTACGGCGCTCTGCTTGCGCTCGCGTGGGTGCGGCTCGGCGCGATCGACGTCGCGCTCACCGAGGCGGCCATCGGCGCCGGCCTCACCGGCGCGCTGCTCATCGGCGCGGCAGCGGCGGTGCGGCGTGCGACGCGCACCGCGCTCCCCGAGCAGCGCCCCGACCTCGGCACGCGCACGCTGGCAGCGGTGCTGTGCGCGGCGGTCGCGGGGTCGATCGCGGCCGGCGTGCTGCTGCTGCCGGAGCCCGCGCCGTCGCTCGCGGCCGACGCTGCACGGCACCTCGATGCCACCGGCCTCGGCAATCCGGTCACCGCGGTGCTGATCGCCTACCGTGCCACCGACACGCTGCTGGAGAAGGTGGTGCTGGTGCTCGCGATCGCCGGCGTGTGGTCGTTCGCGCCCGATGGCGTGTGGGGCGGCCGTCCGGGCCCGGCGCCGGCCGCGTCGCAACCCGGCGCGCTGCTGCTGCTCGCACGCGTGCTGCCGCCGGTGGGCGTGGTCGTCGGCGCGTACGTGCTCTGGGCCGGCGCGGACCATCCGGGGGGCGCGTTCCAGGGCGGCACCATCCTCGCCGCGATGGTGCTGCTGGTGGTGATGGCCGGGCTCGCCGACGTGCCGCGCATCGGCAGCCGCGCGCTGCGCGCGATGGTGCTCGCCGGGCCGATGGTGTTCCTCGCCGTCGGCTTCGCGGGCGTGGTGATCGCCGACGCGTTCCTCGCCTACCCCGTGCCCTACGCGAAGCCGATCATCCTCGCCATCGAGATCGTGCTCACGCTCTCCATTGCCGCGACGCTCGCGCTGCTGCTCGCCGGTCCGCCCGAACGGGACGCTGCTCCCGCGAGGCCAGGCCAGTGAGCACCGCGACGCTGTTCGGCCTGTGTGGCGCGGTGCTGATCGGTGTGGGGCTCTACGGCCTCATCGTGCATCCGCAGCCGCTGCGCAAGATCGTCGCGTTCAACGTGCTCGGCGGCGGCGTGTTCCTGGTCTTCGGCGTCATCGCACGGCGCGGCGCCGGCGCGGGATTCGGCGGCGACCCGGTGCCGCAGGCGCTGATCATTACCGGGCTGGTGGTCGCGTTCGCGGCGACCGCGCTCGCGGCGGCGCTGGTGGTACAGCTCGCGCGGCGCACCGGCACGGTCTCCATCGCCGAGGACGCCGGCGCCCGCGAGTCGCCGCCGTGAGCGTCGCGGCGCCCACGCCGGGCGGCGTGCTGCTCGCCTTCGCCCTCTTCGTGCCCGTGGCCGGGCTGCTGGTGGCGATGCTCGCCGGCGGTCGCCGCAGCGAGCAGGTCGCCATGGCCGTGATGCCGCTGACCTTCGCTGCGTCCGCCGCGGCGGCGTGGCGCGTCGTCGCCCACGCCGCCCCGCTCGAGTACCACCTCGGCGGATGGGCGCCGCCGCTGGGCATCGCACTGCGCGCCGACGGCCTGTCCGCGATCATGATGCTGATGACCGCCGTCGTCATGGTCGTCACCGCGGTGTACGCGCGCGCCGATTTCCGCACCGCGCCGGGGGCGCCCGAGACCCGCGGACCGTTCACGTTCTGGCTGCTGCTGATCGGGCTGTGGGCGGCGATGAACGCGGTGTTCCTGGCGAGCGATCTCTTCACGCTGTTCGTCGCCATGGAGCTGCTCACCTTCGCCGCGGTGCCGATGGTGTGCCTCGACGGCCGCAGCGAGCAGCTCACCGCCGCGCTGCGCTACCTCTTGTTCGCGCTGCTCGGTTCGGTGCTGTACCTGCTCGGCGCAGCGCTCCTGTATGGCGTGTACGGCACGCTCGACATCGCGCTGCTCGCGGCGCGCATGGACGGCGCGCCCACGGCGCTCGTCGCCTGCTCGCTCATGACCGCCGGCCTCGCCGCGAAGACGGCGCTCTTTCCGCTGCACCTGTGGCTGCCGCCGGCACATGCGGGCGCGCCGGCCGCGGCGAGTGCGGTGCTTTCCGCGCTGGTGGTGAAGGGGTCGTTCTTCATCACGCTGCGGCTGTGGTTCGACGTCATGCCGCGCGACGTCGGCCTCGCCGCGGCGCAGATCCTCGCCGCGCTGGGCGCCGCGGCGATCATCGTCGGCAGCGCGGTGGCGCTCCGCCAGGCGCGGCTCAAGATGCTGATCGCCTATTCGACGGTGGCGCAGATCGGCTACCTCTTCCTGATGTTCCCCCTGGCCTACAGCGCGGAGCACGGCGGGCTCACCGGCGGCGCGGCGCTCGCCGGAGGCGCGATGCAGGCGGTGTCGCACGCGTTCGCCAAGGCCGGCATGTTCATGGCGGCGGGGCTGCTGTACGCCGCGCTCGGCCATGACCGCATCGCCGATCTCGCCGGGGCGGGCCGTGCCCTGCCGATGAGCGTCATCGCGTTCGCGCTCGGCGGCATCTCGCTGGTGGGCCTCCCGCCGAGCGGCGGTTTCGTCGCCAAGTGGCTGCTCCTGTCCGCGGCGGTAGAGAGCGGGCAATGGTGGTGGGCGCTGGTGATCGCGGTGGGCGGGTTGCTGGCAGGCGGCTACGTGTTCGGGGTGGTGATGCGCGCGCTTGCGCTGCCGCCGGCGCCGCTCGTGCTGCAGGCGGCCATTCCGCGCCGGCGCGAGGCGGCGGCGCTCGCGCTGTCGCTGGTCGCGGCGCTGCTCGGCATGACGGCGCTGCTGCCGATCGACGTGGTGCACATCGGCCGGGGGAGCCCATGATCGGCGGGCTTCCATTGGCGGCGACCATCGCCGTGCCGCTTCTCATGCTCGCGGCGTGCATCGTGCGCCCCCTGCGTGCGATCGTCTTTCGCACACTGCCGCTCGCGTCGCTGCCCGGCCTGTGGTGCGCGCTCACCGGTCTCGATCAGGGCCCGTTCGTCATCGCGCGCGAGCCCGTGCAGATGCTGCTCGAGCTCGACCGGTCCGGGCGCATCCTGCTGGTGGTCTCGTCGCTGCTGTGGAGCCTGGCCGCCCTGTACGCGACCACCTACCTCCGCGACACCGCCAACCGCGAGCGCTTCACCGTGTGCTGGCTGCTCGGTGTCGCCGGCTGCCTGGGCGCCTTCATCGCCGCCGACATGGCAACGCTCTATCTCTGCCTCGCGCTGCTCACGCTCGGCGCATGCGGTCTCGTGTTCCACGAGGAGACGCCGGTGGCGAAGCGGTCGGCGTCGATCTATCTCGGCCTTGCGCTCGGCGCCGAGACGCTGGTGCTGATCGCGATGGTGATGCTCGCCGACGCCCTGCCGCCTGGCAACCTGCTGATCCGCGATGCCTCCGCGCTGCTGCCGTCGCTGCCGCACCACGACCTGATTCTCGCGCTGCTCGTGGTCGGCTTCGGTCTCAAGGCGGGGCTCTTCCCGCTGCACGTGTGGATGCCGCTCGCGCACGCTGCTGCGCCGGCGCCGGCGTCGGCGGTGCTCTCCGGCGCGGTGGTGAAAGTCGGCATCCTGGGGTTCGGGCGCTTCGTCCCGTTCGATGTGTCGCAGCCCGAATGGGGTGTGGCGATCACCGCGGTGGGGCTGTTCACCGCGCTCTATGGCGCCCTTGTCGGCTTGACGCAGGCGCATCCCAAGGCGGTGCTCGCGTACTCGAGCGTCAGCCAGATGGGGCTCATCGCGGCAGTGGCCGGCATGGGCGTGTCGGCGGCCGACCCCCTTGCCGCTATCGCGGCCGCCTACTATGCCTCGCATCACGTCCTGGTGAAGGGCGCGCTGTTTCTCGCGGTGGGGCTGGTGGCGATGACCGGTCCGCGGCGGCTGTGGTGGATCGTCGTGCCCACGCTGGTGCTCGCGCTCGGGCTGGGCGGCCTGCCGCTCACCGGCGGCGCGCTCGCGAAGTACGCCGTGAAGGGGCCGCTGGGCGAGGGCCTTGCCGGGACGCTGGCGAACGTGTCCGCGGCTACCACGACCATGCTGGTGCTGCACTTCGTGCACCGGCTGCGACGCAGCGCGGCGGATGATCGCGATGCTGCGCCGCCGGCCGGTCTCGTGGTGCCATGGGCGGTGCTCGCCATCGCGGCGGTCGTCGTGCCCTGGTGGATGTACCTCGCGGCGCCGCCGGGCACGCTGGACAACCCGCTCGCGCCCAAGGCGCTGCTGGCGGCGAGCGTGCCGATGCTCGCCGGTGCAGCGGCGGTGCTCGCGCTCGAGCGCTGGGCACGCGGCCGGCTCCCGCGCATCCCGCAGGGCGACATCGCCGCCGTGCTCGGGCCGGCCACGCGCGCTGCGGTGCGCGCGGGTGCGATACTCCAGCGCGCGGACGCAGCACTGCGCACATGGTCGGCCGCGGCGCTCGCACTGGTTGTGATGGCCGTGCTGCTCGGCTACGCGATCGGTGTGCGCTGAGGGCCGCGCGACATGAACACGAGGGAGGGTCCGGCATGAGAGGGAAAAGACGCGACCTGCTGCTGTGCGGCGGACTGCTCGCGGCGCTGACGCTCGCCGGCTGCACGACCACCGGAGGCTCGAGCGGCGAGCCCGACGCGCGGCGGCAGGCGATCGACGCCGCCGTCGACAACGCGTTGTCGCGCCTTCACCGAGAGGCAGCGGGCTCGCAGGAACTCGTCGATGCCGCGCGCGGCGTGCTGGTGTTCCCCTCGGTGGTGTCGGCGGGCTTCATGGTCGGCGGCTCGCACGGGCAGGGCGCGCTGCGCAAAGGCGGGAAGACGGCCGGCTACTACCGCATGACCGAGGCATCGGTCGGCCTGCTCGCAGGTGCCCAGTCGCAGGCGGTATACATCCTGTTCATGACCGAGGAGGCGCTGCGGCGCTTCGAGGCGAGCCGCGGCTGGACCGCCGGCGTGGACGGCTCGATTTCGCTCGTCACGGTGGGTGCCGACGCGCGCGTCACCACCCAGACCGTGCGCCAGGAGATCGTGGGTTTCGTGCTCACCAACGCGGGCCTGATGGGCAGCGTGAGTCTCAACGGCAATCGCATCACGCGCATCGATCTCTGAACGCGCGCCGACTCCTGCGCGAAGGACGCCTCGAGGTCGCGCTCGAACTCCTCGTCGGTGTTGGCGTCTAGCGGGCGCTCCTTCCCCTGCACGCAGGCGTCCGCGCGACGCTGCACCTCTGCCGAGACCGGTTGCGCCCGCGCCTACGGCGGCAAGGGTGAACGCGGCGAGGCGATGCGCATGGATCCTCTGGTCATCGTGGTGGTTGCGCGGGCCTGGCCGCGCCGGGCGCGGGCGGCGGCGTGATGCCCATCGAGACATATACCGCAGTGAGCCGGTCGACGCCGATCTCGGCCGGCCGGATCCATTCCGCCGGCACGTACATCAGCGCGCCGCCGAACGGCACCGGTGCGGTCGGCACCAGCACGGCGACGTAGTCGCGCCCGTCGATGCGCACCGGCTGCGGATTCGGCGCGAGGGCGAGCACGGCCGCGCCGTCGCCGCCGAACACGCACCACACCGGGCTCATGGCGCCGACGTCGGCTCGCTCGCGCTTGCCGAGCATCCCCACGAAGCGGTCGGTGAGGCCGTACAGATCACCCACCAGCGGAATGCGCCGCACCGTCCGGTCCACCAGCCAGTTGATCGGCCGCCGCAGGCCGAGCTGTACCAGCAGCCCGAGCAGGTAGATCGCCGCGATCAGCACCAGCGTGCCGATGAGGTAGGCGAGGTTCGGATGGCCGGAGAACGGGTAGCCGATGGCGGCGAACAGCCGCCCGACGAAGCTCCCCGGCCCGACGAAGCGGTTCACGATCCCGACCAGCCACGCCAGGATCGCGAAGGTGAGCGCGACCGGCAGCAGCACCGCGAGGCCGGCGAGCCATGTGCCGACGACGCCGCTCAGGGTGCGCCGGACCATCGCGCTAGAAGGATCCGAAAGCGCCGGCGAGCGCGATTACCGCCACCAGGGCGATGATGGGGCCGACGATCACGGCCATCACGATGTCGAAATAGCTGTCCTTGTGCGTCGAGCCGCACACCGCGAGCAGCGTGACCACCGCGCCGTTGTGCGGGAGGCTGTCGAGCGTGCCCGCGGACATCACCGCCACGCGATGCAGGATCGCGGGGTCGAGGCCGGTCTGCGCGGCGAGCGCCATGTACGTCCCGCCGAGCGCGTCGAGCGCTATGGTCATGCCGCCTGATGCGGACCCGGTGAGCGCGGCGAGGATGTTGGTGGACACCGCGAGCGACACCAGCGGCCCGCCGCCGATGTTCAGCACCCAGTCGCGCACCATCTCGAACGCCGGCATCGCCGCCACCACCGCGCCGAAGCCCACCAGGCTCGCGACCGACAGCACCGGCAGCACCGACGCGTTGGCGCCGGAATCGACGGTCTCGCGCAGCGCCGGCAGCCGCTTCCGGTTGAGCGCCACCAGGGCGACGATGGCGCAGAAGAGGGCGATGATCACCGACCACACGCCGCTCACCGCCGCGAGGGTGATGCCGCCCCAGCGCGGCTCCTCCAGGAACGCGGTGTCCACGCGCGGCAGCACCACCAGCGACATGACGAGGTTCACCAGGATCACCACCACGAGCGGCGCCGCGGCGATCAGGATGCCCGGTGCGTCCGTGCCGGGACGGCCCCGGCGCGCCTCGGGCGGATCGAAGGTGCTGGCGGTGGTGGCGCGCTCGCGGACCAGCGGGCTGTCGGCCGCGGCTTCGGCCGATGCTGCCGCGCTGCCAAAGCCTTCGCCGGCACGCCGTGCGGCAGCCTCGCGCCGGCCGAGCCACCACATTCCGAACGCCAGCATGATGACCGAGGCGATCAGCCCCAGCCCGGGCGCCGCGAACGGCGTGGTGCCGAAGAACGGCATCGGGATCGCGTTCTGGATCGCGGGCGAGCCGGGCATCGCGGTCATGGTGAAGGTGAACGTGCCGAGCGCGATCGTCGCCGGCATGAGGCGGCGCGGGATGTCGGCGTCGCGGAACAGCGCCTGCGCCATCGGGCCGATGACGAACAGCGCGACGAACAGGCTGACGCCGCCGTAGGTCACCAGCGCGCCGGCGAGCACCACGGCGAGGATGGCGCGCCGGGTGCCGAGCTTCTCGGTCATGAATTTCGCGATCGCCATGACCGAGCCGCTGTCCTCCATCAGCTTGCCGAACAGCGCGCCGAGCAGGAACAGCGGAAAGAACTGCGCGACGAACGTCGCGGCCGAGCCCATGAAGGTCTGGGTCCAGTGCGCGAGCAGCGGCTCGCCGGCGGCGAGCGCGGCGACGAGCGCGCCGACCGGCGCAAGCAGCAGCACGCTCCAGCCGCGGAACGACAGCCAGACGAGAATGCCGAGGCCGATCAGGATGCCGACGAGACCCATGCGTCACATCCCTTCGAGGTAGGCGTCGACGTCCAGCGTCGAGCGCACGCCGATGTCGTCGCCGTGCGCTTCCAGGAAAGCGGTGGCCGCCTGGCGCCCTTCGTCGCGCAGCATGCAGAAGAACTGCCACTCGGCGAGCATCTTGGAGGAGTAGCCCAGGTCGAGCATCATCTCGCTGGCGATGCGGTGGATGCGCATGCGCGCGAGCACCGCGCCCTCGCCGGAGCCCGGATCGGCCACATGGCGCAGCAGCGCCATGGCGCGGAACTGGTTGATCAGCGTGGAGTTGAACGCGATCTCGTTCAGCCGGTTGTGGATCTCGCGGGCGGTGCGCGGCGTGCCGGGCCGCTGGATGGGATTGATCTGTACCAGGATGGTGTCGGACGCGACGCATTCGCGCACCAGCGGCGCCAGCGACGGATTGCCGGAGTAGCCGCCGTCCCAGTAGGCCTCGCCGTTGATCTCCACGGCCTGGAACAGCGTGGGCAGGCACGCCGAGGCGAGCAGCACGTCGGGCGTGATGTCGCGGTTGCGGAAAATGTGGCCGCGCCCGGTGCGCACGTTGGTCGCGGTGACGAACAGCTTGATCGGCGCGCGCGCCAGGCGGTCGAAGTCGATGCAGTCGGCCAACACTTTGCTCATCGGGTTCGAGCCGAGCGGATTCACGTCGTAGGGCGACACCAGGCGCGACGCGATGTCGGCCATGGCGAACGCAGGCGAGTAGTCGAGCGTCCAGTTGCCGGAGAGGATTTCCATCGGGCCGCGCTTGAGAGGCGAGAGCAGCGCGGCATCTGAGACCGCCCGCCAGAAGCGCTCCAGCGCCTCGCGCGCCGATTGCGCGCCGCCTGCCGCGTAGCCGTCCGCCATCACCGCCGCGTTCATCGCGCCGGCGGAGGTGCCCGAGATTCCGTCGACCTTCAGCCAGGGCTCCTCGAGGAGGCGGTCGAGCACGCCCCAGGTGAAGGCGCCGTGGGCGCCGCCGCCCTGCAGGCCGAGGTCGATGAGTCGGGTTTCACGCTGCGCCATGGGGGCTCCTGTTGCGGATCGGTTCGGAGCGGCTGGCGACCCCTCGGGCCGACCGCGGATTTGCGCGCTGCACCCCCTCTGACAGAGGCCTCAAATGCTGCGGTGCCGCGCAAGCTAGCTAGAGTACAACGAAATACGTTTCAGGCGCGCTCATCGGGGCCGCATCGGCGCGTCGCACACGTCCGCCCCGTCGCGCGGCAGGCCGCCGCGGAACAGGGTCTGCAGCGGCACCGTCACGAACG
>Ga0209254_10003862_pt1 | contig 13688 bp, 11 predicted proteins | sample FrelakmetDIP11DI_FD_187148 | JGI IMG/M metagenome (GOLD analysis project Ga0209254, IMG submission 187148) | Freshwater lake sediment microbial communities from the University of Notre Dame, USA, for methane emissions studies - DIP11 DI (SPAdes)... | ecosystem: Environmental > Aquatic >...
CACAGCCGCTTTGGCACCTGGCTGAATGGCCACCAGATCCAGGGTGCCGCTATCGTCCAGGCTGGCGATGTGCTGTCGCTGGGATCACCACCCGTCGAACTGCGTCTGTTAGCCGAGGTGGGCGGCGATGGCGCGTAGGTCCTTCAGCGTCTTCAGCCTCTCGTTTCTCGACGTGATGGCCTGCGGACTCGGTGCCACGATCCTAATCCTGATGATCATCAGCGCGCAGGTTCGCGTGAAGGCGGATCTCGCCAATGATGCTCTGCGAGCGGAGGCAACCCGCATCGAGCAGGAGGTGCTGGACGCCCGGAAAAATCTCCTGCGGCTCCGTGATACAACGGCCGGCCGTGACACCCGGGCCACCAGCGCAGCAGCTGAAATCGAGCGGCTTCAGAAGCTGATCGCTGAGCTGCGGGTTGCAGCGGACCAGCAGGACAACGACAGTCTCGCGAAGAAGGAAAGTGCCGAGCAGCTGCGGGCGGATGTCCGGCGGCTGGAGGAGGGCACGCGACGGCTGGCAGAAGCGCAGCCCGAGGCAGGCACTGGAGAGCAGATCCGCAGTTTCGTCGGTCCTGGCAATCGCCAGTACCTCACCGGCATGCGCATGGGTGGCCAGCGCGTGCTGATTCTTGTGGATGCATCGGCGAGCATGCTCGGACGCACCTATGCCAACGTGGTGCGGTACCGGGCCATGCCCGATGCGCGCAAGGTCCAGTCGCCCAAGTGGCGGCAGACGCTGGACACGGTGGACTGGCTCACGACCCAGATCCAGCCCGGTGCCCGCTTCCAGATCTATACATTCAATGAACAGGCGGGCACGACGGCGGCGGGGTCTGACGGTGGCTGGATCGAGGCCCGGGATGGCAACGACTTCAACGCGGCCCTGGCCGGCCTGCGCCAGGTGGTGCCGGGCAAGGGCACCAGCCTGGTGCGTGCCTTCCAGGCCGCCCGCAACATGCAACCGACGCCGGACAATATCTTCCTGATCACGGACGGCCTGCCCACCCAGGGCGCCACGGTACCCGCCGACCCCGAGCCCATCCGGGCAGACCGGCGTGCCAATTTCCTTCGCCAGGCCATCGCCGAGCTGCCCGCCAGAGTGCCCGTGAACGTCATCCTGTTGCCGATGGAGGGCGACCCGGAGGCCGCCTTCCGCTTCTGGGATCTCGCCATACGCACACGCGGTTCCTTCCTTGCCCCGGCGAAGGACTGGCCATGAAACGCCGCCGCCGGCGCGAGGAGTCCGACAGTCTGAACCTGTCCTTCCTCGATGCGATCTCCTGCGGGTTCGGCGCCATCATCCTGCTGCTCGTGATCACGCTGCTCTTTGAGCCGTCGGCGATCCAGGAAACCCGGGCCGACGTACAGGGCCTGATCGAGCGGCTGCAGAAGGAACTGGTCGAAATTCGGGGCGAGACGACGACGCTGACGATCGGCGTCAACACCCCACCGTCCGACAACGAGAAGGTGCTGGCCCAGCTCAAGGCGGACCTGACCAGGATCCGCGGCCAGTACAAGGCCAGCGTGCAGCCGGAACCCGAGACGGCGGAGATCGGTGAACTGCGTGCTGCCCGCCAGCAACTCACCGAGGAGATGCGCCGCCTGCTGGCGAACTACCGGCCGCCGCCGAAGGACACCACGGTCGGCGGTATTCCCGTGGACAGCGAGTACATCATCTTTGTCATCGACAACTCGGGCAGCATGCAGTCCGTGTGGCCTACTGTGAAGCAGAAGGTCAAGGAAACGCTGGACGTCTATCCGCGCATCAAGGGCATCCAGGTTTTCAGCAGCAGCGGGGACTATCTGCTCCGCGGGACGGCTGGTCGCTGGATACCGGACTCACGCAGCAGCCGTGCGCAGATCCTGCGCGCCATGGAGAACTGGCCCGGCACGGCGTCCAACCCGACCGAAGGCATCGTGACAGCGATCGATACGTTCTACGAGCCGGGCAAGCGCATCAGCGTGTACGTGTTTGGTGACGACTTCCAGGGCCGTGTCGTCGAGAACGTGATCCGGCAGATCGAGAAGATCAACAAGCCCGATGGACAGGGCACGCGCCGGGTCCGGATCCACGGGATCGGCTTTCCGACTGGCGAGGCCAGCGCGAATCCAGTGGGCTTCGCGGCCTTCATGCGGGCCCTGAGCGATCGCAGCGGTGGCACGTTCGTGGCGTTGACCCAGGTGGATCAGGGGCCGAGAATCATCTTCCGGGTTCCGGGCGGTTAGGGCTGTGCAGAGGTTTAAATCGCCCAGGCTGGTTTAGGTCAGCGCATTATTCAAGGCTTGAGCCAGTTCTGGACAGAAAGACCTGGCACGCGGCGGAATTCCCGCTCGTTGTTGGTGATCACCGTGGCGCCGAGATGCCGGGCATGCGCCGCGATCAGGAGATCGTAGGGGCCGATGGGCTTGCCCTTCGCCAGTAAAGCGGTACGGATTTCTCCGTAATCCTGGGCCGCGGCGCCCGGGAAATCATCGGCCTGAAGAAATTCCAGCAGCCCCGTCAGCGCTTGCTGGTTCTCGGCGTGGAACTGTCCGTTCTCGATCCCGAACCGGAGCTCTGCCAGCGTAATCGCCGACAAGCGCAATTCTCCGGGAGACCGCCCGGACATCCGTCTAGCGATGCGCTCGAAACCCGGCTTGCGATTAACAAGGTAGACCAGGATATCGGTGTCCAGGATGCAGATCATTTCCACCGCCGCTTCTGATCCTCCGGCTGGTGTCGCTCGATCGTGCCCTTGAACTGGCAGAGTACGGTCATGATCTGCTCATAAGTCTGCCGCGTGGGGAGCAGAAGCACACCATTGCCCGAGCGCTGGATCAGCACTTCGGAGCCTTCGAAGCGGAATTCTTTAGGCAGCCGCACCGCCTGGCTGTTGCCATGTTTGAATATTTTGGCTGTCTTCATGGGTATCTCCGGCAAGTATATACGGGGAGTATATACATTGCCGAAGGCGCTGGCGTGGGCTACGTCTCCTTTCATCCTCAGTAGGATGCCCTTGAGGGTGATTGGTGCCAATACTGACAAACTCGGTCATGCGGCCCTGTTCGGGCTCTAGCCATTTGCGTCCCGCCACAGGTTGGCCCCGGGCCACGGTGCGCGGCAGGCCGTTGGTCCCGTCGCCACCGGCGTAGACTGGGCGCTCCAGACCGTGGTGAACTTAATGGAGAGGCGGTTGAAACATGAACGATCTGTCCACTAAACGTTGCAAGCCCTGCGAGGGCGGCGTCCCCGCCCTCACTCCCTCTGCCGTTGCGGACCTGCGGAAGGCCCTGCACGCGGACTGGCAGCTGTCTACCGATGGCAAGTGGCTCAGCCGACGCTTCGAGTTTCCAGGCTTCGGCCGGACCATGGGCTTCGTGAATGCGGTGGCCTTCATTGCCGAGTCGGAGGGTCACCACCCGGACCTGGACGTGGGCTACGGGCGCTGTGTCGTGCAGTGGTCCACCCACGCGGTGGATGGGCTGACCGAAAATGACTTCATTTGTGCCGCCAAGGTGGATCGGCTGGTCGAGTGAGCCACGTTGGCGCTAGAGTGTCTGCGAATCCTGCGGAGACTTCCATGTATCGGTACCTGATTGCCGCACTCCTGCTCACGGGTTTTTCTGCCCTCGCTGCTGCCCCTGACCTCTCCACGCCGGAAGGCCAGCTGCTCGCGTTGCGCCGGATCCAGTGCTCTGAAATAGACGGCAAGCCGCTAACGTTTTACTGGAAGGGCGTCACCTACAGCCGCGTACCCGGCGAGCCGGACCGGCAGCTGTTCAAGGTGGAGGGCATGAACGTGCGGCATTGCGGGCCGCTGTCAGGCTCGACGAACAAAGCCGAGTTCCGGCTGGTCAGCCGCGAGATTCTCCTGTTTGAGGATCCGGTGACGGGCGAGGTGCTCCGGACCTGGGCCAATCCCTGGACGGGCAAGACGCTCGACGTTGTGCAGGTCGCCAACGATCCGGTGAATGGCAACTACGGGCTGGTGGGCCGGGACGGCAAGCCCGTGAACCTGCCTTTCGAAGTGCAGGGCAATCAGTGGTGGCTGACCACCGCCGTGCCGCTGTTCTACACGAATCCCCTGGGCGGCAACTATCAGCGCTACGTCGGTGGCATGTACCACGTCACGGAGCTCTTCAACTTCTTCGGTGCCACGGACGATCTGGCCAATCGGGAGAACGACAGCGCCGATGCAGCGGTGGGCTGGCAACGCCTGTCCCCGTGGCTGCCCTGGATGGAAATGGGCGACCGGGCTGGGATGCTCTATTTCCACACGGCGGGCCGCAAGCTCGCAACCTGGGACGATCTCTCGCCAACCATGAAGGCGGAGATCGAGAGGTCCTACCCCATCTATCGCAATCCGCCGCCGCTCGACGACCAGCGACCGAACGAGACCAGCTGGACCTACTTCAGGAAAATCGTCGACGCCCGCACACCACCGGTCCCGTAGGAGCGCCTTGTAGGAGCGCCTTCAGGCGCGAAACAACAGAATGACTGACTCATCTCCCCGCAAACTCCCGGTGCGCAACCCGCGGACGGGACAGGTCGACTACTCAATCGTCGCCCCCGGACCTGAGGAGCTGGTGCCACTGGCCGCAGGCCTGCGCTCGGCTCAGGTGGCCTGGTCTGCGGCGGGCGTAGCGAGGCGCAGTGCGGTGCTGAAGGCCTGGTCCACGCACTTACTGGCAGAGTCCGGCCCACTGCTCGACGCGCTCTCGACAGACACCGGTCGCCACCTGCTGGCCGGCAACGAGTTGCGGGCGCTCGCCGGCATGATTGCCGGCAATTCCGCAATGGCAGGCCCGGCGTTCGCCGTTGCTCCGGAGCGACCGTCGGCGACGCCGGGTATAGGCCTGCAGACCCAGCTCGTGCCCTACGGGCTGGTCGGCGTGATCAGTCCGTGGAATTTCCCGTTTCTACTATCGATGCTCGACACCATACCGGCGCTGCTCGCCGGCTGTGCCGTGCTGGTGAAGCCCAGTGAGGTGACGCCCCGGTTCGTCGCGCCGCTGATGGACAGCCTGCGAGATTTTCCCGATCTCGCGGGCGTACTCGCCTTTGTCACCGGTGATGGACTCACGGGGTCCGCGCTGATCGAGCAGGTGGACGCCGTGTGCTTCACCGGCAGCGTCGCGACTGGGCGCAAGGTGGGCGAGGCCTGCGCGCGGCGCTTCATTCCCGCCTTCCTCGAACTGGGCGGCAAGGATCCGGTAATCGCGCTGGGGTCGGCGGATCCGGACCGGGCCGCGTCGGTGGTCCTGCGCGCATCGGTGCAGGCAACGGGTCAGGCCTGCCAGTCCCTGGAGCGGGTCTATGTGGACCAGCGCATCGAGGCCGCGTTTCTGCGGCGCCTTGTGGCCCGGGCGGAGGCGGTGTCGCTGAACTACCCGGATAGCCATAGCGGTCAGATCGGTCCACTGATCTTCATGCGCCAGGCGGAGATCATCGCGGCTCAGCTGGCCGATGCGGTGGGCAAGGGTGCCCGCATTCTGACGGGCGGTCGGGTGGAGAACCACGGTGGCGGGTTGTGGCTGCGACCCACGGTGGTCACCGGCGTGACCCATGCGATGGCGCTGATGACCGAGGAAACGTTCGGTCCGGTAATTCCGGTGTTGAGCTACCGTGACACGGAGGAGGCGGTGCGCCTCGCCAACGATTCAATCTACGGGTTGTCGGCCGCCGTGCTCGGTGAAGAGACCGAGGCGTTGGCGGTCGCGCGCCGACTAAACGTTGGTGCGGTCAGCATCAACGACGGTGGTCTCACCACCGAAGTTTTTGATGCGGAGAAGAATGCCTTCAACCTGTCCGGACTCGGCGCGTCTCGTATGGGGCCGTCCGGCCTGCTGCGCTTCCTGCGGAGAAAGGCCCTGATCATTCAGCACGGCACGCCAAAGGACATGTCTGCGCTGGAAGAAGCTTCGGGGTAGAAAGGTGCCGCGGGTAGAAAGGTGCCGGGTTCTAAGTTGTTAAGTTGTTGGCGGCCAACAACTTAACAACTTAGAACCCGGCACCTGCCAGATGGGCACCTGCCAGATGCCGGAAGAGGGCTTCGGGATCGAGTCCGCGACCAGTGGCCTTGCGGATGATCTCTTCGGCATCCAGCCGGCAACCCCACTGATATATGTTGATCGCCAGCCAGTCCTGCAACGGCCGGAGGTTGCCAGCGGCGAGCTCAGCGACGAAATCGGCCTGTGCTGCATAACTCTCCGCTAATTGGGCCGCGTACAGGTTGCCAATGGTGTAAGTCGGGAAGTAGCCGATCGACGCACCGGCCCAGTGCACATCCTGCAGGCAGCCGTCCCCCACGGTAGTGGGCGCTATCCCTAACCACTTGCGACTGCTGTCGTTCCAGGCGCCAGGCAGGTCCCGGACGGCCAGATCGCCCGACAGCAGTGCGGTCTCGAGTTCGTAGCGCATCAGGATGTGCAGGTTGTAGGTCACCTGGTCAGCATCCGCCCGGATCAGGGTTGGCTGGACGATGCTGACCGCCCGCTGAAAGGCGGCGGCATCCATGGCCCCGAGCGCAGCGGGAAACCTGGCCTGGAGCCGGGGCAGATAGTGCGTCCAGAAGGCCGGGTTGCGGCCCACATGGTTCTCCCAGAGGCGGGCCTGGGACTCATGGATGCCAGTGCTCGGGGCTTCCGCCAGCAAGGTATCGTGGAGCTCCGCCGGGTATCCCTGGTCGTAAAGCGCGTGCCCGCCCTCGTGCAGCGTCGCGAAGATTGCCGACAGAGGATTTTCGGGCCGGAAGCGCAGGGTGAGCCGCACGTCGTCCTCGCCCATCATGGTAGTGAACGGGTGCGTGGACCGGTCCACACGACCGCGCGAGAAGGAGAAGCCCATGTCGTCGAGGAGTGTGCGACAAAAAGCTTCCTGGTCCGGCTCCGAAAACGCGCCCGTCGCCCCGATTCCAGCCGAGCGTGTGCGCTCAGTGAGGATCGGCACCAGTTCCCGCAGGCGCTCACCGAGCTGGCGCAGCAGCGGATCAAGCTTGGCCCGGGTCATGCCCGGTTCGTATTCGTCCAGCAGTCCATCGTAGAGATCGCCTCCCCGCTGCAACGCCTGGGCTCGTTCGCGAATCAGCTTCATGAGTTCGGTGAAGGGTGCGGAGAACAGGTGGAAATCATCGGCCTTACGGGCGTCCTCCCAGGCGGCCAGGGCCAGCGAGCGGGCCTCCGCCAGCGCGCCCACCAGGTCGTGGGGTACGGCCAGTTCGATGCGGCGTGTGCGCTTCAGTTCGGCAATTTCGGCCTGCCACAGTGGGTCGTCGCGGGTCTGCTCAGCGACCTCCTCAATGAGATCGCCAAGCGCGTCATCCACCAGCAGATCGTGGGCGATTGTCTCCACAGTGCCCATCTGCTGGCCGCGCCGCTCGTGGCCACCGGTTGGCAGGTAGGTCTCCTCGTCCCAGTCCATCAGGCTCACCACCGCGTCCAGATCCCGCAGTTCCCGGATCTTTTCCGTCAGCCGCTTTTCGGCCACGTCCCTTGGCACGGCGGCGCGGATGGGCGCGCGCAGGTTATCGGGCGGATAGCCAATGAGGACGGGAGCAAGGCCACCGTGCTGCGCCACATTAACCACCTGCTTCTGGGAGACGCGGCAGAGCATGGCCAGTCCATTGTCAGTCGGTGCGAAGCCGAGGACAGAGTAGAAGGGCTCGTAGTGCACACGGCCTTCAACATCCACCACCGGAAATTCCTGCACCGGCAGGTTTGCCACGGCCTGCACGACCCAGGACTCATTCGGATCTGCCTCAAGGCGAAGTGCTTCGGTGAGCAGCGTCTCCCACTCTGCCTGCGAGGTGAGATTGCCAATGTGCACGCCTTCGCCGCCGTAGCTGCGGTTCGGCTTCATGACCAACTGCTCGCGAAACTCCCGAATATATGCCGGCAAGTCACCATGACCGTGCGGGAGAGAGGTGCTGCGTTGAGACACGACTCGCGTCCACAGAATGTGTCGCTGGAACAGCAGGCGCTCACGGTTGGTGAAGTGCCGCCGTACCAGCTTGTCGTCGGTGAGTAGTTCCCAGCAGCTCTTGTGATCGAAGTCCCCGCCCGCCGAAGAGACCATGCGGTTCTGGCGAAAAAGAGCACGCATTGCCTCAAGAGGCTGACCCAGCTGCTCCTCGAGTTCCAGCAGGTCGCGCATCTCGTAGTCCCGATAGGCGACGTCGATGCAGGTCTCCTGATACCAGACCTCAGCGTCGATCAGGCGCAGTTCTGTGGGGTCTGCGTGCACGACCGTGACGCCATGGCGTTCGCGAAAGTAGCGGGCCATCGCCGACTGCTCGTTGGGCCCATCGGTTTCGTACTTCGGTTCGACGAGGCAGATATTGCGGCCGGTACGGCCGACCGCACGGGCGTGGTCGAGCAACACCTGCAGGAACAGGTCGCGCTGGTCCCGCGGCTGGTCGATGCTGAGCCCTGGATCATGAGCAATGATCGTCGGCACGATGTCCCGGACCACGAGCGAATCTGCGAGCGGCCCGAGCTGGATCCCACCGACGCCAGACAGGTTAGGCTCCAGAAACTGCAGCGAGTCTTGCCAGCGAGCGCCCGTGAAATCACAGACTGCATCGAGCCGGCCGTAGAGCGCATTCTGGCCGCCCTCGAGCGTGGTCCAGCAGTCGCGCAGCCACGCTTCCTCGGCGGGTGCCAGCGGCAGAACAGCCCGGACCTCCGGGTCGCTGAAATAGAGCTCTGGCAGACGCTTCAGCGCGTCGACAATGATCGTGCAGACATTGTGCAGGTAAGCGACTTGCTCGGGCATCACGAGGAGGGGGCGCAACATGATGCGGACCGGTTCAATTTCACCGCCGCGCTCGTAGACCACGCCATTCAGGCGGGCATCGTCGGCCAGGCGACGGGACAGCCAGGCCAGGGTGGCGTCCGGAATGTGATTCACCGCACGTCGCACCCGGGCGTCGAGAGCGGCACCGGCGAGGCCAAGTTCTTCTGCGGGGCTGAGCATATATTTGGGAGAGAGGTGCCGGCTGTAGGAGCGCCTTTAGGCGCGATCAGAATTGGTCGCGCCTAAAGGCGCTCCTACAGCGCGGCACCTATCAGAACATCGAGTTGTCGCCCGGGGCGCCTGGATTCTTGACCTTCGTCCGGCTGGGGATGAAGTCACCGGTGATCATCTGGTCGTAGGCCATGCCGGGACCGACCATGGGGTACACGCAGGCCTCGGTATCGATGATGACTTCCAGAAATGCCGGGCCCTTGAACTGGATGAACTCCTGGATGACCCGGGGCACGTCCGCCTTCCGGTCCAGGCGCACCGCGTAGTCAAAGCCGTCCGCCTGGGCAGCTTTGACGAAGTCCTTGCGATGGAGCGATTTATCGGTCGCAGACAGGCGGCCCTGGTAGTAGAGCTTCTGCCATTGCTTGACCATGCCGTCGCCGAAGTTGTTCAGCACCACCACCTTTATGGGCAGCTGGTAGGTCGTCACGGTTTCCAGTTCGCCGAGGTTCATGCGGATGCTGGCATCGCCGTCGATGTCGATGACGAGCCTCTCCGGGTGTGCAAACTGGGCGCCGATAGCGGCCGGCAGGCCGAAGCCCATGGTCCCCATGCTGCCCGACGTGAGCCACAGGCGCGGCTGCCGGAAATCGAAATACTGGGCTGACCACATCTGGTGCTGGCCCACGCCGGTGGTGATGATCGCCTCGCCTCGCGTGTGCCGGTTGATTTCCTCAATCACATAGTTCGGCTGGATCAGTGCACTGTTCCGGTCGTAATTCATGGCGTAAATGCGCTTGAGTTCGCCGACTTCCTGAAGCCAGGCGCTGAAGTTAGTGGTGATCTTGTGGCGATCAGCCCAGGCGACGAGTTGGTGGAGATCGCGCTCGAGCACGCCCACGTTGTGCCAGTGCACGGCCTTGACCTTGCCAATCTCGCAGGGGTCCACGTCAAAGTGCGCGATCTTCTTCGCGCTGGGGGCGAACTTTTGCGGAATGGCGGCCACCCGATCGTCGAAGCGGGAGCCGATGGCGATCAGGAAGTCGCAGTCGTCGACCGCGTAATTGGCGGCCGGCGTGCCATGCATTCCAAGCATCTGCAGGGAGAGCGGATCCGTGGTGTCGCAGGCGCCGATGCCCATTAGGGTCGTGGTCACCGGGATCTGGAAGCGTTGCGCAAAGCGGCGCAGGGCCTCGGATGCGTTCGCGTTGACCACGCCGCCACCGGCGTAGATCAGCGGCCGGCGGGACTCGCGCAGCATTTCAAAAAAGGATTGCGCAGCGCCCTCGGAAATCTCGCTGGCCACCAGTGCGTCCACGCGCTGCCGGTAGGCATCGATGGGCAGCAAGCCTGCGCCCTGGAATTCGCCGACCCAGTTCTGCACATCCTTGGGGATATCGATGACGACCGGGCCGGGGCGCCCCGTGGCCGCGATCTCAAACGCAGTTCGAATCGTCGCTTCGAGCCGTTCCGGATTGGTGACGAGAAAGACGTGCTTCGCGACGGAACCCATGATCGCCGAGACCGGGGCTTCCTGGAACGCGTCCGTGCCGATCACGCCCGTGGGCACCTGGCCGCAGAGGACCACAATGGGCACGGAGTCGGCCATGGAGTCGCGGACCGGCGTGACGGTGTTCGTGGCCCCGGGACCGGATGTGACCATGCACACGCCAACCCGGCCGCTCGCCCGGGCATAACCCGACGCCATGAAACCCGCGCCTTGCTCATTGGCGGGCACGATCAGCGGTATTGGGGCGTTGCCGGCCGCGTCCCGATGCTCGTCGTTGTAGCGGAACACCGCATCGTAGGTGGGCAGGATCGCACCGCCGCTGTAGCCGAATATCGTCCGCACGCCCACGTCGACGAGGACCTGGACGATCATCTCGGCCCCGGTCATCCGTTTGCCGGCGAGGGGGTGGGGGGGAGCTTCGGCAGTCTGGGCGCGCGGGGTCATAGCTTCAGGATTGCAATAAGGTTTTTCCCGAGTTTCAACGAACTACTCCCGCATTGCAATAGAGTTTGAAGTGGGCGAGTATTCCCAGTCACATGCGTCACATCATCTCCATTCTCTTGCAGAACGAAGCAGGCGCCCTGGCGCGGGTCGCCTCCCTGTTTGCGACCCGGGGCTACAACATCGAGTCCCTGAGCGTTGCTCCGACCGAGGATCCCCAGGTTTCCCGGCTCACCCTGGTCACCCTCGGGTCCGATCACGTCATCGGGCAGATCAATCTGCAGCTGCTCAAGCTGGTAGACGTGGTCAATACCGTGGACATGACCCTGGGCGAGCACATCGAGCGGGAGCTGCTGCTGCTCAAGCTCAAGCTCCACGACGATGGCCTGGAGCGCATCCGCGAACTGGCCAGACAGGACGGGGCAAGGATCCTCGATGACGGAGTGGACAGCTACACGCTGGAACTCACGGGCGCTGCCAACCGGATTGACAGCTTCATTGACCGGGCGGCCGTCCACGCGGACATCCTGGCCGTCGTGCGCAGCGGTCCGCTGGCGGTGTCCCGGGGCGTACCGGCACTCACCGTCACTTCCTGAACCGGGCGTCCATGTCCGGGTCACCCAACTCTGCATTGCCCGGGTCCGCATTGCCCGGCTCCGGATTACCAGGCGCCGTCCGGCTGGTCCTCAAGATCGGTTCCTCGCTGCTCGTTGACAAGACCACGGGTAAGCTCAACCGCGCCTGGCTTGAGTCCATCGCCGACGAACTTGCGCGTCTGCAGCAGCGCGGCCAGCAGGTGCTGGTGGTCTCGTCCGGGGCCATCGCCCTGGGCAGACCCTACCTCGGTCTGACCCGCGATCAGCGCCGGCTGGAAGATGCCCAGGCCGCCGCCGCTGCAGGCCAGATCCTGCTGGCCCATGCCTACCAGGATCTTCTCGAAGCCCGGGGGATCCGCATCGCCCAGGTGCTGCTCACCCTGGACGACACCGAGAGCCGGCGGCGTTACCTGAATGCGCGCAACACGCTGGAGACCCTGCTGCGGCTGAACGTCATTCCCGTGATCAATGAGAACGACACGGTGGCGACCCAGGAAATTCGTTATGGCGACAACGACCGGCTGGGCGCGCGGGTGGCCGAGATGACGAGCTCCGACGTGCTCGTGCTGCTTTCCGACGTCGACGGCCTCTACGACAGCGATCCCACACTCAACCCGCAGGCCAGGCTGATTCCGGTCGTGAGCGAACTCACGCCGGAGATCGAGGCACTGGCCGGTGCATCGGCTACGGAGTTTGGTTCCGGTGGCATGATCACGAAGCTTGCCGCAGCCCGCATCTGCATGAACGCGGGCTGCGCGACTGTCATTGCCAGCGGCAAGCGTCTTTACCCGCTGCAGGCCATCGAGGACGGTGCATCCTGCACCTGGTTCATTCCCGGGCGCACGCCGCGCCAGGCGCGTAAGCAGTGGATCGCCGGCACGCTGGTGCCCCGCGGCATGGTCACCGTCGACGAGGGCGCCGAGCAGGCGCTGCGGTCGGGCAGCAGCCTGCTGCCGGTCGGCATCGTCGAGATCGTCGGGGACTTTCAGTCCGGCGACGCGGTAACTATCCGCAGCCGGGCGGGCCGGGATATCGGCCGGGGCCTGGTGGCCTATTCCAGTGAGGAAGCCCGGCGCGTTCTTGGACGGCGCAGTGAAGAGCTCCCGGCGATCCTCGGTTACAGTGGCCGGGATGAACTGATTCACCGGGACAATCTCGCGCTGCTGGACGCCTGACGATGAACGCCACAGAACCCCTCGCCACCGCAGCCGCACTGACCGGCGCCGATCTGGCGGCGACCATGACCCGCCTCGGCCGGCAGGCCCGGGCGGCGGCGTCTGCGCTGGCCCGCGTGAGCCCGGCCCAGAAGACGCAGGCCCTGCAGGCGGCGGCAGCATCCATCCGCGCACACGGCGACGACATTCTGGCGGCGAACGCGCGGGACATGGAGGGCGCGACCGCCCGCCAGCTGTCCGGCGCACTGCTCGATCGGCTGCTCCTCGATGCGAAGCGGGTCGAGGCCATGGCCCGTGGCATCGAGGAGGTCGCAGCGCTGCCGGATCCGATTGGCGACGTCATCGCCGACTGGACCCGGCCCAATGGCCTGCGCATCCAGCGCGTGCGGGTGCCGCTCGGCGTGATCGGCATCATTTACGAGAGTCGCCCCAACGTGACGGCCGATGCAGGTGCACTCTGTCTGAAATCAGGCAACGCCGTGATCCTGCGCGGCGGTTCCGAGTCCTTTCACTCCAGCCACGCGATTCATGGGGCGCTGGTCGACGGGCTGCGGGCTGGTGGCCTGCCGGTAACGGCCATCCAGATGGTGCCGACCCCCAGCCGGGATGCGGTGGGCTATCTGCTGGGCCAGATGCGGGAGTTCGTGGACGTCATCGTGCCCCGGGGTGGCAAGAACCTGATTGCCCGCGTGCAGGCGGATGCCCGGGTGCCCGTGATCGGGCATCTCGAGGGCTTGTGCCACGTGTACGTGCACCGTTCGGCCGACGTGGCGATGGCGCGGGATGTCACCCTGAACGCCAAGATGCGCCGCACGGGCATTTGCGGCGCGGCGGAGACGCTGCTCGTCGACAGAGCTTGCGCGGCGACTCATCTCGCGCCGCTCGTCGCCATGCTGATCGACGCGGGCTGCGAGGTGCGCGGCGATGCGGCGACGCAAGCGGTCGACGCGCGCGTGAAGCCCGCGGTCGAAGAGGATTGGCGCGCGGAATATCTCGACGCCATCATCGCCGCGAAAGTGGTG
>Ga0209254_10003863_pt1 | contig 13684 bp, 9 predicted proteins | sample FrelakmetDIP11DI_FD_187148 | JGI IMG/M metagenome (GOLD analysis project Ga0209254, IMG submission 187148) | Freshwater lake sediment microbial communities from the University of Notre Dame, USA, for methane emissions studies - DIP11 DI (SPAdes)... | ecosystem: Environmental > Aquatic >...
GAGCGCGAGACACGTGCCGGCCGGATGGCAAAGCGCCGGCCACGGCCTGCCGCTCCCGGTCGCCGACCGCGGGCACGACGAGCCGCCGCCACCGGCGCGGCAGGTCCTGTGGTGCACGCTCGCCGCCACGGCCTCGATCCTGCTGCTCGGCGTGTCGAACCACATCACGCAGAACATCGCGTCGGTGCCGCTGCTGTGGATCGTCCCGCTGGCGCTCTACCTGCTGACGTTCATCCTCACTTTCGACGGTACCGGCTGGTACAAGCGCGACATCGTGCTGTCGATGACGGCGGCAGTACTCGGCGTGATGGCGTGGACGCTGGCCGACCCGAGCCTGACGCACGAACTGGAAATCCAGGTCGGCGTATTCAGCGTGGGGCTGTTCCTCGCCTGCATGTTCTGCCACGGCGAGCTCGTGCGCATCAAGCCGAGCCCGCGCTTTCTCACGCGCTTCTACCTGATGATCTCGCTCGGCGGCGCGCTCGGCTCGGTGCTCGTCGGCCTCCTCGCCCCGCTGGTGCTGCCCGCCCACTTCGAACTGCCGGCGGGGCTGGTGCTGTGCGGGCTGCTGCTGCTGTGGCAGGTGCGCCGCGATTACCCGCTGTTCGGCGTGCTCGGGCTTGCATCGCTCGCCGTGACCGTCGGCGGCGCGATCTGGGGCACGACCGAGTTCTACCGCAACGCCATCAGCGCGTCGCGCAACTTCTACGGCGTGCTGCGCGTGCAGGAGACCGACGAGGGTCGTGCCGACCACCGCCGCAGCCTGATCCACGGGACGATCCTGCACGGCAACCAGTACCTCGATCCCGCGCTGCGCCGGCAGGCCACCACCTATTACACGAACACCTCGGGCATCGGCCGGCTGCTCGAGTCGCTGCACCCGCGCACGACGCCTCTGCGCGTGGCGGTGATCGGGCTCGGCACCGGCTCGCTCGCCGTCTACGGCGCCAAGGGCGACACGTACCGCTTCTACGAGATCAACCCGGACGTCATCGACGTCGCGCGGCGCGACTTCACCTACCTCGCCGACAGCGACGCGACGGTCGAGACGGCGCTGGGCGACGCGCGCCTGGTGCTCGAGCGCGAGGCGGCGCAGGGTTTCGACGTGATCGCCATCGACGCGTTCTCGTCGGACTCGATCCCCGTTCACCTGATCACCCACGAAGCACTGGCGATCTACCTGAAGCACCTCAAGTCCGACGGCGTGATCGCGTTCCACGTCACCAACCGCTTCCTCGACCTCGTTCCCGTCGTCGACGCGCTGGCGAAGGCGCACGGCCTTTCCGCGGCGTGGGTCGAGGATTCGGGCGAGGCGACGATTGCCAGCCGCAGCGACTGGATCCTGCTCTCCCGCGACGCGCAGCGCCTCGCCGCGCCGCTCATTGCCGAGGTCGCGCAGCCGTTGCGCTCGCGCGAGGACTGGCGGATGTGGACCGACGACTTCAACAACCTGGTGCAGGTCCTCAAGTGATGAGTTTTCCGCAGCACGACCCCGCCGACTATCGCGCCCTGCGGCGCGCGCAGGGGACGCGCGCGATCGACGTCATCGACCAGCGCGCGCTGCCGCACGCGAGCGTCGAGGTGCGCATCGCCGACGTGGACACCGCGGCGACCGCGATCGCGCAGATGTGGGTGCGCGGCGCGCCGCTGATCGGCGCCGTGGGCGCCTACGGACTCGCGATGGCGCTCGGCCGCGACGCGTCGGATGCCGCGCTGGCCCGCGCGCACGCGATGCTCGACGCGACGCGTCCGACCGCGGTGAACCTGCGCTGGGCGCTCGACCGCGTGCGCGGCGCGGTCCTCCCGCTGCCGGCTGCGCAGCGCGCGGATGCGGCATGGCGCGAGGCCGACGCGATCGCCGCCGAGGACGAGGCGATCAACCGCGCGATCGGCTTGCACGGCCTCGGATTGCTCGAGGCGATCGCGCGACGCAGCGGCGCTCCCGTGCAGGTGATGACGCACTGCAACGCGGGCGCGCTCGCGACCTGCGGCTTCGGCACGGCGACCGCGCCGATCTTCCTCGCGCACGCCGCGGGATTGCCGCTGCACGTGTGGGTGTCGGAGACGCGGCCGCGGCTGCAGGGCGCCAACCTGACGGCGTGGGAGATGGAGCGCCGCGGCGTCCCCTACACGCTGTGCGCCGACGCGGCGAGCGCGGCGCTTATGCGGCGCGGCGACGTCGACGCCGTGCTGGTCGGCGCCGACCGCGTCGCGCGCAACGGCGACGTGTGCAACAAGATCGGCACCTACGACAAGGCGCTGGCCGCGCGCGAGCACGGCGTGCCGTTGTACGTGGGCGTGCCCTCGCCGACGATCGACTGGTCGCTTCCGACCGGCGAGGCGATTCCCATCGAGGAGCGCTCTGCCGACGAGGTGTTGCGCGTCACCGGGCGCGACGACGCGGGGCAGCTGCGCGCGGTCGCCATCGCGCCGCCGGGCGCGCGCGCGGTCAACTTCGCGTTCGACGTGACGCCGGCGCGGTTCGTCGCGGGACTCCTCACCGAACGCGGCGTGGCCGCTGCTTCCGCGGACGCTCTGGCGGCACTGTTCCCGGAGCGCGCGGCCCTCACCCCCAACCCCTCTCCCGCGATGCGGGATAGGGGAGACGCGAGCGACGAGGCCGGGCCATGAACGCCGAAGCCGAGCCGGCGCTGCGCGAGGCGATCGTCGCCGCCGCGCGCGCAATGAACGCCATGGGCATCAACCGCGGCACGGCGGGCAACGTGAGCGCGCGTGTCGCCGGCGGCTTCCTCGTCACGCCGAGCGGGATGCGTTACGAGGACCTGGGCACCGCCGACGTCGTGCGCGTGGCGATGGACGGCACCGCGCATGGCGTGCGCAAGCCCTCATCGGAGTGGCGCTTCCACCGCGACATCTATGCCACGCGCCCGGAGGCCGGGGCGATCGTCCACACGCACGGGCCGTACTCCGCGGCGCTGGCCTGCCACGGGCGCGGCATCCCGGCGTTCCACTACATGGTCGCGCGAGCCGGCGGCCGCGACATCCGCTGCGCTCCCTACGCGACGTTCGGCACGCAGGAACTCTCCGACCACGCGCTCGCTGCGCTGGCGGGCCGGCGCGCGTGCCTGCTCGCTCACCACGGCGCCATCGCCATGGGCGCCTCCCTCGACGCGGCGCTGGCACTGGCCGGAGAACTCGAAACGCTCGCCGAGATGTACTGGCGTGCGCTGGCCATCGGCGAGCCCCCGCGGCTGCCCGACGCCGAGATGGACGCGGTGATCGCGAAGTTCGGAAGCTACGGCCAGCGGTGACGCGGCAGCCGATGCGAAAGGCATAAGTCGTATTGATCGGCGCGCCTGCACAGGCTGTCGCCCACATCGTCGACTAGACGCAGTTCCAGCGCGAGATGGTGTGCGCTTGCTAGCGAGTCGACGTAGACGACACGCTGTTTCGGCGCATTCATCCGACGAGCGGAGCGTCAGAATCCGACGAGAATCATGCTGTTCGCATACCCGGCGAGCATAATCGGATCATCGAATCCCGTCGGCTGGAAACCCCATGTTCCGCATGCGCCACGTTGCCGCCGCGCTCTCGGCCGCGGCCCTCTTCACTGCTCCCGGCTTTGCGTACGCCGGCCACGTCCTGTCGGCCAGGGCGGTCGTTCCCGATGCCCCGTCGGCGGATGCACGCAGGGAGATTGCCGGCGGGCGCGTCGAGACGCTGACGGTCCGCGACCATCGCCACGGTTCGACTTTGAGCTACCACTCGCTGCGCACCGCCGGCGGCGAGCGCGTCGCGCTGAAGTGGCTGGGCGCAGAGCAGGCGGTGACGGGCGCGACGATCCGCGTCGAAGGCCGGCGCACCGACGGCACGCTGTTCGTCGACACGGCCGCCACGCTCGCGCCGCCGGAGGCCACCTTCAGGGACGCCCCTCCGGTGAACACGCGGCGCTACACCGGCAAGCTCGAGTTTCTCCACGCCGACGACTTCGACCACGACCGTTGCGAGGTGCAGTACGTGCTGACCGGCGCCGACGGCGCGCACCTGCGCCTCGACCTTCCCGTCGTGCCCGACGTGCTCGAGAAGGGCATGTCGCTCACCGTCGACGGCGTGCCCTCCGCCGACGGGCTGTCCGTCGAGCCGAGCACCATCGCCATCGAGGCGGCCGGCGCGCCGGCCGCCGACCCCGTCGCCGACGTCTCGGGCACCACGCAGGTGCTGGTCATCCTGATCAAGTACGCCGACACCGTGACCGAGCCGTACACGCAGGCGCAGATCACCAGCACCGTGTTCACCTCCACGGGCAGCGTGGCGAACTACTTCCACGAGTCGAGCTACGGCCGGCACATGCTCGCCGGAACGGTCACGCCGTGGCTGACGGCGAGCTTCATCAAGCCGACGACCTGCGACTACAGCCGCGTGTCGAACGAGGCGATCAACCTCGCGCGCGCCGCTGGTTACGTCACCACGAACTACCAGAAGTTCGTCTACGTGTTCCCGTCGCTGCCCGGCTGCGGCTGGGCGGGCCTCGGCGGGGGCTCCAACGCGTGGATCAACCAGGCGGCGAACGTGCTGGTCATCGGCCACGAGCTCGGCCACACGTTCGGCCTCGGCCACGCCTCCAGCCTGCGCTGCGCCGTCGGCACGGTGACGAACCCCATCGACGGGACCTGCACTCGCAGCGAGTACGGCGACGGCTTCGCGATCATGGGCAACAGCCGCGCGGGGCACCTCTCCGCTCCGCACAAGGTGGAGCTGGGCTACGTCCAGGCGGCGCAGTACCGCACGCACGCCGGCGGCACCGCGACCTACGCGCTCTCGCCTATTGAGACCCCCGGCGGCACGACCTACGCGCTGAAGATCCCGGCCTCGCCGAGGCGCACGTACTGGATCGAGTTCCGTCAGCCGACGGGCTTCGACGCGTTCATGGGTGCCGGCGCGACCGAGGGCGCCCTGTTCCACACGTCGTGGCCGTCCGACTGGTCGTGCGACAGCTGCCTGCTCGACATGACGCCGGCGACGCCGACGACGTTTTCCGACGCCGCGCTGCCCGTCGGTGCGACGTTCGCCGACGCGACCACGGGAATGTCGGTCACCGTGCAGTCCAAGACGCCGGCCCAGCTCTCGCTCAGCGTGACGACACCGCTGCGGCCGACCTACGTCGACGTGCCCACGACGCACAGCGCTTACGCGGCGATCGAGACGCTCGCCTGGCACGGCGTCGCCGTCGAGTGCGGCACCAGCCCGCTGCGCTATTGCCCGGACGTGCCGATCACGCGCGCCGAAACGGCGGCGTTCATCGAGCGTGCGAAGCGCGGCCCGGGCTACGCGTTCACCGCCACCGGCACACGCTTCGCCGACGTGCCGATCACGCACTGGGCGGCGAAGTACATCGAGCAGCTGCACATCGACGGCATCACCTCGGGCTGCGCGACGAGCCCGCTGCGCTACTGCCCGGACGGAAACCTCACGCGCGCGCAGATGGCGCCGTTCCTGCTGCGCGCCCGCTACGCCTCGACGTTCAACCCCGGCACGGCGTCGGGCAGCGTGTTCGTCGACGTGCCGACCTCGCACATGTTCGCCGCCTGGATCGAGCGCCTCTACAGCTACCAGGTGACGCTCGGGTGCGTGGCGACCCCGCGCCAGTACTGCCCCGAGGGCACGGTGACTCGGGCGCAGATGGCGCTGTTCCTCGTGCGGGCGTTCGGGCTCGCGCCGCCGGCGCTCTGACCCCCCGTCCCGCGCTGCCCACCCGGTTGACGCGCCGGGGGGCGACGGGGCGCAAGGGCGTAGAATGGCCGGGTTTCGTCGACCCCGCCGGAGACTCCCCCTTGCAACTCAAGCGACTCCTCGCGACAGGCGCCTTCGCGCTCGCCGCCCTGGCCGCCGTGCCCGCCTCGGCGCAGACCCCCTGCGTCGGCTTCACCGACGTGCTCACCACCGATGGGATCTGCCCCAACGTCGAGTGGTTGAAGAACCGCGCCATCACACTGGGGTGTACCACCACGACCTACTGTCCGACCGATCCGGTGACGCGTGGCGTCATGGCGCTGTTCATGAACCGCCTCGGCACCGCCCTCACGCCGGAGTTCAAGCGCACCCGGGACAACACGCTCGGCGCACTCAACTTCACCGGCCAGCAGAACATCTGCCCCACCGATGCGGTGACGATCAGCAACTATCCGCGCACGGCGATCGTGCGCGGGCTCGTCAACCTGTTCACGCCCGACGGCGGCATGGACATCAAGGCGTGGGTCGTCTATTCCACGGACGGCGGGACGACCTGGATCACGCCGGCCACCAACGACGGCCTGGCGTACGCCGCGCTCTACACCGGCCAGACGCCGCCCAACGACGTCTCGTTGAACCCGATGAACGTGATCGATCTCAACGTGGGCTCGAGCTATCGCTTCGCGCTCGCCGCGACGCGCACCACGGGCACCGGCGGGGTCGCCAACGCCTACTGCGAGAATCTCGTGCAACTCGTCAACCGCAACGGCGCCAGCACGCCGTTCGACGCGGGCCCGAGCGGCGTGCACGGCCGCGGCGACTGACGCGCGCAGGCCCTGCGCAGAAAAGAAGGCCCGCCGCGCGCGGGCCTTCGCGTTTCCGGAACCTCCCGATTCGCGACCCGGGGCGCGCTACTTCGATGCGGGCGCGGGCGCGATAGCCGGGGCGCCTGGCGCAGCCGGCGCGGCCGCCGGCTTGGCCTTGCCTGCCTCCTGCATGAGCAGCTTCTGCTGCTCGGGCGGGATGCAGGCGCGGAAGACCAGCAGCTCGGCGATGCTGTCCGGCAGCGCCGTCTCGAATTCCAGCGTCTTGCTCGTCTGCCGGCCGAGCGACGGACCCTTGCCCATCGCGTCCTTGTAGAGGATGAGGTCGGCGAGCGCCGTGGAGGCCTTGGCGCAGTCGACGGCGAACAGGCGGACTGCCGAGCGCGCCTGGTTCGCCGGCACCTCGTCGCGGATGTTGTCGAGTTGCCACACCATCTTGCGGCCGTCCTGGTCGCGGATGCGCTCCGGGTCGAAGAACACGTCGACGGGCTTCTCGCCCAGTTGCGTGGAAGCGAGCGGCTCCCACGCGGCGAGCGCGGGGGCGGCGAGCGTGGCGAGTACGGCGGCGTGGGCGAGTCGGCGCAGGGTCATGGCTCGAAACATGGAGAAGGCGAAGGCGTCGCGCATGTTAGCGCGAACACCGTGGCGGGAGGGGCCAAAGCGAAACCGGCGGGACCTCGCGGTGCCCGCCGGTTTCGGACGCTGTCAGGACAGCAGCGTGCTACGGGTACGTCCGGCCCTGCGGGGGCGTGGCGTCGGCGGGCTGCATGTATTCCGCGCCGTCGAACGGACGGGTGCCGCTGCTGCGGCTCGCGATCGACACGATGTTGGTGCAGTTCACGGCGACGTTCGAAACCGTGCCGGTCATGCGCTGCACCCGCATGCCGAACTTGTAGGTCTTGTTCACCTGCAGGTCGAAGTAGCCGTTCGGGTAGGTGCTGACGTCGTGCACCGGCACGAACGTCGCGCCCTGGAACATCGACAGGAAGTGCGCCGTGATCGGCACCGCCAGCCAGGTCGTGGACGGCGGCTGGCCGGCGTCGGTGACGGTGTAGACCATGTCGGTGACGAACTGGCCGCTCGCCGACGGGTTGTAGAGATTCATGCGACCCTGGAAGTGGGCGCGGCGCGGATAGCTGTCCGCCGCGATCACGAAGTCGTTGGACTGGCAGCGGACGACGCCACCCGGGGGAGAGAGGTCCAACTGCGTCACGGAGTCGATCTGGGGCACTGGCTCGAGGATCGTCGGCGTCAGTCTGTCGCCCTGACGCTTGAGGAAGATGGCCATCTGCAGCCGGGTCACCGAGTCGTTCGGGCAATAGGTCGTCCCGGCGCCGCAGCCCAGCGTGATGCCGCGGTTGCGAACCCACTCGACCTCGGGGCAGAACTGGTTGCTGGCCAGCACGTCGGTGAAGCCGCCGAACCCGGCGAATCCGGGGCTGGCAGGGATGGCGGCGCAGTTCTGCGCCGTCGCTGGCAACGACAGGAACGCAAGAAGCGCGGCGGCGGCAGGAAGGAAATGGCGGATGCGCATGGTGAGCCCCTGGGGGAGTTTGGGTCGTGGATTACGGCTTTCGGGCGTTTCCACGCCCGTCAATGGATTAAGATTGTAAGTAAACGCATTATATGCTGCCGGCATTGGCGACGAACGGTCGTACAGCGTACAACAGACCCCTGCGGCAAGGCGTCCTTCATAGTACAACAGGCGCCGTTCAGGGCCGAGCTGAAGACTTCAGGAGCCCCCGCGGCACGAAAATGCAGATCCATATTTCATGTCCTCGGCATACCGCTCGTCGGCCACCTGTCCGCGCCAGGCGTTGGCCGATGCCCCGAACGCGAACAGGGCCTCGCCGCCGTTCGACGTCGCCTCGGCACCCCAGCACGCACTGCGGCGGCGCCCGTGGCCGGCGCGCCGCGGAGCGGGCATCATCGGGCCCCGCTCTGTGCGCGCCTGCCATGCGACTCGCCGCCGTTCCCGCCGCCCTCTTCGCCGCCTTGACCCTGCTGCCCGCCGCGGCGGTCGGGCAGGGCTATCCGGCCGAGGCGCCGCCGCGTGTGGTGCGCACGCCGCCTGCCGCGCAGGCGCAACCGCTCGCCGCCGACGTCCCCGCCGACTCCGGGCGCCTGGTCGACGTCCTTGTCGCGTGGACGCCTGCCGCCGAGGTGGACGCGGGCGGCGCGGCGGCAATGCAGGCGCTGGTCGAGGCCGCGGTGGCGAGCACGAACACGGCCTACCTCAACAGCGGAGTGGCGCAGCGGGTGCGGCTGGTCCACTCGCAGCAGGTCGCCTACGTCGAACGCAGCGGGCCCTGCGCGGATCCCGTCAGTGGCGAGCTGTCCACCGAGCCCATCGTGTGCGCGCTGTTCGATGTGACCGGCACCGCCGACGGGTTCATGGACGGCGTGCACGCGCTGCGCGACGCACACGGGGCCGACCTCGTCGCGTTGCTGGTGCGCGACACGGCATACTGCGGCGTCGCCTGGCTGCCTCAGCCGCCATCGGCCGCGACATCGCACCTCGGCTTCGCCGTCGTCGAGCAAGGGTGCGCGGTCGGCAACCTGTCGTTCGCGCACGAGTTCGGCCACAACATGGGTGCGCACCACGATCCCTACGTGCTCGACCCGGGCGCCTGTGCCGATGGCCGCGAGGCGGGCGCGTGGTGCTACTCGCGCGGCATCGTCAACGTCGTGCAGCGCTGGCGCACGCTGATGGCGTACAACACGCAGTGTCTCGCGGGCGGCGTCAGCTGCGCGCGGCTGCCGTTCCTGTCGAACCCGAACCTCACGCTGGGCGGCGCGCCGCTCGGCAACGCCGCGCTGGGCAACAACTCCCACACGCTGAACAGGACGGCGAAGGCCGTCGCCGCCTACCGGCCGACCTCGCCGCTGCACCCTTTGCCGCAGCGCTTCGCCGACGTGCCGCTGGCGCACCCGTTCTTCGGCCACGTCGAGTTCCTGGCGCAGGCCGGCATCACCGACGGCTGCGCGAGCGGGACATTCTGCCCCGACGTCGCCGCGACGCGCGAGCAGATCGCCGTGTTCCTCGAGCGCGCGAAACGCGCCTCGAACTGGACGCCGCCGCCGGCCACGGGCCTGTTCACCGACGTGGCAACGGGCCGCCCGTTCGCGCCTTTCATCGAGGCGCTGTACGCCGACGGCATCACGAACGGCTGCGACGCGACGCGCTACTGTCCGGACGCGCCGGTGACGCGCGCGCAGGCCGCCGCGCTTTTGCTCAGAACGCGCTGCGGCGCGGCGTACGTCCCGGCCGAGCCCGCGTCGCAGGTGTTCGCGGACGTCCCGCCGTCGCACCTGTTCTACGCGCACATCGGCAAGCTGTACGAGCAGCGCATCACCGCCGGGTGCGCGACAGGGCCGCTGCGCTTCTGTCCCGACGATGCGGCGACGCGCGCGCAGATCGCCGCGATGCTCGAGCGCGCGCATCCGTTCCCTGCCCCGAGCGAGGCCTGCGTCCCGTAGCCCGACCGTCAACGTGCCGCAATCCATGCGCGGACTGACCTTTCGCGTCGGCAGGCGTGCTCCGCAGGTTGTGCGTCACATTTCGTGCACGCCGTCGAAACGCCAGCGGGACGTGCACTTGCGCGGGATGCCAGCCGCGAAGTGCGCCTCCTGTCCCCGCGGCACGACGCTTGCACGCCGCATCCCACCATGCCTGCCATGACTCTCCTTCGCGCGCTCGCGGCCGCCGCGCTGCTCACCGCCGCAACGGCATCCGCCCAGCCTGCCGCGATCACGGGACTGTTCGGGCCGACCGTGGCGTCCTCCGGGTCATTCTCCGCGGCCGACGTCGCCGCGGTTCGCGCCCGCGCCGTGCGCCCCGATCTTGGCGCTGTGGACGAGCTCGCGCGCCGCCACCTCGCGACGAGCGGCGGGTCGCGCTTCACGCTCGATCTCTTCCCCGGGCTCGACCTCGACGCCGAAGTGATCGCCTCCGAGATTCGCCCGACCGGCACCACGGTCTTTGCGAAGCTGGTCGACATCGAGCTGGGCACCGCGATCCTCACGCACGAGGCCGGCGTGCTGGTCGCCACCATCGACTTCCCCGGCGGCAACTACGTGGTCGAGCGCGTCGCCGGCGGTGACTACCGCGTCGTGCAGCGGGCGGCGCATCTCGACCCGCCCGAGGCGCCGCCGCGCGCGCACTTCGCGCCGGCGCGTGTCGCGGATGCGTTCGCCGAGCCGGACGTCCCCGTCGACTCCGGGCGGCTGATCGACGTGATGATCGTGTGGACGCCGACAGCGCAGAGCGTGGCGGGCGGCCTCGCCGCGATGCAGAGCCTCGCGCAGGCCTCCGTCGACAACGCGAACCTCACCTACCTCAACAGCGGGGTCGCGCAGCGCGTGCGGCTGGTTCACAGGCAGCAGGTGACCTACACCGAGGTGGCGTCCTGCCCGGGTGGCAGCGATCCGTTCAACTGCGCGCTCGACGCCGCCACCGACGGCACGATCGCGGGCCTTCACGCGCTGCGCGATCAGCACGGCGCGGATCTCGTGTCGTTGTTCATCAACGACGGCACGTATTGCGGACTTGCATGGCTCCCGTTCCCCTCCGCCGGTACCGCCGGGCTGGGCTATTCCGTCCTGGGCGGAGGCAGCTGCCCGGTCGCGAACAAGTCGTTCGTGCACGAGCTCGGCCACAACATGGGCGCGCACCACGACCCCTATGTCGCACCGGGCGCCGGCGCGTACGCGTACTCGCACGGCATGGTCAACCTGGTCGCGCGCTGGCGGACCGTCCTCTCGTACAACAATCAGTGCACCGCAACGCCTCCCGGGACTTCGTGCACGCGCGTGCAGTACCTGTCGAACCCGCGGCTCACCTACGGCGGCGCGCCGATGGGCGACGCGACCGCGCGCAACAACGCGCACACGCTGAACAAGACGGCCAAGGCGATCGCCGCGTACCGGCCGACCTCGGCGCTGCACCCCGTGCCGCAGCGCTTCACCGACGTCGCCGCCAGCCACCCGTTCTACGGCCACATCGAGTTCCTCGCCCAGGCCGGGGTCACCGGCGGCTGTGCGACGGGACAGTACTGTCCCGACACGGCGGTCACCCGTCGCCAGATGGCCGTGTTCATCGAGCGCACGTTGCGCGCGTCGAACTGGACGCCGCCGGCAGCCACGGGGCTCTTCACGGACGTGCCCGCCGGCGCGCAGTTCCGCGACTTCGTCGAGGCGCTGCGCAACGACGCGATCACCAGCGGTTGCACGACGACGGCCTACTGCCCGGACGACCCCGTGACGCGCGCGCAGATGGCGGTGTTCGTGCTGCGCGCGATGTGTGGCGCCACCTACGTGCCGAACCTGCCCGTCACGCAGCGGTTCGTCGACGTCGCGCCGTCGCACGCGTTCTACCGCTACGTCGACAAGCTCGCCGCGCTCGGCATCTCCTCCGGTTGCAGCGTCTCGCCGTCGCGGTACTGCCCCGACGACGCGGTGACGCGCAGCCAGATGGCCGTGTTTCTCGAGCGCGCGTTCCCGCTGAAGGTGCCGACGGAGGCTTGCGCGCCGTAAGCTGCACCGACGTTGCGGTCGACCTCCGCCCGGATCCCGACAGGACTTCCCACGCGCCGCCAAAGGGCGCATCATCCCGGCTCGTTCGCGGGCAAGGGGATGCCATGGGGAGCGCTGTCGATGCCTTGGCCAATGGGAGCCTTCGCCGGTTCGCAGCGGCAGCCTTGCTGGCGCTTTGCGCGATGGCGTTCGCACTGCCGGCAGCAGCCCAGACGACGCACCTCGTCGTGCGCTTTCGCGATGCGGCGACGGGCACGACCTCGCCGGCGGACGTCGCGCGCCTGCAGGCCATCATTGCAGCGGCTCGCACCGGGCTCGCGCAGATCGAAATCACCCGGGACGGCGCCTATCGCGTGGCGCTCGCGCCGCCCCTGTCCGACGATGGCGTGCGTTCGGCGCTCACCCAGTTGCGCAATGACCCTTCCGTGCTCTACGCGGATCCGCACGCGCCGCACTCCGCGACCCCACCCGCGCAGACGGGCGAGCCCGGTCCCCGGATCGATCGCATCGTCGTCAAGTACCGCGACCCGCAGATCGCAGCCGACGCCGCGGCCGATCTGCCGCTCGCGCCCTCGCGCGTCGCGCAACTGGCCGCCCGCGCCGGGCGCGCGATGGCGTACAGCCGCGCGGTGAACTGGGCGGGTGCGCACGTCCTGCAACTGTTCCTGAGAGCGACGCAGGAGGAGGCCGAAGCGATCGCGCGGGCGATCGAGCAGGATCCGGACGTCGAGTGGGCGCAGCCCGACTACGTGTTCGTCCCCCAGCTGATTCCGAACGACCCGCTGTGGCCGAACCAGTGGCACTACATGGCGCCGTCATCGGGTGAGATCGCCGGCGCCAACCTGCCGCTCGCCTGGGACAAGACCATCGGCTGGTCGGGTGTGCGCATCGCGGTGATCGACACGGGGGTTCTCGGGAGCCACCCCGACCTCGCGGGCCGCGTCATCGGCGGCTACGACTTCATCTCCAATGTCTTCAGCGCGAACGACGGCGACGGACGCGACGCGGACCCGTCCGACCCGGGCGACTGGGTGACCGCCAACCAGTGCTTTTCAGGATCGCCTGCATCGAACAGCTCGTGGCACGGCACCCACGTCGGAGGGACGATCGGCGCGGCGACGAACAACGCGCTGGGCGTGGCGGGCATCAACCACGTGAGCCGCGTCGTGCACGCGCGCGCGCTCGGCAAGTGCGGCGGCACCAACGTGGACATCGCCGACGCCATCGTCTGGTCCGCGGGCGGCAGCGTCGCCGGCGTGCCGGCGAACCCGTTCCCGGCGCAGGTGATCAACATGTCGCTGGGCGGCAGCGGGGCATGCGCCGCCGGCTCGCTCTCGCAACTCGCGATCACCGCCGCGCTGGGCTTCAACGCGTCGGTGATCGTGGCGGCGGGCAACTCCAACGCCGACGCCGCCAATTTCTCGCCGGCGAGCTGCAACGGCGTGCTGACGGTCGCGGCAGTCGGCCGGCAGGGCCAGCGCGCGTCGTACAGCAACTTCGGGACCGTCGTCGAGCTGGCCGCGCCCGGCGGATCGCGCGCGGACAACTTGCCGAACAACCAGACGGTGCTGTCGACGTCCAACAGCGGGGCCACCGTGCCGCTGGCCGATGGCATGACGTTCCTGAGCTACCAG
>Ga0209254_10003864_pt1 | contig 13684 bp, 9 predicted proteins | sample FrelakmetDIP11DI_FD_187148 | JGI IMG/M metagenome (GOLD analysis project Ga0209254, IMG submission 187148) | Freshwater lake sediment microbial communities from the University of Notre Dame, USA, for methane emissions studies - DIP11 DI (SPAdes)... | ecosystem: Environmental > Aquatic >...
GGCGAGTGAGTCTCTTCAGATTCACCGGAGACTATCCGGACCCGGTCGGCTCCCGGTTCCCCGCGCTCCGGTTTGAGTCGACGGATGTCCACAAGTTCTCCTCCCAGGATCTCCAAGGCTTGCCGCACAATGGGATGCTCCAGGACCTGCAGTTTGTGGTTGCGTTTGGGACCCGGCATCCTTTGGGAATGGGTCTTGACTCCGGTTGCATCCCGGGAGCGTTGGCCGATTCTCCACTCGAAGTCGGCGCCGAAAAAAGCCCGCGTTGTTTCCCGCAACCTGGCCAGCGTCTTCGGCTCCTTAAGGGCATCCTCGTAGACCTCGGATAGCGTGATCTCAAGGGTCTTTTCCTGAGCGGAGTTTGCCGTCGCATGACTGTTAACCAGCTTGGCCGCGAGCAATGGCTCCTCACCCTGCAGCCAGAGCACGAACGCCGGCCAATTCCTTGCGGCCTCGGCCGGGGAGGCGAGATGCGGGGGAGACAACCGTGGCGAAGCTTGCTCCGGTCCTGCCGCTGCAACCCCTTGTTCTGCGCCGACATCCGGGCCGATTGCCGGTTCCACGCCATGGGCCGGAGCGTCAGGCCGTCGGGCGGGTGCTTTCACGGTCCGGCGTGCCAGCGGTTCTTGCGCCGGTGCATGAACGAAAGTCTCCCCCTGTTGCCCCAGTTGCCCCAGTTGCCTTTCCAGGCCGTCCAGTTTGCCCAGCAGGCCCTGCAGGGATTCCAGTTGGGGAAGCTGGGTGAGGCGCAGCAGGAGCATTTCCAGTGCGATGCGGGGCAAGCTGGAACGGCGGATTTCTTCCTCGCCCTTGAGGATGAACTGGAAATAGAGGTGCAGCGATTCGGGACTGCTGCTCTCCACCTGCTCCCGGAGCACCTCGAGTTCCTCCGGGGGCAAATCCAGCAGGGATTCGGGGGCCTGATCACCCAGCGACAGGAACAGCAGATTTCGGAAGTATTCACATAACTGATGGCAAAAACGCTTGATATCAAGTCCGCGTCCGTAGATATCCTGCACCACCTGCAGGCATTCGGGTACATCACCGGTGAGGATGGCGCGGGCCGTCCGCTGAACGCTCTGGCGGTCGATGACCCCAAGAAGATCGAGAACCTCGGGATCCAGCGAACCCTCCCCATGGAAAGCCAGAACCTGCTCCAAAAGCGTTTGCGCATCGCGCATGCTGCCCTCTGTTTCGCGGGCGATGGAATAGAGGATCGAATCAGAAAGGTTCAGATGTTCATCATCGGCGATCCGCCTCAGATGGGCAACAATCTGATAATTGGGAATACGGCGAAAGTCAAACCGCTGACAACGGCTCAGAATGGTTGCCGGGATCTTGTGCGGTTCGGTCGTGGCAAAGATGAACAGTACGTGCGCCGGGGGTTCTTCCAGGGTTTTCAGCAAGGCGTTGAACGCCTCGGTGGTCAACATGTGCACTTCGTCAATGATGTAGATCCGGTGACGGCTCTTGGCCGGCAGGAAGCGCACCGTTTCCCTTAATTCACGGATACTGTCGATGCCGCGATTGGAAGCCCCGTCGATCTCCAGGACATCCACCGCATGGCTCTGGGTGATCTCGCGGCAGTTCGAGCACGCATTACAGGGAGCGTCGGCAATGCCGCGTTCGCAGTTCAGAGTCTTGGCCAGGATACGCGCCACCGAAGTCTTTCCCACGCCTCGCGCACCGGTAAAGAGATAGGCATGGGCAATCCGCTCGGCTCGAATCGCATTTTGTAAAGTATTTGTCACATGAGACTGGCCGATGACCTGATCGAATGTCTGAGGGCGCCATTTACGCGCCAGGACTAGGTAGGACATAAATTCCTAGGTAGGACATAAATTCAATGAGAGTGGTTTGCAGGGCCGTTCCCGAAGGACTCCAGTAGTCTCGCTCAGTTGGACCTCATTTCCCTGATTTGCCGGTCGATTGAGAGAATGGCGGAGAGAGAGGGATTCGAACCCTCGGTACACCTTTTGGGCGTACACACGATTTCCAGTCGTGCCCCTTCAGCCAGCTCGGGCATCTCTCCATAGTCAGATATGCGCTCGGTTGCCCCGACCCATCAGGAAGACAGGCGCCAGTTTAACCAGACTGTTGGCGGAGAGGGTGGGATTCGAACCCACGTGCCCTGCTTTTAACAGGACAAGTCGATTTCGAGTCGACCCCGTTACGGCCACTTCGGTACCTCTCCGTCGCCATGATGATGGTCGCCCTTCTGCGGTCGGCGCCGCTCCCTGAAAAAAAGTGTCAACAGACCGGCACTCTCTTCTGCCCGGACCCCACCGATCACTTCCAGACGATGATTGAAGCGCGGCTCTCGTGTCAAGTCCACAACACTGCCGGCCGCTCCCGCCCTGGCGTCCGGCGCACCGTAGACGAGTGTCCTGACCCGCGCCTGCAGCATAGCCCCCACACACATCGAGCAAGGCTCAAGCGTCACAAACAGGATGGTACCCGGCAGACGATAATTTTGCAAGGCATTTGCGGCTTGGCGCAATAACAAAATCTCCGCATGAGCCGTTGGATCACACAAGCCAATCGGAGCATTGTGGGCGCGCGCCAGGAGCTCGCCCTGCAGGTCAACCAGAACCGCACCCACCGGGACTTCGCCGGAATCAAAGGCGGCCCGGGCCTCCTCCAAAGCCATTCCCATGAATCTGTGGTGATCCAGCATGTCCCCCGTCCGCTCAATCATTGAAAGGCCGTTGCCATAGCACAGTCAGCGCATGGTGAAAACCCTTTTCTTGACTTGAAGAAAACGCCAATTGGAAAAATTTATCATTTAGTTTATAAACGATTCTACTTTGACTGTGATTCGCAATTCAGGTTTTATGCAGCAACAAGAGGTGCTCATCGAGAACCCGATGGACAATGATTGCTTCGTCACCGTTGCTGGTTTCAAACAGGTCTATGAACCGGGGCTGCATCAAGCTGAAGACTGGAAGAAACACCCTTGCGCCGACTGCCATTTTTGCCAGTGCTGCAGTGATTCCCGTTGCCATTCATGCCGCGCCGAAAAGCAGCTAATAGAACGGCCGCCAAACAAGAAATTGAGCATTCAAGAACAGATCGCACTGTATGACCGTATCAATCGGCCAGCGCAGTGCCGAGACGGATGCTGACGGCACTCAGTTCAAGATATGAACCGCATCAATCTGTTCACGGAGACATTTAACCTGTAAACCATGCGTTTTTGCCACAGGGGCAGCATGATCGGAAAAAATCAGTTATGCAGCGTTCTCATCTAGTCAATGTCGCAACAGGGTTCCTGCTGATTGCCGGGATGATCTTTGCCGGTGTTCTTCCCGCAGCAGAATGCGTTGACCCCTATTGGCATCAGATCGTTGAGCCGACCTGGGAAAACTGGCAGGTTTTTTTCTCTGATGCTCGCCCGCTGGCCAGGGAGAATGCCGGGAATGGCACAAGCACCGAGCCGCCGGCCCAGCAAACGGTATCAAGAAGTTTCTGGGAGCAAGCCATCCGCGAGGCATTATCCCAGGAGTTCCTCAGCCACGGCGACCGGGATCTGCTGCTTGAGGCTTATCAGGCAAGAGATTGGAAGCCTTTGTTCATCACTTCCTCTTTTGAACTGGCGCCGGACGTTGAGAGGCTTTTGCAGCGATTGGGGGAACTGGAAAATGACGCGATTGATCCCCAGCCCTACAAACTGGATCGGCTGCGGAAGAGCACTAAGCAACTCATGGAACGGCGCCGAGAACCCGATCCCACCCTGAAGGTTGCTCTACAGGGATTGCTGCGCAATCTGCCTGCAAGACTCACCGATTCCGAAAGGCTTCGTTTCTGCCAGGACATCGATATCGTCAAGCTGCTCCATAGCGCCATGGCCATCCCGGACGCCGAGATCAAGACCAACGCTGCTCGCATCGTAACCGGAATGGAAAACCGGTATTGGGGACTTTGTCTCGAGGCAGGTCGCATTGACACTTTCCTGGCCATGGATCTGATGCGCTTTGCTCGCGATATGCAAAACTTTCCCCGTGACCGCATATTAAGCACCTTGACGAGTCAGTCCCCGGTGGGGGAGCTGATCCGCAGCCTTGAGCCGGCCACGCCTCAGTATGCAGCCATGCGCCGTGCTCTGGCCACTTATCGGGAGCTGGCCGGCAAGGTCGAGCAGAAGAAAATTGTCGCGGTCGATTCATTAAGATTCGGAGAGCACGGACCGCTCATCCGCAGGGTTCAGGAGCGCCTCGGGGAAGAAGGTTTTTACAGCGGCGAACTGCGCGGGGTTTTCGATGCCGGCACAATGGAAGCCGTCAAACAATTTCAGAGGCAGCATCAGTTGGAGCCTGACGGGGTGCTGGGAGCAAAGACCATTACCTGGCTCAATGTGCCCTATGAAGAAAAATACCGGATGATCGCCCACAGCCTGGAAGCAATGCGCAAGAGCGATGCACGCCACCTGGATCGGTATGTGAGAATCAACGTTCCCCAGTGCATGCTGGAGTACTACAAGGACGGCAGGCTGCAAACCACCCATCGCGTGATTGTGGGAAAAGCCGCCGGGAAGAAAGTCAAGATCCAAGGTCGCTGGATGGGCGAAAACCAGACACCCACATTCAGCAGCGCCATTCAGCAGGTCATCTTCAACCCGCGCTGGTACGTCTCCGACCGTATCCGCCTGGAACTCAATGATGATCTGGCCAGAGACCCTTCTTTTTTCGATCGCAACGGTTATGTGAAGATGGCTTCATTTTATCCCTGGGGCGCTCCGCGCGTTTACCAGCTCCCCGGGCCCACCAATCCTCTGGGGCGGGTGAAATTCGAATTTCCCAATCCATTTGCTGTGTACCTGCACGATACCAATAAGAGGGGTCTGTTTCAGAGATCCCGCCGTGATTTCTCTCATTCCTGCATGCGTTTGGACGGCGCTCTGGATTTCGCTCGAACCTTGCTCAATGACGACCAGAATCCGGCGGTGGACAAAATTGAAATGTTTCTCTCCAGTTATCAGCAGAAATTCGTTGAACTGCAACAGCCGGTGCCCATTATCGTGGAATATATGACCGCCTTCCCCGACGCCAACGGGAAGATTTTTTTCTGTGATGACCTCTATGAGTGGTTCAAGAACCCGCAATAATTCAGGACGGCTGGCGCTTGAAAAAATTCATTTGACAGCGTGGCGACTTTCAAGTAGAAGATAAAACATCACTCAGCTTATCAATAAAAAGGTCAGTTATTATGATGACATAGGTGTTTCCTGTTGACTCAAGCAGAAAAGGGGAAAAGATGGCGCGGTACAGATCGGCCATGCAGCTTAAGATCGTATGCACCTCTCTTCTCTTGCTTCCCATTTTTCTCGCTATCCCCGACCCACCAGCCTCTGCCATCACTGCATCCATCGGCCAACCCTATCGCGGCTTTCTGGTCAACGGCATTCCTTTTCCGTCGCAGTTTCGCGGCTATCAATTGCGCGAGGAAGAGCGCACCTATGCCACGCCGGAATTGATCGGAGCCGTTCTGGATGCCATCGAGAGGGTCATAAGAAAGTACCCGGATACCTGCGACCTATACATCGGCGACATTTCCGGCCCGCGTGGAGGTCGTATGAGTCGTCACAGGTCCCATGAGAACGGCCGGGATATTGACCTGGGAATGTATGCCCGGGAAAATCGTCTGCTTCCGAGTTTTGCCCCGATGAGCGAGGAAAACCTTGACGTGCCCAAGACCTGGTGCCTGATTGAAAGTCTTCTCCAGAGTCACAGGGTGCAGAACATCTTTGTCGATCAGGGACTGCAAAAGATGCTCTACAGATATGCGGCGAGCCAGGGGTGGGACGAGAACTATCTGAATAACCTGTTCGGTGCCGCCGCCGGTCCGGATACGCGCACCATTATCCAGCATATACGCGGACATCGCGACCATCTCCATATCCGCTTCTATACCCCGTGGTCGACTCTGGCGGGACTGCTGGACAATTTCTCGGAAAAGCAGCGCCAGGTCGTCGAACTGGCCCAGGGCGCCTACCTGCCCAAGAAGGTCAATTACTACGTGCAGGGCAATGAGCCGGGGATCGGCGCTCTGGCAACGAGTTTTGGAGTCAGCACCAGGGACCTGTGCCGGTGGAATCGGTTACGCGGCACTGAGCCCCTTGAACCGGGAAGCTGCGTGGTTTTTTACAAACGCGGCTTCGAGGTGGAGCCTGTCCGTCTGGCTCAGTCGCTGCAGCCGACTCTCGGCCTTGAAATGCCGGTAGCGGTCTCGTCAGCCTCTGCCTCCAATCCTCCGCTCAAGCTGGCCTCCATGAAACCTGCTGCAGCCGAGACGGTATCCGACATTCCGGCATCGATTGGAGACCGTTCACGCTTTGACAGAAGGAGCGCAGCACACTCCGAAGTCTCCACCTACAAGGTGCGCAAGGGCGATACCGTGGCCAAGATTGCCCGGGAAAACAAGACGGATCCGGAGGTTTTGTGCCGGCTTAACGGCATCAAAATGAATACTCGTCTGGCTGCCGGACAAAAATTAAAAACACCTTCCACTCCCAAATCCGATTCTCCTGAAACTCAGCCAGCGAATCGGCAGACCACCAGGGGGAATGTCCAGGTCCAGGCAGCGCAAAGCAAGAATTTTTCAGCAAATTCCGGAAAAAACTCTAAAGGCATTGCGGTTGCAGCGAAACCCGCGGCCGGCCAGACCGAGAAGTGGTCCTCCAAATCACCTCAGGAAAAAGCACAACCCCTCGCCGCGCAGCCCAGCAAGACCAGCACCGCTTCGGATAAGAAGGCCAAGCCCGCTGCATCCGCGTCTGTGTCGCCAGTCGCCAAGACCAGCCAGGGAGCTCCCGTCTCGCACGAGAAAAAGGCCCAACCTGCAGTGAGTCAGACAAAGAATCCTCCTGCTAGCTCAGACAAAAAGTCACAAACCATGGCGACTCCACCACCTTCCTCACCCACCACCAATGCAAAGAAAGTGTCCAGCACGCCGCCGAAGAACCGAAAGGCGATGTAATGGCTAATTAATGCTTTTCTTTTCAAATCGGTTTTGTTAGAAGAACCAACTCGCGACGGGCACATGTTAAGGGTGCCCGTTTTCTTTTTGGCAGGCACCTGCGAAGCTCTTCAGGTGTGTGATCTTGAGAGGGCGTGTGGATCCGGCACTCCCCATTCTCCAACAACAGGCAGAAAGAAGAAGTGTAAACAGGCAATGAACAGGGATTTAACCGAATTACGCAATATTGGTATCAGCGCTCACATCGACTCCGGCAAGACCACTCTCACCGAGCGAATTCTTTTTTATACGCACCGGATTCATGCCATTCATGATGTGAAGGGTAAAGATGGGGTTGGCGCCAAGATGGACTCCATGGAATTGGAAAAGGAGCGTGGAATCACCATTCAATCCGCTGCCACCAGCTGTCATTGGAAAGACCATACCATCAATGTCATCGACACTCCCGGTCATGTGGATTTCACCATCGAGGTGGAACGATCGCTGCGCGTACTGGATGGCGCCATCCTGGTGCTTTGTGGTGCGGGTGGCGTGCAATCCCAGTCCGTCACAGTGGATCGCCAGATGGCCCGCTATCAGATTCCACGGATTGCCTTCATCAACAAGTGTGACCGAACCGGAGCCGATCCCTTCCGGGTTGTCCGCCAGGTCAAAGAAAAGCTCGGCCATAATGCAGTGCTCCTGCAAATTCCTCTGGGGTTGGAAGGGGATCATCAGGGTGTCATTGACCTCATCACCATGAAGGCGGTCACTTTTGAAGGCGCCCATGGTGAAAATGTTGCGGAAGGCGAGATTCCCGGTCACCTCATCGAGTTGGCGCAGGAAAAGCGGGAAGAAATGCTGGATGCGGTTTCGCTTTTTTCCGATGAACTCACGGAAGCCATTCTGGAAGAACGGCCAACACCAGAGCTAATTCATGAGGCCATTGTTCGGGGGACCGCTTCCCTGAAACTGACACCGGTACTGATGGGTTCCGCATACAAGAACAAGGGCGTGCAATGTCTGCTCGATGCGGTCACACGTTACCTCCCCAGTCCTCTGGACAAGCTCAATGTGGCGCTGGACCTGGATCAAAATGAGCAGGAAGTGACGCTCAAGGCCTCCCCTGATCTTCCGCTGGTGATGCTCGCTTTCAAATTGGAAGTGAGCCGCTACGGGCAGCTCACTTACGTCCGGCTTTACCAGGGAATGATGCAAAAGGGGGATACCATCACCAACACCCGAACCGGAAAACGCACCCGCCTGGGTCGTCTGGTACGCATGCATGCCGACGAGATGGAAGATATCGAAACAGGAGTCGCCGGGGATATTGTGGTCCTGTTTGGCGTAGACTGTGCCTCAGGCGATACCTTTACCGACGGCCGGGTGCACTACGCGATGACCTCCATGCATGTGCCGGCCCCGGTGATTTCCCTTTCCCTGAAGCCAACAGACAAGAAAGCAGAAATGAACGTCAGCAAGGCCCTGACTCGATTCACCAAGGAGGATCCCACCTTTAAGACCTATCTGGATCAGGAAACGGGAGAAACGATCATTTGCGGCATGGGAGAACTCCACCTGGATGTCTATGTGGAGCGCATGCGGCGCGAGTACGACGCGGAAGTTGACACGGGCATGCCCAAAGTCGCCTATCGCGAGACCATCACCCGCAAAGCCGAATTCAATTACATCCACAAAAAGCAAACCGGTGGTGCAGGCCAATTTGGACGGGTGGCTGGTTTCCTGGAAGCCTTCTCCGATGGAGATTATCAATTCGTGAATAAGATTTCGGGGGGGGCCATCCCGACCGAATTCATTCCGTCCTGCGACAAGGGCTTTAAGAGTTGTCTGGCAAAGGGGGCCTTGGCGAGTTTCCCCATAGTTGGCGTCCAGGTCACCATCAATGATGGGCAGGCCCACACAGTGGATTCGTCCGATCTGGCCTTTCAGATGGCAGCCATCGGCGCATTTCGCGAGGCGTACCAGAAAGCTTCACCCGTTCTTCTGGAACCGGTCATGCGGGTGGTGGCGGAAACCCCGTCGGAATATCAAGGCACGGTGCTGGGCACACTCAATCAGAGACGAGGCATGATTGTGAGCACCTCGGAAGATGGGACCTTCTCCACCATCGAGGCGGAAGTCCCCCTGGCCGAAATGTTCGGTTATGCCACCGTATTGCGCTCGGCGACCCAGGGCAAGGCGGAGTTCACGATGGAATTTGCGCGTTATGTTGCGGTCCCCAAGGCCATCGCTGAGGAAATCATTAAGAAACAACGTGACGAGCAAAAACAAAAGAAGTAAAGTTGAGCAAAATACAGGAGATTCTTGCATGAACTCAGAAAATAACTCAGCGCCGGGTTCAGTCCAGCTGGTCAGCAAAGCAATCGGTGAGGATCTTCGTCCAGGGGAACTGGGGATCGTGCTGGCACAAGCTGGAGGTGGAAAGACCGCATGTTTGACCCGCATCGCTCTCGATCACCTTCTCCAAGAGCAGCCCGTGCTCCATGTCGGCATCGACCGGAAGCCGGACGCCATTAAGGCATGGTACCAGGAGCTGTTAAATAGCCTGGCGGTTTCTCAATACGGTGGAGACCCTGCTCAATTACGCAGCAGGATTGAACCGTTGCGGTTCATATTGGCGTACTCCCATCCGACCTTCAGTCCTCAGAAGTTGGAGCAAAGCTTTCGTAATCTAAAAGAGCAAGCGCGTTTCAATCCCGCACTGGTGGTTCTCGATGGGCTGGACTTCGACTCTGCAACCCGCCCCCTGGTGGAAGCACTGCGATCTTTCGCACAAACCCAACAGGTCCCCCTGTGGATGTGTGCCCGTACCCACCGGCATATTGCAACGGCAAATGAACAGGGCGTCCCTTATCCCTGTCATGAGATGGACGATCTTTTTCAGGTGATCTTCCTGCTCAAAACGGAACCTGAGGCGATACGCCTCGAAGTGATCAAACACCATGATCGGTTCAAACCAAACTATCCAGCGCTATTTCTCAATCCACAGACCTTTCTGTTGCAGTAACAAGTCTTCGCCGTAGCCGACGAACTGCGCGTCGTTTGCAGGCGCACCATGTGTTTAAATAGACTTGCCGGGATTTTCACCCCAAAACACCCAACGCCTTAGACAACCCACCGTGCAGGATAGCATCATGGAAGACGACCTGATTTCCGCTTTGACACATGAGGTTAAAGAAGAAGTTGTCGAGAATTACCTGAGGGAGAGACGACTCATCGAACTTCAGATTGAAGACCTCATGGAGCAAGTCAAACAACTTCAAACTCTCGCACAGCAAACCGGCGTTCGCTTCGCTCGTCTCGGTTATTTGATGATCCATCAAGATATGCTGGAGCGGCTGAAGCTCATGCTGGCATTGGATGAGCATCCTTACTGGAGTCAGCATTTGGGCGGACGTTTTTTTGGCAGGCTGCGTTTTATTCGGGTGATCGGATTACGGGCCAAAGTGAGGTTCAAGAAACTGGTTCTGGAGGCCTATCATCGGTTGTACCAGTGGATGGGAAAGTACCTGAAAGCCCATCAGAGCCTGGAAAACGAATGCCGGGCGGTGAACCTGAACATCACCCATTTCCAGAAAAACTACGATCTACTCGCTATTCTCAGCTTTTTGAAAAGCCTGGACACGACTCTCATCGAAAGGAAGTATGTCATGGGGGAGAATTTCACCCCCGAGGAAATGGCCTCCATAGACCAAAAACTCTATATCCGCCCCATCGACCCGGGAAAACTGGATGTGCCCCCCCCAATGCACCTTCCCAAACCGGAAACCATGGAAGAAAGACTATCCGCCATTGCCAGCGAGATTTTTGGTAAGTATCAAGACGAGGCTAAAGGGCTCATGCAATAGGAAAAAAAGGCCTTTACGCATATGATCCAAGAGTTCTTCGGAAACCCGGGGATATGGTTACCGGGTGTCGCCCTGGCTTTCTGCATCGGGCTCGCGGTCGGCATTGCCGCAATGCGTTACCAATGGCAAAAGCGTCTGGCAGCTTATCTGGCAGAAGTTGAGATGGAGCGTCAAGCCCAGCAGCAGGAGTTTCAACAACAGCAAGGGATTCTTCAATCCTATCGAGAAAATGTGGAACGGCTGCACTTTCAGCAAGACCAGTTGCAGCAGGCTTTGCTGGCTGAAACGGAGAAACGTGCCGGTTTCGCTGAACAGGCTCATCGGGTCCAAACAGTGGAAGCGGAATTGGCGGAGAGAGCCAGGCAGCACGACACACTCAGGGATGCACTGGCTCAGCTGCAAGCCGATTATGCCAGGATCGAAACGGAACTCACCAAGGAGAAAGAATCGGCGGAAGAAAAGCTCCATGTTCTGAAACAGGCCGGCATCGACCTGAAGCAGGCTTTTCAGGCGTTGACCGCCGAAGCACTGAGCGCCAATAACCAGCTCTTCCTGCAAGTTGCCACCAGCACTTTGGAGCGATTTCACGTTCAGGCGCAAACCGACCTTGAGCAGCGTCAGCAGGCTGTGGAAGGAATGGTGCGTCCGCTTGCGGAATCGCTAACCCGCTATGAACTGGAAATCAGAAAGATCGAGCAGGAAAGACAGCATGCCTACGCCAGATTGTCTCAGCAGGCTGAGAACCTGAGTGCTGCGCAGGGTCAGTTGATCGGCGAAACCGCTAAACTTATCAAGGCGCTGCGGTTGCCCCAGGTGCGAGGACGCTGGGGGGAAATGACTCTGCGCCGTGTCGTGGAGCTGGCCGGGATGACGGAACACTGCGATTTCACCGAGCAGCCCAGTTTACCGGGCGCTGGCAACCGTTTTCGTCCGGATCTGATCGTGCATCTGGCGGGTGAAAAGCTGGTGGTGATCGATGCCAAAGCCCCCTTGCAGGCCTACCTGGATTCCCTTGAAGCGTCTACCGAGGAGGAGCGTCAGCGCTGTCTCGGTGCGCATGCGCGTCACATTCGATCACATTTGCAGCAGCTGGGATCGAAGAACTACTGGGAGCAGTTTTCTCAAACTCCCGAGTTCGTGGTCCTGTTCCTGCCGGGTGAGACATTTTTTAGCGCTGCGCTGGAGCAGGACGCACTGTTGATTGAGATCGGGGTGAGTCAGAGGGTGATTTTGGCCACCCCGACGACGCTTATCGCACTGCTTCGAGCGGTCGCTTACGGGTGGCAACAGCAAGCCCTGACCGAAAACGCCCTGGCGATCAGTCAGCTTGGTAAAGAGCTCTATGAGCGACTGAACACCGTGGCTGGTCATTTTCAAGAATTGGGACGCGCCTTGCAGCGAAGCGTCATCCATTACAACCGCACTCTGGGAGCCCTGGAAAACCGCGTACTGGTCACCGCGCGCAAATTTACCGAACTGGGCGTCTCCAGCAAACAGGAAATCTGCTCGCTAGAGACCGTTGAGGAACAAACCCGGTCCGTAACGCGTTTCTAGGTACAGCTCCACAGAATAAAGTGACCACAATCCCGGGACGTCAACCCGCATGCTTTTGGCGGAAATCCAGAAGAATAATTATCCACCCCCGTATGGCTGCCGGACACGGTCGCCAGCGGAACACCCGGCCTCCTCTTCACCTCCGGGGATCAACCTCTCGCCCCTGATCCATTGTACTCGCTCATCATGAAAGGCATGGGGGCCTCCTCCGAAACGGCGCTCGTCGGCCCTTCTCCGGCGTTCATGTCAGAGCCGTCATTGTGATAAATGTTTTCTGTGCAGATCTCGTTGCACAAGATACACTTCCGAAGTTGAAGAGGAGATATTCGACGGTTGACTGAAGAGGAACGATGCTTCTCATCACCACAGGCGGTCTCTTCTGGGATCTCTTCATAAGCCTCATCGGCATGGGGTTTCTGATATACGGCAAGAAGCGGCCTGACGTCGTCGCGATCTTCGCGGGGCTCATCCTCGCTGTATATCCGTATTTCATAAGTTCGCTCGCATGGGATGTAGCCGTCGGCGTCGCCATCATAGCTGTCTATGTCTTTTTGAAGCGCTTTGTCCGGTTGTCATGAGGGCCTATGAATATGGCTAATTTCTTTGTCTGCGTCTACCTCGCTTCGCCATTCTGGGCGCTTGCGCTGCCCTTCATCTCCAGCAACCGCGTCTATCGCTGGATCTCCTATGCAGTGTGCTGCTTCTTTTTTTCGGTGGAGCCGATCGGGACCGGCCTCGTCGACCGCGCGGCGGAAGGGGGTCTGGGGTTTTTCCTGTCGCTGGGGGTGACCGTCCTTGCCGCCCTGTTCGGGGCCATCCTGCTGGCGGTGACCAGGCAGAGGTTCCATCGGATCTACTTCTGTGTGATGCTCGGCTCCGCTGTCGTGGGCTTCCTCGGCGCAGTGGCGGTAAGATGAGATGATAAGTAATCGCTTTTTGAGAGTTTTTGCGTAGTACCTATCGTGGATGCTGTCAAGGCCATCTACAGGCTATTTGCGCGCCGACTTCTTGGTAAGTGATGACAAAAATCATCAGGGTGTGGCATTGTGTTGGGGGAATGATGGGCAGCTCGGTGCAAACCGATAGAGAACCTTGCGGGTATCTTCGATATAGGTGATCCCCGATCGGGGTCGAGGACAAGCCTTCTGTTCCGAGAAGGCGTTTCGCAGGATATATTCCGCCAGCGCTTTCTGACCGTCGCGGTCAGCTCGGGCGATGCGGTTTCAGGCATGGACGCTGAACCCGCTGTGGCGCCAGTCCATGAGCTTTTCGACGAGCTCGTCGTGTATCCCCGATCGGAGTCGAGG
>Ga0209254_10003865_pt1 | contig 13683 bp, 14 predicted proteins | sample FrelakmetDIP11DI_FD_187148 | JGI IMG/M metagenome (GOLD analysis project Ga0209254, IMG submission 187148) | Freshwater lake sediment microbial communities from the University of Notre Dame, USA, for methane emissions studies - DIP11 DI (SPAdes)... | ecosystem: Environmental > Aquatic >...
GCTGATCGGCTACCGTCAGGTGGCCCAAGAACCGCGGGGTCGCGTTAGCGACCCCGAAGAGCGGCTTTGAGCGTCTCACGAGCTTCTAATGCCCCCGGCTGTTTCAGGGGATTGTTACCGCCTGCGCGAACCCTGCCATTGGGCTTGCGCCAGGACCTTGAAATCGAAGACCGCCGGCCCGGCGGTAGGCCCAGCGTAAGTCAGCCCGGGCGCCCGTCAGCGCGGGGACCGGTGAGCATCGGACCATGGATCCAGAGGAAGCCCCCGAAGGCGAGGGTCCAGAGCACCCCTGAGAGGAGAAGCCAGTCCCCGTAGCCCGCGGGCCACAGGAGGGGCGCAAATACCCGCACCAGGGCCGCTAGGTTGAGCAAACCGAAGGCGGCCACCATGGCGGCTGGGGCGCGCAGCGCGCGACCCGTATGACCCAGGGTAACGCGGGACATCATGCCCAGCGTGAAGACGCCGACGGTCCCCACGGTGAGGGCATGCAGGGCGGGAAAGGGGGCGGTGAGGCCCAAGTGGGCCAGCCCGTTTAGGGCGAGTCCCAGGATCAGCCACAGATACCCCGCATACAGCACCCAGAGCATGGGGTTGCCCCAGACCCGGGGGTGGTGCCAACCGGCGAGGCGCAGGGCCTGCACGGCCGCCAGGGCCAGGGCGAGCACACCCGTCAAGGGGCTTGCGTGACTGGCCGTGTCGCTCAGTACCCAGAGGCCCGCCAGGGCGAAGGTGAGACCCTCCACCCAGGGCCGCACGCGGGGATCCGACCCCGCAATCGCCGAGCGGGTGAAGAATGGCATGATGCGCCCGGACACGATCAGCAGGGTCACCAGGATCAGATCCAGCATCAGCTTGTCCCCGATCAGGGCCGTGGTCTGGGTGATGCCCAGCGCCTGGAGATGGACCAGTAGCGAGGCGCAGGCCATGGCCACCAACAGACCCAGAAAGACCCGGTTCACCGGATTGGGGCCAAACCAGAGGGGCTTGATCAGGGAGAGGGCCAGCACCAGGGGAAAGGCGAGGTCCAGCACTGCGATCAGGGGGCCCGGGAGGGGCAGCCAGGGGCCGATCTCGCCAGCGAGCCAGAGCCCAACGAGCGCCGCAAGCTCGTACCCGGAGGCAGTCGCCAGACCGGTCCAGTTCCGACTCGCGGTGAGGAGGAAGCCCGCGATCACCGCCGTCCCGTAACCGAAGAGGGTGACGTGGGCGTGCCAGGTGGTGCCGCCAAAGTAGGGATTCCCGGGCAGCCAACCCCGCAACTGGGCGATCCACAGGGGCAGGGCCAGCAGCGCCAGGACCCCGGCGGCCAGGAAGAAGGGACGGAAGCCCAGGGCGAGCAGCACGACCCTGGGGCGGGCAAGGGGGACAGGGATCTCGGACATCGGGGCCCTCGGTTAGTCTCACCCCACCCTACCGGCGGGCCGGGGCGGGGCCATTGACGCGGATCAAGTCGCCTCCTGATTAGCAAGGAGCCGCAGCTTGGCGCAACCAGTCCTCCGGACTCGGGCCGGTCGCCGCCGCGGCGACGAGCAAGCGTTGCGTAATCGTGTCCAGCTTGAAGCGCCGGTTGAATCGGTAGACGATGGCGCCGAGGTAGCGCTCGGCGTACTTGCCGAACTCGAAGGCGTGGTAGGCCCCGGCGAGGCTGGTCTTGACGTTGCCCAGGACGGTGTTGACCCAGAGGAAGTCGGGCAAATCGCGGGGCTTGCGGTTGCCGACCACCACGGGCTGGTGCACCCAGCCAGCGTCGCCAACCCCATTGAAGCACGACAGCCCGTCGGAGACGACGACGCTGCCGGGGGCCAAGTGGGCGCTGGCCCAGGCGGCGACCGCCTTGCGCGTGAACTCCGACACCGGGGTCAGCTTGGCATGCACCGGGTGGCCGTCTGCATCCACCGACACCGCGGCCAGGAACGGCACCTTGTTCTCCGAGCCGCGCCCGGCGGTGCCGCCGCTGAGCTCGCCGCCGAGGTAGGCGTCGTCCACCTGGACCTCGCCGCCGAGGAGGTAGCGCTCCTCGCGCTCGACCATGGCCTGCATGAGCTTGTGGTGGATCAGCCAAGCGGTCGGGTAACTGACCCCCAGGAGGCGCTTCAGTGCCAGGGCCGATAGGCCGGTCTTGGCCTGGCTGATGAAATAGATGGCCAGGAACCACACCGTGAGGGCCAGCTTGGTCCCCTGAAACACCGTCCCGTCGATCAGGGAGGTCTGCTTTCGGCACGCACCGCACTGGAAAACCTTGCGCGCGCCGACCCGCAGCACGCAGTGATGCCCCTCGCCGCAGTGCGGGCAACGGAAACCCTGCGGCCAGCGTACGCGCTCGAGCGCGGCCTCGCACTGCGCCTCGGTGGCGAACTGCCGCAGGAACTCGGGCATCGACAAGCCCGGCTGGAACTGAACACGATTCATGGCCATGGCGCATCTCCTCTGGGTAGCCCAGGGCTAGGATGCGCCCCCCGGGGGCTCAATCCGTGAGTCCGGCTGGGCTTCATTGCTAATCAGGAGTCCGGTAGGCACAGCGGACCCTCGATCCCTCAACCGGGGCCTCACGGGACCACCCCCTCTGATTGGTTTCGGGCCCCGAGACTTGGGGGTAACCCGACCTGATGGTCCGAGGCGGCGCGCCCTCAATGCCGTCGGCGCTTGGAAACCAGGCCGTCGGCGCGGACGCCATCCTGGCCGTTCAGGACCCCGTGTGGCTCGATGATCACTGCGAGCCCCTCCCGGACATTGCCCTGCTGCGTCCGCGATTGGATGACGCGCTCTTCTTTGCCATCTGCCAGGCCAACCGGGAGTCGCCTTGAGCGGATTGGATTTCTCAATCGCGCCAGGTACTAAAGACGTAGTCCCGCCCCGCCTGGGCGGTGTGACAGTCATAGCAGGCGGCGCCCCCGTCGCTCACCAAGGTCTGATCGTGGCTGTTGCCGGCCCAGCCCTGGAAGCCCCAGCCCCCGGTCCCGGCGTAGCGCTTGCGGTCCTTCACCATGATCCCGACCAGGACCCGTTCCCCTTCGGTGGAGGCATCGTCCGCGTTCACGAGCTGGAGCTGGTCGAACACGATGACCGAGCCATCCGGGAAGCGTCCAGACCTGTAGCCCTCCAGAGCGGCGGGGTTTGCGTAGATGTGGTGGATGCCGAGGAAGGGGTCGGCGAGCGCGTGGCCCGGGTGGATGGCCATGGACTTCACGTGGGTCCAGAGTCGGTAGCCCCCCGGATAGGCGGGACCCTCGCCGGCCTCAGCGGGCAACTGAGCACTCAGGACCAGGGCAGCCAGGATTGGAATCGGTTTCAGGTTCATGTCGGTGCTCCTCGATGGTGGCGATCTCGGGATCTGCCGGGATTAGAACGTATCGACTCGATACGACTAGAATCAAAGCAGCCCAACGAGCCCCTGTCAAGGTCGTATCGACACGATACAATGCCTCGGCTAAGCTTTCCTGGAGGACCACCGGAGGAGGGACACATGCGATGCTCGACAGCCCCGAGGGACAGCTCGAAGACTACCTGGAGCGCCTCTGCAACCTCATGCGGAGCCAGGGCCGAGGGCCGGCGGCGGCCTGCAATCTTCAGCCGGCGCAGATGGAGGCATTGCGCTATCTGGCGCGCTGCAACCGCTACTCCAACACCCCGCTCGCCGTCGCTGAGTACCTGGGCACCACCAAGGGGACCGTCTCTCAGACCCTCAAGGTGCTGGAGGCGAAGGGCCTGGTGACCAAGGTGGGCGACCCCAAGGACCGGCGCATGGTCCACCTTGTGCCCACAGACCAGGGACTTGAGATCCTCCACCAGGCCCGGCGGGATTCGGTGCCTCAGGGGTCCCTCGAGGCCTCGGGCGGACCTGACCTGAGCGCCTTGGTCACGGGGCTGCGGCGCCTGCTCCGGGCACTGCAGACCGCCAACGGACTGCGCAGCTTCGGCGCCTGCGCGAGCTGCCGATTCAACCACCGGACCCTGGAAGGGATCCGCTGTGGCTTGACCGGGGAATCCCTCGCGGAGTGCGAGCTGGGGCAGATCTGCCGGGAGCACGCCGAGCCCGTCTGATCGCCTCGGATGCCCTCCGCGGGCCCGTCGGCTGGTGAGGATTGGACCTCAACATCGGACCGTTTGAACCGCGTGGCGGCAGCGTGTAGCCTGCCAACGTCAGCAATCCGCCTGGCGAGACATTCGATCGCACGGCACACCACGACGAGGACGGCCCATGTCCGAGGCACCCAAACAGAATGACGCCCTGGGGACCACCAATCGGGGCAACCCCTGCGAATCCGGTCTCTGCACCCTGTGCAGCGCCGACTGCAAGGGCAAATGCGAGACCTGGTTGGCCTCCCTGCTGGGGCGCAAGCTGCTATATCCGCGGAACTTCGGTGACACCACCGCTGGCTCGGCCAACCTACACGCCGAGGGCATCGGCTACCACGCCCTGCGCATCCAGGGCTACGCCTATGGGGCCCGCGGCCGGGAGGACCAGCTCTCGACGACCAGTGACGACCGGATCTTCCCCAACGTGGACATCACCACGTCCTTCGGGCGGGATGGCGAGACCCGCTGCCGGCTCCCGATCATGACCGGGGCCCTGGGCTCCACTTTCATCGCGGCCCGGTACTGGGATTCCTTCGCCGTGGGTGCGGCCCTGTGCGGCTTCCCCATCGTCATCGGCGAGAACGTGGTGGGCGTGGACCGCGCCGCGGTGATCGAGAACGGCCGGGTGCGCTCCGCCCCGGAGCTCGACCGGCGCATCCGGACCTTCCTGCGCTATTTCGACGGCCACGGGGCCATCATCGTCCAGATGAACGTGGAGGACACCCGTAACGGGGTGGCGGAGTACCTGATCGATCGGTTTGGGGACCAGATCATCATCGAGCTCAAGTGGGGCCAGGGGGCCAAGGACATCGGCGGCGAGATTCAGGTCACCGACATCGACTACGCCTGCTTCCTCAAGGAGCGCGGCTACCTGGTAGACCCCGACCCCACCGACCCGGCCGTTCGGGCGGCCTTCGAGCGGCGCGCCATCCAGAGCTTCGCGCGCCACAGCCGCCTCGGCGCCACCGAGCTCGGCGATGCAGCGGCCCTCCGGGAGTCCTTCATGGACGAGGTGGGGCGCCTGCGCCGCCTGGGCTTCCGCCAGATCTCGCTCAAGACCGGCTCCTACGGCATGGAGGCCCTGGCCATGGCCATCCGCTTCGCCGCCGACGCCCGGCTCGACCTGCTCACCGTCGACGGATCCGGCGGCGGCACCGGGATGAGCCCCTGGAACATGATGGACCACTGGGGCGTCCCCTCCCTGCCGCTGCATGCCAAGGCCTCTGCGTACTGCCGCATCCTCGCCGACCGGGGTATCCGTCCACCGGACCTCTCGCTCGCCGGCGGCTTCGCCCGGGAGGACCACCTGTTCAAGGCCCTGGCCCTCGGTGCCCCCTTCACCCGCCTGGTCTGCATGGGGCGGGCACCCATGATCCCGGGCTTCCTGGGGAGCAACATCGAAGGGGTCTTCAAGCCCGAGCGGCGTGCCGCCCTCCACGGCCATTGGGAGCAGCTTCCGTCCTCGGTGAAAACCATCGGCAAGTATCCGGAGGACATCTTCGCGGGCTGGGAGGCGGTAAGGCGCAAGGTGGGGGACGCGGAGATGGGGAGCATCCCCTACGGCGCCATCGCCATGTTTGGCTATGCCGACAAGCTGGCCTGCGGACTCCAGCAGTTCATGGCCGGCGCCCGCAAGTTCACCATCGATGAGCTCAGCCGGGACGACCTCATGTCCGCCAACCGGGAGACAGCGGACGCCACCGGGATCCCCTTCATGACCGATGCCCAGGAGGAGCAGGCCATGGCGGTCCTCCAGGCCTGACGAACGACCGGGAAGTAGGCGGACGACGACCCGAGGGATCAGGCCCATCCAAAGTACCCCCCAGGAGTTTGCCTATGTTGAAAGAATGGTCCGACGCCTACTGCATCGGCATCCCGGAGATCGATCGCCAGCATCGCGGCTTCTTCGAGGCCGCCAGCCGGCTTTACGAGCAGATCCTGAACTGTCAGGGGGAGCGGGGCGTCGAGGAGGCCATCGCCTTCCTGCGGCACTACGCCGAACGGCACTTCGAGGCCGAGGAGGAGTACATGCGGCGCCATGGATTTCCGGGACTCGCCGAGCACCTGCGGCTCCATGTCGCCTTCTTCGAGAGCCTGGATCAGCTCACCTACGACCTGGAGGTTTGCGGACCCAGCCAGCACCTGGCCGACGTGGCCCTGGAGGTCGCGCAGGACTGGCTCATCGACCACATCCTCGAGGAGGACCAGGCCTACGCCGCCTACGTGTAGGGCAGCCGCTTGGGCCGTCATACCACCGGGCCGCCGACGCGTGAGCGATGCCCCGGTTTCCCTATCCCCTATCCCTTTAAGCCGCAGGGCATGGTCCCGAGCTCCATCGAGTCCGCCAGCTCGGCGAGGTCCACGAGGGAGCCTCGGTCCAGGATGGTGATGTGGGCCCCATGGACCTCGATGGCCCCGTCCTGGCTGAGCTGCTTGACGACCCGGGAGAAGGTCTCGGGCTTGACCGAGAGGCGGGAGGCCAGGACCCCTTTGCGCACATCCAATTCGAATGCGCGCCGGTCCTCCGCGCAATGGGCGAGCAGATAGCGGGCGACCCGGCTCTTGGCGCTGTGCAGGGTCAGGTTGTCGATCTCGCCGATCAGCCCCCGCAGACGCTGGCTCAGCGTCCCCATCACCACGAAGCAGGTATCCACCGACTCGCGCAGCATGGCGGCGAAGTCCCGGGCGTCGATGGCGATCACCTCCGCGGGGCCCAGGGCCGCGGCGCACACAGGGTAGCGAGGGGCATTGAGGAACATCAGGGCCTCGGCAAAGGTCTGCCCGGGCGAAACGATCTCGATAACCTTCTCCGCGCCCTCCGGCGACAGCCGAAAGAGTCGGATCTGGCCCTTCTGCACCAGATAGAAACGCTTGGCCGGGTCCCCCTGGCTAAAGAGCCACTGACCTTCATCCAGGCTTTGCTGTACGGCATGAGCCGAGACCCGCTGCATCTGAACGTCGCTCAGGCGGGACAGAAGGGGCGTGTTGCGCAGGGCATCGATCATGGGTCTCTCCGCTCGCGGTGACCCGTAGGAGCGGCCGTCCCACCGCGATCACCGCCCCAAGCTGGCAGGGCGGCCTGGCAGGACCCGTAGCGCCGCGGCGGCGCTCCCACGGACAAAGATCGCTACCCTATACCACGGATTCGCCAGAAGCGAGTTCCTGACGCGAGCCCCCGAACGGGAGGCTCAGCGCAGGGCCAAGGAGACACGGCGGTAACGCCAGGCCGCGCCGGCGATCAGCGCGAAGAGCCAAAGTGCGGAGCAGGCAAGTAGGAGGCCGCCCAGGCGCGCCAGGACCGGCTCATGCACAGCGGCCGCGAGCAGCGCGAGGGAGAGCCCATGCAGCAACGGATGCCAGCGCGCCACGCGCTCGGGGATCAGGAGGTGCGTGTGGGGCACCCGGACCTCAAATCGTCCAGCCGCCACCTGGCGTGACTGGAGATGAAACCAGCACAGAAAGGGCACGATCTTGAGCAGCATACCGCTCGGCAGCCCTACCCCCACGCCCACCAGCAGCAAGATCCCCAGGAGCTCCGGGGGGGCCTCGAGCCACCGGGCGCATGCCGCTGCCATGACCGCACCCATGCTGAGCCACCAGTGGATGAGGGTGGCGTCCAACCGCGGACGGGCACGCCTCAGCTGCAGCCCGATGGTAATGGCCCCAAAAGCGCAGTATCCCAGGGCCAGGGCCGAGTAGGGCCACTCGTCCTTGCTGCCCTGACCCGTCAGCAGCAAGATGGTGGCGACCACCAAGGCCAGGAACACAGCCGGGACCAGAACCCGGGGCATCCAGCCCGGATAGGGTGGCGTGACATGAAAGAGCGGGACCACCTGAAAGCCTAAGCCGACGATGAGTAACCCCACCCAACCGAGCAATCCCCAGGACAGGTGGGCCTGAACCCAGTCGGGGAACCGGGGCAGGCTCAACCAACCCAGCAGGCCGGCAGTAAGGAGCAGTCCGAGCGCGACGGTGAAGGCCAAGGAGAGGGCGGCGAGCCGCAATGCAAGACGGGATGCTGCGGGCCCCTGAGCCCGGCCCAGCACAAACGCCGCGGCGCCGAGAAAGACGGCAAAACCCAGGCTGGTCGCCACCGCGCCTATCCCCAGAAGGGCTGCCCCGGCGCCCAGGAAGCCGGCGGCCATCAGGACGCTCCCCAGGCTCAGCAAGAGGTGGATCAGGGGTGCAACTTGGCCCACCCGAGGGACAGGTGTGCCGGTGATCACCGGCAGCATCTGGAGCAGGGCACCGCACATGATCTGCCCCAGGAAGCCGATGGCGATCAGATGGGTCGCGGCAAGCGCAGCGGGGGTCCAGCGGGAGGCCATGACCATCTCCCCCTGCAACACCAAAACGAGGCCAGCGCCGACCGCCAGCCAGGGGGCGGTCAGGAAAAAGCGCAGTGGCAGATGAATGGGCGGCGCCTGATCCAGGCTGAGCCCACCGGTGGTGACCATAGAACTCAGTGTCCCATGGCACCTAATGCCGCGAGGCGACCCCAGACTCCGACTCGATACAGATCTGCCAATCCCCGTCCTGGCCGGAGACCTCCCACCGGTAGCCCATTTTCCGCAGGAGGTCATAGAGGGGAAAGGGCTGCCGGCTGAGGCGCAGCAAGAGCCGATCCCCAGGCGGCAGGCTGCTGAGCGCGTCCAGAGTTCGCTCCAGGGGCTCGGGCGCCGGAAGGTCGGCGACGTCCAGCAGGTGGTCCATGCGGCTCATTCCCCGAAGTCGGCAAGCAGGTCCTGGGCATCCGACGCGAGCGACCGATCCGCCAGGGGATAGAGGATCGCCTCTTCCTTGGCGTTGTGCTGCTGGATAGCCAGGTGCAGGGTATCGAGCAGCCCGAGACACTCGTCCTGGTCCCGGGCCTCGGTTGCGGCCAGGAGGTCCCCGAGCATCTGCCTCATCTGGCGATGCTCCATCCGCATCACTCCGGCGGGCCCGGTGGCCATGGGGGCTGCCGCCTCCAGGGACGGGAACAGGGTCTGCTCCTCGAAGCGGAAATGATGTTCCATGGCCCGCTCGAAGCCTCGAGCCTCGGCAGTGGCCATGTCCCAGTTGCCCGTGCCCGCGGCAGACTCCGCCAGCGCGAGAAGTCGGTCGCAATGGCGGTGATCTGCGGTCAAGGTTTCAGCAATCGATTCCGGCATGGCGGCAGGCTCCTTTGTGGGTTGATCAAGATCCGACTGAGGATTCATGGGCCCAATCTGAACCCGTGGCACTGGATCCTCGAACGGGCGTCTCCCCCAGCGCTTTGACCTGAGTCATCTGGGGCCCCCTGCATGCCTGCACTTCAGTGCGGGCCGGGGAGGCCCAGGAGCTCATTTGCCTCGTCCACGTGCGGCGCCGCTAGTCCGGTTTGACCTTGGTCAAGGTTCGTGGTCAGCCCGCCACGTGCAATGGCGGCCGCACCAACGCATCGCGAGGACCCCCCAGCCATGGCTCAGACCTTCACCAAATCGATGGCACGGAACATCTTCTACGGAGGCTCCGTGTTCTTCTTCCTGCTCTTCCTGGCCCTGACCTTCGACACGGGTGCGACGCTCCCGGAGCGGGACCGCCGGGAGCTGCTGGACCCAAATACCGAGCTTGGCCGTCAGATCGCCCATGGGAAGGAGGTCTGGGAGAACAACAATTGCATCGGCTGTCACTCCCTGCTCGGCGAGGGGGCCTATTTCGCGCCCGAGCTTGGCAACGTCTATATGCGCTTCGGCAACAGCACCGAGGCCATCAAGGCCTTCATCCAGAGCCGACCCGCCGACGGCATTCCCGGTCGTCGCAGCATGCCGCAATTCAATCTGAGCGCCGAGGAGCTGGAGGCCGTCGCCCAGTTCCTGAAGTACTCGTCCCAGATCAACACGGCCGGCTGGCCGCCCAACAAGCAGGGCTGATCCCTTATACAGATCCAAGGAGCACAATCGATGAAATATAAGTCCCAAGGGGTGGCCCGGCTCTACTTCACGGCCGCCATCGCGCTTTTCGTGGCGCAGATCCTCTTCGGGCTCATCCTGGGCCTGCAGTATGTGGTGGGCGACTTCCTGTTCCCCGAGATCCCCTTCAACGTGGCCCGCATGGTCCATACCAACACCCTGATCGTATGGCTCTTGATGGGCTTCATGGGGGCCGCCTACTACCTGGTCCCGGAGGAGGCGGAGCGGGAGCTGGTGGCTCCCTGGCTTGCCACCCTGATGTTCTGGATCTTCCTCGCCGCCGCCGGCGCCACCGTGGCCGGTTACCTGCTGGTGCCCTACGCGGGGCTCGCAAAGCTGACCATGAACGAGCTCTGGCCCACCATGGGACGGGAGTTCCTAGAGCAGCCTACAATCGTCAAGCTCGGGATCGTGGTCGTTGCCCTGGCCCTCATCTTCAATATCGGCATGACCATCCTCAAGGGCCGCAAGACGGTGGTGAACCTGGTCTTTCTAATCGGACTGGTTGGGCTCGCGGTCTTCTTCCTCTTCGCCTTCTACAACCCCACCAACCTGGTCCTCGACAAATATTATTGGTGGTGGGTGGTGCATCTCTGGGTAGAAGGCGTATGGGAGCTGATCCTGGGCTCCATGCTGGCCTTCGTGCTGATCAAGACCACCGGCGTGGATCGCGAGGTGGTGGAGAAGTGGCTCTATGTCATCATCGCCATGACCCTCATCACCGGCATCATCGGCACCGGACACCATTATTATTGGATCGGCACCCCCGAGTACTGGCAGTGGTGGGGATCCATCTTCTCCGCCATGGAGCCCATCCCCTTCTTCATGATGACGGTCTTCGCCTTCAACATGGTGAATAAGCGCCGCCGCAACCATCCCAACAAGGCCGCCGTGCTCTGGGCCCTGGGCACCGCCGTCATGGCCTTCCTGGGGGCGGGCGTCTGGGGCTTCCTGCACACCCTCTCACCCGTCAACTACTATACGCACGGCACCCAGATCACCGCCGCCCACGGCCATATGGCGTTCTACGGGGCCTATGTGATGATCAACCTGACCATGATCTCCTATGCCATGCCCTTGATGAATGGCCGCCAGGCGAACAGCATGCGCTCCCAGGTGCTGGAGATGTGGTCATTCTGGCTGATGACCGTGTCCATGGTCTTCATCACCCTGTTCCTGACCGCCGCCGGCATCCTGCAGGTCTTCCTGCAGCGCTTCAGCGAGGCGCCCCTCCAGTTCATGGTGGCCCAGGAGAAGATCGCAATCTTCTACTGGCTGCGTGAGATTGCCGGTTTGGTCTTCCTGGTGGGTCTGATCGTCTACATTTGGAGCTTCTTCGTCGCCGCTAAGGAGCCAGGGATCACGGTGGCCACCAGCGAGCCAGAGAGAGAATCCGGGGCGGCAGGCCGCACGGCCGCCGCCGCGGCGGGCTGATCGGGAGGCCCGCACGAGCTCCAAGGGTCAGGGAAGACCCGTCACTCCCAGCCCCGCCTCCGCGGGGCTTTTTTCAACTTTCCATCCATGAACGCAATGGAGGCGCAGCGGGCATGGCTCGAGGGCTCGGGTCTGAGTGGTCTGGGGCGACGCGGATCCCCCCAGGTGTGTGCCATCAGGTCCCCGGCGCGGGCGCCTCCGTCGACCGGGCGCCCCCGTGACTTGGCGTGCAGATCCCCGGGTCAGCCGCCAAGCAGGGCCTGCACCGCGTCGGCAATCTCCTCGGCGTAAAGGTCGCGGAAGAAGTGGTCCGCCCCGTCGAGGACCAGCAGGGTGACGCGCTCCCCATCGGCCTGGGGCTCCACCTTCTCCACCAGACCCGGGACCGCGTCGTCCTCGGTCCCCGCCACCACCAGCACCGGGGCCTTGATCTCGGGGATCAGGGCGGGGGTGTCCATGCGCGGGTCCGGGGCATGGTAGGACAGAAAGGCGTCGGCGGTCGCCGAGGTGTCGGCGCAATAGACGAAGCCCACGGGCGGCATGGGCTCGCGCCCCTTGCCCTCGGCCTGAAGCCGGCGTGCCGCCTCCAGAAGGGGCGCCAGGTCCTTACCGAAGCGCTTTTGGTAGTCCGCCGCCGCGTACTCCTCACTCCAGGTCTGGGGCGCGACCAGGATCACCGCGGACAGGGGCGGCTCGGGGTGCCCGGCGGCGAAGCGGGCGACCTGATTGCCGCCCCGGGAGTGCCCTAGCAGGGCGGCCTGCTTGACACCCTTGGATTGGAGCCACCCCAGCCAGGCCCCAATCTCCTCCACGGCATCGGTGTGCTTATGGCTGTGGGGGGTGGCGCAGTCATACATGCCTTGGCGCTTGTCGAGCCCCAGGCTCAGGGTTATAGAGAGGGAGCTGATGCCCCGGTCCTTCAGGACTCCCTGAAGGGTCTCCATGATCTCCATGCGGCCATGGGCCAGGGTGCCATGGGTCATCAGGACCAGGGGGCCCTGCTGCCAGGCGTCGCTGGCGGTCTCCAGGTTGGCGTTGAGGGTCAGACCCCCATGGGCGAGGGTGGCCTCCTCCGCCTGGGGTGCGCTTGCCAGGAGTGCAAGGCTCAGAGTGAGTAGAGGTCCGGTCATGGACAAGGGGTGTCGCATCATGGGCTCTCCATCGGTGTCGGGTTTCGGGAAGGTTCTATTTGGGCAGATCGCTGTCGGATATGGCCCGACAGGCCCCGTTGGTCGGGAGGGGTGAGCATCCGTGCCCGGCGGCTCAGCAGCAACCCCCCGTCGGCGTCTCGGGTCCGGCACCCGCATTAAAGGGCAGCCCGGTGCCGCGACCCTCGAAGATGCCAAGGTGACGTTCACCGCTCCCGAAGAAGTCAAAGTGCGGGCGGAAGCGTGTCTCCTGGAGCATGCGGTGGGTGTTGCCGCACACCGGCACCACCTTGCCCACAACAAAGCGATGGTGCTTATCCAGGCCCCACTCAGCCCCATGGCGCGGCAGGGTGCCGCGGTAGACCACCGCCTGGCCGAAGTCCTCCCAATTGGACTCCAGGCCCGGCAGCTTGAAGAGCCGATGGGTAGCCGAGTAGAAGCGGATGGGCTCGACCCGGGCCGCCACCTCCGGGTCACCGATGCCGAGTGGACGGTCCTCCACCAGCCGCGGGTCGTTGAAGCCGGCCCCCCGGGCCAGGTGCACGAAATCATTCCAGTAGAGGGCACCCGCCAGACACTCGCTGTAGAGGACCGGGTCTGCCGCTAGCTCGGCGGGCACGCGCCGATCCGCGTAGACGTCGGAGAAGTAGAGCTCCCCACCCGGCTTCAGCAGCGCGTGGGCCTGGGCGAGGACCGCGGCCTTGTCCGGGGAGAGGTTGATGACGCAATTGGAGACGATCAGGTCGAAGCCCCCGGGCTCCAGGCCCAGGGCGTCCAGGTGCTCGACCCGGCCCTCCAAGAAGCGGACGTTGGAACGTCCATAGCCGTAGCGCTCCCGGTGGTAGTCCCGATGGCGCTCGGCGATGGCCAACTGCTCGGCGGTCATGTCCACACCGACCACCTCGCCGCCCTCCCCCACCAGCCGCGAGAGCAGGTAAACATCCCGCCCGGACCCGCAGCCCAGATCCAAGACCCGCAGGCCCTCCAGCAGATCGGGGGCCACCAGGCCGCAACCATAGTAGCGGCCGCTCACCTCCAGGTGGATGTCTGCCAGCAGCGGCTTGAGATGGGCCGGTACCGCCCCCGGCGTG
>Ga0209254_10003866_pt1 | contig 13682 bp, 12 predicted proteins | sample FrelakmetDIP11DI_FD_187148 | JGI IMG/M metagenome (GOLD analysis project Ga0209254, IMG submission 187148) | Freshwater lake sediment microbial communities from the University of Notre Dame, USA, for methane emissions studies - DIP11 DI (SPAdes)... | ecosystem: Environmental > Aquatic >...
ACCCGTGTCCGTCGACGCATTCCAGCTCAGCGCGATGCTGCTCGTCGTCGTGCCACTCACCGCCAGGTTGCCCGGCACACTCGGCGGCGTTGTGTCCTGCGATGCTGGCCGCCCGAAGACCAATAATTCCGCCAGGCCAACGTTTCCCGTGCTCGCGGAGACTGAGTTCACAGTGAAATTCAGGCTAGTGATCGTCCGCGGCGCAAAGGCAACCGTCGTTCCAGTCCGGGCATCGTTGCTCAATGTCCCGACAGCCACCGTCGAGCCATCGCTAAACGACAGCGTGCCACCGGTCACCCGGTCATTCGCGTTGGGGCGATCATGCAGCTGCACGCTCTCAACCACCATCGGCTCCGACCAATCCAGTCGAAGCCAAGCTCCCACCCGCTGACCCAGCGTCGCCCATTCGAGCGTATAGTCGGTCGGGTAGCCATCAACAAAGCGATCAATCGCCTTACGCGCTAGCTGCCCGGTGTTAATGTTCTCTGAGGACGCCATCGCGGTTGCAAGCGGCGCAATATTCGGTATGGGCCTGCCGCCGTACACCGTGACGTTATCCGCCGCACTGTTGAAGGTCCCATCATTTACAGACAACTGAAAGGTCCACCAATCGTTGGCCGATGCGTCAGCCGGAATCCAGAACCCTGGATACATCGTGTCACCGCCAACTAGGTCCACTGCAGAGCCCGCGCGCTGCAACCACTGGTAATTCAGCGGTGCGCCCTCGGGATCCCGGCTCAACGATCCGTCCAGCAGCACGAACTGACCGGAGTCAGCATAGATACTGGACCCGGCATCGGCCACTGGCGGCTGATTGCTGCCAAATGGGTTCTCCGACCAGAAGATCTCATCCTTGTGGGCAAATCTACCGATGAAGCTCTGCGGACCCGCCTGACTTGTGTGTGCCTGGATAGCGCGATACTTCAGATTGACCAACAGGTTCGTGTCTTGCATCGACATTGGCACATCGAGGCTCGCTCGCTCCTCCCAGCGCAGCGGCGTAGTCGTTAAGCCAGGTATTACGGTGTGATACGCAGTGGGATCGACCGGCGTCGGCCACACACTCGGGTTCGTCGAATGCACCGTCGTCTTGTGGATCAGCGGCGAGTAAGAAGCGTCTGTCGAACGCACGGAGTCAAGCGCAATTCGCAGTACGCGGTATGTAGTCGCATGGTCCGTATGTTGGTCAAACTCCGAGGTCGTAAAGATGTGCGTGGGGCGATAGGTTGCAAGGATCGCTGCCAGATCCGTAACCATATTCGGCAAGTTGTATGCCGCAGGCGCCCCGAACCGGTACGAATGGTAGTCCACTCGCCCCAGTCCGCGATTTCCATAGGTTTCACCTTGACCAAACGAGGTCAAGTAGCGCGAAGTCGGACTCGTGTAATTTCGAAATATTTCCTGTAGCCGTGCATCCGGATAGCCGAGGAAAATGAGATTGTCCTCAACCGTACCGAGTAGTCCGACGTGACCGCTGACCGTCTCGCTCTGCCGGCGCAAACCGCTCGACACGCCGCCCACGTCCCCATTTGTCATGAAGACGACCGTAATCTCATCAACGCCAACTGTCCGGTTTATGACGCCGGCACTCGTAATCACATCATCGTCCGGGTGGGGCGCCAAGACCAGAACGCCTGCCTCAGCCGATCCAAGGCAGAGCAGGAACAAACATAAGACGATCGGCAAAGTCTCAGGCGCCCGACGGACAATGCCCGCGACGTAGTGGTGTCTTCCTGCACACACTTTCATGCCTGTGTTTCCCCTGGCGGCTCTCAGTCGCGTACGCTTGCCGCGTCGTTTCGTTTGAATATACACCCCGATCTGGGCGCCTCAAAGCCTCACAACCATGCGTTTGGCTCAAAGTATTATGGTAAACGTAGTCGGGGTTTACGCCACTTGAGGCCTTGGTACAGAGCACCGGCTGCTTTAAGGAGGTGGGGCAGGAATTCGTCTGAATTTTCGACGTAGATCTGGATGTCTCGCGTCGAGTACGCTGCACACTACGCATGAAATCTCGAGTCACCAAGGCACTTCGAAGCGTCGCATCGATCGGCGTCACCGCGGCCGCCTCACTCTCCAGGTCGCTCCAGTCGCCGGGCGACGCTGCACTCGGCTTTCTCTTCACTCACAGGTACCAGAGGTTCTATCTTGAGAACCTTTACGAGGTAGCCGCACACGTCGCTCACGCACGCCGCATTCGTGTCATGGCCAGGAGCGACTACGCGTTCCAAGTGTCCCTCTGGCAGAAAATGCGTGGATATGACTACCTCATTCACACAAGGCCATTCCAGACCAATGCGTTCTACAATCGGAACACACAACACGTCCTGATGTCGCACGGGATCGACACCGGAATATACGATGACCTAGGCACACTGTCCTTTGGCCATGGTCGAGTGCTGGATGCACAGCGAAACCGTCTCTACAGCCACCTATTGGTTGGATTCGAATGGGCCAGGGAGGCGGCGGAATGCGAGGTTCCCGAGTATCGCGATCGAGTGCTTGTGATTGGCGACAGACGGCGTGATCGCGTTGTCCAGCTTGAAAATCAGCGTCCGCGTGTCCGAAATGAGTTTGCCTTGGAAGCGCATGAAAGATGTGTCGTCATCGCAACGACCCACAGCGGGCGGTGCCTGATCGCGAACCACTTCCATGACCTGGTGACATTGCTCGAAACAGAAATCCCCGGCATTCGCTACCAGGTCGTCGTTCATCCGTATGCGGCATCAAAATATCCCGACCAATATACGCACCTGACCCGACTTTGCGAACGGCATGGACCGCGCGTCCAGATTGCCGATCAACGTCGGCTCGATGAGCTATTGGTGGCCGCCGACTTGATGATCAGTGACCACGGATCATTGTCAATGTACTACGCCCTGCTGAGGCGTCCGCTCGCATATGTTTCTCTCGATGACAGGCTGAGACCTGATTTCCCGCTCATGTCGATATTGAAGTCGTCCTTCCGTCTACGACACCTGCGCGAAGCCTTCGATTTGATCCACGCATTGGCCGAAGGACGCCTTCAGTCCCAGATGAATCCAGGCGTACTGGACCGGTTGGACAGGTTTGGAGGCCCGTTCGAAGAACAGGCGCGAAAGGTGCTCGAATCCCTGGTTCTGGACCTCGGTCGACAATAGCAGAGCCGGCGCTAGAGCAGCCTTCGTCCGCCTTGGTTCACACCAGCCAACCCGGCGTATTTGTTCGATACCAGAGTACGGCAGGACCTGAACTGACGCTATGACGTGACCTATCTATCTGTCGTTAGGAACTGTCCCGTTGTGTCGGATACAGACCATCCCGCCCTCACCTGTGACCAACATCAACGCCCGCCTTGAGCAACTTATCAAAGTACTCTGACGTGCGACGCAGCCCGTCCATCAGCTGTACTCCGGGTTGCCAGCCGAGGATTTGCTTGGCACGGGAAATGTCAGGGCACCTCTGTTTGGGATCATCCTGCGGAAGTGATCGGTACTCAATCCTGGATTTTGATCCGGTTACATCGATGACAGCACTGGCCAGCTCGTGCATGGTGGATTCCATAGGATTTCCAAGATTGATAGGCCCGGCGACGGAGTCGTCGGTCTTCATCAAACCCAGCAAGGCCGAAATCAAGTCGTCGACGTAACAGAACGATCGAGTCTGCCGCCCGTCTCCATATATGGTTATAGGTTCACCTTGAAGTGCCTGGACGATGAAGTTGGATACCACGCGTCCATCGTTCGGGTGCATGCGTGGTCCATAGGTGTTGAATATCCGGGCCACCTTGATTCTCAAACGATGTTGTCGGTGATAATCGAAAAACAGCGTCTCCGCACAGCGCTTGCCTTCGTCGTAGCATGACCGCGGCCCAATGGCGTTTACGTGCCCCCAGTACTCCTCCGACTGTGGATGAATCGCGGGATCCCCATACACCTCCGACGTCGAGGCCTGCAGGATCTTCGCCTGCACCCTCTTCGCCAGACCGAGCATATTGATTGCGCCATGAACGCTCGTCTTAGTCGTTTGAACTGGATCGTGCTGATAGTGAATAGGCGAAGCCGGGCAGGCAAGGTTATAGATCTCGTCGACCTCCACATAAAGTGGAAAGGTAACGTCGTGGCGAATGAGCTCGAAGTTCGGCAAATTAAGCAGATGCGCGATGTTGCGACGGCTGCCCGTAAAGAAGTTGTCCACACAGACGACGTCGTGGCCTTCCGCCACCAGGGATTCGCAGAGATGGGAACCCAGGAAGCCAGCGCCTCCGGTCACTAAAATTCGCTTTACGGTCGACTTGTACAAGATAGTCACCTTCGATCGCCATTCCGATTTGCCAATACTCGCTCGTACACAGCCGTGGTCTGCGACACGTTGCTGGCCAGCGAAAAGTTCTTCAGCATGTGTTCGCGACCACGCTCGCCCATGCCACTCGCTCGCACCGGATCCGAAAGGAAGCTCCCAATTGCGTCGGCCAGCAACTCGGGCCGCCCTGGATCCACCAGTAACCCGGTTGTCCCGGGGATCACCACCTCGGCTGGACCACCGATAGTCGTGGACACCAGTGGCTTGGCGAGAGACATCGCTTCCAGAGTGACTATCCCAAACGGTTCCGGCGATGTCGACGTGTGGCACACAACATCCATGAGCCGCATGTAGTCGATCGCATTCTTCTGAAACCCAGCAAATATGACGTTATCGATAATGCCCAGATCCTTGCAAAGTCGTTCAAGGTGCTGCCGGTAGTTCTCGTCACCCTGAGTCGCACCGCCAACCAGCAGGCACTTGATTTCCGGAAACCGATCCTTCAGCAGGGCGGTGGCCCGAACGATCGTTTCCTGGCCCTTCCATTTCCTGATGTTGCCGACTACACCGACGATCGGGATGCCTTCTGGTATGGAATGCTTGATTCTCAGGTCGGTCGGACTCTCAACCTGCCGGTATCGAGTCAAATCGATACCGCAATGGATCACATGGGCATTTCCTGGCGATGCACCCCGCGCAACCATCGTGTCCCGAATGACGTGCGAAAGGCAGATTACTGCATCGAGGCGCTCGCCCAAGAATCTGGACAGCGGGGAATAGCGCTCGTTGATGCCCATTTCGTGCGTGATGCAGGGAACTCCGACCATGCGGGCGGCCAGCATCCAGTCATGGTTTCGCGTGATCGAGTTATTCAGGTTGACGAGATCGATGCTGCGCGAACGGATGAAGCGCGCATGCACCACTGCTGGTCTCAGTAAGCGTCGGTACAGGTTGATCAGCTTCTTCAGAGGCAACAGCAGCCTGTTCGCCAACTGACTGCGAAAGGCGAACGATTCCTCCTTTGGCAGTACAACAACCTCCGCGCCACATTCCCGGAAGCTGTCCTCTAAGTAGTTGCTTCGACGAAAGACGACGAGCGGTTCGTAGCGACTGCGATCTAGGCTTCGCACCAGATCAAGCATCAGGAAATACGAACCACCGACGGTTCCATCTACATTGCCTTCCACAAACAGAATCCGTGTCGCCAATGCATGCTCCCCCAAGTCGGATTGCTCAGCTAGCCGCCGATCAACCCGAAAAGTCTAGCTCCAGACTCGCCGGTCCTGCCGAAACAATCTTGACGTCGGCAGATCACCCATCTCCCGAAGCCAGCAGACATCTGGACGCGTCCTTGTGTCGTCCGACTACTATGATCCGGGCCCGATGCATGGATTGCCGTGAACTCAACTAAATTATATAGATGTCGCCGCACAGCATACTGGCATTCAACCGGATAGCGACATTCGACATAATCAGGTGCGAGCTGGGATTTCGATCGGATCGATGGTCAGCAGTCAGCGTGCACGATTCAAGCGATCGCAAGGAGTTGCTGTGGCACCGTGGCCGCTTGCGGTTCGTTCGGGCCCAGACGGCTTTCGTCACGACCGATACCCGAGTGGCCTGCTAATCAAATGGAGTACCAATCGCGATGCGGCAAGGCACGCACTCACAGCCAATTTCGCTACCGGAGATTCCGCGTCACGCAATTTGACTCAGTGCCGCACGAAAGACTTGCACCTGCTGACCGGCATTAGCGATCCAGATGATAGAGATAACCCAAAAGCACCAAGCCGGTATCTTACTTTCGGTTAGCGCCCGAACTGCACACACCATCAGCACCGGAATGACCATGGGCGAGTACAGGAAGCTCTCAAAGTAAATGGCGAGCCCGGTCGCCACGAATGTTAGTGCCAAGAAGGAACCGAGTGCCGGAAATGAAGCCGACGAGAAACATTCCTCGCGACCCCTCGCAAGGACAACTCGGCCGTAGTACCGAAGAGTTACGCCAAGCACCACCAGCAACACAGCGCACGATGCCGTGCCCAGCGGCCAATTGACGGCGGTATCGAGAAGACCATGCCGGCCGAAATTGAGGTCAGACTGGTTGAGTACAAATGGAAGCAGCCATCCATTGACTCCCGTATATACCCATCGAGCTGGATGCAGTACCGGTAGTCTGGCGGCCAGCCCCTCCTTAAACTCGACTGTCAATTCTAGAAAATGCGACGGTACCTATTTCACGAACACGTCGGCCTCACGCGAATCATTGGAACCCTATTGGTCTGCGCGGGCGTAGCCCTAATATCGCATTCCAAATAGAAGCGCATTGCTTGGTATCAGCGCCTACCGCCGGGTCAACACCGACTTGGCCGCTCGATAGTTCAAGGGCATGTATATAGCGGCCCCGATTAGAATCAGCCATGCCAATCTGAATGGGGTATCCGCCGCCAATGTTGTATCCAACGCAAGGATGCCGATCACCACCAATACCGATTTCCCAGCTGCCCTCAGCAGGACCTGGGCCACATCGTGCAGTCTTACTCCGAGCGCAGTGGTGGATTTGCTTGCACCATAGACGAAGGCAACACATGTAGCGATGCTCATGGCAATCGCGGCACCATTGATTCCGCCCAGATAAATGGAGGGTACGATCAAGACCACAATAGTTGTGAATCTCAGTACCGCAATACGCATGGAAACTTCTGGGCGTCCAACCGCACTCAGCACATAGCCAAAAGCGGTAACCAGCGCCTGCAGCGCACCGGTGATACACAGATACTGGAATGGAATGACGGAATCTGACCATGCCGCGCCATAAAAAGTTGTTATGAGCTCGCCTGCGGCGGCCGCCATGCCCGCCACTACCGGCAGAATCAGACTCGCAATGACGTTCAGCATTTGCAGGAATGTGTCACGCAGCATGCGTGAATCTCCCTGAATCTTGCTGAAAACAGAGAACATGATGTTCGAGATCACAAAAGCCACGTGGGCCGCAGGAAATGTCGCCAGCGTAAATGCCACTGTGTAGTAGCCGAGCTGGGTAGCGTCCACCATCTTCGCGATTGCAACTGTGTCGATCTCGGTTGCAATGAACGTCAAGATCGATGCGCCAGTGATGAACTTTCCGTAACGGAACAGTTCACCGGCAATCTGCCGATCCAGCTGGAAGCGGGGCCGACCTGCAATCAGGGCGTAGGAGAGGACCGTTTTCATCGCGCTGGAGACAACGAAGCCGACCACCAGTGCCCATACCGACCGCCAATAGAACGCAAGGACTACTGAAGCGGCGAATGACGCCACAGCAGCGACATTCTCCAACGTCGCAACTTTTCGAAAGTCCAGCTCGCGCATAGCCGCGACGTAATTTATGTTGCTGAATCCGCCGAATATGAACGTTAGCCCGCACGCAAGGATCAGCCAGCGCAGTTCATCTTGATTGAACCAATACGACATCATCACCGACAACGGAATCATGCAGATCGCAAGCACGATTCCCCGAATGGCGAACAATGTGAACGCCGTGTCCTTTGCGGAATCGAAACCTCCTTTGCGCTGGATCAGGGCGGCGCCGAAGCCGGTCTGCGTGAGGACCTGCACACCCCTTATCACCATTAGGCACAGGCTCATGAGGCCAAAGGCCTCTGGTGCCAGCATACGCGCCAGCAACATGGACTTAACAAGCGTGAGCGAGTTGACCCCGACCGACGCGACGGTCTGCCAGAAGCCTGATCGCAGTATTTTTTCTCGCAGAGATCCATCGTTACGCGCGAGAAAATTCAACGCATTGCGTATTCGATACCTCTTCATCTAACCGGTCCGACTGCGATTGCGGTCTCCGGGAGCAAGTTGCCACGGTATCTCATTATAAAAATGCCGAGCATGGCGCGCAGTACGGTCCTGTCGGAAGAAACTTCAGGCGGATGTCGCCGAAAAAGTACTCCGCAGCTCGGCGCAGGCGTCAAGCTTGCCTGGGATCGGGCGAGTCTTCTGGCACGACGAATGTGCCATCTCGTCGTCAAGACACTACACAAGAGCAACAGCACAGCCTTACACGAGCGGATCGAGCAACATGCAGAAGTGTATCCCGCTCGGCATAGGAGCGGCTGACCTTAACTGAGCTGTTATGCGCGGTGCTGCTCATGCACACACGCATTCTTTCATTTGGACACTGTCCACCGAGTGGCGACGGGGCAGTGCCCGAATGATGCACTCGACTGAATGGTACTCAGTGCAACCTACGATAAAACGTGGCTGCCGATTGTGCCGGGCTGGCTGCCCGTCCGGCACACAAATTGCACTTGGCTACTCGGCCACCACGTTCGTCGGCGAGCGCGGCGTGACCGTGTTTACGAAACCTGCAGGCGGACCAATACGCTTCGAGTCAATTGCAAGCTCGTCGAGCATAAAGTAGTTACCGGGGTCCTGGCGTAAGGCAGCCTGCATGTAACCGCCAATAATATCGACATAGGACCAAGTCCCGCCCGTTCCCGTATCGCTCATGTACCTTTCAATGTAGAGGCCACTCAATGCACCGTCTTGTGTATCAACGTAAAGCCTGATCATCCCTGTCCGCGTATTGGCCTCAAGTTCGAAGGAGATCCATTCTGCCTCTCGTCCAGCAGGGCGATCACCTATCCTGAGCCGATCCGTCCCGTCCGGCCAGAAGTCTCCCCCCTCGTATTTGCATACCGTGCCATCACAGGCTCCCCAAGTCTCCCAATTTTGTCCGGCAAGCGCGCCGTCCCGGAGAATTATCATTGGCCGTCCTCGGTTCCCATCTCGGTTAATGATGATCTGTTTGCCCCCTGGGCCGTATTCCCACCACGTCGGTCCATAGTAGGCGAGATAGCGGACATTTATCTGCTCCGGGATCACAGCCAGCCGGTTGATATAGAACTGACCTAGGCCTGCATACCCTTCGACATTTGGTGGTGTAATCTTGGCCGCGCCCCCGCGCCAACCCGAGGCCGGCATCCACGTATGAGTGGCGCCGCTCGACAGCCAAAGCAGATCTGGATAGTTGTTCTCGTCGAAGTTCAAGGAGAACGGCAGACTATTGATAACCCTTTCTGCCCAAGCCGACGGAGATGCCACAAACAGAAGCAGTAGCGCTACGGCAATCGTATGCACCCTGGTGCTTCGTACTCCATATGGTCGGGCGTCAGCCGAGGACATTGTGACTATGTTTGTCGCCATAACTATCTACCTCGCACAACCGGACTCCATACCTGTGAACGTCTGTAGCGACGCCTCGCAGACCACCATCTGCTCGAATTGTAACGGTAACTCGATGGAAGGGCGTCGCACCTAGAGTCGCAGAACGGAGACACTTTCGGACCTACACTGTTCGCTGCGCAAGTCAGTCCAGAAAATTTGTGCACCGCATCACACGGCGTTCGAACCGCAACCAAGCGACTGACCATCGATTCGTGCCTCTCGCAAGCCAGGGATCATCGACGCCGAGTCATTGTTGCTTATTATCCTTGCCGGCACGCCCCCAACAGTTACGCCGGCTGGCACATCTTTCACTACCACAGCATTTGCTCCTACAACTGCTCGGTTCCCTACCTTGACCCCCCCGACAACCTTCGCTCCAGGTCCAAGATAAACGTCGTCTCCAATGCTCGGCGCACTTCCCCTGTGCTCCCCGACGTTTACACCGGCGTGGATCCTGCAGTTCTCACCGATTCGCGCTTTGCGACTGACCACGACTCCAAACGGGTGAACTACAGCGAGTCCCGGGCCGAAAACGTTCAATGGAATTTCGATTCCAAGGCGCCGACCCATCCGCCTGAGGCGCCATTTCATCACCGCGAGCGTAAATCGTGATAACAGGTTGGTCGCCTTCGATGCGTCCTCCGCTCGTCGCAGAACTCTTAGCATGTGCACTACGTCATGCCGGTAGAAATCAAGCAATTTCCATCGATCGAGTCCGTTTGCCGCAAGATCGCGGGCAAGCGTATTTTTTAAGCTCGATGAATCGCCCATGATTGTTTCCCTTAAACAGCTGCACAATGCCAACTACGTGCCTCATGCAGTCACTTTCCATAACATGGTTATTCGAGACGCCCAGCATGCCAACCATTGCCCACGGCGAATCCTGTGGCAAAATCCACTACGGATGCAACACTGAGTATCAGATTGACGAACATCTGTTCGAAAGACGCCTTGAAGAACGAACTCTCTGACGTTGCCAAAACCGGCCGGGATAGCCGGAGCTCAGACATGGATCGTCGGTCGCTTGAGAATCCATCCGATGCAAGCAATTGCCAGCCAGAAGCACCGGGCCTGCCCCAGAAGATTGCAACACCCCGCACCCGCGTTCTACTGGTTGCATCAACACTTCATGTCGGCGGAGCCGAGATGGTGATCGCCGATCTGGCGCGGCATATTGACCGATCACGATTTGATGTATGCGTGTGTTACCTCAGGGAGAACGGGGTCGTCGGCCGGCTACTGGAACAGGACGGCATCAAGCTCTATTCGCTGTCTGCGCGCCGCGACGGGAGAACGGACTATATGACAAGCATGAGGCTTCGCAGATTCGTTCGCGAAGCTTCGATTGAGATCATCCACTCGCACGACACTCATGGGTTGTTTGACTGCAGCATCGTCCGCTGCTTGATGCCGTCGATCCGGCACATACACACGTTTCATTTCGGTAACTACCCGAATCTGAGCCGCGACCATGCCCGCTTTGAGCGCCTGGTCTGGAGACGTCCCGACCGCTTGATCGCAGTAGGCGCGGCGCAGGCGAAATCTATCGAGGCGTTCTATCGTATGAGGTCTGGTCGCTTGCGTATCATCCGCAACGGCGTCATTGAGCATCGCCCGATCGCCGACGACTCGCTGGCCGAACTCGCAGCATCTCGCGGCGTGCCAGTAGTCGCAAGCATCAGTACATTGACCACGCAGAAGGGACTTTCACATCTATTGGACGCCGTCTCCATACTAAAAAGCCGAAATCTGAACGTCGTGCTTTTTGTCGCAGGCGATGGGCGGCTGAGGCAAAGTCTCGAGCAGCAGGCGGCGGCCCTGCGCATCACTCAGAACGTCGAGTTCCTCGGATGGGTTCCGGAGGCCGCCAGGCGTCTGCTGCCCATTTGCGACCTCTTTGTGCAATCGTCATTGTGGGAGGCTACGTCTATTGTCGTCTTGGAGGCGATGGCGGCGGCCAAACCATTGGTAGTCACATCCGTGGGAGAGACCCCACACATTCTGCGGAATCGCGAGTCAGCCCTGATCGTTCCTGCCGGAGACTCGGTGGCGCTGGCCGATGCAATAGGCGAACTCTTGATCGACCGCAATCTCGCATCTCGGTTGGGAGCGTGCGCAAGATCGGCCTACGCATCTGAGCATGGAGTCCTGCGCATGGCTAGCGACTATGAGGCAGCGTACCATGAGCTCGCCCGAACGCGCCCGCAGTGCCGATGACTTGCACCCGACCGTAGTGTATTCCAGGTTCGATCTAAGGCAGGGCCGATACGCACGAATGCCGCCAAAATACAACGCGGCCAGCTCTACTGAAGTTTTCGCAGTGCGAATTCCATTGAACCTCCACTGGCATCCCCCTCACGTCACCGCATCACCTTTAACAGCAGCGTCTTTGCGAAGTTTGATAATCTGAAACGCCAGTTTCTATCACCCTGAATAGAAGATGGAAACACGTTATTGACTCCAGCAATCTGTGGATAGACACCATAGATTCGGACGTCCCATTTGGCAGCCCGACCAAGCATAGAGTCGGCGGGGAAACGAATTGGCAATGCGTTCGCGCATATTTTCTTTGCACAAGAAAGTCTAATTAAGTAAGCGGTCGCCCCAACGGGCAATCCGTCTTCAAAGGGAAAACTCACGAACCCTGCGATATCATTTTGAAAACGCCGCGAGAAGAACTTGAGCTGGATCAACTCCCAGTCTGCTGGGGCGCTCGCGAGGACCCTCCCGAGCATATGACTCGCACGGGGCGGAAAGTGAACGTCGTCTTCCGCAACCAACGCAAAATCCAACTCTTGGCTGACTATTCGCCGGCAGACTTCGAAATGGCTGAGCGAACAGCCGATCTCGGCGAGCGAAAGCGACCGCGCGAACGATTCGCGAGCAAGTGCATCATCGTAGATTCCCCGCTCAACGAGATACGGCAAGTTAAGTTGCTTGCCATCGACCGCAGTGAATATAGAGGGGGAAAGACCAACCGACGACAGATGGGCCAGAGCGTACTGCCTGCGCTCGGGGCTGCGCTCCAGGTTGATCACGAATACCGGGAACGGCGCTGCTCGCCCATTGTCGGGTTGCATGGACGACCTGCGCAAGCGGCGAAACTCGCGGAGATTGTCAAGCGTACGCCGGATCAACGATGTCTCCCCAATGTGCATTCGTTGCCTGCCATGTGCGCTGTGGCCGTTTTGAAATTGGCGTCTCTCATACTTGCCACGGACGACAATGGATGCAGGCTTTGCGGCGACAATGTGTCAATCCGCTCCACCGATTGACTTGCCGGAATCATCACTTCGGCTCTATACCAGGATTCTTGAGACTTCCCCCAGCAAGGATCTCCGCAACCGGGCGCGCTCGGATCGTCCAGGTTTCCTGGTAGCGCTCGCTGGCCAGTTGGACTTTGCTCGTCACGACTCTCCAGTCACGCTTCACTTTCTCAATGGCGGACGCAATTGCCTGGGGCTCACTGCTCGGACAAAGCACTGCGGCATCACCAAATAGCTCTGCGGTCGGTGGGTTGTCGCTAAGCACCATTGGCCGACGCAGGCAGAGCGCCTCATACGCGCCGCAAACGATGCAGTCGGGCTTGAGCGTCAGATCCAGCACCACGTGACTCGCATTCATCAAGGCCCAGTAGTCGTCCTCCGGCAGATACCCCGTAAGCACGACATTCGGTGGCAATGATGACCGAATTGTATGCGGACACTTGCTATCTCGTCCGGTCACGAAGAACTGATAGCCTGGACCGAGCAACCGGGCTGCCTCCGTGATCTCTTGAATCGGCTCGTCGGCCACAAAGCTGGCGACGACCATGACCTTGATCACCGCTGGGAGCTCGCCCAGATCCTGAACTGGCAGCGGTGCCGAGGGCAGGCGGTCCGGCAAGACTACGGCCTTCCCGCCCATGCCCTCGACGTCAACTCGCAGAGCTGAATTTGTGACGATCGTAATGTCAACGAATCGAACGACGAGCCGACTGAGGAAACGCACCGGCCAATACGGAAAGATGAACGGGCGTATGGCCTCATTGTGGGCATCCATCAAAAGCGTGTATCGACCAAGAACCGGCCTCAATGTCAGCAACAGCATCGCAAGCACGAGCGACGGATTCTGAAACAGGATCATTTTGGGGCGGGCCCGGAGAAGAACCCGGACGGTTCTGACAACAAGGACCGGATACCGTG
>Ga0209254_10003867_pt1 | contig 13679 bp, 11 predicted proteins | sample FrelakmetDIP11DI_FD_187148 | JGI IMG/M metagenome (GOLD analysis project Ga0209254, IMG submission 187148) | Freshwater lake sediment microbial communities from the University of Notre Dame, USA, for methane emissions studies - DIP11 DI (SPAdes)... | ecosystem: Environmental > Aquatic >...
TAATGGCATAGCATCCCGATCCCGGTTACCCCGGAGGAGACGACCTGATTGGGCGCGAGGAAGATGTTTACGTTGGCGGACAGCACGAGTGCGCCACAGGTAAGCAGCAGGTAGTCCCAGGCCAGGAGCCGCGCTTTACGGAACCTTGCCGTCTTGAGCCTTGCCATGGATCTATTCCAGCACGACCACCTCTTTGCCGTGCAGGTTGTCCAGCACCCGAGCGGCGATCAGCTCCAGGTGCGAGTTGACCTCCACGAAATTCAGCTTCTCGGTCCGGACGGTCAGCACCGGCGATAGGTGAAAGCTCGCCGCCCACTGGTCATAGAGATCGTTGAGCTGGGTCAGGTACTCGACCGAGATCTGCTGCTCGTAATCGCGGCCCCGCTGCCGGATCCGTTCCTGGAGCGAAGGGACTGGCGCCTGCAAATAGATCACCAGGTCAGGCGGAGGCAGGATGGTGATCACCGTCTGGTACAGATCCCAGTAGCTCTGCCAGTCACGAGGGGTCATATGGTTCTGCAAATAGAGATTGCGGGCAAAGATCTCGGCATCTTCGTACACCGTCCGGTCCTGGATGACGGTGCCGGGCCGTTCGAGGATCTGGCGGTGATGGCCCAACCGTCGGGAGAGGAAAAAGACCTGGGAGTGAAAACTCCAGGTGCGCATGTCCTGGTAAAAGTCGGCCAGGTAGGGGTTGTCGTCCACTGCCTCAAAGAACGGCTCCCAGCACAGGTGCGCGCTCAACAGGCGGGTCAGTGTCGATTTGCCTACGCCGACGTTGCCGGCGACGGCGATGAATTTTTTCATGGTCCCTCCCTGAGATTCTTCGCTTCGAGATTCTTCGCTTCGCTGCGGCATACTGCGCCGCACTATACGACGGTCAGAATGACATCCGACTGTCACCCTGAGCTGAGCGAAGGGTCTAGGCGGCCGGGCTGGGCCGGCCTACGGCGGTAAAGGTCAATTGTGTGCCGAGATAAACCTGCTCGCCCCAACCGGCGCCGACGGGTGCATAGGTGTCGCGGCGGTCGATCTGGATCTCGACCTGAGCGGCGCCGGCCTGCCGGGCCTGGGCCTCCAGCCAGGTGTGCATCCAACCCTGGGCAAAGGCCACCGCCTCTTCTAGGAGCGCGAAATCGTGCACGCCGTCGGGCAGATAGAGGCGCAGCCGGCCATCCAGCGGGCTGACGAGCACCTGCTGGCGCTGCACCACGCCGCCCACCACCGCCCCCACGGCGTTGGCCACCGCCGCGTGGGGGGGGATGATCAGCCGGGTGTGAAGCTGCTCGGCGACGCGCGGCATATAGGCGGCTACCGGCGCGCCGATGGCCACCAGCGGCTGGCGCAGGGTCAAGGTGCAGCCCAACGCCGCGCCATGCCCGCCATCCAGGGCCCGCTCCAATAGGAGCGCCGCGGTCGGCTCCTGCTCCCAACGGGGCGGGCCGGATTTGTCGCTCAGGGCCTTGCCGACGAGGGCGGTGGCCGCCCGGTCCGACACGCCATCGACCACCGCCCGGCACAGCTCGTCCCGGTCACAGCGGGCCTGGGCGCTCAGCACTTCGGCGCCCAGCTGCGCCGCTTCGGCGTCCCACAACGCCAGCCGGCCCAGGGCGTGCAGCGCGTCGGTGGGGGTTAAGCCGGCGCATAGCACCAGCCGCTCGGCGGCCAGCTTTTCAACGCGACGCAAGACGAGCGAGCCGTAGCGGAGATCCTGTATCAGCCCTGCCAACGGGACCGGCCCGCGCGCCAGGCGGTCCAGGATACGCTGCTCTTCGCCTTCGAGCGGCCTGGCCGGTGTGCGGTGCGCGGTCAAGAACTGGGCAGCAGCCTCGGCACGGGGCGGCGTTTGGACCTGGCGGCGGAGCTCGGCAACGATCTCGGGGTGTTGGCTGGCCAGCAGGCTGAGCGGCACGACCCGCTGCGGGCCGATGGCCAGCCGGCGGCTGCCGCCGAGGCGGACGTGGCTGTCGCCGCCCAGGCCTATGGTGTGTACGTCGACCGCCTCGACCATCGTCCGCCAGCGGCCCACCTGGGCCCCCTCGCGACTGAGGCGGGGCCGGCCGTCTGACAAGGACGCGATGTCGGTGGTGGTGCCGCCCACGTCGACGACCCACAGCGCGCCGTCCTGGAGATCGACCTGCTCCTGCTGCGCCAGGTGCCAGGCGCCCACCACGCTGGCCGCCGGCCCCGACAGGATCGTTTCGATGGGCCGCTGCATAGCCCACTCGGCCCGCACCAGCGAGCCATCGCCCTTGACCACCATCACCGGCGCGGCGATGCTCCGCCCGGTCAGGGTGCGGCGCAGCGTTTCGATCAACTCGCGGAGCAGCGGCACCAGCCGGGCGTTGAGGGCCACGGTCGTCGCTCGCCGGACCGAGTTGAGGCGGGCCGTCAGCTCGTGGCCGCAGGTGACCGGCAGCCCGGTCATACCCTCGATCAGCGCTTTGGCCTGTTCTTCGTGGGCCGGGTTGCGCACGCCGAAATAGCCCGACACGGCAAAGGCTTCGACGCGGCCGGCCAGGCCAGCCACTGCTTGTCGCAGGGCAGCCTCGTCGAGCGGGGCCGCCTCGTCGCCGCGGATGTCGTGCCCACCGGCGACATAGGCCACGTCGGCGGTCGCCAAGTCGCTTTCAAAGCCACACTGCCGGATCAGCTCCCGGTCGTAGCCGATCAGGACCAGGCCCACCGGGCTGCCCTGCCCTTCGACGATGGCGTTGGTTGCCAACGTGGTCGACAGGGCGACCAGGCTCACCTGGCCGGGGGACGGCGCGCCCGGCTGCTGGAATGCGGCGTCGATGGCGGCGCCGATGCCGAGCGACAGGTCGCGCCGGGTCGTCAGCGCCTTGGCAGCGCACACGACCCGGCCGGTATCATAGTCAACCAGGGCGGCGTCGGTGTAGGTGCCGCCGGTGTCGATGCCCAACGCAACGGTCATGCCATCTTCTCTAGGGGTGCAGTCTGTCACATCGATCCTATTGTATCACAAATCGTCGCGCACCGGAAGTAGCCAGTTGCTCAAATCTGGCAAAAAGAGGTATAATAAGCGCGCGGCATTGGAAAGGAACCGATCTTTGGAATCACCCAAATCCCCTGAAGGGGATCTCCGTCGGGCGATAAGCCGTAGGGTCGTGCTGTCGCTTGTTGCGCTGGCCCTGTCGGCAGCCATCGTCGCCCTATTCGTCGAGTCTCCGCCTCATTCGGTGTTGGGCAAGGCCGATCTGGTCGGGTTTTCCGTGTGCCACCGCATTACGGAACGGTCGTTCATCCTCGACGGGCGGCAGTTGCCTCTGTGCGCCCGCTGCACGGGCACCTTCCTGGGCGCCATGATGGGACTGGTCGTCATGCTGGTACTGGGGCGACGCCGGGCCTCGCATCTGCCGCCGGTCTCGGTCCTCGGCCTGCTGCTGGTCTTTATGGGGCTGTGGGCCTTTGACGGTCTGAACTCTTATCTGGGGCTTTTTCCGGGCGCGCCCCAGCTCTACCAACCCCAGAACTGGCTGCGGCTGGCCACCGGGCTGCTCGAAGGGCTGGCGCTCATGATCTTGGTCCTTCCCATCTTGAACTTTACCGTATGGCGCGACCCCAAGCGCGAACCGGTCATCAGGAGCCTGGTCGAGATGCTGGCTATCCTGCCGTTGGTTGGGCTGCTCATTCTGATCATCCAGGCTCAGATCGACCTCCTGCTCTATCCGCTGGCCATCGCCAGCAGCTTGGGGGTGGTTATCCTGCTGACGATGATCAACACCATACTGGTCGTGGTCGTGCTGCGGCGCGAGGCGGCTGCCCAGTCGTGGCGGCAGCTTGTGGTACCGGTCGCGGCCGGCCTTGCCCTGGCCGTTCTCCAGATCTCGGCGCTCAGCCTGCTGCGGGCCTACTTGACCGTCACGTTCGGGCTGACGTTCTGAGCCTCTTCGGCGGCAGGCTGGCGAGAGGCGGATAGAACAGATCGAAAGAGGCGTGCTGGGCTCTCACGGATCCAGACAAAGGCCAGCAAGGTGCAGATCAGGGTATAAATCAGCACGAACGCTCGGCGGCCGATCACAAATAACGTATAGACGCTCATCTGGCCGCCAAGGCCGAACACGGCGGCCCAGCCCGCCTCCAGGACCCCCAGCGACCCGGGTGTGAACGAAAAGATGAGTGTAACCTGAGTGACGGCAACGCCCATCACCAACAGATACCACGGAACGTCGAGGCGCATCGCCAGGACGAACAACACCAGCCGGGCCGACAGGAGGGTGTACAGGATCAGCGTCAGGCCAAACAGCTGGACCGCTCTCTGGTTGGTGACAAAGGTCTCGTTAGCCAGACGCTCCAACTGCTGCGGCAGGCGGCTCATCAGCCGCCTGCCGACGAACGGCACCAGCACCAACAGGCGCGACAGGGACAGCGCTACGCGGGCCAGCCGGCGCATCATCCTCTCGTACTGCCAGCCGATCAGCACGGCTGCGGCGATCAAGATCACACCCATCAGCCCGAATGTGACGGGCAGGCTGATCCAGTCGACCAGGAAGCAGGCCACCGGGACCAGCAGCATCAGCGCCACCATCAGGTCAAAGAACTTGTCGAGCACCACCGACAGGACCGCCCGTCGCAGCGGAACCTTCCCCGACAAGCTGAGGGCCACCGGCCGCGCGCCCAGCATCCCCACGCCGATCGGCACGACCTGGCCGGCGGTCATGCCGATCATGTGATAGGTGAAATAGTAGCGGTATCGAGGGCCGGGATTGCCTTCGGTCACGGCGTCGGCGATCAGGTACCAGCGATAGGCGGCAATCAGGTTCCACACCAGCGTGGCAACCAGCCCAGCCAGCACATAACGCAGGTCGCTCCGCACGATCTGCCGCCAGGCCTCGACACCGCCCAGGTACAGGATCAGGGCAAAGGCCAGGATGCCGGTCAGGTTAACGATCCAGGTCAGGATCCGGTTTCGTTTCTGTTGGCTGCGCTCGACGCTCATAGACTGGGCAATCCCCCTATTTTGGAATGCCCAGTATACCACAAACCAGCCTAGCGCGCACATTGTCTGACTGCTTGCAATTATCCGGTAGATGGGGTACAATCGCTGCTTGTGGTAGGCGGTGAGGACGTTACGGCAAAACGCTACAAAGTGCTGATGATCGCCCCGACCTCCTTCTTTGCTGATTACGGCTGTCACGTGCGTATCCTGGAGGAGGCGCGGGCTTTATGCAGGCTAGGCCACCAGGTCGTCGTGTGCACCTATCGCAACGGCCAGGATGTGGCAGGCCTGGAGATTCGCCGCACCCTGTCCATTCCGTTCCGGCGGCACTATGAAGTCGGATCGTCACCCCACAAGATCGCCTTTGATATTCTGTTGCTCTGGAAGGTTCTGGCCACCGCGTTGCGCTGGCGGCCTGATGTCATCCATGGCCATCTGCATGAGGGGGCTCTGCTTGGGCTGGCCGTCGGCCGGCTGTTGGGCATTCCGGTAGTGTTTGACTTTCAAGGAAGCATGACCAGCGAGATGATCGACCATCGGTTCCTGGCCAGGGACAGTCTGGTCTACCGTCCTCTTTACTGGCTCGAGACGCGGATCGACCGTACTGCGCCGGCCGTCATCACCAGCTCACGGCATGCCGTGCAGTTGCTGGTCACGCAGTTCGGCTGTCGCCCAGAACGGGTGCACACAGTAGCCGATTGTGTCGACGCCGAAGCGTTCTATCCCATGTCTGAGGAGGAGCGGGTCTCTTTGGATCAACGGCGGGCCTCGCTGGGGATCCCACCAGGGCGCCAGGTCGTCGTCTACCTGGGGTTGCTGGCCCCATACCAGGGTACCGACCTGCTGCTCCAGGCCATCGCTAACCTGCAGCAACAATCGGAGAATGTCCATTTTCTGATCATGGGCTATCCGGCCGTGGAGCATTACCGGGGACTGGCTCACCGGCTTGGGGTAGCCGACCGCACCACCTTTACCGGCCGGGTGCCCTACCAACAGGCCCGCAATTTCCTGGCCCTCGGCGACGTGGCGGTCGCACCCAAGCTATCGGACACGGAGGGCAGCGGCAAGATCCTCAACTATATGGCCATGGGCTTGCCCACGGTCGCCTTTGACACACCGGTCAGCCGGGAGTACCTGGGAGATGAAGGCATCTTTGCTGCGCGGGTCGATCCCGCTGCGCTGGCTCAGGGCCTGCTGCGCGGCCTGGAAGAAGCCGCAAACGGGGACGGCAGGCGCCGGGCCGATTTGCGTCGGATCGCCGTCGAACGTTTTTCCTGGACTCAAGCGGCGGAGACGATCGTGCGGGCCTACGCGTCTGTCTGCCAAGGCGGCCGTGGTGGTCAGGGTCGGTTGGGTTGAGAGCAGGATGATCCGTCGAGCACGCGACCTGTACCAGTATCGGGAATTGATCAAGAACCTGGTGCTCCGAAACCTGAAGGTGCGGTACAAGAACTCGGTTTTCGGTGTCCTTTGGTCTCTGCTCAACCCGCTGCTTATGACGCTGGTCTTTACCATGGTCTTTACGGTGATGATCCGTAGCGATATCTACCAGTTCCCGGTCTTTTTTATGTGTGGCTTTCTGTCATGGGTCTTTTTTGCCACGTCGTTGACAGCCGCCACCGGTTCGATCGTCAATAACGCTGGATTGATCAAAAAGGTCTACTTTCCCAGGGAGATCCTGCCCATCGTCGAGGTGCTGTCGAACCTGGTGAATTTCCTGCTGGCGCTGATCGTGCTCTTTGCCATGCTTTTCATCTTTGGTTTCGGCCTCAAGCCAGCAGTCCTCATGCTGCCGTTCATCATATTGACCCAGGTTATCTTTACGATCGGCATGGGCTTTATCCTGGCGACGGCGAATGTCTATTACCGAGACACCCAGCACATCCTCGAAGTGTTGTTGCAGGCCTGGTTCTTTTTGACGCCGATCTTTTATTCGATCACCATCTTGCCCGAAAGGGCGATGATCCTTGGCATTCCGATCGACGTACGGCTGTGGATCCGCCGGGCCAACCCGATGGCCTCGCTGGTGGCTTCCTACCAGGACGCACTCTACTGGGGCACGCCGACGGGGCTCGATTTTTTCCTGAGGACGCTGCTGACCTGCCTGGTCGTGTTGGTGGTCGGCTATGCGGTCTTTTGCCGGTTTAGCCAAGCCTTTGGAGAGGAAGTGTGAAAAAACCTAAAAAGGTTCTGCTGATCGGCCTGGATGGCGTGCCGTTGGATATCATCCAACGCTGGGCCGACGGTGGGTACTTGCCTACCTTCCGGCGTTTGATCGATACTGGCGCCGTCGGTCACTTGCGATCCACCATTCCGCCCACGTCCGGACCGTCCTGGTCGTCGATCGTCACCGGCATGAATCCCGGCAAGACCGGGATCTATGACTTTTTGTATCGCCGCGAAGGGACCTATGCTTTTCCACCGGTCAACGCCTCGCTGCGCGGCGGGACGACGATATGGCGCTATCTGAGCGACGCTGGCTACCGCGTCGGGGTGCTCAACATTCCGATGTCCTATCCTGTCGAGCAGGTCAACGGCTTTATGATCAGCGGCTGGATGACGCCCTACCGGGCCACCGACTATCTCTATCCTGCTGAACTGGCCGCCGAATTGGAACGGGAGATCGGCGACTATCGGATCTATCCGACTGAGACGTTCGCCGAGAACCGCCAGGAGAGCTTTCTAAAGGCAACCTACGATCTGCTGGAGATGGTAACCCGGACGGCGCTGTACCTGGGCAAGAGCCGGCCCTGGGACGTGTACTTGCCCGTCCACTTTGACACCGATCGGGTGCTGCACCAGTTGTGGCACTACCTGGACCCCGATCACCCCTGGCGCACCGACGGCGAGGACAGGGAGCCGGTGGTCCGTGATTACTTTATCAAGGTGGACGAAAGTGTGGGTCGGTTGCTGGCGCTGGCGGACGACCAGACGCTGGTCATGGTGATGTCCGACCACGGGATGGGGCGGGCCAACAACTTTATCGTGCTGAACAACTGGCTGCTCGATAACGGCCTCTTGCGCCTGAAGCGCGATCCGTGGACCCGGCTCAAGGAGCTGATGTTCCGCCAGGGCTTTACCCTGCGCAATGTGCACCAGATACTCGACCGGGTAGGGCTGGCCCGCCAGGCAGAATATGTGGCCGGCTACTTTGTGGATCATCTGCTCAAGATGATCTTTCTGTCTTTCCTGGATGTAGATTGGAGCCAGTCGAAGGCCTATTCCTTTGGCCGGCACCTTGGCTCGATTTATGTCAATGTCAAGGGCCGGGAGCCGCAAGGCATCGTCGAGCCGGGCACCGAGTATGAGGCGGTACGGGACGAGATCGAGCGGATGGCGCTCGATTTCCGCGACCCCCGGACCGGGCAGCCGCTCATCGGCCAAGTGCTGCGCCGCGAGGAGATCTACTCCGGCCCTTATCTGGACAAGGCGCCCGATCTTACCCTGCTGCCGAGAGAGCCTTCCGACATCTTTTTCGGGTTGGCCGATTTTGGCCACCGGCTAACGGTGGACACGGTCTATCGCTATTCAGGCATGCACCGCGATCACGGCATGTTGATCGTGAACGGGCCGAACGTGCAGCCGGGCAGCGTCCTGCAAGATGCGTCGATCTATGACATCGCGCCCACCGTGCTGCACGCCATGGGCCTGCCGGTGCCGTCCGACATGGATGGCCATGTGCTGGAAGGGGCGTTTGTCGACGGCTACCTGGCTGCCTTCCCGGTGAAGATTGCGGATAGGGGCTCGGGATCGCCCTCCGGGGGGTCGCCCGCCGTCGACTATACGGCCGAGGGGGAACAGGAGATCGTGGAGCGGCTGAAAGGGCTGGGCTACCTGGGATGAAGGTTCTGGTTATCGGGCTCGACGGCGCAACTTTCGACCTGTTGAGGCCCTGGATCGAGGCCGGGGAGCTGCCCAACCTCCAACGCCTGATGAGGCAGGGCGCCTCGGGCAAGCTGCGCAGCACGCTGCCGCCGATCAGCGCCTCGTCGTGGATCTCTTTCGCCACCGGGGTGAACCCGGGCAAGCACGGGGTGGTAGATTTTGTCTATCCCGGCAGCGGCAGCTACAAGGTGACGATGGTCAACGCCACTGCCTGCCGGACGCGGTCGCTGTGGAATTGGCTAAACGACGCCGGCCGCCGCGTGGGGCTGTTGGGCATCCCCACGACCTATCCCCCCGAACCGGTGGACGGTTTTATCGTCAGCGGCTTTCTGGCCCCTGGCCCCGACAGCGAGTGGGCCTATCCGCCCGATCTGAAGCAGGAGCTGCTGGCCGAGCTGGGCCAGTTCATGCTGGCCCCTGACGAGCGCTACCGCTCCTCACCCTGGCTCGACCGTTTTCTCGACGATCTGACCGCCAGCGTCGAGAACCGCACCCGGGCGGCGCTGTACCTGATGAGCCGCAAACCGTGGGACCTGTTTACAGTGGTCTACTGGGACACCGACATGGTGCAGCACGAAACGTGGCGGCTGGTCGATCCAGCGCACCCCCGCCACGACTCTGCCGAAGCGGCTGCACAGCGAGAGCAGATCCTAGCCTTTCACCGCAAGGTAGACGCCGACGTCGGCCGCTTGCTGGCCTCTGACAGCGTGGACCTGGCGGACACGCTGGTTGTGGTCATGTCGGATCACGGCTTTGGGCCGGTGCACAGCTTTTTCTTGACCAACAACTGGCTGGCCAGCTTGGGGTTGCTGGCCTTCAAGCGCAATCCGTGGACCGCTTTCAAACAGCTTCTGTTCCGCCTGGGTTATACCCCACTGAACATGTTCCGGATTGCCCGGGCGCTCGGCCTGGGCCGGTTGCGCAAGAAGGTGCGCTTTCAGCAAAAGGCCAGCCTGATCAACCGCATATTCCTGTCGTTCGACGACGTCGACTGGGCGCGCACCAAGGCGTTTAGCATCGGCAGCTTTGGCCAGGTGTACATCAACCTGGCCGGCGTCCGGCCGCAGGGGATCGTCCAGCCGGGGCACGAATATGAGGAGATCAAGGGCTCGATCGCACAGGCCGCCTTGTCGCTGCGCGATCCGAGAACCGGGCAACCGTTGGTCGAGCGCGTCTACCGCCGCGATGAGATTTACAGCGGCCCCTACGTCGACCGCGCCCCTGATCTGATCGTCCAGCCGCGCGGCTGGGAGTACATGGCCTTTGGCCACGCCGATTTTGGCTCAAACAAGCTGGTCGAGCCGATCACCGGCATGTCGGGCCACCACCGCCCGGACGGCATGGTGATCCTGTCTGGGCCGGGGGTCAAGCCGGGCGTCGTGCTGGAAGGGGCCAGCATCCTGGACCTGACGCCTACCATCTTGCATGCGATGGGCGCGGCTGTGCCACAGGACCTGGACGGCCGGGTGCTGGGCGAGGCGTTTGAGGCTTCCTCGCCGGTAGCCAGCCCGGTGGTTTACAGCCAGGCAAACGTGTACAAGGACGGCGGCTCAACCTCTGACCCATCCGACGAGGAGATGGCCGAAGTACAGGAGAAGCTGCGCGGCTGGGGGTATGCGGGGTAGGGGCGCACTGGACAGAAAAGTAAACGCATGGTAGAATAGGGGCTGTTCCCTCCGGACAGGGTTGGGACAGGGAGGCGTCCATGGAGATCAATGTCATAGCCGGCAGCATTGAAGCGGTCGAGGACGAGCTGATCGTCGTCAACCTATTTGAAGGCGTCGAGAGGCCGGGCGGGGCAACCGCCGCCGTAGACCAGGCGCTGGGTGGGGCTATCGGCGACGCCGTTGCCGGCGGCGATTTCAAGGGCAAGAAGGGTGAGGCCGCCGTTTTTTATGCACGCGGCGCTCTGCCGGCCCGGCGGGTGTTGGTGGTCGGCTTGGGGCCACAGGACAAGTTTGGCCTCAACGCCGTGCGCGACGCGGCGGCAGCGGCGGCGAAAAAAGCCCGGGCGCTGGGCGTTGGGTCGTTCAGCAGTGTCGTCCACGGCGCCGGCGCGGGCGGCTTGACGCCCCAAGCGGCCGCCCAGGCCGTGGTGGAGGGGACGATCCTGGGGCTATACCGCTACCAGGAGCTAAAGAATGAACCCCCCGACCGTCCTGATCCAGAACGATTGACCCTGGTCCAGCTCGACGCCGCCACCCTGCCCGCTGTGGAAGCCGGCGCGAGGGCCGGTGGAATTGTGGCCGATGCGGTGTGCCTGGCCCGCGATCTGGCCAACCGTCCGGCCAACTATGCGACTCCCGAGGAGCTGGCCGAAGTGGCGCTGGACATCGCTGGCGAGTTTGAGACGATGTGCTGCCAGGTGCTCGACGAGGAGGACGCCGACGAGCTGGGGATGGGCGCTTTCCTGGGCGTGGCCCAGGGCAGCGACGAACCGGCCGTCTTTATCGTGCTGGAACACAACGCCGGGCGCGACGACCTGGAAACAGTCGTGCTGGTCGGCAAAGGGATCACCTTCGACTCGGGGGGGATCTCCCTCAAGCCGGTCGAGTCGATGGATCGGATGCGAAGCGACATGGCCGGCGGTGCGGCGGTGCTGGCGACGATGCTGGCTGTGGCTCAGCTCGACCTGCCGCTACACGTGGTGGGATTGGTGCCGGCTACTGAGAACCTGCCCAGCGGCCGGGCATTCAAGCCGGGCGACGTGCTGACGGCCCTCAACGGCAAGACGATCGAGATCATCAGCACCGATGCGGAGGGCCGGCTGGTCCTTGCCGACGCCCTGGCCTATTCCGCCCGCTTTGAGCCCGAGGCGGTGGTCGATCTGGCCACTCTGACCGGCGCGTGTGTCACGGCGCTGGGGCGTGGCGTGGCGGCCGGCGTGTTTAGCAACGACGATGGCCTGCTGGCCCGGCTGCAGGCCGCCAGCCAGACGAGCGGCGAGCGGATCTGGCCTTTGCCCCTGTACGACGACTATATGGACAAGATCGAGAGCCTGACCGCCGACATGACCAACAGCGGCGGGCGCGAGGGCGGCGTTGGCTCTTCGGCCATCTTTCTCAAGCAGTTCGTCGGAGATTATCCCTGGGCGCACCTGGACATCGCCGGGATGTCGTTTGAGGAGCGACCCGACTCACCCAAGCGACCCGCCTACCTGCAAAAGGGCGGAACCGGCTTTGGCGTGCGGCTGTTGGTCCAGCTTCTGTGTGATTGGGTAGCCGCCGGCTGATGTCGCTGAGGCTGGCGATCTTTGACCTGGACGGGACGCTAAAGCAAGCTCGCGATCCATACGTTTATCTACACCAACGCCTGGGCACCTGGGAGGTGGCCCAGGCGTTCTTTGATCAGGGTGTGTCCGGCCAGTTACCCTACAGCGAATGGCTGCGGCTCGATGCCTCACTGTGGAAGGGGGTGAGCCGGGCTGCGATGGAAGCTATCTTCCGCGACAACCCCTATCTGCCAGGCGCTCAGGAGACAGTCCGCACCCTGCGGGAGGCGGGCGTGCGGGTGGCCGTGGTCAGTACCGGATTGAACGTCCATGCCCAGCTCGTCCAGGCTGAGCTTGGCTTGGATTGGATCATCGCCAACGAGCTCCTGTTCGAGGACGGCTATGCTACCGGCGCCGCCAGGGAGCGTGTTCCTGAGGGAGGCAAGGGGCAGATCGTGGAGCAGTTGCAGGCCGAGCTCGGCGTTCCGCCCGCCGATTGCCTGGCCGTGGGCGACGGCAGATCGGACGCGGCCATGTTTGCCCGAGTACGGATCGGCGTTGCAGTCAATCCTTCGTCCGACCAGGTCCGGTCGGCTGCCGGCCTGGTCCTTGACTCACCCGACCTGCGGCCACTACTGCCAAAACTGAGAGACACCGTTCCAGACTGGCTCCCCCTTTGATCCACAGCCCTCTCTGAATTTGACATTGTTTCCAGTTCGAGTAAAATAGGCCCTAGCGTTAGCACTCGCCGCTTCTGAGTGCTAACGCCCTCGTTGTGAATTCTCAATATCTATAGTCGAGGAGGTAGACGAAAATGGCACTAAATCTCAAACCGTTAGCTGATCGTGTCGTGGTCGAGCCGATCGAGCGGGAAGAAATGACCGCGAGCGGCATCTATGTGCCCGAGACGGCCAAGGAAAAGCCGCAGGAGGGCAAGGTCGTCGCCGCCGGCCCGGGTCGCCGGGACGAAGACGGCAAGTACATCCTGATGGATGTCAAGGTCGGTGACCGGGTGCTGTATGCCAAGTACGCAGGCACCGAGGTCAAGCTTGAGGACAAGAAGTATCTGATCCTCAAGGAAAGCGACATCCTGGCAGTCCTGGACTGATCCAACAGCACTAGTGAAAAAGGAGTAAACAGAAATGGCAAAGCAACTGGTTTTTTCCGAAGAAGCGCGGCGCAGTCTCAAGGTCGGGGTAGATGCCCTGGCGGGTGCCGTCAAGGTCACCCTGGGTCCCAAGGGCCGCAACGTGGCCCTCGACAAAAAGTTCGGCGCGCCGACCATCACCCATGACGGGGTGACGGTTGCCAAAGAGATCGAGCTGGAAGAGCCGTTCCAGAACATGGGCGCCCAGCTCCTCAAAGAGGCAGCGACCAAGACCAACGACGTAGCCGGCGACGGCACGACGACTGCCACCGTGCTGGCCCAGATCATTGTCACCGAAGGGCTGAAGAACGTGGCGGCCGGGGCCAACCCGATGTTGATCAAGAACGGCATCGCCAGGGCCAGCGACGCAGTGGTCAAGGCCCTGCGCGATATGGCTCAGGACATCGACACCAAGGAAGAGATCGCCAACGTGGCGGCCATCTCGGCCAACGACAAAGAGATCGGCAATCTGATCG
>Ga0209254_10003868_pt1 | contig 13674 bp, 16 predicted proteins | sample FrelakmetDIP11DI_FD_187148 | JGI IMG/M metagenome (GOLD analysis project Ga0209254, IMG submission 187148) | Freshwater lake sediment microbial communities from the University of Notre Dame, USA, for methane emissions studies - DIP11 DI (SPAdes)... | ecosystem: Environmental > Aquatic >...
CCCGCCGACCGCGATGGTCCCGCCATCCGTTAAGGGGTGCTCGCGATCCTGGCCCGGCACGATCCGTACGGCGTCCCCTTGCAGCAGCCCGGCGCTCGCGATCCGAGCGACGCTGTCCCGCGGTATGGGCCAGCGGTCGCGGATGCGCAGGGTGGCGCGAAAACAGGGGCTGCCGGCAGGGTGGCGGGTCGGCACATCATCGGCGGCGACGGGACATGGATTTGTCTCCGGGTCCTGGGGGAAGACCGGCTCCAATGCCTCCACCAGGCCGATCACATAGCCGGCCTGGCTGACCTCAATCCCAGGGTCCAAGCCTGCGGCATCGGGAAAGTAGGCGTAGAGGCGGATGGTCCCGCCGAAGACTCCCGGCAGGATCAGGGCCAGGCCGCCCACCACGACTGCGGCCATGGTCAGGACGAAGAGTCCGGACAGGATCAGGTCCCGGCGCACGCCGGCGGCAGCCCGTCTGCCCGGCGCCCCGATCTCGGGCGGGGCGTAGAGGCGCTCCAGACGGCTCATGGGTGCCCCGCGAGGACGTAGCGCAATTCCAGACGCCCGGCTGCGGCCTGCTCCAGGGCTGCGGGTGAGCCGTCGAAGAGCAGGCGCCCCCGGTCCAGCACCGCGACCCGGGCGCCGCTTGCCAGCAGTTCCGCCGGTCTGTTGTCGGTTGCGATCAGGGTCAGTCCCCGGTTGGCGTGTTGTTGGCGCAGCAGGTCCAGGGTCTCGCGCACCCCGGCCGGGTCGAGTCCCTCGGTGAGGCCGTCCCACACCAGAAGGCTGGGCCTGTGGATCAGCGCCCGGGCCAGCTCGACCCGCCTGCGCTGGCCCAGGGACAGGCCGCGAGGCCGCTCCCCCTCCAAGCCCTCGAGCTGCAACTGGGTCACCGCCAGGCGGGCGGCGCGGGCCATCTCGGCGCGGGTGGCGCCGGTGCCGCGCAGCGGGAGCAGCAGGTTGTCCAGGACCGTCAGCCCCGCCAGCAGGGACCCGCCTTGGAGCACGGCCCCGACCTCGCCCCGCCAGCGGCCCATGGCCCCCGCTCCCAGGCCCGAAAGCGTCCGGCCCAGGACCCTCACGGTCCCGGCAGAGGGGGCGTCCAGCCCGAGGATCAGCCGGGTGAGGAGCGTCTTGCCCGCCCCGTTGGGTCCGATCAGGAGCAACCACTCGCCTCGGGCGACGCCGAGGGTCACACCGTCCAGGGCGCAACGCCCGGCCACGTGCTGGAAGACGCCCTCGATCTCGACGGCTGCATCCATGGCCGGATCCTCACCGCAGCAGGACGAAGATCAGGTCCGTGAGGAGGATGGCCGTGACGGCCCCGATCACGGTGCGGGTTGCGGCACGTCCCAGGCCGTCCGGGTCGCGTCCCGCCGGCAGGCCACAGACGCTCGCAATTAGAGCGATGGCAACCGCAAAGATCAAGGGCTTGGCCAGGGCCTCAAAGAGGTCGGCGAGGTCGACGGACTGCTGCAAGGCATCGACGAAGAGCGCCGGCGGAACCCCCACGCGGGCCCAGAGCCAAGTGGCCAGCGCGGTGCAGGTGGTCAGGCCGACCCACACCGTGAGGGCGAAGGACATTAGCAGCATGGCGAGGAGGACGGGGCCCAGGGTGAAGCGGACGGGATCCACGCCGCTCACGATCAGGCCGTCCATCTCCCCGCTGACGGTCAGCCCGGCCTGGCGCACGGCCAGGGCCACCCCGGCGCGCCCGGCGACGAGGATGCCGACCAGGATGGGGACTAGCTCCAACACCACGCTAACCCCGAGGGCGAGGACCGGCAGCCGCGGAAGGTCCAGATCCTCGAACACGGATTCGGCCTGGCTGCCCAGGATCAGGCCCAGGGCCAGAGCCACCAGGGTGGTCGCCGGAAGAACCGACAGCCCGGTCTGGCGCAGGGCGGCGGCGAAGGCGGGGACATCCAGGTGGTCGCGTCCGCCCAGGATGCGCAGGTAGAGCCCCAGGCAGGAGGCCAGGGTCAGCCAGGCCAGGCCGATCTCCTCCAGCCAGCCGGTGGGGCCGCGGCAGAGGGACTGGGTGCGCTCGGCGCGGGGGCGGCGCATGGGGCCCTAGGCTCCGTGCCTTGTCGTCTCGATCCGCGTCGCCCGCCGCCGGGCCCGGCGGCGCTGCATTAACCCGGTGCCCAGGGCAGAGGCCACGTACGCGCCTCCCGCCAGCAGGATCATGGTCGGGCCGGCCGGAAGGTCCGGGGCATAGGCCAGGGCAAGACCGGCGCTGGTGAAGACCGCACCGAGGCCGGTGGCAACCAGCATGATGCGCCCTAGGGTATGGACCCAATGCCCGGCGATGGCCGCCGGCAGGGTCAGCAGGGCGATGACCAGGATCAACCCGACCACCTGGATCAACAGGACCACGGTGACCGCCACCAGGCAAAGCAACAGCAAGTAAAAGCCGGTGACCGGTACCCCGCGCAGGCGTGCGAGCTCTTCATCGAAGGCCACCGCCAGGAACTGCCGGTAGAAGGCCCCGACCACCAGCAGGAGCAAGGCATCGAGCGCGGCCATGACCCAAAGGTCTCGGGCCGGGACCAGCAGGATGTTGCCAAACAGGTAGCTCATCAGGTCGCCGGTGTAGCCGGGGGTCTTGGCGATAAACAGAATCCCGACCGCCATGCCGATGGCCCAGAGGGCCCCGATGAGGGTGTCCTCCTGGGCGCTCCAGTGCAGCCTTACCCAGCCGATCAGCAGCGCCGAGATCAGGGCGGCGGCCAGGGCTCCGCCCAGGGGGTCGAGCCCGAAGTAGAGGGCCGCCCCCATGCCGCCCAGGACCGAGTGGGCGATCCCCCCCGCCAGGAAGGTGATGCGCTTGACCACCACGAAGGTCCCGACGACCCCGCAGCCCAGCGCCGCCAGCAGCCCGGCGAGCAGGGCCGTCTGCAGGAAGGCGTGCTGACCCAGGGCTTGGAGAAATTCGCTCATGCCGGGTGCCGGTGCGCGACCCTGCGCACGTCCTCGCCGTAGAGGTCGTGGATCACCCGGCCGTTGATGGCCTCGGTGCGGTGGCATACCAGGGTCCGGTTGAGGCAGGCGACGCGGGTGACGTAGGCGGAGATGAAGGCGACATCGTGGGAGACCACCAGGATGGTCATGCGGGCGTTCAGCGCCCGCAGCAGTTCGAAGATCTCCCCCTCCATGCGCTGGTCGATGTTGGCGGTGGGCTCGTCTAGGATCAGCAGGCGCGGCTCGCCCACCAGGGCACGGGCGACCAGGACCCGCTGCAACTGGCCTCCGGAGAGGGTACCGATCTGCCGGTTCGCCAGGTCCGCCGCCTGGACCTCCAGCAGGGCCGCGCGGGCCGCCGCCCGATCCCCCTGGGACCAGCCGCCAAGCCAGCGCCGCCACCCGTGCCCGAGCCCCAGGCGCCCCATCAGCACCACCTGCTCCACGGTGATCGGGAAGTCCCGGGGAAAGCCCGGGTGCTGGGGGACATAGCCCAACAGGCGACGCGCCTCCGTCGGCGGGCGGCCGAGGACCAGGACCTCTCCCGTCTGGGGCTCCAGCAGCCCGAGGATGAGCTTGAGCAGGGTGCTCTTGCCCCCGGCATTGGGTCCCACCAGGCCGAGGAATTCCCCCTCGGCCACGTTGAGGTCCACCCCCTCCAGGACCGGGGCGTCCCCGTAGGAGAAGGTCACCCCCGCGATAGCCACCGCCGCGACGTGCCCGCTCATCGCGCCTGCGTGTGCGTGCTTGGGCCCGCGAACGGATCGACGAAGGGCTGCAGCGGTGGGATGTAGACGGCGACTGGCATGGGTGGAACGGACGGCGCCCTCGCCAAGGCAGACCCAAAGGATGCCGGGGCCAGCGGGGGCCAGGCGGCAAAGGCCAGGGTGGGGACGGGCTTCACGGCGACGGTGACCTCGGGGGAGCGCCCCCCGGTGATGGGCGGCGTGGTGCGGGCAGCAAGGGTGTGACCTTGTGGCAACCCTGTCAAGCGGCAGGGCAAGTGCCAGCGGGCGCCTAGAGTGCCATGGGAAACCTGGTCAAGGGCAGGTTTGTCCGGCGCAACCCAGTCCACAGCTCGCGGTAGCTTTGTCCCGCGCCTGGGCAGACCTCGTCCGGGGCCACCTCGGCCAGAGGGCCCAGGACGAACGCGTACCGGAGGATCTCGTCGCGCGGGAGCGCCCGCCCGTCCAGGGTGCCGACCCTGTCCCCGTAGGTCAGGAGGTCGATGTCGAGGGTGCGGGGGGCGAACTTGTCCGGGCCGCGGACGCGGCCATGGGTATCCTCGATGCCCCTTAGTATCCGGTCGATCTCCGCGACACTGAGGTCCGTCTCGATGCCGGCCACCAGATTCAGAAAGGGCGCACCGGAGAAGCCCTCGGCCGGCGACTCGTAGACGCTCGAGAGGATCAGATCGCCGAAGGTGGCGCGCAGGTCTGTCACGGCCCCGCGGATGGAGTCCTCGCGGTCTTGGTTGCTGCCGATGCTAAGCCAACAGCGGGGCATCGGAGGCTTGGGGCTCAGGGCCGTACGCCGCGCTCGATGATGACCCCGACGCCCTCGGAATCGGTGACAGCACCGATTTTGTTCAGGGTCAGGCGCACCCAGAGGACGCCGAACTCCTCGCGGATGATCGCGGCAATGCGCTCCGCCAGGGTCTCGACCAGCTCGAAACGGCTCTCGGAGACAAACTGCTTGAGGCGCTTGGATACGGCCTTGTAGTCCAGGGCGTCCTCGATACGGTCCGTGGCCGCGCCGCGGGCGATGTCGCTGGCCATCTCCAGGTCCAGCACCACGGGCTGCTTGATCTGCTTCTCCCAATCGTAGATCCCGATGGTGGTCTCGATGCGCAGGCCGCGGATGAAGACGATGTCCATGGTGCTTTCCCCTGGTTTAACGCGGAGGGAGTGGCGGGCGGTGAGCGACCAGCTTCGAGCCGCCAGCTACCAGCCGTTAGCCATCAGCGGCTGGTAGCTCGCGGCTCAATGGCCCCGGGACATCTAGGCGGGAGCGGGACATTGCAAGGGGTCGGTTGACCAGGGCGGGGTTTGCGATTCCAATGGGGCCCCATGGCTTTGCACCTCGCCCTCGTCGTCGTCGCCTACCTGCTGGGGTCCATCTCCAGCGCGGTGGTCGTGTGCCGGCTCATGGGCCTGCCGGATCCGCGTACCCAGGGCTCCAATAATCCCGGGGCGACCAATGTCCTGCGCATCGGCGGCAAGAAGGCGGCGGCGGTCACCCTGGTCGGGGACAGCCTCAAGGGGTTGATCCCCATGCTCACTGGCCACCTGCTGGGCGTCGGTCCAGCGGTGCTGGCGGCCACGGGGCTGGCGGCCTTTCTCGGCCACCTCTATCCGGTCTTCTTCGGCTTCCGCGGCGGCAAGGGCGTCGCGACGGCCCTCGGCGTTCAGTTCGGTCTCTGGTGGCCCATCGGACTCACGGTGGCGGCGGTCTGGCTCTTCGTCGCCAAGGTGCTCAGGATCTCCTCGTTGTCCGCCCTGGTCTCCATGGCCCTGGCGCCCCTAATCGTCTGGTTCTTCTGGCCCGAGCCCATCCTGCTCGGGATGCAGGTCTTGATCAGCCTGCTCCTTTTCTGGCGCCACCGCAGCAACATCGCGAACCTGATATCCGGCCAGGAGGGCAAGATCGGGCGGACGGACGAGGATCTACCAGGCGTCTGAGGCGCCGCTTCGGACCGCAGCCCGTGGGGGGGGGCCTGCCCGCGCCGAAACCCACCACCTAAATCGGCGGCAGGGTCTCCATGGCCCAGCGCGCCCTGGGGTTGAAGGCCAGGGGTTCAGCCTGCCCGGCCTGCAGCCTCTGCCACCCGGCGTAGGCGATCATCGCCCCGTTGTCGGTGCACAGGGCTGGGCGGGGGTAGTAGGTGCGTCCCCCCTCCGCCGCCATCATGTCATCCATGCGCGCCCGCAAGCGCCGGTTGGCGCTGACTCCCCCAGCCAGCACCAGGCGAGGGTGCCCGGTCTGCCGCACGGCCCGGCGGCACTTGATGACCAAGGTGTCCACCACGGCCTCCTCGAAGGCACGCGCCACGTCGGCCCGGGTTCGCTCGGGATCCGCGCCGCCGGCCAGCTCGGCGTGCAGGGTGTTGAGGGTGAAGGTCTTGAGCCCGCTGAAGCTGAAGTCGAGGCCGGGGCGGTCGGTCATGGGCCGCGGGAAGCGGAAGCGCACTGGGTCGCCGCGCTCGGCGAGATGGGCCAACTCGGGGCCGCCGGGGTAGGGCAGGCCCAGAATCTTGGCGGTCTTGTCGAAGGCTTCGCCGGCGGCGTCGTCCAGAGACTCCGCCAGTAGCCGGTAGCGCCCGACACCGGCCACGTCGAAGAGCTGGGTGTGCCCGCCGGAGACGAGCAGGGCGACGAAGGGGAACTCGGGGGCCGGCTCCTCCAGCAGTGGGGCCAGCAGGTGCCCTTCCATGTGGTGCACCCCGATGGCCGGGACGCCCCAGGCCCAGGCCAGACTGCGCCCCAGGGCGGCCCCTACCAGAAGCGCGCCGATCAGCCCGGGGCCCGCAGTGTAGGCGACCCCCTGGATGTCCCCCGCGGTCAAGCCGCCCTCGTCCATGACCTGGTGGATCAGGGGCAGGGTCTTGCGCACATGGTCCCGCGAGGCCAGCTCAGGGACCACGCCGCCGTAGCGGGCATGGATCTCGATCTGGCTGTAGACGGCGTGGGCCAAGAGCCCCTCGCCGCCCGAGTAAACGGCGACCCCTGTCTCGTCGCAGGAGGTCTCAATGCCGAGGACACGCATGGCCGGGGCCTCAGCCCCTGCGCCTGGCTCGGGGGTGGGCGCGGTCGTAGACCTCCGCCAGGTGCTGGAAGTCCAGGTGGGTGTAGATCTGGGTGGTGGCGATGTCGGAATGGCCGAGCAGTTCCTGCACGGCGCGCAGGTCGCCCGAAGACTCCAGCAGGTGGCTGGCGAAGGAGTGTCTCAGCAGGTGCGGATGGATCCCGCGCGGCGCGCCCTGTTCCTGGGCCCAGCGCTGCAGGCGCCGCTCCACGGTACGCGGGTGGATGCGCGTGCCCCGCCTGCTGACGAAGAGCGCCGTCTCCCCCGGGTTGGCAAGCAGGCCGCGGAGCGCCTGCCAGCCGCGAATCGCGTCCAGGGCCTTGCCGCCCACTGGGACGCGGCGGGTCTTGGCCCCCTTGCCGACCACGGTCAGCATGGCCTCCGCCGGGTCGATGTCTCCCAGGTTCACTGAGATCAGCTCCGCCAGACGCAGCCCGGACGAGTAGAACAGCTCGATCATGGCCGCATCGCGCACCGCCAGCGGCTCGCCGCCGCCGTCTGCGCACGGGGCGTGGTCGAGCAGGGCGCAGAGCTGGTCGGCACCCAAGGTGACGGGGAGCTTGCGCTGGGCCTTGGGTGCGCGAATCCCCTGGGCCGGGTTGTGCCCAATGCGGCCCTCGCGCAGCAGGTAGCGGTAGAGTCCGCGCAGGGTCGACAACTCACGCTGCAGGGTCCGGCCAGAGGCCCCGCCGCGGTGGCGCGCGGCGACGAAGCGGCGGACGGTCTGGGCGTCGAGCCCTTCCCAGGGGCCAAGACCTTCGCGGTCCAGCCACGCGTCGATCCCATCCAGGTCGCGGCGGTAGTTGATGAGGGTCAGGGGAGACAGGCGCCGCTCGTGGGCGAGATGGTGGAGGTAGGCCTCCAGATTGGCCCGTCTGGACTCGTCTCTCTCCGGCTCCCCTCGTCGCTCCCGGCTCCTGCCTCCCGCGACGCCAGCGCATCCCTGCGGGTCGCCTCTCGGGGGACTTGGACGTCCCTGCGGGTCTTTAGGCATGGGCGTGGTCGATGGCCTGGAGGTGGTGTCCGACGATCTCTCCCATGCGGTCCAGGATGTCCGTGGCCATGCCTGGCCCGAAGCGCGTCTCGTCATCGCTGCCGATGGCGAGGACCCCCGACCGCTCCCCGGCGCGAATCGGGATCAGTGCTGCGGACCGCACCGAAACCCCAAAGTCGCCAAACAGGAGCCGGCTCTTGCCCTGGTCCAGCGGTCCGCACAGGCAGTGCCGGCGATCCAGGAAGTCGTGGAAGGCCTCCAGCAGCGCATCGGCCTGGTCGCCGGGTGCCGGCAGGCTGAAGAGCTTCAGGGCCACGCACTGGGCGTTGAGGTCGCGGCACATGGCCTCGTGCAGGACCTCTTCGATGCGGTGCTGATCGGGGGCGGCGATCAGGGCCAGGGTCAACCCGTGCAGCCGAGCGGACAGCACCTCGTACTCCCGCGCCCGGGAAATGATGTGGGCAAGCCGGCGGCGCTCGTCTTCGAGCTGGCCGCGCAGAATGCCGACCTGGTGCTCGATCAGCGAGATGGCCGGCCCCCTGGGATGGGGGACGCGCAGGTTGGCGACCAGGTCCGGGTGGCGCTCGAAGAAACTCGGGTTGGCCACCAGGAAGGCAGCAACCGCCTCATCGGACCCCGCCGCTTCCGCCCAATCGGGTTCCAGTTCCTCCGGTTCCGGCTGCTCCGGCGGGGCCGGCACGCCCGCTGGGGCGAAGGGTGCCGCAAGCTGGGGCGGGGCGGCATGCTCGGGTGCCTCTCCGGGCCCTGAGAACTGGCTGGTCATCGTTCGATTTCCCCCTGGTAGACGGTGGTGGCCGGGCCCGTCATCCAGACCGGCTCGGACCCGCCAAGCCACTGTATCACAAGATCCCCGCCCGGCAGTGAGACCCGCACCCGTTCCCCAAGGATCTCCCAAAGGCGCCCCACCACCACGGCCGCGCAGGCGCCGGTCCCGCAGGCAAGGGTCTCCCCGGCCCCGCGCTCGTGGACGCGCAGGCGGATGTGGCAGGGGTCAAGGACCTGCATGAAGCCGACGTTCACCCGGGCGGGGAATCGCGGGTGGTGCTCGATCTGCGGGCCTAGCATGGCCACGGGGGCCGACTCCACGTCCGTGACCCGCAGGACCGCGTGGGGGTTGCCCATGGACACGGCGCCGATGGTGAGGCGCTCGCCGGTGACCTCCAATGGGTAGTCCAGGGCCCGGCTTGGCACCAGGAAGGGGATACGCGCGGGTTCGAGAATCGGGGTCCCCATGTTGACCCGCACCTGGCCGTCGGGCTCGCAGTACAGGCGGATGGGACCGGCGGCCGTCCCCACGGGGATCTCGTCCTTGTCCGTCAGCCCCTGGTCGCGCACGAAGCGCGCAAAGCAGCGGGCCCCATTGCCGCACAGCTCTACCTCCGAGCCGTCGGCGTTGAAGATGCGGTAGTGGAAATCCGTCGCCGGATCGCGCGGCGGCTCCACGACCAGGAGCTGGTCGCACCCGATCCCGAAGCGCCGGTCCGCCAGCTCGCGGACCAGGGTGGGGGTCAAGTCGAGGGGGCCTCGGGTGGCGTCGAGCACGACGAAGTCGTTGCCGAGGCCGTGCATCTTGGTGAATCGGAGTCTCATGGCGGGGATACCGCTTCGTGATCGGTGGGGTAGGCGCGGGTTTGCGCGCGCCCTGGGATTCGGTTAGCTCCAGACGCCGGTATCGCGGAGCGTCTACCCGCCGGGCAGGCGCCCGAACACCGCCAGGTGGCGGTCGCTCACCACCGCCACCTCAAACCCGGTGAGACCGGCCTGGTGCAGTTGTGCCTCGACCTCCTGGGGCTCGAATGCCGCGTACAGGGAGTTGCGGAAGTCGTTGCGCAGGACCTCCGGGGCCCCGTCGGCATAGGTTGCCACCAGCGCCTCGGCCCAGCCGGGCGAGGCTGGGCGCATCAGGTCGACCACTTGCACCAGGGCCCCGGGCTTGCCCACCCGGCGGATGGCGCTCCACAGGACCTGGGGGTCGTGCAGGTGGTGCAGCAGGCTGTTGGAGAGGATCAGGTCGTAGGCCGCATCCTCCAGCAGGTCCGTTGGCAGGCAGGCGCAAGTCAGCCGGGCCCGGGGGGCCAGCCCCGGTAGGGCCTCCAAAGCCGCCTGGGCGTGGGCGAGCATGGCCGCGGAGCCGTCGAGGCCGTCGCAGGTGGCCCTTGGATACGCCTGCAAGAAGCGCAGCAGCACATTGCCGGGGCCGCAGCCCAGGTCCAGCGCGCGGACCCCATCCAGACGACCGGGTGCCTGCTCCTCCAGCAGCGCGATGAAGCGGGCGTCCGGCTCTGAGAAATCGGCCTCGGCGTAGGCGAGGGCCTGCTCGGCCTCGTCCATCAGCTCGGGTTCGGGGCGGCGTTTCATGGCAGGGTCGTCTCCCCGGCGAACAGCTCGGCAACGGTCTCCCGACGGCGCACCAGGTAGGCCTGGTCCCCGTCCACCATGACCTCCGCTGCCCGCGGTCTGGTGTTGTAGTTCGAGCTCATGGTGAAGCCGTAGGCCCCGCTGCTGCGCACCGCCAGCAGGTCCCCTGGGGCCAGGGTCAGGTCGCGTCCCTTGCCGATGAAGTCCCCGGTCTCGCAGACTGGTCCTACCAGGTCATAGCGTCCCGACCGGCCCGGGGCGTCGGTCCGCACCGGGACTATCTCCTGGTGGGCCTGGTAGAGGGCCGGGCGGACCAGGTCGTTCATGGCTGCGTCGACGATGGCGAAGTCCCGATGCGCCGTCGGCTTGAGGTATTCCACCCGGGTCAGCAGGACCCCGGCGTTGCCGGCGATGGCCCGCCCCGGCTCCAGCAGGATCTCATAGGAGCGTCCGGCCAGCCGTTCCACCAAGGCCGCGGCGTACTCCGCCGGCTCGGGTGGGGTCTCGTCCCGGTAGCGGATGCCCAAGCCCCCGCCCAGGTCCAGGTGATCGATGGGGATACCCGTCGCAGCCAGGGTGTCGGCCAGCGCGAGGACCCGGTCCAGGGCGTCCAGGAAGGGGGCAACCTCGGTCAACTGGGAGCCGATATGGCAGTCGATCCCGGTGACCCGGACATGCGGAAGACCTGCGGCGTGGGCGTAGACCCGTGGGGCCTCGCCGATGTCGATGCCGAACTTGTTCTCCTTGAGCCCGGTGGCGATATAGGGGTGGGTGCGGGCGTCCACGTCCGGGTTGACCCGCAACGAGATCGGGGCAATGAGGCCCAGGGTGCCCGCGACCTCGTTGACCCGCGCCAGCTCCGCCTCCGACTCCAGGTTACAGCAGCGGATGCCGGCCTCCAGGGCCCGGCGCAGCTCGTCCAGGCGCTTGCCGACGCCGGAGAAGATCACCTTGGCCGGGTCCCCGCCGGCTGCGACCACGCGCTCCAGCTCCCCGACCGAGACGATGTCGAAGCCCGACCCCAGGCGTGCCAGGACATTCAGCACGGCCAGGTTGGAGTTGGCCTTGACCGCGAAGCAGATGAGATGCGGTCGCCCGGCGAAGGCCTGGTCGAAGGCGTGCCAGTGCCGTTCCAGGGTCGCCCTGGAATAGACGTAACAGGGGGTGCCGAAGCGCTCGGCGATGGTCTCGAGGGGGACGGCCTCGGCGCACAGGCGCCCGCCGCGGTAGTTGAAGTGATCCATGGCGTCCCCTTTACATTCCGCTCGGGTCCGGTGCGTCGGACTGTACCTCGTCCAGAACATCGAGCCCCTCCCCGGCGCCCTGGGGCTGCGCCGCCGGCTTCGGCGCTGCGGCGGGTTTGGCAGCGGCGGCTCTGGCCTCGGGGCGCGGGAGGAAGAGGTCGCCCTTCTGACCGCAGGCGGCGAGCATCTGGCCCGTGCCGAGCGCCGCGACCACGGCGAGGAAAAGGTAACGTGCCCAACAGTGCATGGTGGCGGATCCCGCGATGGGCCTGGCGTAAAAGTCGTGAAGTATACAGCCCGGCGAGCCTTCCGGCGCCGACGACCGCCGGCCGGTTACATGTCGCTCCGGTGCTCCGTCAGGGCCCCTTTGTCCGACCCGACCCCGCCCCGGCGTCGCACAGGGCCTGGAGGCGCTCCAGCTCCGCCTCCCTGAACCCCGCCCGGCGGCGGTCCGCCAGGTTGAGGGGGCAGCGGACCTCCCCGCGCAGGTGGCGGGCGAGCAGGTCGAACCAGGTTGCCTCCGGGTCCAGGCCGCGCTCGGCGCACAGGTGGCGGAACCAATGGTTGCCCGCGGCCACGTGCCCGACCTCCTCGCGCAGGATCACCGCCAGGCAGTCCGCGGTTTCGCCGTCCCCGGCGGCGCGCAGGCGCTCGATCATGGCCGGGGTCACGTCGAGCCCCCGAGCCTCCATCACCCGAGGGACCAGGGCCATGCGCAGCAAGGGGTCACCGGCGGTGGCCCTGGCCATCTCCCAGAGCCCGTCGTGGGCGGGGAAGTCCCCGTAGTCGAACCCCAGTGCGTGCAGGCGTCCGCGCATCATGACGAAGTGCTCCGCCTCCTCCGCCGCCACCTGCACCCAATCGTCGTACCAGCCCCGCGGCAGTCCGCGGAAGCGGTACACCGCGTCCCAGGCCAGGTTCACGGCGTTGAATTCGATGTGGGCCACGGCGTGGACCAGGGCCGCGCGGCCCTTGGGGCTCTGCGGGCGGCGCCGCGGCAGCTCCCGAGGTGGGACCAGCAACGGGCGCTCAGGGCGCCCGGGGTCGCCGATGGGGGCGACCGGGGTGGTGTCCTCCAACACCAGGGCACCAGCGCGCCAGGCTGCCGCAGCCGCTCGGCTCAGATCCGCCTTGGTTCCCGGGTCGCGGGTTCCGAGGCAAAGGGCCGCGGCCGTGAAGAGGTTGGCTTGGAAGTCGGGGTGCACGGGTTGGCCTCGGCGGTTGGCGCAGGGTGCAACGGGAGGGCAGACCGCGGCGCGCCCGTGCCGCCCCAGTCTACCCGAACGGGCGCACCTGCCCTCGGCAAGGCGGTGGTATCCTCGGTTGGGTGCAGGTGCAACCGGGACCGGACATGCCGAGGACCATGCTGACCGCCGTGATCGCTACGCTTGGCATTTACCTGGCCTTCCTCACCCTGGTCTACCTCGGGCAGTCCGGTTTGCTCTATTTGCCGGACGCGGCAGGGCGGGGCCTCGTCGCTACCCCCGCGGCCATTGGGCTTCGCTATGAAGAGGTACAACTCCGCACCGAAGATGGGGTGCCGTTGCACGGCTGGTTGATCTCGGCCCCGGAGACGACGCGCCAGGCTCCGCGCCGCACCCTTCTCTTCTTCCACGGCAACGCAGGCAATATCAGTCACCGCCTCGACTCCCTTCGCATCTTTGCGGAGCTGGGGTTGGACGTCTTCATCTTCGACTACCGGGGCTATGGCCGGAGCGGCGGCAGTCCCTCCGAAGAGGGCACCTACCGGGATGCCACCGCCGCCTGGCATTGGCTGACTCGCGAGCGTGGGCTGGACCCGCGGCAGGTCGTCCTGTTCGGGCGTTCCCTTGGGGCCGCCGTGGCCGTGGAGCTGGCCACTCGGACCGATCCCGCCGGGCTGATCGTCGAGTCTGCCTTTACCTCAGTCCCGGACCTGGGGGCCGAGCTCTATCCCTTCCTCCCGGTGCGTCTGCTCTCCCGCTACCGGTACGACAACCTGGACCGCATCGCCTCGGTGGGGGTCCCCCTGCTGGCGGTGCACAGCCGCGGCGACGAGATCATCCCCTTCCGCCAGGGGCAAGCACTGTTCTCTGCGGCGCGGGAGCCCAAGCAATTCTTGGAGCTGCAAGGCGGACACAACGATGGGTTTCTGGCGAGCGAGCCCGCCTACCGGCGCGGGCTGGCCGAGTTCTTGGCCAGCCTGGGCTGGCAGGCCCCCGGGGAGCCGCGCGCCGGTCGGTGAAGCGGGGCGAGGCTGTACACCGATCGCTGGGCCGGTGCTGGACGCTGGAGCCACACTGCCGCCTGAGCGCAGAG
>Ga0209254_10003869_pt1 | contig 13673 bp, 12 predicted proteins | sample FrelakmetDIP11DI_FD_187148 | JGI IMG/M metagenome (GOLD analysis project Ga0209254, IMG submission 187148) | Freshwater lake sediment microbial communities from the University of Notre Dame, USA, for methane emissions studies - DIP11 DI (SPAdes)... | ecosystem: Environmental > Aquatic >...
CTCCAGCACCTTGCCCCCGAAGGAAAGGCGCGGCGAGGGGGCCTCCACGTCTACCTTGACCGTCTCCCCCATGCGGGAGGCGTCGGGCTCGGCCGGATCGCCGGCGCCCGGGCGCACCGTAGCCAGCGCGGGCTTGCCCTTAGAGACGAATACGGCCATGGCGTTGCCGCCGTAAATAGGCTTGGTGCTGGCGAGGGCACCGCCCTTCATCTCCAGGGAGACAGCGTCAGTGGTCAGGCCGGCCTTCAACGCGAATGCCAGGCGGGGGCCCAGGTCCTGCCCTACGGTGGTGTTACCGATGAGCACCGCCGAGGGCCCGGCTTCCTCGACGACTTTCTCCAGGGCGGCCACGTGCAGGTCGGGATCGTACGCGGCGTAGGCGCTTCCTTCCACCGTGAAGACGGCGGCCGCGCCCGACGCAATCAGCGTCGCGGCTGCGCTGGCGGTGTCGCTTCCCACCGCCGCCGCCTGCAATTGCCTGCCCGATGACGCGGCCAGCTTGGCGCCCAGGCCCAGCAGTTCCAGGGTCACCGCATCGGGGGCTCCCGCGGGCGAAAGCTCCGCGATTACCAGGATCCCCTCCTTCTCAGCCATATACAACCCCCTTCATCTCCGGCGCGGTACCCCAGTTCGTTACCATGGCCCTGGCCCGGTAATCGTTATCCCCCCTCTTGCCACATCGTGTCCCACGAGGTATCGTATTCGTCGATCTGCTCCTCGGGCGATGCGCGCAAACCGTCGCCCGATTTGATGGCGTTGACCGGGCCCAAGGCTCGTCACCCCGTCAACTGCCTCGCCGGATTAGCCCGTTTAATAGCACGGCGAATGAGTTCTCGAAGAGCTCGTGGAAGTCATCTACGCCAAACTCGGTGGCGCGCCCGGAAAAGTACAGCTCGAGAAGCCCGATGGTCAACCTCCAGGTAATCAGCACGATCGTCTGTGGGGGCAGATCGTCCCTTGCCAGCCCCTTTTCTATGCCTTCCTCCACCAGTTGAGCAACGTACCCAATGAGTTCATGGGTGTGCTTGTCGAACTCCTCAAGTATATGGTCGGATACTCTCTGCCGCGATTCCGGCGCCAGTATGTGCTGGGAGATGGAAACATACTCCGGGTGCTCTATGCAGTGTTCTAAGAACGCGAGGTATACCGACCGCCACTTCTCGATCAGCCCTACATCCGAGGCGAGGCTCTCCTTTAGCCGTTCCACTACCTTATAGGAATCCTCTAAAGCTAACGATGTGTACAGGTCTTCCTTGGAATCGAAGTACAGGTAGATGGTGGGCTTGCTGAGCTCGACCTTCTCGGCGATCTCGTCCATGGTCGCGGTCTGGAACCCCTTTTCGGAGAACACGCTTCTTGCCGCCTCGAGGATATCCCGGCGCCTCTGAAGCTTCTCCCTTTCCTTGCGTTCGACGATTCCCATACGCCACCTTCCTCAGACAGCCCCTACAGGAATATTAACTGAATGAAAGTAATAATATTACCTTTAGTAATTCAATGTCAAGTGATATTTATCCTGTGTAGCGTGCAAGCACGGTGCACAGGTACGCCATCTCCGGCATACGTCTTTTAAGTCACATCAACGCGGGGTTCTAAAAACTCTATTGCCTTTTTGATATAGTCCAGATCATCGATCTGCACCGTGATTGCCTTATTAGGGCAGGTTTCTGCGCATCTTCCACAGGCAAGGCAACGTTCCGTGATCACTGCACGATCATCCTTGACGACTATGCCGCCATAGATACAGGCATCCATGCAGTCCCCGCACCCCACGCACTCATCGCCTACCTGTACACTGACACCAGGCATCTTACTAAAGAGGTCTATCAGGTCAGGTGCTATATAAGGCGCTACGAGCGATACGCAGCAGCAAGGACAGCATGAACACACGGTAAAGAGTTTTGTGTGTGGGCCTATGGCAAGCCACGTGCAGTCAACATATGCCTTGCCCGCGAGGCTGACCAGACCCAGTTCCTGACTTTTTCTGACATGCGCGCGGGCCTCTTCCTTGGTAACCGACCGGCAGAGGTCAGGATGAATACCCTTGGCTGCCTCGCCCATGAACATGCAGCCGAAATCTCGGGGATAATCCTTGCATTTATTGGAATCGCGACATATGCAGAAATTCATGATAGCCCGGTAACATGATTTTTCAATGAAGTGATCAATCACCTCGACAGGTAAAGCCATGTCTTGTTTTTCTACGCTCTCGTTTATCTGTATGACCCCGGCTTTGGGAAGGCAAAAGCCCGCATCGCCCGGCTTGATGAACTTGTCCTTGTGCTTGCGGATCTGATCCTCGAATTTTTTCATGAGTGGAGAACGAACCAGCCCAGTACTGTAGGTCAATTTGTAAAAAAGCTTGCCCAAGTTTTTATAAATGATCTGCTTATCCAGAAACATAAAACAACCCCTTGGCCAGTCAAGACCCTCCCAGTTTATACAACATTTTCAACCTCAAAGAATAAGGACATGAGTCCTTATAGACCCCGTGTTCTATATATCCAGATTTAATCCTATGAGGTAATCCTGGATTCTCTCTTTTGTCAATTGGATAATGTGTGCATTTGTGGCCTGCTCTGCACATGCATTTATTCATTATCGCGCGGTAGCTTGATTCTTCTACTGCCTTTCTGACAAGCTCGATCGGCAATACCACGTTCTTATAGTCCTGTTCGTATTTCAGATCGTGATTCAAAGGCACTATCCAGCCTTGCGTGTGATGCTTTTCGGAATCCCAGCTCTTTGCCAATTTCAGAAAGATCTTTCTGAGCAACGTATTGCTTACCAATCTGGGAAACTTGTCTATGCTTTTCACGACATTTCTTGCATAATATCCCAGTTTCTGTCGTTTATCGCGACTTTGTCCAGAATGTAGTCTGTGGTCTTTTCCTTGATACTCATGCTAATTATCTTCGAGAATCAGTGTATGGGTTTCCATGGCGCTTTGAGCCGCCAGTTCTGTCCCTATACCGAAACTCCCTGTATCAGCGCCGACTATATAGAGACCTTTTATCGGGGTTCTTGGAGAAAAGCGTTTATCAGCATCCTGATCATATCGTTGAGCCATACCGATAACTTCCCCGCGTCCACGGCCACCGACTGCAGCCATGAAATCTACGCCATGCCGTTCTTTCCATACGGTATGTTCCTTTAATCCAGGAAATAGTTTTTCCATCCTGCTTTCAACGAGATCCATCACTTTACTATTTAGATCTTTATCCAACATGTTTGCTGGTACGGTCCCTGCTGCTCCCAGCAAAAGATGTAATCCTTCGGGCGCAACACTCGGCTCCGCAACAGTCGGTGAAATCATGAACACTGCAATATCATCTGGTATCCGGCCTTTTTCCAAGCCTTTTATTGTAGCTGCCCAATCGTATCGTTTGGGAATATAAACATTTAAGGGTGTCTTGGCCAAAGGTGCATCAAGAGCAAATATCACCGTGGCTCCGCCAGTCGAATCTATCGAATTTCTTGCTTTCTCAACATAGGAGTCAGGAAAGTGCTGATCACCGGTCATATCCAGGGTTTTCACCACGCCCGCATTGCTGATAACGATCTCAGCAGGATAGAAACCTTTATCGGTTTCCACGCCTTTAACAGTCCCTTCCTCGGTAATAATCCTGTTCACTTCTTCATTGAGATGCAGCTCTCCACCTGCATCCTCACAGACCTTCATGTAGGTATTTGGAATGGCGCCAAAGCCACCTTTAGGATATGCAGTTCCTCCACTGGTAATCCAATTGTTGAAAGCGAGTAACCAATCACCGGCAGAGGCTTCTTCTGTTGAAATACAGAACATCATAACACAGCAGAAATTTAGAAACGCATGCATGTCAGGGTCGCTCGTATATTTGTCAATAACGGATTTTGCTGGAATATGGTAATACGGTGCTGCATCTTCTTTGGTTTTAATACGGTAAGCCAGCATCATGAAACGCAGGATGCCGGGTAAAGCTTTAATAGATGGGCTGATTGTTCGAACCATGTTAAGCAAAGAAACAGGATTCATCATGTTCTGATAGATCATGCCCTCATTCTCGCCATAGATCAGTTTAAACATTGGACTCTTGTTCATGAATTTGACATCGGCATCAGTCTTTTTGGCGAGTTGGGCCAGAGGCCCTTTTTCACCTCTTGGCGAAATATGGATGCCTACTTCTACCAGGCACTTTTTATGCTCAATACTCCCAGCTTTTCCTCCCACAAAGTTATTCCGCTCAAACACGATGGGTTTCGCGCCGTCTTTTGCCAGCAATGCTGCAAGTCCGACACCACCAATACCGGCGCCAATAATGATGACCCTTTTTTCCATCATTTTTTACCTCCTAATCATCTTGAATAATCGCGAAAGCCATCGACCATTGGAGTGCATGCTGTTTTTATCCTACCGGTCCCAGTCTGTTTGCAACTATCTCGGCGCATTCCAGCGCCGACTCTCCCGCTGCATCCACTCCTACCGCTCTGGTCTTCCCGGAATTCGCGACATCAACACCCACATAGTAGAGCCCGTTGATCGGCGAGATCATAGAGGGCCTGTTTGCGCCAACCTGCTGGGTTGTCTGGGCCGCTTCCAGCAATACCCCTTCCTTGTCAGCCCAGCTTTTAATGTAGTCGGGGGGGATTACTTCTCTAAAGATCATGTGCTCCTTCAGACCTGGGAATAGGTCTTCTCCAGACTCAAGGACTTGATCCGCCCATTCTTCCCAATCAGCTCCCTCCCTAAAAGGCATTGGGCAACCAAAACATATGATCTGCTTGCCCGGTGGGGCAAATGATGAGATCAGACTTGTGGTAACCGTACACCACATGTAAGGTTTCCGGGGTATCTCTCCTCTTTCAAGCTGCTTTGTGTATCCCACAACATCCAGAGTGTTCGCGTATAAGCCACCTGTCTTATCTGTTATCTTCTCTGAAAGGGCCGTATGCACCACCAGGGCCGACCAGGAGGGCCTCAGATTTCTTAGGTGATTTACATAGCCCTTATCAAAATGCTCCTCCCCAACCAGGTCCAGAACGGTCCTTCTTATCCCTGCATTGCTTATTACCAGAGGGGCTTCCAGGATCTCCCCATCACTCAACTCCACGCCCTGCACCTTTCCCTCTGATACGACGATCCTCTTTACGTTATCTTGTTTAAACTCGCCGCCATGCTTCTTGAACCCTTTAAACAGTGTTTCTGGAATGGCTTCGCACTCACCGACAGGATATGCGATCTTCCCTCTCATCAGGCCTCGAAATATCTGAATCGTCTCTCCTAAAGAGGCCTCCCAGTAAGGGATGCAGTAGAACGCGCCTGCCAAGAAACCCAGAATGGCGTGGAGTTTGGGATTGTCGGTACCCCTGTACAGCCAGCTTCTCAGGTCCGTCCTGTCCAACTCGTCCCGCCCTTTTTCAGTGAGCAGTTTCGGTAGGGTCTTCAGTGCCAGCATTGCCAAAGAAAGCACGTCCTTCAATGGCAGTCTCACCCCTATGGGTCTGCCTTTTACGGTGAACCCCATCCTCTCCCCGTTAATGTATATTGGTACCTCATTTACTGTCGCCCAGGCAATCTCTTCTCCCAACATCCTGGCTATATGTGAACAACTCCCTTTGCTGCCCCGTCCAAAAGCGTGGATAAACACGGGAAAGTGGAACCCTTCTTTCTTATGAGAGACGCACTTTCCTCCCACCTTGGGATTTTTCTCAAGCAGTAACACCTTTCTCCCCTGCTTGGCTAAGAGTGCGGCAGCACCAATACCACCGACCCCGCCGCCGACTACGATAATGTCATACATCTTTCTCTAACTCCTTTTTCGCATTTTTTCTTTTGTCTCTATACGAATTCATGGCATATTTAATGCCATCTTTTGAAAGCCTGGACCACATAAGCACGGGCCATCCCGGGTTTGACACATAATTGGGGTCAAAAGTGGCCTTTACATTCTTTATTATCTTTTGAAATCCTCCCATAAATGGCCCCATGATATCCGCCCCTACGCTTACGACAAATCCGCCAGGATAGGTTTTGTGCCTTGCGTCGTGCAGGTAGCCCTTGGCCGTTAGCCCCGCGAGGAGGGTCTTTATGTTTTTACAGTCAGCGTCAGGCTCATAAAGAAACGGCATTTCAAAGAAACCCGAATGACCAAGGTCATAGGAGCATATGTAATGGCAGCCACCATCGTCATCCATGAAAGGAGGTGTTTTGTCCTTTACAAAATCTTTGATGAAGGGAAGGGTTGTCTTATGGGCTATAGCCCCATGATCCATAGAATCCAATGCTCCCTTGACATCAAAGAAGGACCCAGCAACGCGAAAACCCCGAAAGAGAACGTTGGGCCTGATCATAAGATCGGGAACCAGCACCTGGGCTATACCTTCCTGGACTTCATCAGAGAGAAACTTACCACCGTATTCATCCATAATTGATCTCAGCACATCATCCTCATACTCGAGCTGCTTTTTCGAGGTATAGGCCGTAAGCATTACCACCAACATGTTTTCTACGGATTTCTGGTAAGCCTCACTCTCCCACATGCTGAAGTAATCCTCTTGGCTAAGTGCAAGCTCTCCAGCAAGCCACCCTTTTTGCAGGTGTACGCATACCGAGGCTATCTCAGAGCGTCCTATCTCGTACATAGCATCTATCACGGAATCGAAGGTGGGGAAGCCGATGGCATAAATCTTGAATTTATCTTCAGGAAGAAAGACCCTTTTATCCGGAGTGGCTCCCCTCGTAGGCCACTTCTTAGGACCGGGCCAGGGAAAGAGTTTTATCCCTGCCTTGGTGCACATGCCAAGGCCTCCGAAAAACCCCCAGACTCCCTTTATCATACCTCTCAGATCCGGCCCTGGACCTTCACCCCAGAAATACTCACCACCTGGAGATGAGGTGGATCCTATGTTCATGATCTCACCGTCTGGCAACACCCACTCCATGGCGAGCATCGAGCGGGATCCCGCACCAAGCCGGTGCGCGGCCATGTGATAACCCTGAAAGGTCAGATTGGCCACAACCGAGGTCTGAGCGCCTGCTGAAGGGATATAGCAAGTCAAGCCATGCTTCATTGCTTCCACCTGCAAGCGGCCCCAGGTGGCATAAGGTTCTACTACCGCATACATGTTTTCCTCGTCTATCCATATCCCATCCATTCTCTTGGGGTCAATTATCAGATGGTCATAGATCGGTATCAGCGGCTCACAAGACATAAACAGATGGGTGCCGGTGGGAATAACCTTGAAATCGAAGCGATTGGCCAGACGGTATATCTCCTGGATATCCTCCATCTTGCCCGGGAGGGCAACACACTCTACGGGTCGAGACCCAAGAGGAGACGTGAAATTCCTTGAATATGCACGCATCACGGCCGGATCGGTGCTTATATATTCTTCCCCCAATACTTCGGTAAGGGCCCTCAGCGCATTATCTGATAATCCCATGGTAGCCTCCTAAACCATCTTTTTAGATTTCTTCTTGTCGTTTCCGACTGCCAACCGTACCAGCTCCGTGAGATCATAAACCTTAATAGGTGCTTCAGATTCCCCTACCGAATCCTTGAACGCCCTTACACACCACGGGCAGGCGGTGACCAAAGCTTCTGCTCCGGTAGAAAGGGCCTCCTCTATTCTTTCCGCAGCCGTCCAAGAGGCAAAATCAGGGTATGCTTCCCATACCCCCCCACCAGATCCGCAGCACCAGGAGTATTCCCGAATGCGTTCCATCTCTGCCAGCTCAACACCAGGAACTCGGCGAATCACGTTGCGAGGAGTGTCATAACACCCAAAGGTCCCTCGCCGGAATTCCTTAGGAGGGGTATGCATGCCATAAGTCCCCCTGCTTCCTTCCCAGGGGATAAATGGTTCACTGAGCCTTCCCAAATGACAAGGATCATGATATGTCACCTTCATACCCAGGTCCTGAGTAAGGTTAAGCCGTCCCTCTTCCAGAAGGCGCTCTAGATATTCAGCTATATGCAAGACTTCCACAGATAGCTCTTTGCCTATTGAAGGGTGGGTGTATTTGAACGCCGCGTAGCAGTCCGAGCATGCGGTCACAAGGGTCGTGGCGCCGGAGGCTTTTACCCTGCCCTGAAAGTCCTCCGCGAAATTACTCGCCTCCCCCTGGTAGCCCAGTTCATAGGCGCGCCCCCCACAGCAGGCTTCCTCATTGCCGGCGATCCCGAAATCGACTCCGGATGCCTGGAGGATATCCACCACGCCCCGCAGTGTATCCCAGAGGTCTGAGTCGTAGGAGTAGCGGCAGCCCACGTGGAAGAGCACCTCGGTCTTTTCCTTGTTTGTGTCCTTCAGCTCTAGCCCTTCGGCCCAGGCGCCCCTTTTTGACTTCGGCTCCCCGAATACGTTGTCCTCTCTCTTGAGGGAGTCAATCATGAACATGTGCTCGGGGATGATCTGCCCATCCTCTATGCACTTCGCCCGCAGTGCCTTGAACATGAGGAGGGGCTCCAAATCTCTACTTCGCTTACACATGGTATCGCATGCTCCGCAGAGATTGCATTTGTAGACAATATCCAGAAGACTTTCGGTGAAGTCCAGCTCGCCGCGCATCAATCCCGATGCTACGTCCATTTTTCCCTGGCATGAGTAGGCATCAAAAAGATAGCGGGCGACTGCAGGGCAGACTTTTGCGAATCTCTCGCTCGTAAGCTCCCAGGGGTCTACCCATTTGCAAAGGGAGCAACGTGCACAATTGACAGTTTCCCACTCGAAGTTTTTTAGAGACATAACCCCTCCTCCGGATTCATTATGTTGTTTTTGTCAAAGACTTTCTTCAGCGTCATTTGAGTAGCGGTATTCGAGGGACATAGATTAAAGACTTCTTCCGCCCATATGCCCTGCGGCCTCGAAAAGAACCCACCCTGCTTAGAAATCTCCGCAACTGCTTTTCTGGAAAGGGACTTCAGCTCTCCGTCCTGATGGGAACCAGGCCTGACCGGGATACTGTATTCCATGTGGAAAACCCTCCCGTATTCCAAAGGCTGTATGTACTCGCCAATGCCTTCAACAGCATGGCCATACTCCTCCAGCACCTTATGAAATGACGATTCGCATTGAGAAACCTTGTTGCGGGTTGTTACAAAGAAGATGTCCAGAGAGTCACCCAGTACTCCATGCTTCCAGTAAGGATCCTTATTCCAAGGACCCTGGAATAATTCGATGAGTTGTGAACCCCGGCCTGCCAGATCCTCTTTCAACGTTATTCCCGATTCCTTTACAATATCTGCAAGCGCCTCCTGTTGGTACTCCATCTTTCTTTCGGGTAACCGGGGCCCAGCTGCCAAGCAGAGTATTATAGTCCAGGGCGGCAACTCCTTTCTGAGCCTTGCAAAATCATCCTGCCAATTCTCACAAAGGATACTCGCAAGATTATGGTTGTTCAGTGCAAAGCACTCATCGCCGATCATGCGACGCTGGATATGGCATATGGTACCTACAACCTCTTCCAAGGTATCACAGGGTATTGAAAACAGCTTTTGCGTTGTTGGAAGAGTTTCCGCCTTCACGTTGATCCACGTAACAATTCCCAGCGTTCCTTGAGCCCCTTGAACCAATCTGCATAAGGTCATTGTGCCTGGACCATCTGAGCCTACAAGATCGGCATTGGTCTTTTTTACACTGGCAGGACCTGAAGCAGAGCCTGTCCGAAAAATATCTCCGCTTGGGAGAACCATCTCCATGGTAAGTATTGGCTCTCCATACTCGAACTTGGGGATAAGCATCGGCTCCTTCTCCAGGTAGCTACTGAGAGCCGATTTTCTGTTGTGGGGCAACAAAGGGTTTGAAGCCTTAAGCCCATGTTTTCTTAATTCGTCCTGGAGCTGTGCCCATCCTACCCCTGGCTCAAATCTTACTGCCCTGTTCCTTGTATCAACATTGTGAATGGTTCTCATCTCTGAAAGATCGATCAATATGAGCCCCCGTTCAGAAGTGGGATATCTATAAGGATCAACTGATGAACTCCTGGCCATAACAGAAATCCGGTGCCTGTTGGCGTACCGTAGCGTCTGCTGTATCTCCTTTACGGAAGTTGGTTTGACTACGCTAAACCCTGGTTGAAAAGACCGACGTAATGAAATAGCTTGAACACCCATCGTTCCCCCTTTCCCGGTAGAGTATGCCTTTAATATTTGCGGATTTTGCTGTTATACAAATCTCCCGCCCTCTCCTGATCTCGATATAAAAGCCCGGGCATTGACTCATAGAATCCCTTCCTTGTATTTCTTGCGCCGCATTTGCCACATCTCATCATGCGTATATGGATTTATCATGCGCATATAGATGACCCCTCAGCCCGTTGAAATAGCTGCATCCCTTAAGGCGGTTTTCACAGGGCCACAATCCCCCCTTCAGAACAACGCCTCCCCGCTCGACCCACTTTAGCTTGCCGGAGTTAAATTCAGGTCATCCGCGTACTATAGATGTGTTGCTTTCTTCGTTGGATGCTATGAAGAGGGAACGGTATTGTGCTCCGTTTGATCGATTATGTTAGTACACAACATATGCTTTGCAGCGATGAGTTTCTGAACCTGGGCACTTTTTACGGTGCCCTTTAACTGTGCCAGCCCGTTTTCTCTCCTGTATCGCTGCTGTCGCTGCCCCGATGCATATTTCAGCATTTCAGCTATAAAACTGTACTTTCTTTGGGGTTCTGTATGAGAAATCCGGGTTTTCATATCACCCTGTCCCCTTTTACAGTCAGCCTATACAGGAAATATACTGGGAGTTATCTTATTACTATTAGTTAAACCATGTCAAGCTAGTTTATGATCTGGTACCGGCGAGAGGGGGGAAGGATGTAAGATCAGATGGCCGCATACGGGACCTACTGTTCCGCCGCCGAGACCGGCAGGACAAACGAATTCCGCGGGCTGCTGAGCCAGAAGGAGGGCCGTTGACCATGATGGGAGGAAACTGGGGCAAGATATTCTAGGTGGACCTGGGGGCTGGTACCACCGAGGATCTGGAGCTGGACGAGAAGATCTACCGGGACTACCTGGGTGGAAGCGGCCTGGCCGCGAGGATCTTCTTCGAACGGAGAGGTTGGGAGGAGGACCCCCTGTCTCCCGCAAACCCCCTTATGATCATGCTCGGCCCCCTGTCGGGGGTAAACCTTCCCGGGGCATCCAGGCTGGAGATATGCGCACGATCGCCCCTGACTGGCATCTGGGGTGAGTCATACATGGGCGGCCACTTCGCCCCCCAGCTCAAGGGCACCGGCTACGACGGCATCATCGTGAGCGGGTCCTCGGATAGACCGGTATACCTTCTGGTCACGGACGAGGGGGCGGAGATACGCGATGCCTCCCACCTCTGGGGTAAAGATACCTACGATACGGAGGACGCCCTCAAGGAGGAGCTCAGGGACAAGCGGGTTCAGGTGATATGCATAGGTCACACCGGCGAAAAGGCCACCAACATGGTGCTGGAGGATCTATAGGAATCGGGCTCACATGTGTTTACAGGACTATGCCAGGCTTCTCTCCGCCTCTATACGTTGCATGGTGAATGACAATAAATATATTGCCGAAGGTGAGGTGGAAAAAACTAAAGACGGGGTCATGTCACAAAAATCGAGTTTCCTGCCTTCTTTTTCCATTCAGCCCATCTCTCTAGTCCTGGCGATCAGGCTCACTGTGAAGTGGTCTGGCGGCTTAATGATAACCATATTATGGCATATTACTCGATTTTCGAGACCCGACCCCCTTATGAAATGAGAGTCCCCAGCGGTATCGCCCACATCTTGTCTCCCAGCTTTATCGCCTCTTTACCATTGTAGGCGATCACGGCGGCTTTGCACCGCGGCGTTGCGGAAAGGAAATCCGAAAGGCCTTTAAGGTCTCTCTTCTTCCAGTTCTCTCCCGACTTGACCTCGACAGCCACGATATCCCGACCGAACTCGATAACGAAATCGACCTCTCGCCCCGCCTGGGTCTGCCAGTAGTATATGCGTCCGGGGGGGATGTGGTTTTCCACAACCGAGGCGATGTTCTGAAAAACGTAGGTCTCGTATAGCGCCCCCCGCAAGGGATCGTCAGACAGATCACCGCAATCGGTCAGATGGCACGCGAGGCCGGAGTCGGTGATATACAGCTTGGGGGATTTCTTGATCCGGCTGGCCTTGTTCCTCAGAAACGGATGGACCCTCCGGACTATGTAGGTTGCCTCCATCCATCCCAGGTAGCGGGCGGCGGTCTTGGCATCCAGGCTCGCGTCACGCGCCAGGCTCGCAATATTGAGTATCTGGGCGGTTCGCAGTGCCGCCAGCTTCAGGAGGTCCCTGAACCCCAGGATATTCTCAACCGCAGCTATATCTCGCAGGTCTCTCTCCAGGTATGTCTGCTCGTATCCCGTAAACCAGGTCTTGGGTTCACCCACCTCACCAAGTGCGACCGGTGGCAGGCCGCCCGTCAAGACCTCTCCATCCTCCAGCTTGGAGACGGATTTTCTTTTTGGAAGTCCGGGATCGCGGAGGAAGTCGATCAGAAAAGGTGCCATCCGGGTTTCCTGGTGGATTTCCCTCCTGCTCATCGGGGGCAGTCCGAAGTAAATGGCCCTCCCGGCGAGGCTTTCCGACACGCCCTTCAGGAGAGCCGGATTAGCCGAACCCGATAGCAGGAACCTCCCCGGCTTACGGTCATCGTCCACGGCCCTCTTGATGGCCATGAACAGTCCCCCCACCCTCTGTGCCTCATCAATTGTCACCTCTTCAAGCCCGCCCAAGACCGCATCCGGATTTTCCTGCAGCGATCTCATAACCGCGTAATCATCGAGGTTCAGATAGTGACGGCCACTCAACCGGGGATCCGACAACAGCATGGTGCTCTTACCCACCTGGCGCATTCCGGTGACGACCACCACCGGCATATCGCGCAGGGCCTTCTGGATCGTCTCGCCGAGCTCTCTCTGGATATACATTTATGACCTTCATTATCGTAATATACGATATTACATGACGTAGTTTACATTTTTCTATCTTTGCAAGTCAACCCCGCGCTGGCCTACTGAATATCTCGGAGAGACGGGGGTGTCCTTTGAAATCACTCTGCTTTTTAAGGAATTTATAGGTTTGGTCATATTGTGGTCACGGCCTTCTCCGCACCAGACCCAACGGAAACAGGCCAGAGGAAATGCTCCCTGACCTGCGGAAATATATGGAGCCCCTGGCGAGAATCGAACTCGCGCACAAGGATTAGGAATCCTTTGCTCTATCCACTGAGCTACAGGGGCCCGGATGCTCGCGTTCGCCGCAAGCGGCTTTCACCTCAAGAATTATAGCCTGCAGGGATAGAGCCTTCAAACGGCCTGGTGCTCTCCCTCATTGACGCCGTAGCGATCAGGACATTATATTTATAGATGCGAAAGCGGTCGCGAAGGCCGGGACAGACGTAGCGGATCGAAGTAAAATGCCACGGAGGCTGAGGCGATAAGAAATCGCCCACGACTGTGGCGTTTTTTCGTATAGCGGAGGGAACAATAGGTAAACGGTCACGAAGGCCGAGGATGTAGCGGGCGTGAAGGAGCCACGGAGGCTGGGGCGGCGCGAAGCCGCCGAGTACCGTGGCGTTCCTTTTCTTTGCGCGACGACTTCGGGAGGTAGATAGCATGCACATCCCCGACGGCTTTCTGAGCACTGGAGTGAGCGTCGCCACCGGCGTGGTCGCGGCGGGTGC
>Ga0209254_10003870_pt1 | contig 13668 bp, 14 predicted proteins | sample FrelakmetDIP11DI_FD_187148 | JGI IMG/M metagenome (GOLD analysis project Ga0209254, IMG submission 187148) | Freshwater lake sediment microbial communities from the University of Notre Dame, USA, for methane emissions studies - DIP11 DI (SPAdes)... | ecosystem: Environmental > Aquatic >...
GGTGAACGAGAGGGATCGCGTGTCCGATGCTCTCCAGCCCATCTTCTGGAGCGGCCCCGAGATCTCGTAGCCGGGTGTCCCGTTCTCGATCACGAGGTTCGAGATCTCGCCCTCGCCGGTAACGGCCGTGATCGTTACGCATCCGGTGATGTCGGTCCCTGCGTTCGTGATGAAGGCCTTCGAGCCGTTCACGATCCACCTGTCCTCGTGCAGCGTCGCCGTCGTTCGGGTCGCGCCGGCGTCGGAGCCGGCCTCCGGCTCTGTGAGGCCGAACGCGGCGAGCCGCTCGCCGCGGGCGAGCTGCGGGATCCACCGCTGCTTCTGCTCGTCGGTCCCGAACAGGTAGATCGGCATCGTCCCGAGCGAGGTGTGCGCTGCAACCGTGATGGCGACCGACGAGTCGATCCGCGCGAGCTCTTCGACGGCGAGCGCGTACGCGAGCGTGTCGCCTCCCGCACCCCCGAGCTCCTCGGGGAACGGAATGCCCATCAGCCCGAGCCCGGCCATCTCGGCTACGAGCTCGTAGGGGAACCGTGACTCGCGGTCGAGCTCCTCGGCGACGGGTGCGACGCGCTCGAGCGCGAACGCGCGAACCGTGTCCCGGAACAGCTCGTGCTCGGAGGAGAGGTCCAGGTCCACGCGAGGCGATCGTACCCCGCGTGGGTGCCGTGCAGCGCCCGTCAGCGGTCGATCGCGCGGTACTTGCTGATTGCGAGCGGCATGAAGACCGCGAGCAGGACGACGGTCCAGATCAGCGACAGCAGCACGGCGTGCTCGCCGGGCCAGGAGTCCGAGGCGAACGGGTTCGGGTTGCCGAAGAGCTCGCGGGTGGCGCCGGTCAGGGCGCTGACGGGGTTCCACTCCGCGAACGGCTGCAACCAGGACGGCAGGGTCTCCGTCGGGACGAAGGCGTTGGAGACGAAGGTGATCGGGAAGATGATCAGAAAGCCGAGTTGCTGCGCGACCTCGACCGTCGGGACGACGAGGCCGAGGAAGACGCCGATCCAGGCCATGGCGTAGGTGAAGAAGAGGAGCAGTGCGACAGCGGCGAGGAAGTCGGCCACGCCGCTGTTCACACGCCACCCGACGACGAGCCCCGTCAGCATGAGCACGATCAGGATGCCGGTGTTGTAGAGGATGTCGGCGAACGTGCGGCCGCTGAGGACCGCCGAACGCGCCATCGGCAGCGAGCGGAACCGGTCGATCAGGCCCTTCGTCATGTCGTCCGCGACCGCGATCGCCGTCGTGATCGAGGCGAATGCCAGGGTCTGGACGAAGATCCCCGGCATCAGGAACTCGCGGTACGAGCCGCCGCCCGGGATCGGGATCGCGCCGCCGAAGACGAAGGCGAACAGCAGCACGAACATGATCGACTGGAGGATCGCGAAGATTGCGAGCTCCGGAATGCGCGGAACCCGCTTCAGGTTGCGCCAGCTGATCACGAGGCCGTCGGCGACGGCGAGCCGCAGCGCGCTCAACGGGCCTTTCCCTTCGTGGCCCGCGGCTGGTTGTCCTCGGTGGCCACCACCTCGGCGGCGTGCCCCGTGAGCGCGAGGAAGACGTCGTCCAGGGTCGGCCGGCGTAGCCCGACGTCGTCCACGGCGATGTTCTCGTCCCCGAGCCTCCGCACGACGTCGACGAGCTGCCGGGCGCCTCCCCCGGCGGCGATCGTCAGCCTTCTCGTGTGGTCGTCGATCGACGCGGAGCCGTCCGGCGCCAGGAGCTCGGCGGCGTGAGCGAGCAGGGCGCGGTCGTGGACGACGACCTCGATCCGCTCGCCGCCCACCTGCGACTTGAGCTCGTCGGCGGTACCGCGCGCGATGATCCGGCCGTGGTCGACCACGGCGATCTCGTCGGCCAGTTCGTCCGCCTCCTCGAGGTACTGCGTCGTCAGGAGCAGCGTCGTCCCCTCGCGCACCTGACCGCGGATCACGTCCCACATCCCGAGGCGGCTGCGGGGGTCGAGCCCGGTCGTGGGCTCGTCGAGGAAGAGAAGTCGCGGCCGACCGATCAGTGCCGCGGCGAGGTCGAGGCGGCGGCGCATGCCGCCGGAGTACGTCTTCGCGACCCGGTCGGCGGCGTCCTCGAGGTCGAACCGCTCCAGGAGCTCCCCTGCGCGCTGCTTCGCTTCGGCCGAGCCGAGCTGGTAGAGGCGTCCGAACATCCAGAGGTTCTCGCGGCCCGTGAGGTTCTCATCGACGGCTGCGTACTGACCGGACAACCCGATCAGGCGCCTCACTGCCTGTGCGTCACGCGCGACGTCGAGCCCTGCGATGGTCGCCCGGCCGGCGTCGGCCCGGAGCAGCGTCGCGAGAATGCGCACGGTCGTGGTCTTGCCCGCGCCGTTCGGGCCGAGCAACCCGAGCACCGTGCCTTCACGCACTTCGAGATCGACGCCGTCGAGCGCCCGCACCTCGCCACCCCGCGTGCGGAACACCTTGACGAGCCCTTCTGCCTCGATCACAGCCATGCGCCCTACGCTAGCCGCGGCCCGGCTCCCTGCGTGCCTAGACTGGTTGCATGCGCGAGTCGATCGACCGGAAGGGCATGGCCGCGCTCTCCGGCGGGCACCTCGCCACCGACTTCGCGTCGGGGAGCGTGCCGGCGCTGTTGCCGTTCTTCACCGCGAAGTTCGATCTCAGCTACACGCTCACGGCCGTTCTGATGCTGGCTGTCCTCGCCTCGTCGTCCCTGACGCAACCGCTGTTCGGGCTCTGGTCGGATCGGCGCGGGGCGCTGTGGCTGCTGCCGGCCGGGCTGGCGCTCGGCGGGGCGGGGATCGGGCTCGCCGCGATCGCCCCGAGCTACGGGATCCTCGTCGTCCTAGTCTTCCTCTCCGGCCTCGGCATTGCCGCGTATCACCCGGAAGGCGCCAAGTTCGCGGTGTTCGCGAGCGGGCGCAAACGGGCGAGCGGGATGTCCCTGTTCAACATCGGCGGCAACACCGGCTACGCACTCGGCCCGATCATCGTCACGCCGCTCGTGCTGTGGCTCGGTCTCGGGCCTGGGGGGTTGCTCGCCTCCATTCCGGTCGTCCTCGGCTCGTTCGCCGTGCTCGCGGCGCTCCCCTATCTCTCCCGGCTGCGCCCGGCGCCGGTGGGGCCTGGCCAGGCGTCGGTAGGGGAGGACAACGTTCGTGCGATGGTGCTGCTCGGCGGCGTCATCGGGTTGCGCAGCGTCGCCTGGTTCGGGCTGATCACCTTCGTGCCGCTGTGGGTCGTGTCGCTCGGCAACTCGGAGGCCGACGGCAACCGGCTGCTCTCGCTGATGCTTCTCTCCGGAGCGGTGGGAACGCTGCTGCTCGGGCCGATCGCCGACCGGTTCGGGCTCCGGCGCACCCTGCTCGTCGCCCAGGCGTTGCTCGCGCCGATGATCCTCGTCTTCGTGCTCGTCGGAGGGCTCGTCGGCGCCGCCGCACTGATGGTGGTAGGCATCTGCGTCGTCGGCACGTTCGGCGTCACGATGGTGCTGAGCCAGCTGTACCTACCGCGTCACGTCGGAATGGCGTCCGGGCTCTCGATCGGCCTCGCGATGGGCCTCGGCGGCCTCGCCGCAGTCGCGCTCGGAGGCCTCGCCGATGCCGTCGATCTGCAGACCGCCCTCGTGTGTAGCGCCTTTGCCCCGCTGCTCGGGGTCGTTCTCTGCGTCTTCCTGCCCGCTCCTGCGCCGGCGGTACCGGTTGCGACCGCCCCTTCCTCTGCATACCCTCTGCTCGACTGACCGTTCGACCAACCACAAGGAGACCCACATGACCGTGCAGGAGTTCTTCGACGCGCTCCCCTCGAAGGTCGACCCGGCGAAGACCGCGGGAATGAACAACAGCTACGTGTTCGACATCGCCGACGTCGGGGCCTGGACGGTCTCCGTCACCGACGGCGCCGTCTCGGTCGCCGAGGGAGAGCACGAGGCCGATTGCACCCTCTCCTCGAGCCAGGAGACGCTGATGAAGATCGCGAGCGGCGAGGCCAATGCGACCACCGCCTACATGACCGGCAAGCTCAAGATCAAGGGTGACATGGGTGCAGCCCTGAAGCTGCAGAAGCTCTTCTAGGCTCCTTTCCCGTGCGGAGGCTGGCTGGAATCCTACGATGCGTTCGGCGGGGAAAGGAGCCTACATTTGAGGCTTCGCCTTGTGATTTCTTCCTGTTTCTCGGAGGCGCCTCTAGAGTGCTCGGAAACGACGCAAAGGGCGAAGCCCCACAAATGAAGCTACTTCTCCCACAACGCGCTACCCCCCTCGCCGTGCGCACCCGGAGGGGGAAGTAGCTTGTACCTGGCCGTCCGACTGATCGTCGCCTGGGGCGCGAACGTGCTCGCGCTGATCGTGGCCGACTGGGTCTTCTCGGGGTTCACGATCGAGCGCTGGGGCTCACTCCTGCTCGCCGGAGCGGTGTTCGGCCTCGCGAACGTGTTCCTCAAACCCCTGCTGACGTTCATCGCGATCCCGCTGATCATCCTCACCTTCGGGCTCGCCTACTTCTTCGTCAACGTCGCGATCCTGGCGTTCACCGAGTGGGTCGTCCCGAACTTCTCGATCGACGGGTTCTGGACGTACGTCGGCGCAGTGATCGTGATGTGGTTCGTCAACGTCCTGGTCGGGCGTCTCCTGCGGGCGATCGAGGGCGACACCGCGGCGGCCCCGGGCCTCTATTCGTAGAGGCTAGCCGAGCTCGACGAGCAGTGCCCCGGCGCCGACCTGGTCGCCGGGCGCGACGTGAACGGCGGTGACGGTGGCGGCGAACGGCGCCAGGACGGGCATCTCCATCTTCATCGCCTCGAGGACGACGAGCGGCTCGTGCGGGACGACGGAGTCGCCGACGGCGACGGCGACGGCAATCACCGTTCCCGGCATCGGCGCGGCGACCGTGCCATGCCCGTGTGCGGTGGCGCCCGGGAGGGCCGCCTCGACGTCCGGCGCCGCAACCGGGGGCGGAGCGGGCAGGTTCAGGCGCCACGGCTGCTCGAATGCGCCGGGGGTAGCGCGGAGCGGAGGCGCGGACAGCGGCGCGTGCTCCGTCAGGAATGCGGTCGACACCGCCCCTGCCCTGAACGCGGGGTGGCGTACGAGCCAGCGGAGAAACGGCAGGTTCGTGACGACTCCGGCCACCGCCGTCTCGTCCAGGGCTCGTACGAGCCTCGCAAGCGCCTCCTCGCGGTCGGCGCCACGGGAGACCAGCTTGGCGACGAGAGGGTCGTAGCGCGTGCCGATCTCGTCGCCCTCCTCGGCGCCGGCGTCGACCCGGACTCCGGCTGGGAGCACGAGCCGGTCGAGCCGCCCCGCCTGTGGCAGGAACGTCCGCGGATCCTCCGCATAGAGCCGCGCCTCGATCGCGTGGCCTTGTGGCACCGGTTCGACGTCGACGTCCTCACCCGCGGCCACCCGCAGCTGCAGCTCGACGATGTCGAGCCCCGTGAGCTCCTCCGTGACGGGGTGCTCGACCTGGATCCGCCCGTTCAGCTCGAGGAAGTAGACGTCGGCGCCGTCGACGAGGAACTCGGCCGTGCCGGCGTTCCGGTAGTCGATCGCCTCGGCGAAGGCAACAGCGCCTGCAGCGACTCGCGCGGCCGCACGCGGGTCGAGGCCGGGAGCGGGGGACTCCTCGAGGAGCTTCTGGTGACGCCGCTGGATCGAGCAGTCGCGCTCACCGAGCACGACCACACCACGGCTGTGCCCGAGGATCTGCGCTTCGACGTGGCGGGGACGCTCGAGGTAGCGCTCGCAGAAAACGGTGCCGTCGCCGAACGCCGCCTCGGCCTCACGTTGCGCTGCCGCGAGGGCCTCGTCGAGGCCGGCGGCGGAGCGGACGACGCGCATGCCGCGGCCGCCGCCTCCGGCTGCTGCCTTGACAACGAGTGGGAAGCCGATCTCCTCGGGCGACCCCTGGGGCAGGGTGGGTACGCCCGCCTCGCGGGCGATCCGCTTCGCGGCAAGCTTGTCGCCACCTAGCCGCAACGTCTCGGGCGGCGGCCCGACCCAGGTGATCCCGGCTGCGACGACCTCGTCGGCGAACGCCGCGCTCTCGGCGAGGAAGCCGTAGCCCGGGTGGATCGCGTCGGCTCCGGACTCGACGGCGGCCCGGACGTGCTCGGACGCGTCGAGGTAGGAGCTGATCTCGACGGCCCGAGCGGCCGATCGGGCGTGGAGTGAGCCGCGGTCATCAGGTGTCACCACCGCGACGGTCTCGATCCCGAGCCGCGCGCAGGTACGGAAGACGCGGAGTGCGATCTCTCCACGGTTCGCGACGAGAAGCCTGCTGATCCTCACGGGCGCACTCTAATCGGGGGCGCGACGCCTACCCGGTCGAGACGAGGGCGACGGCGACGAGGGCGCAGGCGACGCCCACGTACTGGAGGCGTGAGAGCCGCTCGTGCAGGACGAACCCGGCGAGCAGGACGGTTGCGACCGGGTAGAGGGATGCGACCACCGATGCGATCGCAACCGGTCCCCGCTGCAGCGCCACGAGCAGCGGCACAACCGCCGCGACCTCGAGGGCCGCGATCAGGAGCGCGTAGGGTAGGAGGCGCCGAACCCCGACGACGGGCCCCCGGGTCAGCACGAGCGCGAGCACGACGATGACGACGGTGGCGGCGGCGCGCTCGATCGTAATCGGCCACATCCCAGCCTCCTCCGAGACCCGGGAGAACGTGATGTAGAAGAGCCCGAAGAACAGGCCGCTCGCGAGTGCCAGCGCGATCACGTTGCGGTCGACGACCACGTGCGTGTCGGGATGCTGCTCGGAGGGTGCGAGAGAGACGACGGCGACGGCAACGAAGGCGATCACGAGACCGACCAGCGCCGTCGTACCCGGGCGCTCTCCACGGACGAGCGCATACGCGACGGGGATCACAGCGCCGGTGACCGCGGCAACGGGCGCGACGACGCTGATCAGGCCCCGTCCCATCCCGATGTAGAAGCAACCGATCCCGACGGCGACGGTGATGCCGGCGAGTACCGACCAGATCACGTCCGGGCGGCCGACGTGCTCCGAGCCGTACGCGATCGACACCGCGAGCGTCAGCGGCAGGCCCACGACGGCGACGAATGCCGCCACCCGGATGCCGTTTGCGGTGCGTGAGGTCATGCCGCCGACGAAGTCGGCGCTGCCGATGAAGACGGCGGAGACGAGCGCGAGGAACGCGGTCACTGTGACGCGTCGCTGCCGGCGATCGGCAGGATCTCCGCGAGCTGCCCGCTGCGGAAGCCGTAGAACCGGTCGTGGAGGAATACCGTCAGATCTGCGTACCCGGGCACGACCTCGAGCCTGTCGCCGACCGCGAGCGGCGCTGCCTTCGGTGCGACCGACAATTGCCCGTGCTCGGCGGACATCCGCTCGAACTCGACGCCGGGCCGCCCGACGACGCGGGGCATGGCGATCTCGACGTTCAGCGTCTTGCGCCCCGCGTCGACGATCGCACGCTCGGGTGTCGGTCGCCCGACAACGGTCGTCACCAGCGTCAGAGCGTCGTCGAGCCCGACCACGCCGCAGTCGTCGCGGTAGAACACGTCCATCAGGATCGCCCCGCCCGCCTGCACCTCGGTCACGCCGGGGTGGCCGAGCGAGACCTGGAACGAGCCGGTGCCCGAGCACGAGACGATCGGGCACGGAATGCCCGCGGCCTCGAGGAGCTGCTTCGTCCCGACCAGGCGGTCGAGCGCCTCGTGGATCCGGGCCTCCTTCTCGGTGCGATCGCCGATGCGAATCAGGTGCCCCTCCCAGCCCATCACCCCGACGAGCTCGACACCGTCGAGCGCCGCCGCCTCCTGCGCGAGCCGCAGGGCCGGCTCGCCTGGCTCGGTGCCGGCGCGGGCGAGGCCGATGTCGACCTCGATCACGATGCGCACGCAGCTGCCGGCCCCGGTGAATGCAGCCGCGAGGGGTTGCAGCTGGTCGACGTGGTCGACGGCGACGATGGGATCGGCGTGACGGCTCAGCTCGACCAGGCGGGCGAGCTTCTGCGGGCCGACAATCGCGTTGGCGACGAGTAGATCGTGAACCCCCGCGGCTGCCATCAACTCGGCCTCGCCGAGCTTGGCGCAGGTCAGCCCGATGGCGCCTGCCGCGACCTGGCGCGCGCCGATCGCGCCGGAGCGGTGGCCCTTCACGTGCGGCCGCCACGAGGCGCCTGCCGCGCTACAGGCCGCCGCGACCCGGCGGATGTTCTCCTCCATCAGGTCGAGGTCGATACACAGCGCGGGCGTCTCGAGATCGTCTCGACTGCAGCCAGGGGAGGGCAGATGCTGGCCGGCAGGACCCGATCGCTCCGTCATGAGGTGCACTCTCGCATCCACGCCGGTGGCCTGTCGCGGTCGCGCGTATTCTCTGGGGCGTGACAGGTTCCAACTCGCGCGGCCGCATTTACCGGCGTCGGGTTTCGCGTCAAACGTCATGACAGGCCTCACTAGGCTGTGAGGAGAACGTCCTCTCGGCGCTGCCGCGACGTGGGCGTCGACGTTAGCCACGAGGTAGAGGTGCCCTCTGCTGCAACAGCCTTCGGTCGGTCGGCGATCACGCCGGCTCCGGAGTTGAGAAGGTGCCCGGGATGAGCATGCCGGGCGTGCACCACGACGAGAGCGCATCCGGGGCGCAGATCGCTGTGCCTGTTCGGTCTCCGCGCGCGATCGCGTTCGCGCGGTTGCGCCGCGACCGCGCCGCCGTCATTGCGTTCTACCTCGCCGCCGCGGTGCTGCTTGCATGCTTCGTGGGTGCGCCGGTGCTCTCGCAGATCCTCGGCCACGGGCCGAACGACCTGTTTCCGTATGCGGTCGACGACAACCTGAGGCCGGTAGGCCCGCTCTCGCGCGTGCCCGACACCCATGCCGCGCTCGTCGACGACTACGGCGAGATCGTGCCGCCCGCCACCGGCACGGGGAAGACCCTGCTCATCCTCGGAGCCGACGGCGCGCTCGGCCGTGACCTCTTCCTGCGGCTGCTCTACGGCGGGCAGGTCTCGATCGAGGTCGGTCTGCTCGCCGCGGTGATCGCGCTCCTGATCGGCGTCTCCCTGGGTGCGCTGGCGGGAATGCTGGGAGGGGTCGTGGACGCCGGCGTCTCGAGGCTGAGCGAGATCGTGATGGCGTTCCCGATCCTCTTTCTGCTCGTGCTGGTCGGGGCAAGCTCGCTCGGCTCGCGGCTCCAGGACATCACGCTCGGGGTGCTCAACGAGGGTGTGTTCTCGGTCGCGCTCCTGATCGGGCTCTTCACGTGGTTCTACCCGGCCCGCCTCGTGCGGACGCAGCTCCTGTCGCTGCGGCGCAGCGAGTTCGTCGACGCCTCGCTGGTGTCGGGCGCCGGTCGGGCGTGGATCTTCCGCAAGCACCTGCTCCCTCACCTGGGGCCGTCGCTCGTCACCTGGGGCACGCTCGCCGTCGCCACGGGCATCCTGCTCGAGATCGGCGTCACGTTCCTCAATGCGGGTGTGCGGATGCCGACGGCGAGCTGGGGGCGGATCCTCGCAGACACGTGGGGGTCGCCGCTGGCGCCGTCGCGCTACCTGCCTGCAGCGGTCTCGCTCTGGCCGACGATCTTCGCGAGCCTCGCGATCTTCATCGCCGTGGTGGCGCTCCACGAGATCGGTGAGGCACTGCAGCGCGTGTTCGGGACGGAGCGGCCGCGATGAGCGGCATGCTCTCGTTCGGGGGCCGGAAGCTGGCGATCGGCGCCGTGTTGCTGTTCGGGCTCGCCTCGTTGACGTTCTGGGTCAACTACGCCATCCCCCAGGACTCGGGCATGTTCATTCTCGGCAATATCTCGAATCCGACCCGCGAGCAGGTCCAGGAGGCGAATCACCGCCTCGGCGTCGATCGGCCCGCGCTCGTGCAGTACGGCGACTTCGTCGGTGACCTGGCGCGCGGAGACCTCGGGATCTCCTGGACGACTGCCGTGTACAAGAGCGACGAGGGAGTCGTGGGCGAGTCGGTCGCCGGGATCGTGCTCCGGGCGGCGGCCGTGACCGGATCGGTCGTCCTGGGGGGCGTGCTCCTGCTCGTGGCGCTCGTCCTGCCGCTGGGCCCGTTCCTTGCCTCGCGGTCGGGCTCGGCGCTCGACCGGACGATTCTCCTCGTCACCCTGGCGTTCGTCTCGACGCATCCACTGGTCGCGGCGTTGCTCCTGCAGCTGCTCGTCGGGCGGAAGCTCGGCTGGCTTCCGGATCAGGGGTACTGCCCGTTCTTCGGCGACATCGGCGCGAACAGCATCGCGAGCGGAGTGGCCGAGTGTGGCGGTCCCGTCGACTGGGCGACGCACCTCCTGCTGCCCTGGCTCTCGTTCAGCCTGCTCTTCCTGGCGCTTTACCTGCGGCAGATCCGGACGCAGTCGTCGTCGGTTCTCCGTGAGCCCTTCATCAACGTGGCACGGGCGAAGGGCGCGAGCGATCGCCAGGTGCTGAGCAGGCACGTGGTTCCGAGCGTGCTCGCCGTCGTCGTCGTGATGGTGGCCATGGACGTCGGGACGGCGCTGGGCGTCGCGCTCTTCATCGAGGTGGTGTTCGGGCTCCCCGGTCTCGGCCGGCAGCTGATCATCGCGCTCCAGGGCTTTGCCGGCTTCGACCGGCCCGTGATCGTGGGCATCGTGCTCGTCACCGGGGCGGTCGTGGTCCTGGCCAATCTCGCCGCCGATCTGCTGGTGGGGGTGATCGACCCCCGGGCGCGGACGGGCGGCAGCCGAGGCACGAGGCTCGGGGCCGGCGACACGTAGAGGCTACTCCCCGTCACGATCGGGGGGACACCACGACGCGAAGCCAGGGCGACCCGGGACGCGGCCGTCGGAGAAGGCGCGCAGCCCCTCCTGGCCCTCGGCGCTCGTTCGCCGCTCGGCGATCCGGCGAGCGCTCTCCGGCCCGTCGGGCCGGTCGAGCACGAGCTGCTTGGCATGCCGGGCGGCCCGTGGGCCGGCGGTGCGGAGCTCGTCGAGGATCGTGGTGAGGGCGCTCTCCAGATCGGCAGTGACCTCGTGGACGAGGCCGATCCTCAGGGCGGTCGCCGCGTCGAAGCGTTCGCCCGTGACGAAGTACCGGCGGGCGGCGCTCTCGCCGACCTTGCGGATCGCGTAGGGCGAGATCACGGCGGGGATGATCCCGAGCTTGACCTCGGAGAAGGCGAAGACGGCCCGCTCATGAGCGAGCGCGATGTCGGCCGTGGCCACGAGGCCGGCGCCGCCGCCGAGGGCGTGCCCCTGCACGAGTGCGATCACGGGCGCCGGGCACGTGTCGATCGCGTTCAGCATCCGCCGGAGCGCGTTCGCGTCGGCGACGTTCTCCTCGTGCGAGAGCGCAATCGAGTTGCGCATCCACTCGATGTCGGCGCCTGCGCAGAAGCTCGGGCCTGCCCCCGCGAGTACGACGGCACGCGCCTTGCCGACGTCGACGAACGCCTCTGCGAGCTCCTCGATAAGCGTCGCGTCGAAGGCGTTGCGCGTCTCGGGGCGGGTCAGGGTGACGCGGAGCACGTCGTCGTCCCGTTCGATCCGCAGCGCGTCCATTGCCAGGCAGTCTAGAGTCGCATGATGTCCAGGGACGGTCGTCTGCACGGAACCCTCGCAGCCTCGGTGACGCCGCTGCTCACGGGCGGTGCCCGTCTCGACGAGGACGCCTTCGGCCCCCTGGTCGAGCGGTACGTCGCAGCCGGCCTCGACGGCGTCCTCGCCTTCGGCACAAACGGGGAGGGGGTGCTCTTCTCGGTCGACGAGCGCGGGCGGGGTCTGCGGCTCTTCGTCGAGGCGGCTGCCGGTCGGCTCGACGTGGCCGCTCACTGCGGGGCCCAGACGACGGCGGACACCGTCGCTCTCGCTGCAGACGCGGCCGAGGCAGGTGCGACCGCGGTCGCGGTCATCGGCCCGCCGTACTTCCCGCTCGACGAGCCGGCGCAGCTGATGCACTTCGCGGCTGCCGCGCACGCATGCGCGCCGCTGCCCTTCTACGTCTACGAGTTCGCCCGGACGAGCGGGTACGCCGTCGCGCTCGACGTGCTGCGACGGCTGAGCGACGAGGCGCCGAACTTCGTGGGCCTGAAGGTGAGCGATGCCCCGTGGGAGGCGTTCGAGCCCTACCTGTCGCTCGGCCTCGACGTGTTCGTCGGTCCCGAGTCGCTCATTCACCGGGGGATCAGCGGAGGTGCCGTCGGCGCCGTGTCCGCGCTCGCCTCGGCGTTCCCGGAGGAGGTTGCTGCAGTCGTCGCCGAACCGACCGCGGCGGGTGCCGAGTCGCTCGCAACGCTCCGGGCCGCGGTCGAGCGCTTCCCACGCCAGGCGGCGATGAAGCGGATCCTGGCCGCCCAGGGAGTCCCGATCCGGCCCGACGTTCGGGCGCCGCTGCGCGACCTCTCGCCGGCCGAGGTGCAGGAGCTCGCCGCAGCGGTGCCCGGCTGAAGTCGGACGCCGGCTAGACCCCGCCGGAGCAGGAGCGCGCGTCGATGTCGTCGACGCCGGGCAGGCGGCCGAGCAGGCCGGCGAGCTCGTCGAGCTCGGTGGGGGAGAGGTGGGTGCCGATGAGCTCGTCGCAGGCCGCGGCGTGCGTGCAGGCCGCGCGGGCGAGCATCTGCCGCCCGTCGCCCGTGATCACCGCGTAGGTCACCCGGGCGTCCGTGGGACAGCCGCCGCGGGCGGTGAGCCCGGCCTGCTCGAGCCCGTCCAGCAGGCGCGTGACCCCCGACGGAGTGAGGCGGAGGCGCTCGGCGAGGTCGATCCGCCGCATCTCGCCGCGCTCGGCGTGCGAGAGGTGAAGCAGCGTCTCGAAGTCGTTCGCGCTGAGCCCGTGCTCGGTGAGCAGCCGTGCTTCGAGCTCGCGTACGAGCGACCCGTGAGCGTGCAGAAGCCGGGCGAAAACGGTCTGTGCAGAAACTTGTGGAGTCAATACTTGACGAGACAATGAGTTCTCCGCTAAGGTAGTTGAGTCATCAAATAGTAGCGAGAAAGGACCATTGCTGTGAGCACGATTACAGAAATCCACACTGCACTTCCCGCCGGCATCTGGCAGCTCGATCCGCTTCACTCGACGGTCGGCTTCTCCGTCAGGCACATGGTCGTTGCCAACTTCCGGGGCAGCTTCGGCGCGTTCGACGTGACCCTGGACGAGAGCGGCCTTCGCGGCACGGTCGACGTCGCCTCGGTGAGCGTCTCCGAGCCCAACCTCAACGGTCACCTGCTCTCGCCCGACTTCTTCGACGCCGAGCGCAACCCGCAGCTGTCGTTTCGCTCGACGGCAATCCGTGTCTCGGGCGACGAGCTCGACATCGACGGCGACCTGACGCTCAAGGGCGTGACCCGTCCGGTCATCATCACCGGAACGATCAGCGGCCCCGTCACCCACGCGTTCGACGGCAGCTCCCGCCTCGGCCTCGAGCTGAAGACGGTCATCGATCGCACGGCCTTCGGTCTCGACTGGAACGCACCGCTCCCGACCGGTGGCTTCGCGGTCGGTAACGACGTCAAGCTCCTGGCCGAGCTCGAGCTCGTGCTCGCCGAGGAGGCGTAGATGAAGATCCTGGGCATCGCAGGCAGCCTCCGCGCAGGCTCGTACAACCGGCAGCTCCTGCAGCTCGCCGCGAGCAACCTTCCCGACGGCGTCGAGGTCGCCGTCTGGGAGGGGCTCCGAGACCTGCCGGCGTTCGACGAGGACGCCGAGGGCACGCCGTCGCTTGCCGTTGCCGGCTTCCGGGCCGCCGTCGCCGACGCC
>Ga0209254_10003871_pt1 | contig 13667 bp, 16 predicted proteins | sample FrelakmetDIP11DI_FD_187148 | JGI IMG/M metagenome (GOLD analysis project Ga0209254, IMG submission 187148) | Freshwater lake sediment microbial communities from the University of Notre Dame, USA, for methane emissions studies - DIP11 DI (SPAdes)... | ecosystem: Environmental > Aquatic >...
GAGGGCCGGCGCGACCAGCAGCAGGCGCAGCGCGCGCAGCATCGCCGCCTACTCCCCCAGTCCCATCTGGATGTAGCCGGTCGGGCAGACGTCGGCGCAGATGTGGCAGCCGACGCAGCGGTCGTAGTCGGTGAAGACGTAGCGGCCGGTGGTCGCCTCCTTCTTCGGCACCTTCTTCACGGCGATCTGCGGGCAGTAGACGACGCAGTTGTCGCACTCGAAGCACAGGCCGCAGCTCATGCAGCGCTTGGCTTCGGCCACCGCCTCCTGCTCGTTGAGCACGCCGAGGCGCTCTTCGAAGTTGCCGAGCGCGGACTCGCGCGTGAGCGTGACGAACTTGCGCATGTTGCGCCCGGCGAAGCCGAAGTGGCCGAGGAACAGCTGACCGTGCGGAATCACATAGCGTTCGGAGCGGTTGTCGAAGTTGTGCACGGCGCCGGGCGCCTTGTCGGTGCCGCGCAGCGGTTCCTTCACTTGCGGCAGCGTCACGCCCTTCTCGACGTACTTGCGCACCAGGTCGAACTGATGGACGTCGATCTTCGGGCGCTTTTCCAGTTCCTCGCCGGCGAGGAAGCGGTCGATGCCCTCGGCGGCGATGGCGCCGTGGCCGATCGCGGTGGTCAGCAGGTGCGGCCGCAGCACGTCGCCGCCGGCGAACACGCCCGGCTTGCCGGCCACCTGGTAGTTGCGGTCGGCGCCGACCGCGCCCTTGCCGCTGTTGAATTCCTCCAGGCCGGTGAAGTCCACGGCCTGGCCGATCGCCGAGACGATGAGATCCGCCGGGATGTCGCGCTCGGTGCCCTCCTTGACCTTGATCTCCAGCCGCGGCCCGATCATCTTCGCTTCGCACTCGGCCAGCCGCAGCGCCGTCGCGCGGCCGTCGGGGCCGCGCACGATGCCCACCGGCGCGAGGCTGCCCTGGATGTCGATGCCTTCGGCCTGCGCCTGCTCGACCTCGTGCTTGTTGGCCTGCATCCTGTCGACCGCGAACACGGTGGTCAGCACGACTTCGGCGCCCTGCTTGACCGAGATCTCGGCGACGTCGTGCGCCATGTGGCCGGCGATCGCCCCTTCGAAGTCGGTCGGCTTGGCATGCTCGATGTGGCCGAGGCGGCGCGCCACCGTGGCGACGTCGATCGAGGTGTCGCCGCCGCCGACCACCACCACCCGCTTGCCGACGTGGCGCAGGCGCCCATCGTTGAACGCGCGCAGGAACGAAGTCGCAGTGACGACGTTCGGCGCCTCGGCGTCGGCGATCGGCAGCGCGCGGCCGGCCTGCGCGCCCATGCCGAGGAACAGCGCGTCGAAGTTCAGGCGCAGTTCGTCCAGCGTGATGTCGGTGCCGACGCGGCACTTCAGGCGCACCTGCACGCCGAGGTCGAGGATCCGCTGGATCTCGGCGTCGAGCACTTCGCGCGGCGTGCGGAAGCCGGGGATGCCGTAACGCATCATGCCGCCGAGGAACTCGCGCTCGTCGAAGATCGTGACATCGTGACCCTTGAGCGCCAGCTGGTAGGCGCACGACAGCCCGGCCGGGCCGCCGCCGATCACCGCCACCTTCTTGCCGGTGCGGGTCGCCGGCGGCGCGTACTTCAGGCCGTTCTGGATCGCCCACTCGCCGAGGTAATGCTCGACCGAGTTGATGCCGACGTGGTCCTCGACCTCGTTGCGGTTGCAGCCGGTCTCGCACGGCGCCGGGCAGACGCGCCCCATGATCGACGGGAACGGATTCGCCTCGGTCAGCCGCCGCCACGCGTACTCCTGCCAGCTCATGCCCGCCGGCGGCTTCTCCATGCCGCGAACGATGTTCAGATAGCCGCGGATGTCCTCGCCCGACGGACAGCTGCCCTGGCACGGCGGCGTCGACTGGATGTAGGTCGGGCACTTGTGCGAGTGATCGGCGTCGAAGATCTTCTGGTGTAGATCCTTCCACTGGTGCTCGCCGTCCTTGTAGCGGCGGAACGTCAGGGGTCTCGCTTCCGTCTCGGTGCTTGCCGACATCGTCACTTCTCCAGCGATTCGATCGAATCTATGCGTGTTTCAATGGGGTGCGGCATCGAGGCGGATCGCCGTGCTCACCAGCTGGTGCACGCCGCCGACCATGTTCATCTTGAAGCCGTAGTAAGGCAGGACCTTGGTGAACTGCGCCTTGCAGATGGCGCAGATGGTGGCCATGAAATTGACGCCCTCGCCGTCGGCCACGGCGCGCAGCGCCTCCATGCGCGGCAGCGCGCCCTTCACGCGCAGGTCGAGCAGCTCGTCGGTGAGCAGCCCGCCGCCGCCGCCGCAGCAGAAGGTCTTCTCGCGCGTGGTCTCCGGCGTCATCTCGACGTACTTGTTGGCCACGGCGCGGATGATCGCCCGCGGGATCTCGAACTGGCCGCCGGGAAAGTCGCCCATGCGCGAGGCGCGGGCGACGTTGCACGAGTCGTGGAAAGTGACCACGCGGTGATCGTTGGCTTCCTTGTCGAATTTCAGCGCGCCGCGCTCGATGAGGTCCCAGGTGAACTCGCAGATGTGCGTCGGCTGCCGGTAGCGCTGGTCGAGCTGGCTCTGCAGCTGCACCGCGAACGGGTCCTTGCCGCCGGCGCCGATGCCGACCAGCGTGTTCCAGAAACTGTAGGCGACGCGCCAGGCGTGGCCGCACTCGCCGACGATGATCCGCTTCACGCCGAGCTCGAGCGCCGCCTCGCGGATGCGCAGCGCGATGGTGCGCAGCTGGTCGTAGTTGCCGATGAACAGGCCGAAGTTGCCGGCCTCCGAGGCCTTCGACGACAGCGTCCAGCTCACGCCGGCAGCGTGAAAGACCTTGGCGTAGCCGATCAGGCTGTCGACGTGCGGCTCGGCGAAGAAGTCGGCCGACGGCGTGACCAGCAGCACCTCGGCGCCCTTCTCGTCGAGCGGGAAGCGCACGTCGACGCCGGTGTCTTCCTTGACGTCCTCTTCGAGGCCGGTCAGCGTGTCGGCCAGCGCCGGGCCCGGCAGGCCGAGGTTGTTGCCGATCCGGTGGACCTTGCCGATGATCTCGTTGCTGTACTTCTGCCCGTAGCCGACGTGGTCGAGGATGTCCTTGGCCGCCATCGTCACTTCGGCGGTGTCGATGCCGTACGGGCAGAACACCGAGCAGCGCCGGCACTCCGAGCACTGGTTGAAGTACGTGTACCACTCGTCGAGCACGTCCTTCGTCAGGTCGCGCGCGCCGACGAGCTTCGGGAACAGCTTGCCCGGCAGCGTGAAGTAGCGCCGATAGACGCTGCGCATCAGGTCCTGCCGGGCCACCGGCATGTTCTTCGGATCCTGCGTGCCGATGTAGTAGTGGCACTTGTCCGAGCAGGCGCCGCAGTGCACGCAGGAATCGAGGAAGACCTTCAGCGAGCGGTACTTGCCGAGCATCTCGCCCATGTGGGCGATGGCGCGGCCCTCCCAGCCATCGGACAACTGGCCAGGGAAGCCGATCGCCTGCTGGATCTTCTCGTTGGCAACGTACGGCTGCGACTTCTCCATCGCGCCGGGAAGGATCGGCGGCGGCGACGGGAACTCGCGCAGCGGCGGGGCCTTGACTTCGGCTGCCATCGCGGGCCCTCAGCGGCGGTCCAGCCGCGCTGCCCAGGGCGCCAGATGCCGCGCCTCGCGCGGGTCGTCGGCCTGGTTGCGCGACGGCGAGAAGAAAACGCCCGGCGCGTGCAGCAGCTTGGAGAACGGGAAGACGAGCATCAGCAGCACGACGAGCAGCAGGTGCACGTACAGCACCGGGTCGGCCGGCAGCGGCTGCCAGTCGAATCGCATCAGACCGAGGAAGAAGGCCTTGACGCCGACCACGTCGGTGTGAACGACGTACTTCATCGCCAGCCCCGAGGCGCCGATCAGGCCGAGCAGCACCAGCATCAGGTAGTCCGACGGCGTCGAGATGTAGCGGATGCGGTCGACCAGCACGCGGCGGGCGAACAGGCCCGCCAGCCCGGCCAGCATGCCGAAGGCGGCCAGGATGCCGAGCGGCTGCACCAGCGCCACCCAGAACCACACCGGCTCGGTGAAGTAGCGCAGGTGACGCGCCAGCACGAGGGCCAGGCACACGTGGAACAGCCAGCCGAACAGCCACGTCCACAGGCTGCCCTTGAACAGGCTCTCGAAGAACACGACCTCGCGCGCCATGCGCAGCGCCACGCCGCCACGCGTGAGCGGCGCCGGCGTGGTCGGGATCTTCAGCGGCGCCGGGGTGCGGGCGTAGTCGACGATGCGCGCCGCCAGGCCGGCCACCAGCACCACGGTGGCGGCGTAGAACAGCAGGGCAAAGGCAATACTCGCCGCCGACACGGGAGAGACTCCAATCGTCATGCGGCGCGATGCGAGCCGCCCCGCGCGCTCACCGACCCATCAAACGCAGCCGGTCGGCTTCGGCAGGCCGGCGATCTTGCACGCCTGCTTGGCCGGCCCGTAGGGAAACAGCTCGTACAGGTACTGGCTGTTGCCCTTGTCCGGCCCGAGCGTCTTGCCGATGGCCTTGGTCAGAACGCGAACGGCCGGCGCGATCTGGTACTCCTCGTAGTACTTGCGCAGGAAATTGACCACTTCCCAGTGGTTCTCGTTCATCTCGATGCTCTCGCCCTTGGCGATCTCGTTGGCGAGGTCCTCGTTCCATTCGCCGAGGTTGACGAGATAGCCCTCCTCGTCGACTTCGTAGCTCTTGCCGCCTGCTTCGATGGTGGGCATGTGCCTCTCCTTCTCGTGAAATCGTTGGGTGCGATCCGCCGGCCCTAAAGCCAGGACTGGCAGTTCGGATGCTCGACGACCAGGTCGACGAAACCGTCGTAGTCGATCGTGGTGACACCGTCGATCACGCGGTCGGCCATGCCGCGCGCCTGCAGGTCCGGCGCCAGCGCATAGACCTTCAGTTTGCCCATCGCCCGGCGCAGCTTCGCCTCGGCGGCGTTGCCGCGGGTGGCGGCGTAGACGGCGTCCTCGATCAGCAGCATCGCGCCGGACGTCGCCAGCCGCAGCGCGGTGTCGAGAGTGGTGCTCTTTTCCAGCGGCGACTTGTTCAGGATATGCAGCATCGGTTCTCGCCCCTAGAAACTCAGCACCACGTCCTGCTCGCCCATCAGGCGGGCAAGCTCGGCGCTGTCGACGATCTTGACCTCGGTCACCAGGTCCTCGGCGGTCAGGCCGCGCGCGGCGAGCGAGTCGGCGTCGACGTACAGCTTGTCGACGTCGTAGTCCTCCAGCGCGCGGTAGGTGGGCGAGAAATTCTTGGTGGCGATGCCCTTGGTCTGCATGCCCTTCTTGAGCTGGTAGACGCCGTCGTCGACGAACACCACCGAGACGTCCTGCTCGAAGGCGGCCGTGATCAGCACGACCTCGAGGCTTTCCAGCGCGTAGATCGAGCCGTACGGCGCCTTGCGGTTGACCAGCATGAACTTCTTCTGCGCCATCGCTCAGTCTCCGAACACGACCAGGCGGTCGGACTTGATGCCGGAGTCGATCAGCTGGCCGAGCCCCGAGATACGAAAGCCCGGCGCGAGCACCGCCTCGACGATGCCGCGGCGCAGCCCCGCCGCCACGCACACCACCAGGTCGACCTTGTGCTCCTCGGCCAGCTTGCTCCAGCGGGCGACGATGTTGCGGTCGTCCTGCGGCGGCTCGGTGTGCCGGGTCGCGTTGTTGACGCCGTCGTGATAGAAGAAGACCCGCTGCACCTCGTGCCCCTTGGCGATCGCCGCGGCGCAGAACAGGTAGGCCGAGTCGGCCGCCTGGTGCTGGTACGGGCCCTCGTTGACGAGAACTGCGATCTTCACGTTCAGTCCCGGGTCGGTATCAGAAGCGGATGTGCGTCGAGGCGTTAAGGCTTCCCCGCGAACCGCGCCAGTCGTCGATCAGGTACTTGGTGAAGGTCAGCCCCGTCTTCTCGAAGAAGCGCGGCCAGCCGATCCGCTCGATCCAGTCGGCCATCCGCTCCCACGAGCGGGCGTCGTCCTTGTAGACGCGCAGGATCCGCGTCACCACCTCGCTGACCTCGGGCCAGCGCGGCGGGTTGTTGGGCAGGCCGGAGGCGACCATCTTCATGAAGGTCGGCTTGCCGCGCGCGTTGGAGTTCTTGCCGCCGACCCAGATCGCCAGCTTGGAGTGCTCGGGGTCGTTGATCTGCATCGGCGGGCACGGTGGATAGCAGGCGCCGCAGCAGATGCATTTCTTCTCGTCGACCTCGAGCGACGGCTTGCCGTTGACCAGCGCCGGCCGGATCGCCGCCACCGGGCAGCGCGCCACCACCGCCGGCCGCTCGCAGACATTGGCCACCAGGTCGTGGTTGATCTTCGGCGGCTTCGTGTGCTGGACGATGATCGCGATGTCGGCCTGGCCGCCGCAGTTGATCTCGCAGCAGGAGGTCGACAGGTGCACGCGGTTCGGCATCTCCTCGCGCTTGAATTCGACGATCAGGTCGTCCATCAGCGCCTTGACCGCGCCCGAGGCGTCGGTGCCCGGGATGTCGCAGTGCAGCCAGCCCTGCGTGTGGGCGATCATCGACACCGAGTTGCCGGTGCCGCCGACCGGGAAGCCGGCCGACTCGAGCGCATTGATCAGCGGCTCGACCTTCTCCCGCTTCGACACGCCGATCTCGACGTTGCTGCGGATCGTGAAGCGGACCTGACCCTCGCCGAACTTGTCGATGATCTCGCACAGCTTGCGGATGGTCCACACGTCCATCTGCCGCTGCGTGCCGGCCTTGACCGTCCACAGCTCGTCGCCGGAGTGAGCGACGTGGTGCAGCACGCCCGGCCGCGGCCGGTCGTGATACTTCCAGTTGCCGTAGTTCTTCTTCATCAGCGGGTGCAGGAACGGCGTGTTATCAGGCACGCCGCTTTCGATCGCCCGCCGGGGTGTCTTCGGTGCCGCCTTTGCCGGTGCGGCTGGTGCTTCAACTTGCGCCATGGCTCATCCCTCTCAAGCGACTTTCTTGCGTGCCTGCACTTTGGCGACTTCCTCGTCCCAGCCGTCGGCGCGCACGTACGGATTGGTACGCGGCGCCGAGACCATGTTGGGATCGATCTCCAGCTCGACACCCTCGAGGAAGCTGACCAGCCCGACGCGCTCGATCGTCTCGCCGATGCGCTCGTGCTCGAGCGCGTTCTCGGCGAAGAAGTCGACGATCCGCTTGCCGAGGTCGACGAGCGCCTCGCGGTCCTCGTCGGTGGCGAGCTTCATGAACGGCACGATCACCGTGCCCATCAGGTCGCCGATCTTCAGCGTCCGCTTGCCGCCACACAGGATCGTGGCGCCGGTGTCCTCGCCGTGCGCCAGCGCGCCGGTCATCACGTTGATGCAGTGCATGCAGCGCACGCAGTCCTGGTTGTCGATCTCGAGCGCCTGCGTGTCGTTGACCGCCACGCTGGAGATCTTGGCGTCCTTGCGGACGTCCTTGATCTCCTTGATCTGGATCGCCTTGGTCGGGCAGCGGGCGACGACGTCGTTGACCAGCTCGTTCATGCCGTGCTTGGCGAACCACTTCTTCGCCAGCGCCTCGTCGGTGCGGATGTTGTCGCGCCAGGTGCCGATCACGGCGAGGTCGGCGCGCTGCACCGAGTTCATGCAGTCGTTCGGGCAGCCGGAGAACTTGAACTTGAACTTGTACGGCAGCGCCGGGCGGTGGATGTCGTCGAGGAAGTTGTTCAGCACCGTGCGGTGCGCCTTGGCCTCGTCGTAGCACGACTGCTCGCAGCGCGCCGCGCCGACGCACGACATAGACGTGCGCACCGCGGGGCCGGCGCCGCCGAGATCGAAGCCGAGCTCGTTGATGGCGTCGAAGGCGTCCTGCACCTTGTCGCTCCTCACGCCCTGGAACATGATGTCGCCGCTCTGGCCGTGGAAGGCGATCAGTCCCGAACCGTGCTCCTCCCAGATGTCGCACATCTTGCGCAGCACGTCGGTCGAGTAGTGCATTCCCGGCGGCGGCATCACGCGCAGCGTGTGGAACTCGGCGGCGTCGGGGAACATCGGCTTGCCGTCGTCGTCCTTCAGTTCGGTGAAGCGCGGGATCACGCCGCCGCCGTAGCCGAACACGCTGACCGTGCCGCCCTTCCAGTAACCCTTGCGGGTCTTGTACGACGTCTCCAGCTGGCCGAGCACGTCGACCATGTAGTCCTTGTCCTTGGCCAGCCGCTTCAGCCCGCTGACGAAGCTCGGCCACGGCCCGCTCTCGAGCTCGTCGAGCAGCGGCGTTTCGTGCATCGGCTTTGCCATGATGTCTCAGCCTCCTGGTGATGGTCGTGTCCGGATCCGGACCGCGATGATCGAGCCGCGCCCTGCCCGGTGGCGGGCGCGTTCGTGTTTCTGGCGGCATCGTACGGGGCGCACCGGGCGCCAGCCATCACCCGCGATGATTAGCGACATAACCCCAAAGGGAGGGGTGCGCTGCCAACCCGGGCAAGGGCCGCTACCATCAGTGCCCTCCATGGATGCCGCGTGGCCGCGCCAGGGCGCGCCGGCCTGCCGATCGATCCACCGCCACGAGACCGCCGCCCGCATGGAAGACAAGCTCACCGTCACCCCCGTGGCCCGGTTGCGCGCGCCGATCGGCGGCCAGGAGATCGAGCTGCAGCAGATCGACTACCTGCACGGCGGTCTCAGCCTGCTGCGCATCCGCATCCGCGAGGGAAAGCGCTTCACCGTGTTCGACATCGACGCAGCGACCGCCGCCGAATGGGGCGAGCGGATGTCGCAATGGGCGTGCGCGCACTCCGCCGCGCCGGATGCGGCGCCATGAGTCGGCGAGCCGGGCGATGACGCGCTGGATCGACTATTCCTACGCGGTCGCCGGGGTCACTGTCGAGCGCGACTACCCGCTCGGCCTGTACGAGGCGCTGCGGGCGCTGGCGCCCTGGCTCGACGAGGAGCCGCTGGCGGGCGTGCATCCGATTCGCGGGCTGACGCCGTCCGCCGGCGCACTGCTGGTCGGCGGCCGCGCGCGGCTGCTGCTGCGCGTGCCGGAATCGCGCATCGACGCCTGCGAGCGGCTGCAGGGCCGGCTGCTGGACCTGCCGGCACCGCTGCAGATCGGCCGTGCCAGCCGGCGCGAACTGCTCGCGCATCCCGTGCTGCACGCGAAGCTGGTCGTCACCGGCGCCGATGACGAGGCCGACTTCGTCGCCGACATCGAGCGCGCCGTCGCGGCAATGGAACTGGACTGCGAAACCATCGTCGGCCGGCGTGGCGAAGTGCGCATCGGCGAACGGGTCCTCGCCGGCTTCAGCCTGATGCTGCATAGGCTGTCGGTCGAGGATTCGCTGACCGCGCAGGCGCATGGAGTCGGCCTGCACCGCAAGCTCGGCTGCGGCGTGTTCGTGCCGCACAAGTCGGTCGCCGCCGTGGGGCGCTGACCCGCCGGCATCGAGGCAGAGCGAGATGAGACCCGCGTCGACCTTTCGCCTGGACCTGACCGGCCTGTCCTGCCCGCTGCCGCTGCTCGGCGCCAAGAAGATGCTCGACGACCTGCCGGACGGCCAGCACGTGGTGCTGATCTCGGACTGCCCCGGCACCGGCGACGACCTGCGCGCCTGGGCCGCCGAGACCGGCCATGACGTCATCGACGTCGAGCGCATCAACGGGCATCGCTTCGCCTACACGATCCGGCGCCGGCCGACGGAGGAACCGGGCCGCGGTGTCGTGCTCGACCTGCGCGGCGCGACCTGCCCGGGCCCGATCGTCGAGGCGGGCCGGCTGCTGCGCGGCATGCCGCCCGGCGAGGTGCTCGTCCTGATCAGCAACTGCCCTGGCGTGGCGGACGACGTCGAGGCGTGGACGGCCGACGGCTCGGTCCAGTTGGTCGACCGCTTCGAGCCGGACCCGGGCGTCTTCGAGTTCTACCTGAGCGCGGCTCGCGCGCTCACTGTCTGACGGAGAGGAGATCGATGAACTACGAGGTCAACGGCGTCACGCTGGAGGCGGACGATGACGGCTATCTTCTGGAGGCGAACACCTCCGACGAGGTCTGCGCGGCAATCGCGCAGGCCGAGGGGATCGTGCTCACCGACGATCACCGGGCGGTGATCGGTTACCTGCGCGATCAGTACCGCGAGCACGGCCAGACGCCCAATTACCGCAACATGCTGAAGGATCTCGCCGAGCTGCTCCCGCAGCACGACAGCAAGACCCTTTACGACCTGTTTCCCGGCGGACCCGCCAAGCAGGGCGTGAAGCTGGCGGGGTTGCCAAAACCGTTCGGCAAGGGCGGCTACTGAACCCGGACCGGGGCAGGCGAGGGTGAGCACGCCGCTGCGGCGGACCAAGAGCCGCTTCTTCGACAAGAACAAGGCGCGCGACCCGGCGACGCTGGCCAGCGTCGCGGCGTTCACCGCGTGGCGTCTCGGCCTGGCCACCATCAGGCAGATGCGCAGCGCGCAGTTCGAGATCGAGGCCAGCCCGCAGTACTTCGAGGTGCTGCGCGAGTACCTCGTGTTCCTCGCCCAGGTGGCCGACCGGCTGGCGTTCGCCCGGCTTACGCTGCCCGAGCGGCGCGTGTTCACGGTTTCCGTGGTCAAGCGGCTGGCCGAACTGCTGGCGGAGAATCAGTCACGCCTGCTCGGCGAGGATGACGAGCAGATCCGCAGCGGCTTCATCGGGCTGTTCAACAGCCGCGCCGACGACTACGCGCAGGTCGACTTCGGCGAAGGCGAGGGACAGGACGTCGCCTTCATGCGCCTGGCCAGCGTCGCGCTGCTGGCCGCGGTCGCGCCGCAGGACCGCGCCTGGGTGGCCGACCAGGTGATGAGCTTCGAGGCGCCAGGGGCGGTGAAGACGCTGCGCAAGGTGCTCGACAACCTGGTCGGCACCGCCGGTTCGATCATCTCGCCGCCGGAGGCGCACGCCGACGACGGGCCGTTTCCCGAGATGCCCGGCGTCGACGCGCCGGTCGACGACCCGATCCCGCCGGAGTAGCGAGTGCAATCCGCCCTGCCCGCCGGCAGCCCGTTCAGCCTCGACGACGACGACGCGTATCGCCGCTGGCGCGAGCGCAAGCTGGCCTCCTCCGCCCGCTCGGCTGCCGAGCTGGTGGTCGAGGTCGCCGATCCGCGGCGACTCACCGCCGCCGAGCGCGGCGCGCTGCTCGACCGCTGCGCGCGCACCAACATGGCCGTGTACGCGACGCCGCCGCGCGCGCAGGCCGCCGCCGAGATCCCGCGCCGCATCGGCGAGCAGCTCGGCCTGTGCACGCTCGACGTCAACTACCTGGCCGACGACGACGGCATCACGCCGCTGGCGGTCGCCGAATCGGGCACGCGCAGCGCCTACATCCCGTACACCAACCGCGCCATCCGCTGGCACACCGACGGCTACTACAACCCGCCGCAGCGGCGGATCCGGGCGATGATCCTGCACTGCGTGCAGCGGGCCGAGAGCGGCGGCGAGAATCGGCTGCTCGATCACGAGCTCGCCTACATCGCGCTGCGCGACGCGAGCCCCGCGCACATCCGCGCGCTGATGCTGGCCGACGCGATGACCATTCCGGCGCGCTCCGAGGACGGCGAGGTGGCCCGCGGCGACCAGAGCGGGCCGGTGTTCGCGGTCGACGATGACGGCAGCCTGCACATGCGCTACACCGCGCGCACCCGCAGCATCTCGTGGAAGGACGATGCGGCCGTGCGCGCGGCCACCGAGGCGCTGCAGCGCGTGCTGGAAACCGACCCGCACGTGCTGGTGCTGCGCCAGGAGCCCGGCATGGGCATCGTCTGCAACAACGTGCTGCACGACCGCGCCGCCTTCGCCGACTCCGCGACGCACACGCGCCTGGTGCTGCGCGCCAGGTACTACGAGCGCATCGCCGCCGACGCCAAGCTGCCCGCCTGAGCAACGGGGGCGCGACCCGCGTCGCTCCTCTGCCGGCGGCTATCATGCCGGCGGAGGAGTCCGATGACTGAAAGAATCCTGCTCGGCGACGAGGCCGTCGCGCTCGGCGCGGTCGAGGCGGGGATCAGCGCCGCCTATGCCTATCCGGGCACGCCGTCGACCGAGATCTTCGCGACCATCCGCCGGCACGCCGACGCAGCCGATCCGCCGATCCGCGGCCTGTGGTCGACCAACGAGAAGGTCGCACTCGAGGAAGGCGTCGGCGTGTCCTACGCCGGCAAGCGCGCGCTGGTGTCGATGAAGCACGTCGGCCTGAACGTCGCCGCCGACCCGTTCATGAACGTCGCCGTGGCCGGCGCGCACGGCGGCCTGGTGGTCGCGGTGGCCGACGACCCGTCGATGCACAGTTCGCAGAACGAGCAGGACTCGCGCTTCTTCGCCGACTTCGCGCAGGTGCCCTGCCTCGAACCGTCGAACCAGCAGGAGTGCTACGACTTCACGCGCGCGGCGTTCGAGCTGTCCGAGCAGCTGCAGGTGCCGGTGCTGCTGCGCCTGGTCACCCGGCTGGCGCACAGCCGCGCCGTGGTCCGCTCCGCACCGCCGCGGCCGCAGAACGAGGCGCGTTACGTCGCCGACTCGAGCCTGTACACGCTGATCCCTTCGAACGCGCGCCGGGCCTACGGCAAGCTGCTCGACAAGCAGCCGGCGCTGGCCGAGTACGCCGAGGCGCATCCCGCCAATGCCCTGACGCTGCGCGATGCGCGCTGCCCGGGCATCCTGGTGAGCGGCGTTGCCTTCAACTACCTGCAGGAGGCGCTCGGCCCGGCACTTGCGCAGTACAACCTGCTGCGCGTCGGCGTCTACCCGCTGCCGGTGCGCAAGATCCGGCAGCTGCTCGACGCCTCGACCGAGGTGTGGCTCATCGAGGAGGGCTATCCGTTCATCGAGCGCTACGTCAGCGCGCTGGGCCTGCTGCGCGAGCCGCCCATCAAGGGCAAGCTCACCGGGCACGTGCCGCGCAGCGGCGAACTGACGCCGGACGCGCTGCGGCAATGCTTCGGCCTGCCGGTGCGCGAGACGCTGAAGATCCACGGCCTCGACGAGGTGCTGGTCGGCCGGCCACCGCGGCTGTGCGACGCCTGCCCGCACGGTGACGCCTACGCGGCGATCAACGAGGCGATCGCCGACATCGAGGGCGAGGTGCGCGTGCAGGGCGACATCGGCTGCTACGCGCTCGGCTACCTGAAGCCGCACCAGGCGATCCACTCGTGCCTGTGCATGGGCGCTTCGATCGGCATGGCGATCGGCGCCGCGCACGCCGGCATGAAGCCGTCGCTCGCCGTGATCGGCGACGGCACCTTCACCCACTCAGGCATGGCGCCGCTGCTCGACGCGGCGCGCGAGAACATCCCGATCAAGGTGTTCATCCTCGACAACAGCATCGTCGCCATGACCGGCGGCCAGCCGACGATGGCCACCGACGAGCAGGTGGTCGACCTCGTCGCCGGCCTCGGCGTGCCGCGCAGCCGCATCCACGTCATCTCGCCGACGCCGCAGAAGAAGGCGGAAGACGTGCGCCTGATCCGCGCGGAGATCGCCCGCGACGGCCTGTCGGTGATCATCGCCCGCCGCGCCTGCGTCACCTACGCCAAGGCCATCAAGGAGCATCGCCGCAGCCGCAAGCCGGCGCCGGCATGAACTACGACCTCGTGATCTGCGGCGTCGGCGGCCAGGGCGTGCTTTCCATCGCCTGGGTCATCGACCAGGCGGCCGTCGAGGCCGGCTTGCACATCAAGCAGCCCGAAGTGCACGGGATGGCGCAGCGCGGCGGC
>Ga0209254_10003872_pt1 | contig 13667 bp, 7 predicted proteins | sample FrelakmetDIP11DI_FD_187148 | JGI IMG/M metagenome (GOLD analysis project Ga0209254, IMG submission 187148) | Freshwater lake sediment microbial communities from the University of Notre Dame, USA, for methane emissions studies - DIP11 DI (SPAdes)... | ecosystem: Environmental > Aquatic >...
CGTCCGAACGCCGCGCCATGATTGCGGTAATGGAACAGGCTGATGTTCCAGCGACCGCCCATGGCTGTCAGAAATTTCAGCAGTGCGCCCGGCCGCTCGGGAAATTCGAAGCTATAAACGATTTCGTCGAGCAAACTCGGCGGGTGACCGCCCACCATGTAACGGATATGTTCCACCGCCAGTTCGTTGCCAGTCATGTCGGTGACGGCGAAGTCTTCATCCTTGAGCTGCTTGATGAGCGCCTCACTGTCTTGCCTACCCTCGGCGATCTGCACGCCGACAAACACCTGAGCCGAAGCGGCGTCGAAGAAGCGATAGTTGAATTCGGTGACACTGCGCCTTCCCAGTGAGCGACAGAAGCTGAGGAAACTGCCCGGCCGTTCGGGGATCGTCACTGCCAGCAACAATTCCCTGTGTTCACCGACCTGCGCCCGCTCCGCCACGTGCCGAAGTCGGTCGAAGTTGATGTTGGCCCCACTCTCGATGGCGATCAGGCATTGCTCCTCAAGCCTGTTGTCGGCAGCGTATTTCTTCAGGCCGGCGATGGCAAGCGCCCCGGCAGGTTCGGCGATCGAACGGGTGTCATCGAATATGTCCTTGATCGCGGCGCAGATCTCATCCGTGCCGACTGTGACCATTTCGTCCACATACTGGTGGGCGATGCGGAATGGTTCCTTGCCGACCTGTTTGACCGCCACGCCGTCGACAAACAGCCCCACCTGCCGCAGCACCACCCGGCGCTTGGCGATCAGGGCGCGGTTCAGGCAATCCGCATCATCCGGCTCGACGCCAATGATCCTGACTTCGGGGCGCACAAACTTGACATAGGCTGCAATGCCGGCGATTAGTCCGCCTCCGCCCACGGGCACGAAAATCGCGTGAATGTCTCCCGTATTCTGGCGCAGGATTTCCATCCCGATGGTGCCCTGGCCGGCGATCACGTCCGGATCGTCGTAAGGGTGGACAAAGGTCAACCTTTGCTCGCGCGCCAGAATCAGCGCGTGCTCATAGGCTTCGTCGTAGGAATCGCCATGGAGCACGGTTTCGCCGCCCAGATTCTGCACGGCGAGCACCTTGATCGCCGGGGTGGTACAGGGCATGACGATCAGGGCGCGAATGCCGAGTTGGCGCGCGGACAGGGCGACCCCCTGGGCATGGTTGCCGGCCGAGGCTGCGATGACGCCTGCCTGCCGCGCCTCCTCGTCCAGTGAGGCGATCTTGTTGTAGGCGCCGCGGATCTTGAAGGAAAACACTGGCTGCAGGTCCTCGCGCTTGATGTAAACCGGATTGCTCAAGCGCTTGGAAAGGTTGGGCGCGAAATCCAGGGGAGTTTCCACCGCCACCTCATAGACGCGCGCGCGTAGTATCCTCTCAATATATTTCTGAATCATGATGCATTCTCGGATGTGAGGTGGGCGGACGGCAGCCGGCTGCGTCGAGCCTCTAAAAGGCATGACAGGGCTGATATTCCCAAGTATTATCTTGCGCTCAACCGCATGAAGGAGCGACCAACATGACCCAAGACGAACTCAAGAAGAAAGTGGCGGAAGCCGCCCTGACGTATGCAAAAGGCGTCTCGATCATCGGTATCGGCACGGGTTCGACCGTCAACCATTTTATTGATTTGCTGTCCGATCTCAAAGCCGACATCGAAGCCGCCGTTTCCAGCTCGGAAGGCAGCACCGCCCGGCTGAAGAAGATCGGCATCCCCGTCATCGATTTGAATGCGGCGGGTGAGTTGGACATATATGTCGATGGCGCGGACGAAGTGAACGCCAACCTGCATATGATCAAGGGTGGCGGCGGCGCGCTCACGCGCGAGAAGATCATCGCCGGCGCGAGCAAGAAATTCGTCTGTATCGTTGACGAGACCAAATATGTGAACGTGCTGGGCAAATTTCCGCTGCCCGTGGAAGTCATCCCGATGGCCCGCAGTTTTGTCGCCCGCGAAATGGTAAAGCTAGGCGGTCAGCCGCAATGGCGGGAAGGATATGTCACCGACAACGGCTGCCAGATCCTCGATGTCCACAATCTTGAAATCCTGAGTCCGATTGAGATGGAACGTGAAATCAACAATATCCCCGGTGTCGTCACCGTCGGGATCTTCGCTCTCAGGCCCGCAGACGTGGTGCTGCTGGGTTCTGCGGAAGGAATTCGGACCCTGCAATAAGAACAAGGTTGTGGGTTAAGTCGTGCGACTGTATGGCGTTCCGCTCAGGACTAACGGATTAACCTATATCCTCAGCACCGCTTTGCCCGTCATGTGCCCCGCCTCGATCAGACCATGGGCGGCGGCGGCTTCCCCCAGCGGCATGATCTGGCCGACATGAATCTTTAGGCTGCCATCGCTTAACCATTGTCCGCACTGCTCCAGAATCTCCACGTGATGGTCCCGGGCCGGGTGGAGGTTACGGAGCATGGGCGTCAGCATCAGTTCGAAGCCGATGCGCAGGTTGCGCATGCGCGCTTCCTTGAGTGATACATCGCCTGTGTCGAGCAGGGTGACGATGTCGCCGAAATGCGCCGTGCATTCGATGCTGCGCTTGAACACTTCCGGGCCAACCGTATCCAGCACCACGTCGGCGCCTTTACCCGCTGTCAATTCATTGACGACCCGCACGAAATCGCGGGTTGGATAGTCGATCGTTTCATCCGCGCCCCATTGGCTCGCCAGCGCTGCCTTTTCCTGCGAACCCACCGTAGCGAGCACCCGTGCGCCCTTGATCTTGGCCAATTGGATCGCCACATGGCCAACGCCGCCCGCACCGGCATGGATCAAGACAGTCTGCCCGGCCTGGAGTCGTGCCCGGTCGTACAGGGCGCCCCAGGCGGTGATTAGCACCAGGGGGGCGGCTGCAGCTTGCTCGAAGCTCAGCGAAGTGGGTAGCGGAGCGGCCCAACGCTCATCCATGACGTTGTATTCGGCGTAATTGCCCTGTTCCCGACCCAGCCCGCCATGGCAGAACCAGACCTTGTCACCCCGTTTGAAGCGGCTCACCGCTTCACCGGTTTCGACGACCACGCCGGCGCCGTCACAACCCAGTACCGCCGGCAGCGCATTCTCATAGAAAAGGCCACGTTGGCGCAGCTTGGTGTCGATCGGGTTGACACCGGCCGCCTTCAATTGCACCTTGATCTGGGTGGGCGCTGTCAGGCCGGGCTCTTCGATGTCTCGTAACTGCAGGGTCTCCGGCGATCCCGTCTGGGTCATGAGTATGGCTTTCATGATTTTTCTCTTCAATAATTGTCGTGTTGCAGGGCAGGGTCGGTGAGGGGGCTGATCGCCGGACTACCTACGACTGAGGAAGCGGTCCAGCAGACCCGGCCTCCGTACGCCTATGAAGCGCTGCCACCAATAAGGGCGGCCGAGGCTGGAAACGATGACTCGGCCGGTCCGGCGACTGGGGGCATGAACGAACGCATCGCTGCCGACATAAATGCCGACATGGGAGAACGGTTTCCCGTTGGTGTTGAAGAACACGAGATCACCCGGACGGCGCTCCTGCTTGCCTATGGCGGGCAGCGATCTGGCCATCTCGCGAGTGGTGCGCGGCAGCGCAACGCCATGCCGTCCATAGACATGTTTGACGAATCCGCTGCAGTCAAAGCCTTCTGCCGGTGATTCCTTGCCATAGCGGTAAGGCACGCCCTGCAGGCTGAGGGCATAATTGACGACCTGAGTGTTGTGCGCGACGCGCGTTGAAGGCGATCTTTCGGGTGTACCGGCGCAGCCGGAGATCAGCAGCGCAGCCGCGAACAGCGCCAGCCACCAGGCGCTGTTCGGTGCGGTCGCGTCCACCGCGCGATGCGAGCTTACCGGGAACATGAAAAACCTCTCGTCCTTCCCCAACATCAAGCCACTGCATTCTATGCAGAACGCCAAAATGCTGCGAGAGACTTCTGCGCAGAATCAAGGCGCCCCAGCGCATTGTTCGCAAAGTTTAACTGCTGAGCGCCTTTCTCACCAGAGCAGCGGCCGTGCTCTGCAAAAGAATGCGTGATGGCGGCGGCCCTTGGACCATACAACGGCATCAACAAGCCTTGTACTCGCCGGGACTCCCCTTTACTTCTAAACTGGTCGAATAAGACATGCAACAATTCGACGCCAAGATTCGGCGGGGTTCTCCTTATGTCGTTTCATCAGCCCCAATTATCACCCGTTCACGCCCTGAACAAGCGCCGCCATGACCGTCAACCGGTGTGTCAGGAAGCGGTGATCAGGATTGCAAGCCTTGCCGATATCCCCTGTGAAATCAGGGATTTCTGTCAGGGCGGCGTATTTGTGAGGCTGCATGATGGTGGCGGGGCGATCACCGCCTTACATGGGCGCGGCATCGAACACCTGGCAATCCACTTTACACCGCGTGGAAGCGATACCCCCCTGCAACTCAAGGGGCGAATCGCTCATGTTTCCGCCCATGGCCTGGGCGTCGCTTTTCTGCAGCCTCCCCCGGCCGCGGCGCTCCTGGCCCTGCAGGAAAGGGCCCAATTCGCGGGATCGATACCGCGATCCGCCGTCGGTCGAGATCGCAAGACCATCGACGCCAACCTCATTCAGAAGACCTGCCGCCAAGCCTTGGATGACTGCACTTCCGAGGTTCTGGGCGATTTTTTCGGACAGATCGGCCAGTCCCTCATGGACGCCGCGGAAAGGGCGGGGACCAATGCCGAGCAGGCCGCATACTTCGAAACCATCACCCAACTGAAAACTCATCGCCCGCGGATCGAAAAGCTGTTTTGCTCGAACGTCCTGGCGCAGATTGAAAGTTTCTCCACCCCTGGTCCGAGCGGTTGCCACGAGGCATCCGCGACTTCCGGGCTATCACTGGTGGAGAACTCCGAGTTCGAGGACTGGCTGAACCTGAATGCCGCAATCGCCAAGATCGAAAACCTCCACGACAATGAACTGCAACGGATCGAGCAGCGCTTAAGCAGCCTCACTCACAGGGAGATCAACAACAAGAACAATCCTTATGGTCCCGGCATGCTTACCCACGCTTTACGGGCCGCGGTGGACGAGCTTGGTCTGCAAAACTCCGCCAAGGGCGTTCTTTATGGCGCTTTCACACGGGCCTTGCATCCTCGGCTGAGCAAGCTGTACCAGCGCCTGGACGAAGTCACCCTACCGCTGGCAGAAAACCCTCTCCCTGCTGAAGCACCTTCCAAACGGGTTTCCTCGCCGACAGAAGCGCCATCGCTCCCGGCAGCCGCCATGGAATCGATGCAGGCTTCACCACCTCAACCGCAGTCGCAGGTCGCTCCTCAGGTAGGGCACACGGAAGCAGGGGGTGTGTTACGGGCAGCCAGCGCCATCTGGGAACTCTGTGGGCAGATCCAGGCAGCCGGTCGGCCAGCCCCTGCAGCGGTCAATTCCGACCATACAACCGCCGTGATTGCGGCTTTGCAGCAACTCCAGGCGGAGAAAACCGCGCAAGGCGTCGACTATATCGCCAGCCAGGACTTGGAGGAACGGCTCAACCTGGCCTTGTCCGGGCAGGGCGCAAGCGCCGGAACGCTGGAAGACGGTCACAAGCAGGCCCTTAATCTCCTCGGCGCGCTCCTGGACAACGTCCGCTCGGAAAGCACCGTGGCTGCAGGTATCAAGTCCTATTTGGAGAGGCTGCAAATCCCCTTGTTTCAGGCGGCGTTTGCCGACCCGTCGCTGCTCACTGCCGAAGCGCACCCTGCCCGCGAGGTTATCAATCTGATCGATCAGCTTGCCATCGCCACCAATGAGCAAGGCGAGATTGAAAGCAAGAGCCTTAAACAGTCCCTCCGCACCATCACCGACCGCATTGCCCGGGATGCGGCGGAAAACCCTGCTGTTTTCCGGGAGGCCACGGCGCAACTCAAGAAGCTCAGCGAACCCTTGATCAAGGCCAGGGCAGCGCGCATCGCGCGGGTGCAAGAGACTTGCGAAGGCGGACAGCGGATCAAGAATGCGCGTCACCTGATCGAGCGGGAAATCAACTCGCGCATCGGCGGCAAGACGGTGCCGGCAGTGGTTCCTGCGCTGCTCGATGCCGGCTGGCGCCAGTTGTTGGTGCTCACCATGCTTCGTTATGGCCCGGAGAGCCCCACATGGAGCCAGCACATCGGCGTGGTGGACAAGCTTCTGGGCTGGCTAGCGAGAGAGCGCCCTGACAAGCAGCCGACGCGTTTGGAGGCGCACGTGCTGATCGACTTCGTCGATGAACAGCTGCTGACCGTCTGCCCGGATCAGATCGTACTGAACCGCATCATCGACGATTTGACAGCCTTGCTGCTGGGGGTAGGAAGTCCCAGGGAAAAACGTCTGCCGGAATTCGTGTTGATCCCGGCTGCGGAACAACACGAGGAAGCTGCAAACCCGCTGGACGAAAGCACCAGCGCGCTGCTCAAACAATTCCGCGTCGGCGACTGGCTGAAGCTCTCCCTGGCATCGGGCGCAGAAGGGACGCCGGTGCGCTTGACCTGGATCGGTGAGAATCCGACGCGCTATGTCTTCGTCAATCAGAAGGGCGGCAAGCAAATCGAGCTGAGCCCGCAAGAATTCGCCCGCTACCTGGGCGATCAACGCGCGGCAAAGATAGAAAGCCTGGACCTGCCGCTCATGGAAAGAACATCCAACACTCTCATGCAGAACATGCAGGACAGGTTGAGATACCAGGCCAGCCATGATCCGGTGACTGGCCTGATCAATCGCAAGGAATTCATCCGCCGACTCGATCGCCATCTGATTCAGTGTGATCAACAGGATGCGCGCTACGTGCTTTGTCTGATGGAGGTCGATCAGTTCAGAATCATCAATAATCTCTGTGGCATGGAGGCAGGGGACCGAATGCTCAAAGAGATCTGCGGAATCATGGGCGAACGGTTACACGACGACGACCTGTTGGCGCGGATCGGGGACAGTCATTTCGGCCTGCTGTTAGGACGGTGTTCCCTGGAAGAGGGCCAGGGCCGAGCGGAAAACCTGCTGGAAGCGGTCCGTCCTTACCATTTCAAATCCGGCCCGCGTAGCTTCTCGTTGGGCGTCAACATGGGATTAGTCGCCTGCGCCCCAGGATGCGGCGATGTCAGCGGCCTGATCAAGAATGCCGATGCGGCCTGTCTTGCTGCGAAGCAAAAGGGTCGCAACCTGATCCAGTTTTACGCGGAAGACGACGTATCCCTCGAGGCGCAAAAAAATCTCATGGCCTGGGCCGGCCGCATCGACGAACTCCTGGCGGAAGAACGGCTGTTCGTGCGCTGCCAGTTGATCGCACCGATCTTTCCGGAGCGCGGCATGGCCCCTCACCACGAAATTCTACTGGGTATCCGGGACGAGCGCGGCGACATCGTGTCTCCCGCTGATTTCGTCCCGGCGGCGGAACGCTGGCAACGCATGTCGGAGGTCGACCGCTGGCAGATTCAGTCGGTATTCCGCTGGATCAGGCAGAATCATGAGCGTTTTCAGCAAGTGGGTGGGTTCTCCATCAATCTCTCCGGCCAATCCCTGAGCAGCGACAACTTTCTCGCTTTTCTGCACGAGCAGTTCTCGACAGGAGATGTGCCGGCGGAAAAAATCACCTTCGAAATCACAGAGACTGCCGCCATCGATGAATTTAGCCGCGCGGAGAAGTTCATGCGGCAGATCAGACGCTACGGCTGCAAGTTTTCCCTGGACGATTTCGGCAGTGGGTTTTCTTCCTACGGCTATCTGAAAAACCTGCAGGTGGATTACCTGAAAATCGATGGTTCCTTCGTCAGAGACCTGGCATCCAGTCCCACCGACTACGCGATGGTGAAATCCATGAACGAAATCGGCCATTCCTTAGGTATGCAGACCATCGCTGAATATGTCGAAAATGCAGAGATTTTGGATAGACTTCGCGAAATCGGCGTCGATTACGCGCAGGGCTACGGGATCCGCAAACCGCAACTGATCGATGATCTGGCCTGACTGCACCTGGCGCCAGTTGACCTGCTCTGCATTGTGGGTTATACGAAGTCACACTTGGATTCCCGAGCCCCCTGACCGCGACGCTCGTTGGAACGGGGCATCTCACCCTAGATTTCTGGATTGATTCTTTTGGCCGTTACAACACCCATCACTTCAAAAACACCGTCGAATCCGTTCGAGGCGCAAGACCGCCCGGCGGCAAGCGACTCTTATTCCCTGTTCGCCGATAGCCTGATTCGTCGGGGCAAAGCCAGGGACGCCGAGATCAACCGAGCCAGGCGGCTTGCGGCGCAGACGGACGATCAGCCGCTGCCTACCCTGTTGGTGAAATTGGGCGTGGTGAGCGAGCGTGACGCCGCGGAAGCCCTCGCTGAGGTTAGCGGACTACCCCTCGTGGCGCCCGGCGATTATCCCGAAGCTTCGCCCCTGCCGGATACCGTGTCGACGCGCTTTCTCAAGGACAACCATGTGGTCGGTCTGGCTGCGCTTGATGACACCTTCGAGGTGGCGCTCGCCGATCCTTTTAACCGAGAACTGCTTGACGCCCTGGCGCTCGCCTGCGACAAACCGGTACGCGCGCGCATTGGGCTGACCGCCGAGATCGACCGAGCCATCGAGCAGCAGCTTGGCTCCGGCAAGACGCTCATGGGGCAGATTGTCGATAATCTGGGGAGTGACGAGGAAATCGACGAAGCCGACGTTGAGCACTTAAAGGACCTGGCGAGCGAAGCGCCGGTGATCCGCATGGTCAACCTGATCATGCAGCGGGCCGTGGAGGCGCGCGCGTCCGACATCCACGTGGAGCCGTTCGAACAGCAACTGAAGGTGCGTTTTCGTGTCGACGGCGTGCTCAAGGAGGTGGAGGCGCCGCCGGTACGTTCCACCGCCGCCGTAATCTCGCGCATCAAGATCATGGCCAAGCTCAACATCGCCGAACGGCGCCTGCCGCAGGACGGTCGCATCAAGCTCCAGGTTCAGGGCAAAGAGTTGGACCTGCGGGTCTCGACGGTGCCGACCATGTATGGCGAGAGCGTGGTCATCCGCTTGCTGCACAAGGAAAGCATCGTGCTCGATTTCGCCGCATTGGGCTTCGACGGCGAGGTATTGAATCGCTTTCTTGATGTGCTGACCTTGCCTCACGGCATCATCCTGATCACCGGCCCCACCGGCAGCGGCAAGAGCACCACGCTTTATACCGCCCTGCACCGGATCAACACACCGGAACGGAAGATCATCACCGTGGAAGATCCGGTGGAATATCAGCTGGATGGCATTAATCAGATCCAGACCAAGTCGCAGATCGGCCTGACTTTCGCCATCGCCTTACGCTCCATCGTCCGCCAGGACCCGGATGTCATCATGATCGGCGAAATGCGCGATCTGGAGACTGCCCGGATCGCGGTTCAGTCTGCGTTAACCGGTCACCTCGTGTTGTCCACGCTGCACACTAACGATGCCGCGGGGGGGGTGACGCGCCTCATGGACATGGGATTGGAAGATTATCTCATCACCTCCACCGTCAATGGCATCCTGGGGCAACGGCTGGTTCGAAGGCTGTGCCCACATTGCCGCGAAGCCTACCCGGCCCTGCCGGAGATGGTCGAGGAACTCCGGCTACGCCGGTTCACCGCCGAGGGTGAGGTACTGCTGTATCGGCCTAAGGGCTGCGATCAGTGTGACGGCTCCGGCTATCGCGGACGACTGGCTATCTTGGAGTTCCTGGAGATGAGTGACGCCATCCGGCGTCTGGTGATGACCCACGCCCAAGCCCGCCAGATCGAGGAGCAGGCGTTGCTGGAAGGCATGCACACGATGTATGAAGACGGCCTCCGCAAGGCGGTCAACGGCCTGACGACTATCGAGGAAGTGCTAAGGGTGACTTCGGACACCTGACCGGGTCCGGCCCGGCCCAGAGCTGCTGTCAGATCATTGCCGCCCGCGCCGAATCATTCCGGCGCGGGCTCGACGTTTCGGTTCAGCGCAGGTTAATGGCTAATACCGGTAATGCTCCGGCTTGTACGGGCCATCCTTCGGTACCTTGATATAGGCAGCCTGCTCGTCGGTCATCTCGGTCAGATGCGCGCCGATTTTCTTCAGATGCAGGCGGGCGACCTTCTCGTCCAGATGCTTGGGCAGCACGTAGACTTTGTTTTCGTACTGATTACCCCGCGTAAACAACTCGATCTGGGCCAGCGTCTGGTTAGTGAACGAGTTGGACATGACGAAGCTGGGATGGCCGGTGGCGCAGCCCAGATTCACGAGGCGGCCTTCGGCGAGGAGAATGATACGCTTGCCGTCCGGGAAGATGATGTGGTCGACCTGCGGCTTGATGTTTTCCCACTGATAGGTCTTCACGCTGGCGACATCGATTTCCGAATCGAAGTGGCCGATGTTACAGACGATGGCCTGGTCTTTCATGGCTTTCATGTGATCGTGGGTAATGACCCGCACGTTGCCCGTGGCGGTGACGAAAATGTCGGCCTTGCCGCAGGCCTCATCCATGGTCACGATGCGATAGCCTTCCATCGCTGCTTGCAAGGCGCAGATCGGGTCGATTTCGGTCACCCACACGGTGGCGCCCAGGCCGCGCAGCGACTGCGCACAACCCTTGCCCACATCGCCGTAACCGGCCACCAAGGCAATCTTGCCGGCGATCATCACGTCGGTGGCGCGCTTGATGCCGTCCACCAGGGATTCACGGCAGCCATAGAGGTTGTCGAACTTGGACTTGGTCACCGAATCATTGACATTGATCGCCGGAAACGGGAGACGGCCTTCGGTTTCCATCTGGTACAGGCGGTGCACGCCGGTAGTCGTTTCCTCGGTCACGCCGCGAATATTGGCCAGCACTCTCGAGTACCAGCCCGGTTTGGCGGCGAGGTGCTTCCTGATGGCTGCAAACAGCACCTCTTCCTCCTCGCAGGTGGGATTGTCCAGCAGGGCGGGATCCTTCTCGGCTCTTGATCCCAAGGTGATGAGGAGGGTTGCATCGCCGCCATCGTCAAGGATCATATTGGGCGTGCCGCCGTCATGCCATTGGAAAATGCGGTGGGTAAAGTCCCAGTATTCTTCCAGGCTCTCGCCCTTGAACGCGAAAACCGGGATGCCGTCTTTGGCGATGGCTGCGGCGGCGTGGTCCTGGGTGGAGAAGATATTGCAGGAGGCCCAGCGGACTTCCGCGCCCAGTTCGATCAGCGTCTCGATGAGTACGGCGGTCTGGATGGTCATGTGCAAGCTGCCAGCGATGCGAGCGCCCCTGAGGGGCTTCTGGCTGCGATATTCTTCGCGGGTCGCCATCAGGCCGGGCATTTCCGTTTCCGCGATCCGTATTTCCTTGCGTCCCCAGTCGGCCAGCGCGATATCGGCCACCTGGTAATCGTTAAAACTCGTGTTAATCACAGCGTTCATGGGTGCTCCTAAGAGTGAAACGCTTTAACTGGTCCTGTCGCACGGGGTCTGTTGATGACTGACGGCCAGCTAAAGAGAAACCGAGCGCCGTTGAAAAACCGTTGCGAAGACTGAGCCTGGCGGAAGCCCCGCTGCAGCGCTCCTCAGTCCCGACAACACCACCTTACGTCCCGGTGGCGGGGAAAGCCTCAAACAACACTATCGAATCAAGACTTGGTCTCGTCGTTCACGCAGGGAACGCAATCCGGGGAATACCGGCATGACACACCGACCTAATCAACAGCATTGAATGCAGAAGCTGGGTTAAAGCCCCGCAGCATCCCTGAGCACGTCAATCTTGTCGGTCTTTTCCCAACTGAACGTGCTTTCGGTGCGTCCAAAATGGCCATAGGCGGCGGTCGGGCGGTAAATCGGCTTGAGCAGGTCGAGCATGGTGATGAGGCCTTTCGGGCGCATGTCGAAATGTTCGCGAATAATCTTGCTCAGCCGGTCTTCAGGAATCTTGGCGGTGCCGAACGTCTCGACGGCAACCGAGGTCGGCTCGGCCACGCCAATCGCATAGGAAACCTGGATCTCGCAGCGATCGGCCAGTCCGGCGGCAACCACATTCTTGGCCACATAGCGGCACATGTATGCCGCCGAGCGATCGACCTTGGACGGATCCTTGCCCGAAAACGCGCCACCGCCGTGTCGGGCCATGCCGCCGTAGGTATCGACGATGATCTTGCGTCCGGTCAGACCGCAGTCGCCCACCGGACCGCCGATGATGAACTGACCGGTGGGATTGATGAAATACTTGGTATCCTTGTGCAGCCATTCCTTGGGCAGGACATGCAGGATGATGTCTTCCATCACCGCTTCGCGGATATCCTTCTGGCTGATCTCGGGCGAATGCTGGGTCGACAGTACCACGGCATCGATGGCGACAGGCTTGTAGTCTTCGTAGCGGAAGGTCACCTGGCTCTTGGCATCTGGGCGCAGCCACGGCAGCACCTTGTGTTTTCTGACCTCCGCCTGCCGCTGCACCAAACGATGCGCATAAGTAATCGGCGCGGGCATCAGCACGTCGGTCTCATTGCTGGCATAGCCGAACATCAGGCCCTGGTCGCCGGCGCCCTGCTCGTGTTCGCCGTTCTCATCGACGCCCATGGCGATGTCGGGGGACTGCTTGCCGATGGCGGTGAGCACCGCGCAGGACTGCCAATCGAAGCCGATCTCGGGGTTATCGTAGCCGATTTCGTGGACCACCCTGCGCACCAAGTCCTCGGTATCCACCCACGCGGAAGTCGTCACTTCGCCGGCCAACACCACCATACCGGTCTTGACCAGGGTTTCCACGGCGACACGAGATCTGGGATCTTGCTTAAGCATTTCATCCAGAACGGCATCGGACACTTGATCGGCAATCTTGTCGGGATGGCCCTCGGAAACAGACTCGGATGTGAAGATAAAGTTGTTACTCACTGCAAACCTTCCTAAATAAAGTGGATATCGTCCGGTGGAAACCAAAAACATTCATTATAAGGTGGAGGCGGAATTTAACCAACTTCAAGCCACCAGCCGACCCAAATGGGCCCACGTGCATTTCGGGGTGACGAGACGGCTCTGTGCGGGCCGGTCGTCGGGGCTTCTGCGTTTGGAGGTCGACCGGCAGCGCCCGAGATTTCGGGAAGATGGCGCTCAGGCGGGTTCGATGAGGCTCGCATCATAGTCCGCAGGGGCCTCGAAACCGAGCAGGTTCAGAATGGTTGCGGCGACGTTGGACAGACCGGGCGCCGCCAAATCCTGCCGGAGCCGGTAACCCGGGTTCGCCTCGCCCGATATCAGCACGAAGGGGACCGGGTTGAGCGTGTGCGAGGTCTTGGCCTTGGTCCGCCCCAGTGCGTCGCGTTTGACGTTGCCCTGCTTGTCGAGCTCGTACATCTCGTCGGCATTGCCATGATCCGCAGTGATCATCACGGTGCCCCGGGCCTCGAGTATGACCGGAATCAGGCGAGCAAGCTGCAGATCAAGGCCCTGCATGGCGGTGACCGCGGCCTCGAAATTGCCGGTGTGGCCCACCATGTCGCCATTGGCATAGTTGACGCGCAGATATCGGTACTTGCCGCTGCGGACCGCCTCGATCAGGGTATCGGTGATCTCGGCACACTTCATCCAGGGGCGCTGCTCGAAGGGCACCACGTCGCTGGGAATTTCGACGTAGGTTTCGGTGGTCTCGTCAAACTTGCCGGAGCGATTGCCGTTCCAGAAATAGGTGACATGACCGTATTTCTGGGTTTCGCTGATCGCGTACTGGGTGATGCCGTTGCGGGCCAGGTACTCTCCCAGGGTCCGG
>Ga0209254_10003873_pt1 | contig 13667 bp, 12 predicted proteins | sample FrelakmetDIP11DI_FD_187148 | JGI IMG/M metagenome (GOLD analysis project Ga0209254, IMG submission 187148) | Freshwater lake sediment microbial communities from the University of Notre Dame, USA, for methane emissions studies - DIP11 DI (SPAdes)... | ecosystem: Environmental > Aquatic >...
CTGCTTGCCGACCAGCTCGAAGGCAGGACTGAAATCAGTTTCCACATCCGGGGACGGGAAATAAAAGGAATTGTCGAATCCTATGGTTGGCGGTCCCCCGGTGACCTGGTAACCCTGATGGATAGCGAAGGGTATATTGAAATCGCTGAGGTCAATGGCTCTGCAGGTAAAACCCTGGGGGCGCTCCCGGGGGATCCGGTGCAGGTAATCTTTCACGGTTAAAGAATGCTTATCGAATGACCGAGCAGCCCCTCGTCGTTGAAAACCTCTCCTTCCGTTACCTGCGACGTACGGAACCCGCATTAGCAGATATCAATTTCATTTTATATCCTGGGCAGGTGATGCTGATCGCCGGGTCGAGCGGCTGTGGCAAGACCACCCTGATGCGCTGTATCAATGGCTTGATCCCCAACACCTATCACGGGGAGCTTAGCGGCGATATCCGCGTGTTCGGCCAATCCGTGAAAAGCATGGAGATGGTGGATATCTCTCAAAAAGTGGGCACGCTGCTTCAGGACCCGGAACGACAGATCCTCGGTAGTTATGTCCTCAATGAGGTGGCATTTGGGTTGGAAAGCCTGGGGCTACCTCGCGAAGAGATCACCCGCCGGGCTGAAAATGCGCTGGATAGGCTTGGGATCCTGCCGCTGCGAGACCGGGAGACTTTCGGCATCTCCGGCGGAGAGAAGCAGAAGATCGCCCTTGCGGGTTTGCTGGCCATGGATCCGAGAATCCTCCTCCTGGATGAACCCCTGGCCAGCCTGGACCCGGTATCGGCTCATGAAGCACTGCAAGTCTTTCGAGTCCTGGCAGATGAAGGATATTCGGTCATGGTTGTGGAACACCGGGTTGAGGACGTCCTGGCGATCAAACCTGATGTGGTTCTTTATATGGAAGAGGGTAGCGTTGATTATTTTGGGGATACAGCCGGTCTGATGAATGTAGTGAATTACCACCAGGTCAAACTACCGGCCGAAGTTGTGATGGAAAAAGCTCGTCGGGATCCACAGATTTTCTTTGAGCCGGCAGTAAAAACAAAAAAGGACGCCAAACCACTGATCCAGTTTGAAGATGTCCATTTTCGATATGCGAATGACCGCCCAGAGGTCCTAAGCGGGTTAAATTTTCAGATATTTGATGGGGATGTGATCGCCATTCTGGGACATAACGGATCAGGCAAAACCACCCTGGTTAAACACACACTCGGCTTGCTCAAACCGACAGAAGGCAAGGTGCTCCTTGAAGGTCGGGATACGCGTTCAATGACCGTAGCCCAGGCGGCTCATACAGTTGGATATGTGTTTCAAAGTCCATCCCAGATGCTATTTGCGCCGACAGTTTCAGAAGAACTAGCTTTTGGCCCGAAGAACCTTGGATTCCCCCAGGCGCTGATCTCAGAAAGTGTGGATTGGGCAATTGAAACTGTCCATTTGGGAAGCGAGATGGCCACCCCTCCGCTGGCGCTTTCATTTGGACAGCAAAAACGGATCAGCATCGCAGCTATCCTGGCAATGCGGTCGAAGATCCTCATGATGGATGAACCCACTGCCGGGCAGGATTACTGGAATTACACAGCTTTTATGGATGCCATTTTACAAATGCCAGGGTTCAATTCCATTGCTTTTATCACCCACGATCTTGACCTCGCGTTGATATATGCAAATCGAATTCTTCTGGTTTATAACGGAAAACTTGTGGGAGATGGTCCCCCTCAGGAGGTCTTAAAGGATGAGGAATTATTACGGTCCTGCCGGATCTTGCCAACCTCCCTCCTTAAGTTAAACCGGAAAATGCTTTCAAAAACCGGTAAATTTCTAAGGGCGGAAACTCTGGCGCAATTTCAAAATTAATCATATATTAATATTATATTTTTCAAAAGGAGGCTTAAGATGGAAGAAAAGAAATCGTTGTGGAAGTTTGGGACAAAGGAAGTGGTAAATTCAGCCATTGGCGCTGCGCTGTATGGAGTTCTGAGTTTTGCGACCAACTTCATGCAGCTGCCCAGCGCCGGAAACGTTGCTTTTCGCCCGGGCGTGGCGATCCCCCTTTTCTTTGGTGTCGCCTTTGGCCCCTGGGTAGGTTTTTTCACCGGTTTTGTGGGTAACATTATCGGTGATCTCCTCTCGGGTTACGGCTTATGGATATGGTGGGACCTGGGTAACGGCATCATGGGTCTGGTTGCAGGCCTTTGTGCCAATCAGATCACAAATTACCGCGATGGCAAATCCATCCTGAAAGCAGAACTTTACTGCGCGCTGGGTATTATCGCGGGGATGGCAGTTGCGGCGTTCTCAGAAATGTGGGTGTCGGGAGCGGATATTAATACGGTGATCTACGCGAACTTCATTCCTGCCGTAATCCCCAATTTGATCAATGGTCTCATCCTGGTACCGATCCTCATGATCGCCTACCAGGCTGTTCTTTCCCGCTCGGGCAGATAGAATGTCATGTCCTTACCCCAACGATGCTCCAGCGCTTGGGGTAAGGACGGTTCATTATTATGCTAATTGCCTGGGGCTATCGCGTTCGTAACAGCATCATGGAACGAATCGATCCGCGCGCACGCTGGATCTTTTCGCTGGTGTTTTTGTTTGCCATCACCATGTTCTGGGATGCGCGTTTCTTGCTTTTTTTCTTTTTATTAGGATTCACCTGGTATTCTCTGGCTAAGGTGAAGTGGCAGGAATCGCGTCGGGCTTGGACCCTTGTTTCATTGATGTTGTTCACCATGATTTTCGTAAATACCCTGGTTACCGGGGGTGGCGCGGGGGGGGTTGTCCCACCCGGTGGAATTCTGATCTGGCCGGCAGGATTCACATTCCCGGTTTTTGGGTGGGTGATCCATTTTGGTCTGACTTATGAGCGAGTTTGGTTCGCATTATGCCAGATCCTGCGAATTCTTCCGATCTCAGCGGTATTTATCATCATCCCGTTTTCAATGGATCCGCGCCTGTATGGAGTGACCTTCAAAGGCTTGGGGCTGCCGGATAAGGTGGCTTATACATTGGAACTTGCTTTTCGGTATGTACCCACGCTCGCCCGTGATTTCAACACCACCATGGATGCACAGAAAGCCCGCGGGTACGAACTTGAGCGTATGGGCGGCAACCTTTTCCAGCAGTTGGTCCGCATCGCACCGCTTCTCGTTCCGGTGACAATGAATTCCATCCTGATCGGCGAGGATGTGGCGAACGCGATGGACCTGCGTTGTTTTGGCACCCTCCCCCGCACCTGGTTGATAGAATTAATCTACCGGCGTTCAGATCTTGTCCTGATTTTTCTTTCCTTCCTTTTGATCTCCCTCAGCTTAATTGTCACCTCGATCCTGGGGTATGGAGAATTCACCGTACCGTCCTGGTTTATATCTCTTGCCAGACCGGTTTAGGTTTTCCCAGGATTTGGGGATTATTGGATTATGATAGTTCCATATTTACCCTAAAAAAAGAGAAGTCAACCATGATTAAAAAATTACACTTGGTTTTGGTTTTTATCTTCCTGGCGGGGACTCTCGCCGCGTGCGATTCGGGTCCCCGGACGGTTAAACTGGATGAGAAATCGAATGGGCAGACCGTTGAGATGAAGGTGGGGGAAATCCTACAGGTTGGGTTAACGAGCGATCCGATCAACGGGTATGGCTGGATGGTGGAGCGGATCGACCCCGCTTACCTTGAATTTTCCGGGAAAGATCAATATACCCCTGTCGGGCAGGACGAAGTGGCAGGCGGGACTCAGGTAATGAGCTTCAAAGCCTTGAAACCTGGCACAACTACCCTGGGATTAACCTACCAAAAGACTGCGGGAGGGGGCGTTAGCCTGCCAAAAGAATTCCAGGTCACCGTGGATATCAAATAGCTTTAACGTCCTATTTGGATTTCCCAAATAGTTCATGTTTCCCTGCCGATCCTTGACTTTTAATATTGATTTTGCTATACTCATGAAAACGCTTTCGAAAGCGTTTTCATGATCTTGATCCCAAAATGAACAATACTCCAGCTGCGGATTCGATCACGATCGCTGATGTTGCCCGGCGGGCAGGGGTTTCCATTTCCACGGTCAGCCGGGTGGTCAATGCTTCCGCGCCCGTGGATGGAGCCACTGCTGAAAAAGTGCGGGAAGCCATCGAGCACCTGGGGTATATCCCGCAGACGGCTGCCCGCAACCTGGCTAAGCGAACCACCAAAACGATTGGACTACTGCTGCCCTCCATCGGGGAGGACTTCTTCTCATCAATGATGCGGGGGATCGAACAGGAAGCTGCGGCAGCGGGGTATGACCTCCTGATCGCTACCCAGACCAGCTTCGATTCACACAAGGATAGCCGGTTGCCCTTTGGCAGGCACAATACGGACGGGATGCTGATCTTTACCGGCAACCTGGATATTCGCGCGATCACCCCTCTTTATGAGGCGAATTTTCCGATCGTTCTGTTGTATGAATCCGCGCCGCAACCCCTGCATATTCCCACGGTGACCGTGGAGAATAAAGACGGTACCCGCGCGATTATCGACCACCTGATCGAAGTCCATCACTGCAAGCGCATCGCGTTTCTCAGAGGACCAATTGGCAATGAGGACTCAAACTGGCGGGAATTGGGGTATTCCGCCTCCTTGAACGCCCATGGGATCAGCTTTGACCCATCTCTAATGATATTTGGTGATTTCAATACAGACCGTGCGTACCAGTCTGTCCTAGCCCTGGTGAAGAATAGATCCCGACCCGATGCCATCTTCGGTGGGAGCGATGAAGGCGCGTTTGGCGCTTTTCTGGCATTGAATAAATTGGGAATAAAAATACCTGACGATATTGTTGTTGCAGGCTTTGATGACTTGACCCTTGCCCGGTATTTAAACCCTCCATTAACCACAGTTCACGCGCCAACAGAGGAGGTCGGCCGGACTGCTTTTCGACAGCTGCACAGACTTTTACGAAAAGAGGAAGTCGAACCACTGACACTGCTTCCCACGGAACTGATCATCCGCCAATCCTGCGGATGCCCCTAAACCGATTAAAGGAGGTGAAAAGGAGAAATTGTTTTTCCCGGAAGAAAAATAATAAAAAGGAGCATGTGATGAAAAAGTTTACCCTCGTGTTTTCCGTAATGATGATCGCAGCCTTCGTTCTTGCCGCTTGCGGAGGCAGCGCAGCACAACCAGCTGCCGAGAAACCCGAAAAGCTGAGCGTTTGGATCACCTGGGGAGATAATCCAGCCCAGATCCAGGAATTGTTCAATAAATTCGGGGATGCCAACGGAGTAAAAGTGGAAGTGACCGCGCCGATCGAGGAGGACAAGATCCTGACAGCGCTGAACAGCTCCAATCCACCGGATGTGCTCGTTCTGAGCGGTGGGGATCTGGTCAAATCCTATGCCGGCCAGAGTTTCGTTGAACCCCTCAACGATCTTATTACTTCTGCCAACATCGATATTGGCGATTTTTATGAGGCACCGCTCAAGCAGTGTCAATCTGGTGACGAATATCTCTGCCTTCCCTGGGGCAATGATATTTATGCTCTTTTCTGGAATAAGGAAATGTTCAAGGAAGCTGGCTTGGACCCGGAAAAACCACCGAAGACCCTGGACGAGCTGGCAGAAATGTCCAAATTGCTGACCAAGGTGGATGCAGACGGCAAGGTCACCCAGGCGGGTTTCATCCCCGATTTCTCCTGGGGACATAACGACCTGTATGTCCAGCGCTTCGGTGGGTTCTGGTACAGTCCGGACGGCACCGAGCTCACCGTCAACAGCGATGCGATGGTCAATGCCTATGAATGGCAGCAGCAATTCTATTGCGATGGTATCACCCCTGAACAGATGCTCGATTTTGCTGCCTCCTTCGGAGATTACGGTTCATCCGAGCAGGCATTCTATGCCGGCAAGACCGCCTTCCAGGTGGATGGGGAGTGGCAGGTGGGTCCCAACTTCATCCCCCAGTTCGCCCCGGGGTTGAACTACGGAATCGCTGCGTTCCCGGTTGACCCGAATAATGCGGATAAGGAAGGTTCCGGGGTGGTGCAGGGTACGGTCGCATTGATCCCGGCCAAGGCGGTGAACAAGGACTGGTCCAGCAAACTGCTGGCCTGGATGATGTCGCCCGAGATCGTGGCGGAAGAGATGTCCTATAACGCCAACCTGCCCACCAGCAAGAAGGCTGCGCAGGACCCGCGCTTTAAGGAGATCGAAGGATTCGATACATTCATCGAGATCATGGGCAATCCTGCCTCCACCCATGTGATCACCTCTCCAATCAGCCTTGAGATTAACGACGCCCTCGGCGTGGCGGAGGAAAAGATCCTGCGCGAATGCGCCGATCCAAAACCGCTTCTGGATGAGATCCAGGCCGAATACGAACAACTGTTGAAGGAAAGCCTGAAGCAATAAGTATGCTGTAATTCCTAACGGGGAATCCGGAAACGGATTCCCCGATATATTGTTTATTACACCTGGAGGCGACCTATGGCACAAACCCCAGTGCTGGAGCACCCTGCCAAACGGACAAGACGAAGAATGACCCGCATGGAGAGACATAACCTGCTGGTGGGGTTGGCTTTTATTTCACCCTGGATTATTGGATTTGTGGTGTTCACCCTTTACCCGATGCTGGCATCGCTGAAATACAGCTTCACCGACTTCACCGGGATCCTCGCTTCCAAGCAGCATTTCTTCGCGAATTACCAGATGATGTTCAGCGACGATCGTTTTTGGAAAGCTGTGGTCAACACGCTTTACATGGTCCTCATCTCGGTGCCGCTGAACCTGATTTTTTCTTTCCTTTGCGCGATCCTGCTTAACTTTAAAGTTCGGGGGCAATCCTTTTACCGGGTGATCTTTTTCCTGCCGTCCATCGTCCCGGCGATTGCCAGTACGATGCTGTGGATCTGGATCCTCCGCCCGGATACCGGTTTGCTGGCTGCCTTGCTGAACTTCATCGGGATCGATGGCCCCAACTGGTTCCTCGACCCCCTATGGGCAAAACCCGCCCTGATCATGCTGGGCATCTGGGGGATCGGCGGGACGATCATCATCTATCTCTCCGGCCTCCAGGACGTTTCGCAGACGCTGCTGGAATCGGCAGAACTGGATGGAGCCAACTGGTGGCAGAGGTTGCGGAATATCACCATACCCATGGTTTCGCCGATCACGCTCTTCAACCTGATCACCGGGGTGATCGTGATGTTCCAGTACTTTTCCCAGGCGTATGTGTTTGCCAAATTCGCCAGCATCGGTAAAGCGGATATCATCGTCGGCAGACCGATGGATTCAACCCTGTTTTACAGTGTTTTCCTCTACGATAAGTTCACCAACTTCCGGTATGGATACGCCTCCGCCATGGCTTGGGTTATGTTTCTCGTAATTCTACTCTGCACAGTCGCCCTTCTGAAGGTTTCCAACCGCTTCACCTATTACGCAGGTTGATCCGATGGCGACGCAAACCTCCTACCAACGTCCCCTTTCTGTCAAGGTGCGGAAATTCATTGAACAATTCGGAAAGCATCTTCTTATCTGGGTTGTAGCCCTGTTTTTTTTCATTCCATTTATCTGGATGGTTTCGACTTCCTTGAAGGTCAAGACGGATGTGGGCAGGTTCCCTCCCAACTTCCTGCCCCGCGAGAATAAAACCATTGCGATTGACGGTGAAGAGTACCCACTATTCACGCTCAGCACCGCCGGAGGAGGTCAGGAAGTGGTGGCGGTCATGGATTATGAAGGTTCTGAGGCGGTCGTTTTTGATCCACAATACCCCGCGGAGACCCGCAAGGTTCCACAGGCGCAGCTCAGCGAGATCCTGATCGTGAAATTTCGCTGGGAGAACTACCGCGATGCCCTGCTGCGGGCTTCCCGCCCCGGGCTGGACGTGAACTTCTTTACCTACCTCAAGAACAGCCTGATTATCGCGTTCTTCAGTATCATCGGGACCCTGGTTTCCTGCACACCTGTCGCTTATGCCTTCGCGCGGATCAAGTTCCCAGGTAGAGATGGTCTCTTCATTTTTGTCCTTGCCACCATGATGCTGCCCTTTCAAGTGACAATGATCCCGCTGTTTAAATTATTCAACGAGACGCTGCGGTGGGGGGATACATTTCTGCCGCTGATCGTGCCGACTTTCTTTGCCAACGCCTGGGATGTCTTCCTGCTGCGGCAATTCTTCAAGACCATCCCTTCGGAGATGAGCGATGCCGCGCGGGTGGATGGCGCAAACGAATGGCAGATTTTCACCAGGATCATTATTCCCCTCTCCATCCCGGTGATCTCCACCATCGCGGTGTTCACGTTCCTGTGGGCTTGGAATGATTTCACCGGACCCCTGATATACCTTCAGAGCCACCAGAATTTCACCATGGCGCTCGGATTGCAGGATTTCCAGGGACAGCGCGAGATCCTCTGGAACCAGCTCATGGCAGCCTCAGTGATCTTCACTGTCCCCATCATCGTTGCGTTCTTTTTCCTCCAGAAGCAATTCATCCAGGGGATAAAATTGACCGGTGGGAAGGAAGGTTGATCAATATCATCACAGATTCGATTGGAGAATGAAAATGACGACAATAACGAAAAAACCGCAACTTTCACTGGGCAGGATCCTTACCTACAGCCTGGCGAGTGCCGGGTTGAACATCCTGGCAATCACGGTCAGCACCTGGCTCTTGTATTTCTATTCTCCGCCGCCTGATTCGGGACGACTTATCTATTTACCGGTGGCGTTCGTGGGCGCGGTCGCCTTCGTGGTGGCCATCTGGGATGCGGTCATCGACCCGCTGATCGGCCAATGGAGCGATAACCTGCGTTCGAAATGGGGGCGGCGTAAGCCGTTTATCCTCTTTGGAGCGCCTGCCACGGCCATCCTGGTAGTGCTGATCTGGACTCCCCCGATGAGCTCCTCCGTCCTGCTCGTTTCCATCTATTTCCTGGTGGTTAACCTGCTCTACAACAGCGCCTACAGCCTGGTGGGCATCCCCTACGATGCGACCATGCCGGAAATGGCTCCAGAACCACACGAGCGGGTTAAGTTGAGCTATTTCAAGGGATTATTCGGCATCATTGGCGTTCTGATCGGATCGCTGGTGGCAGCCCCACTTTTCGATTCGATCGGAGCGGTGGCGATGGGGGTGGTGGTCGCGATCGTAGGCCTGGCGACCATGTGGGGATCGCTGTTCGGGATCAAGGAAACCGACCGCCCCATCGGCGAGACCATGCCTGTTTGGGAGGGATTGAAGACAACCATGAAGAACAGGCAATTCCTTTTCCTGTTCTTTTCAACTTTATTCGTGCATATCACCTACCAGATGATGCTGGCCAGCCTGCCGTATTTCATCACCCTGGTAGTGGGGGGAACCGAGGGCGACGTGGGCATTTTCCAGGGGGTGTTGATCCTGGCGATCGCGCTCACCGGGCCGTTGTGGCTGCTCTGGAACCGGCGGAAATCCCAGCGCGATCTGATCAAGATCAGCCTGGTCATTTTCATCGTGGCGCTGTTGATGATGTCCTTTGTGGGGCAGGCGCCGGGATTGGCAGTGGATATCCAGGCATATATTGCTCTGGCTGTCAGCGGTGTTTCGCTGGGGGGATATTTGATCCTGATCTATGCCATGATGGGAAATGTGGTCGATTACGATGAAATGCTCACCGATCGCCGGCGAGAGGCAAACTATTACGGGACGTTCAGCCTCGGGATCGGGTTGGGATCCGCCATCGGGATGCTGGTTCTTCCTTTCCTCCTCAGCACGTTTGGATTCACAAAGGATGATCCGGGAGGTGTGAGGATCGGCTTCCTGGTGATGGCGGCGTTCGTACTGATCGGCCTGATCGTTTTCCAGGGCTACCGCCTGGGCGAAACGCCTGCGGAAACCCGCAGGAATATGGGTTTGCCGGAGGCGGATGATGCCGTCGCAAAGAATTAAAGCCGGCGCAGCCCGGGCGATCATCTCCCCTCCCAGGGGAATCTTCCTGGTCGGTTACGGGGACCGCTCCAAGGGCAACAAGGGCATCCACGACGATCTGACCGCCACCGCGCTGGTGCTGGATAATGGTACGGAAAAAATCGCCATCGTCGCTGTGGATATCCTCTGCCTGAATGAATTCATCGTGGATAGAGTGCGTGCCAGGTGCCCGGGAATCCAACCAGTGCTGTGCTGCTCGCACACGCATTCCGGACCGATCGGGTACGCCGGGGATCGCTCCGGCAGGCGGGAGAAGGAATATATTAACAGCCTGGTGGAATCGCTGGCAGAGGTGATCCGGGAGGCTGCGCAGACTGCCCGGGAAGCGGAGCTGATGTGGGGGGAAAGCAGCGCGGATATCGCAGTGAACCGGCGTGAGAAGCTGCCCGGCGGTGAGGTGATCATCGGGGAGGATCCAGAAGGGGTGGTGGACCGCTCCGTGGGGGTTCTTTCGGTCAAAGTGGATGGAATACAGCTGGCAACAGTGGTCAATTTCGCCTGCCACGGCACCATCTGGGGGCCGGATAACCTGCTGGTCTCCGCCGATTGGATCGCTGCCATGCGTGGGAAGGTGGAGGAAGGACTGGGCGGTTTATGCCTATTCCTCCAGGGAGCGGCTGGCAACCTCAACCCGAAGATGGGCTGGGGTCGTGAGGATTGCTGGGATATGGCAGTCAACCAGGGGCGGAGGGTGGCAGATGCGGTGATGCGGGCAGCCGGGAATAGGCAGGCGATGATCTCCGGCAGCGAGCTGGAGCTCATCCGCCAGGAAGAATGGGTCCCCTTCGAGGGAGAGGCAACCACGGAAAAACCGCCCACGGTTTACCGGAAGCGCATCCTTAAAATGGCGAATTTCCCGGAATGGATGTCCTTTGCCACCGACTATTTATTGAATATCCGATACCCGTGGAAGCCGCGTCTGGAGGCCAGGGATAGGCGCTGGGGGACCTTCCTGCGCATCAATACAGCCCGGGTCGGCTCGCTGGCCTTAGTGACCTTTGGTGCGGAGGTCTTCACCGAAATTGGATTGAAGGTCAAAGTACTTTCTCCCGCTCAGCATACGATGTTTGCCAGCGTCACCGACGGGTGCATCAGCTACCTACCCACCGACGCCGCCCATTCGGACGGGGGCTACGAAGTGGAGCTGGCCACCTATGCCTACCGCTACCCGGGTCCGCTGGCGGAGGGTGCCGAAGGTAGGGCGGTTGGGGCAGCGGATGAAACCTTGCAAGACTTATGGAAAAAGGAGCAGCCATGACGATCAAAGTTGCGATCAGCGGGGCGGGGTTCATCGCCGGGGTGCATGCGTGTGCGGTTAAGAATTCCGGCGAAGCAGTTGTGGACGCGGTGGTGGAATACGACCTGCCAAAAGGACAGTCATTCGCTGCCGAGCACGGGATCAAACGTGTGTATCAGAGTGTGAACGAATTGATCCAGGATGGCGGTGCGGATGCGCTCGTCATCGGCGTGCCGAACGCGCTGCACGCCCCGCAAACGATCGCCGCGCTGAATGCGCGCATCCCGGTGCTGGTGGAAAAACCGATGGCGATGAATTCTGGCGAGGCTTCCGGGATGATGGAAAGCAGCCAAATGAATCAGACGGTTTTAATGGTGGCGCACTGCTGGCGGTTCGATGAAGAAGCGCGCTGGCTGCGCGGGAAGGTAGAAACCGGCATCCTGGGGAACATCCTGCGCACGAAGGGCTATGGTGTGCACTCCAATTGGGGCCCGGAAGGCTGGTTCACGCAAAAGGCGCTGGCGGGGGGTGGCGCGCTGGTCGATATGGGTATCCATGCGCTGGATACAGCCCGTTTCCTGCTGGGCGACCCTGAACCGGAATCAGTTTTCGCCAGGATCGGTACTTATTACATTGATGCCGACGTGGATGACACCGGGGTGGTGATCGTCACCTGGAAGGGCGGGGCGGTTTCCTACCTGGAGGCCGGCTGGTGGCAGCCGCACATGGATGGCCCCGAAGCTGCGACGCAGCTCTATGGGCAACAAGGTTTTGGTTCGCTGTTCCCCACGCTCCTGGAGGTCCCCAATCCAAGGGAGATGTGCGTGGATATCACCGATCCGGGCTATTCCTTCCCGCGCGAGGATCACGCTCCGCAGGCCATGTATGACCGCCAGATGGTTTACTTCCTGGAGTGCGTGAAGAGCGGAAAAACGCCGGTACCCGGTGCATTGGAAGGCTGGACGAACATGCGCATTCTCGATGCAGCCTACCGGAGCGCTAAAGAAGGAAAAGTGATCGAGCTTTGAAAATAGGACAGGAAATGTTAAAAATTGCCGTGATCGGGGGCGGTTCCACCTACACCCCGGAATTGATTAAAGGGTTCCTCGACCGCCGCGAAAGTTTCCCCCTGGAGGAGCTCTGGCTGATGGATATCGACCCCCAGCGCCTTGAGGTGGTGGGTGGCTTTGCCAGGCGGATCGTGGAAAATGCAGGCTCCCCGTTCAAGGTGGTACTCAGCAGCGACCAGCGCGAATCGGTGCAGGGGGCTTCCTACGTGACCACCCAATTGCGGGTGGGCAAGATGCCCGCGCGGGTGGCGGATGAATACATGGGGCGCAGGCATGGATTGATCGGACAGGAAACCACTGGGATCGGCGGAATGGCCAAGGCACTCCGCACCATCCCGGTGCTGCTCGGGCTGGCCAGGGATATCCGCGAAGTTGCCAACCCCGGGGCGATGCTGGTCAATTTCACCAACCCCTCCGGACTGGTGACCGAAGCGCTCTTCCGTTACGCGCCAGAAGTGCAGGCTGTGGGAGTCTGCAATGTGGCCATACACACCAAGATGGACATATTGGATGGTTATGAAAAGCTCACCGGCGAGAAGATCGACCCACGCCGCGCGGACCTGAAAACCCTCGGGTTGAATCACCTGAGTTGGCATTATGGTTTTTCCCTGGATGGCGAGGATATCTGGGGTCAGATCTTTCCCGCCTACCTGGATATGGTTCGCAGCGGCCAGGACGAGGACTGGGATGCCGAAACGATTGAATCCCTTGGGATGATGCCGAATTATTACCTGGGGTATTACTATTACCCAAAGAAGAAACTGGCGGAACAGGAACAATGGCCTCCCTCCCGCGGGGAGACCGTGATCGAAATCGAAAATGAGCTGCTGCGCCAATATGCTGATCCGAGCCTGAAGGAGCCGCCCGCGAAATTAATGGAGCGCGGAGGAGCCTGGTACTCAACCGTTGCCACCCAGCTGCTGAACGCTCACTACAATGACCTGGGGGAAACCCACGTCTGCAACGTGCGTCACGGGGGAGCGGTGCGCGGTTGGGACCCGGATTGGGTGCTGGAAATGCCCTGCCGGGTGGATCAGCAAGGGATTCATCCGCTGCCCGCCGAACCTCTTCCCCCGGTGTGCGCGGGGTTGATCGCCAACGTGAAGGCGTATGAGATCCTCACGGCTGAGGCTGCCGTAACCGGAAACCGGAATATTGCCAGGCAGGCGCTGCTGGCTCACCCGCTGGGTCCGGAAGCTGACCAGGTGGGCAAAGTACTGGAGGACCTCCTGCAAATTAACAAACCATACTTGCCGCAATTTTGAGGAACCGTAGATGAGATCGAACCCGATGTTGAAAAAATTGGGATTTTCTGAAACCGACCGGCTGCTGCTCCTGCATGTGGATGATATCGGCATGTGCAATGCAGCCATGGATGGTTACCGCGAATTGTATGATTTCGGGCTGATCAGCTGCGGCTCGGTGATGGT
>Ga0209254_10003874_pt1 | contig 13666 bp, 10 predicted proteins | sample FrelakmetDIP11DI_FD_187148 | JGI IMG/M metagenome (GOLD analysis project Ga0209254, IMG submission 187148) | Freshwater lake sediment microbial communities from the University of Notre Dame, USA, for methane emissions studies - DIP11 DI (SPAdes)... | ecosystem: Environmental > Aquatic >...
TCGGTGATCGAGTTCGGTGCCAATATCGGCTTGAACCTCCGTGCGGTGGACCTGCTCCTGCCGGGGTGCCAGCTGGCGGCGGTCGAGATCAACGCTTCAGCCGTCGAACGACTGCGTACCTGGGGCCGGTGCGACGTGCACGCACACTCCATCATCGACTTCGAGCCGGACCGGGAGCACGACTTCGTGCTCATCAAGGGGGTGCTCATCCACATCCATCCCGATTACCTGCAAAAGGTCTATGAGCGCCTGTACCGGTCCTCGGGCCGCTATATCTGCGTCGTCGAGTACTACAGTCCCACGCCGGTCGCTTTGAGTTACCGGGGGCATGCAGATCGGCTGTTCAAGAGGGACTTTGCCGGCGAGATGCTCGACTCGTATCGAGACCTGAGGCTGGTCGACTACGGCTTCTGCTATCGCCGCGATCCGAATTTCCGGCAGGATGACGTCACCTGGTTCCTGTTGGAAAAGCAGCAGCCACCCGGGTGAGTGCCATGCGAGTCCTCATCCGGGTTGACGCCTCGGACCGAATCGGCTGGGGGCATGCGCGACGCTGTCTCGCCCTGGCATGCGAGCTTAGGCGCTGCGAGGCGTCCGTGGCGTTCGTCAGCCGCGCAATGGACGACGCGCTGGCGGTGGAAGGACGGCGGAGCGGCATCGACGTACTGGTCTTTTCCCAGGCCATCGCCGAGCGTCTGCGGAATGACGACGCAGGCGCAGATGATCTACTGTCAGCCGAAGCGCAGGCGGCCGATGCGGAGGAAACCCTGCGGCTTTCCAACGAGTGGGGCGGGGCCGACGTCGCGATCGTTGACAATTACGGACTCGGAGAGATCTGGGAGAGGGCGATTCGTGGCTCAGTCCAAAGAATCGTCGTGCTGGACGATCTCGCCAATCGGCGTCACGACTGCGACGTCCTAACGGATGCGGCCGTGAGCGACTGCCGCAAGCAGCAGTATTCGCTCCTTGCACCATCCGGGACCGTGCTCCTGATCGGGCCGCAGTTTGCGTTGCTGAGACCGGAATTCTCGGCGCTCCGGGAAATCGCGGGCCGGGACGGATCGCTCCGCCGGGTGTTCGTGTCGTTCGGGGCTGTCGACGCTGCCGGGCATTCGAGGCGCGCAGTAGCCGTCATCCGCGGTCGATTGCCGGACGCCAGCATCGATGTGATCGTCGGGCCTGCATGTCCGCACATCGGCAACCTGCAGGAGATGGCCGCAGCGGATCCGGCCGTGCAGCTGCATGTCGGGACGCCCGACGTGGTGCGATTGATGTCGAGCGCGGATCTCGCCGTCGGTGCCGGCGGCGGGACCGCATGGGAGCGAGCCTGTCTCGGATTGCCGAGCATCGTGGCACGAACAGCCGAGAATCAGAGTGCGGTCGTGATGTCGGTTTGCGAAGCAGGATGCGCGGTGGAGGTTGTGGCGGATTCCGGCTTCGAGGAGGCGCTCGGGGCAGCTCTGCTCCTGCTTCGGTCCAATCCTGCTCTCGTCCGGCAACTCGGACGGGCGGGTCCACAGATCGTCGATGGTCGCGGCGTCGCCCGGGTACGCAGGGCCATCCTACCGGCGATTGTCACCTTTCGCCGCGCCACCGCGGAGGACACGGGAGCGGTCTGGGAGTGGCGCAATGACGCCCGCGTTCGATCCGTATCTCGCCGCACTGATTCGATCTCGTGGGACGAGCATCGGTCGTGGTTCAGCCGCTGCCTCGACGATCCGTCCCGCGTTCTGTTGATCGCGGATGTCGAGTCGGTACCTGCCGCGGTCGTCAGGTTCGACCTGCGCAGCGACGGAGAATCGGCCGAGGTGTCCGTCTATCTCACTTCGAATGCACACGGTCGAGGGCTTGGATCTGCCGTCATCTGCGAGGCGGTCGCATGGCTCGAACGCGAGCGGGCGGCGGTCCGGCGGATCGATGCTCATGTCCGAGCGGACAATGCCGCGTCGGCCCGGGCCTTTCTGAACGCCGGATTTGCACATTCCGAGACGCTCTTTACGATGAGGACCCATGAACATGGCTCGTGACGAGATCGAAATCGGCGGACGCGCGATTGGGGCGCGCCATGCTCCATTTGCGATTGCGGAGATGTCGGGTAATCACAACGGGAGTCTCGAGCGGGCCCTGCGACTCGTCGATGCCGCGGCCGATGCCGGCGCGCATGCATTGAAGATCCAGACCTACACGGCGGATACGATGACCCTCGATCTGCATCGCGGGGAGTTCATGGTCGCGGACGACGGCACGAGCCCGTGGGGCGGCCGCACCCTGTATTCCCTATACCAGGAGGCCCACACGCCGTGGGAGTGGCATGCGGCGATCTTCGAGAGGTGCAGGGCACGAGGTCTGGTCGGATTCAGTGCCCCCTTCGACCCGACCGCGGTTGATTTCCTCGAGACGCTGGACGTCCCTTGCTACAAGATTGCGTCCTTCGAGAACGTCGACCTGCCGCTGATCCGGCGGGTGGCCGCAACCCGCAAGCCGATGATCATCTCGACCGGCTTGGCGAATCTGCGTGAGATCGCGGAGGCCGTCGAGGCGGCACGCGGCGGAGGTTGCAAGGAACTGATCCTGCTCAAATGCACCAGCGCCTACCCCGCGGATCCGAGGCACTCGAACCTGGCGACAATTCCATACCTGCGATCGATGTTTCGCTGCGAGGTGGGCATTTCGGATCACACGCCGGGAATCGGCGCCGCCGTGGCGGCCGCCGCCATCGGTGCGGTGGTCATCGAGAAGCACTTGACGCTGTCACGCGCCGATGGCGGAGTGGATTCGACGTTCTCCCTGGAGCCGCACGAGTTCGCTCAGCTCGTCACCGAATCGGTGCGGGCGGTCGAATCGATCGGTGCCGTCGAGTTCGACCGATCGGAGGCAGAGACCGCGTCGCTGCAATTCCGCAGGTCGCTGTACGTGGTGCGTGACGTGGCGCAAGGCGAGCCGTTTTCCGCCGAGAACGTCAGGGCGATCCGCCCGGGACGAGGTCTGCCACCCAAGTTCGTCGACGTCGTGCTCGGTCGGCGCGCGGCAAGGGCGGTCGAGAAGGGCACGCCGGTGACCTGGGAGCTGCTTGGAAGTCCCGTCAGCGCGAGCCCGGGCTGACCAGCTTGAGCGAGTTGCTGCCGCACGCGCGTGCGTCAGGAAGCCACGGAGCACGTGTGCCGCCTTGGAGACTGCTGGCATGTAGTGCCGGTCTCGGCCTGGCATCGGTCCTCCTGCTGGTCCGGAACGGCGTCTACGCCGCGATGCTGCCCGTCGCTGACTTCGGCAGGCTCAACCAGCTCCTGCTCATCGCCTCAATGATTGCCAGCTTCGGCGCCCTGGGCATGCAGTTGCTTGCGCAGAAGCGGCTTCCGCTGCTGCATGCTCAGCATGATGTGCCGGCGGCCAACACGCTGATGGCCGCGGCATTGGCGACCTTTTTGGCGGTCCTTGGCGTGCTCGCTGCCGCTCTGCTCGCGATCGGCGTGCTTACGGATCTGATGCGGCCGCTCGAGGTCCTGGCGCTTTCGGCGTTTGCGACCGCGCAGTTCGTGGCGGCGCTGTGTCTCGTCGACGTGCGCAGCGCAATGCAGCTGGAACGACATGCGCTCTATTCGATCCTCCGTGCAGCGGGCGCGCTGGCGGCGGGTTGCGCGGCGGTCTGGATCGCGCGGCGGGTGGACTGGTTGCTGATCGGGGAGGCTCTCGCGACCGCTGGTCTGGGCTGGTTGGCTCTGAACGCCGCGCGTCGCGCCGGTGTCCTGGCTGCGGTCCGAAGCCCGTGGGAACTCACCGGGGCAATCCGTGACGGCATCCATTCGGCGGGCCGTCTGCTGCTACTTTACGGGATAATGATCGTCCTGTTCGCGGCGGACCGGTGGGCAGGCGTGGTCCTGCTCGATCGGGAAGATTACGGGTACTATGCACTCGGCCTGACGATGCTGATCGCGTTCGACAGTCTTCAGGCCATCGCGACCGTTCCTGCCTGGCCGCTGGTGGCGCGTGGATTGGCCGGCAGCGCATATGCGCAAACCTTGAGAAGAGTCGCGATCATCAGTGGCGCAGTCATGCTGGCCGGCGTCCTGCTGTACTGGCCCTGTATGCTGGCTCTGGAGGCGATCATCACGCGATTCCTGCCGCGCTACGTCTCGTCGATCGACGTCATGTACGTCGTCGCAGTTGCTGGGCTCCTGCGTCTCTGCAACTTCTTCGGTGTCTATGCGATTCTCGCCGACATGGAAGCCGTGCTGGTCCGGAGGCATGCGCTTGCCCTCGGTACGGTTTGCCTCGGGATCGCTGCCGTCTTCGGACTCATGGCGGTCCCTGCGACGCCAGTGCGGATTGGGTTGATTGCGGTCCTCGTTGCGGCGGTCGTGCTCTGTGTCGACGCGGCGACCGCCCTTGGCGCGATGCGGAGCAAGGCCAAGGTGGCCGCTGCATGAGGTCCCGCGGCATTCCGGCGCACATCCGCTTCTACGTCGCCGTTTGGTGTGGCTATTTCGCGCTCCTCGTGCTGCTGCCGGTTCGTTACGGCCGCGCCGAGTGGGATCTTGCGTTCGGCGCGCTGGTCGCATTCGTGGTTGCGTCGACAATCACCGCCGTGCTAGCGGACCTTGCGCTGCGCCGGCCCACGTCCCGCCCGGTCGATCTGTCGCGGATCGCGGCCGGGCCCTTCACGACCCGCGAGGTCGAGCGACTGGTGCTGGCGGGTATCGCGATGTCGCTCGTCGGATTCGTGCTCCTCGCCTATGATCGCATCGTCATTCAAGGCATCGATTTCTCGCATGGTCTCGCGGTCGCGCGGAACCTCTGGCGCGATGCGGCGCAGGATCGGCAGGGCGTGTCGTCGTGGGCCAGCGCGCTCGGCTATATCTTCGGCTTCACGTTCCTCGCGGCCAGTGTCGTCGCATTCGTTCATTGGGAAAGTCTTGGCCGGCACGCGCGTGGCGCGGTGATCATCGGCGTCCCGACGCTGGCGCTTGCCAATTCGGTGCTCACTGGGGGGCGATCGATTCTGGTGGTGCAGTTCGCCGCGCTGGCGGCTGGCGCAGCGCTTCGGGCCGCGGCGGGCCGACGAGTCGTCCCGGGGCGCTTCATCAGCGTCGTCATGGTTACGGGCGTCTTCGTGCTGGTGGCCTTGGGTTATTCGCTGTACGTATTCAGCAGCAGAGCGACCGCGAGCAGCATTGCGCCGTCCCAATACACCGTCGAGATGCTTCGCTACCTCGGCGGGGTTCCGACCCGCGCGTACTTCGCCCTGGACGCGCTACCTTTCCAAGCCGCGAGCATTCTGCAGTTCGCGGTGATCGCTGGCTCCTACGTGACCCACAGCGCGGGCACGTTCGAGAGCGTGCTCTTCATCGGTCAGACGCCCGGCAGGGTGTCATTCGGCTTCGTCCTGCTGTTGCTCGACAAGTTGGGGGTCCCGGTACCGGAGTCGCAGGAATGGATCCTCGGCGGGCGATTCCTGTCGTTGCCGGGCAGCCTGTGGTACGACTTCGGATGGACTGGACTGGGAGTCGGTGCGGTCGCGATGGGGCTGCTGCTCGCAGCCGTGCCGAGGTTGGCTGCGTCGCGAGGGTTCGGCGGACTCGGCACTGGGGCCGCGACCGGAATCCTCGTCGTCGCATTCATGTCGCCGCTCCTGGTTGCGGTTGATTCGCTCGCGTTCCCCTTCATGATCGTTGGCTTCGTGCTGCTCGACATCATGCAACGATGCTCGGCGGGAAGGCGGAACTGGTTGCTGCTGGGGTGCAGGGTCGCCTTTCGCGCGCGGGGTCGACCGTGAGAATCGGTCTTGCAAGCATTTTTTCGTTCCGGCCGCACGTCGAGCATCTGATCTATCTGGCGCGATTGATGGAGCACCAGGGGCACAGCGTGGCAGGCTTCACTTGTGACGCCGGCGTCACTCATTGCTACGGGCGACTTCTGCGGCGCCGTTCGCGACTGCGAGAGTGCAGCGCTTGCATTCTGGGTGGAGTCCGGTCGTATCCGCTTGCGGAAGTGCGAGCGGCCGATGCCGGGTCCGAAGTGCCGATGGAGCCCGGATTGATCCGACGACTGACATTGTCCAGCGCAGCGACCATCGAACGAACCGAGACCGCGGAGGATCTCAATAGCCCTGAGGTTGCCGCAGTGCTGGGGGCCCTCGAGCGGCCGATACGGGTGATGTATGGCAGCGCGCAGCGCTGGATCCGGGACGAAGGAATCGAGGGCGTGCTGCTGTTCAACGGTCGGATGGACATGACGGCGGCTGTTCGGGCGGCCTGTGACTCGCTCGGAGTACCGTTCGTGACGGTCGAACGGGCGTGGTTCGGCCACGGTCTCATGCTGGTCCCGAACCAGGATTGCCTTGGCCTCGTGGATGTGCGCCGCATGAGTCGCGAGTACGGGGATGTGCACCTGTCCGAGGTCCAGGCCGCGCGAGCCGGGCGCATCGCGGCGCAGCGCTTTCGGGCACAGAACCGGCTCGAATGGCGGCTCTACAATCCCGATGCTCTGCAAGCCGGGTGGCCGAACTCCGCGCCCCGGGGTGAACGGGTCCTGATCCTTCCAAGCAGCCGGAACGAGTTCGAGGCCCATCCCGACTACGCCTGTGACTGGCCCGATTACACGCTGGCAATCGACAAGGTGCTGCGGCACCTGGGAATTCCGCCGCAGCACTGCGTGTTGCGGTGTCACCCGAACTGGGCACAGAGAATCGGGGCCAATACCGGGTGGCGTTCCTCCGCGCATTACGGTGCTTGGGCCCGCCGGACTGGGATCACCTTGATCGAAAGCGCGGAACGCCTCAGTACGTACGACCTCATCGAAGCGGCGGACTATGTGATCGTCAATGGCAGCAGCGCGGGAGTCGAGGCCGGGCTGCGGGGCAAGCATGTTGTCAGCGTGGGCTGCGCGAGCTATGACCATGCGGACTTCGTCGTTCCCGTGCTGCGCGAAAGTGACCTGGCCGCGCTGGACGCGCTATCGCATCGCTCGCGGCTCGATACGATGCGGGCAGCCCTCAGGTACGTCTATACGCATGGGTGGCGGTTCACGCAGTACGTCGATTTCGTCAGAGGGATCACGACCGCGGAGTATCGATATCGACCTGGCGCCGATCCGCGAAGGCTCGAGCGTATCCTGAAGTCTGGTCGACTTGAGGCTGACGACGAACGATGCTGTCACTCTGCGGAGTATGAGGAGGCGGTCCTTGGTCGTCTGGCGGAGGCCGACTGGGCCGCCTTGGCCGGTGGCGACGATGAAGTGGAGTCGTCGGCTCGGTCCTTCCAGGTTCAGAGACGGCGTGGGCTGCGATGGCTCGACCGAGCCCGAAATCTGTTGCCGCGAGGGGACCTTTAGGTGATTAATCCCGTGACCGATGATCTCGTGTCGATCATTACACCGGCCTACAAGGCGGAGCGTTTCGTCGGGGAGGCGATCGAATCCGTCATCGCGCAGGACTACGGGAACTGGGAGATGATCGTCGTCGACGACCGATCGCCGGACGATACCGGTGGCGTCGTCGAGCGCTACGCGAAGAATGAACCCAGGGTCAGGCTCATCCGGCAGCCAGAGAACGCAGGGCCCGCGTCTGCACGGAACGCAGCGCTCGACGCAGGGCGCGGACGATTCGTCGCGTTTCTCGACAGCGATGACCGTTGGATGGCGGGAAAGCTGCGTCAGCAGCTGGCGTTCATGTCGGCGAACGCTGCGGTATTCTCATTCACCTCGTTTCGGCGAATCTCGGAAACCGGGGACAAGGTCGGCCACCTCATCCGGGCGCCGGAGCGGCTCGACTACAGGGCCCTGCTCACCAATACGGCAATTGCCACCTCGAGCGTCATCATCGACCGTGCGGCGACGGGAAGCTTTCGCATGACCAAGACGTACTATGACGACTTCGTGCTGTGGCTCGAAATCCTGAAGAGGGGGCACGTCGCGCACGGCCTCGACGCCGATCTGCTCCGTTATCGAGTGCTCGGGCAGTCGGTGTCGCGAAACAAGGTCAACTCGTCGCGCTGGGTGTGGCGCACGTACCGGGAAATCGAGGGGCTCGATCCGATCTCGGCGGCGAGATGCTTCGTGAGCTATGCGTGGCATGCCGGGCTCAAGTACCGAAAGTTCTGAGTGGAACGTGATCGCGGTCACCGGCGCCAATGGCTTCATCGGAAGGTATGCTTCGACGGCCCTGTCGGCCTCGGGGGCGCGGGTCCGAGCCATCGTCCGACGTGCCGCCGTGGAGGCGACGCCGGCGGCGATCGAGCAGGTCATCGTGCCGAGTCCGGCTTCGGCCCTGGACTGGGCGCGCGCCCTGCGTGGCGCGAAGTGCGTTCTCCACTTGGCCGGCAAGGCTCACGTGGACACCCGAGGCGATGCCCGGCTGGAGAGCGAGTTCCACAGGGTCAACGTTGATCTGACTCGAGTTCTGGCCGAGGCGGCCATCTCTGCAGGTGTCTCCCGCTTCGTGCTCGTCAGCTCCATCGGCGTCAATGGCTCGCAGACGTATGATAGGCCGTTTACCGAAAGCGACCCGCCCGCGCCGTCCGATTTCTATGCCCGGACGAAGCTGGAGGCCGAACAGTGCGTGCTTCGCCTGTGCAAAGGTTCGACGATGGAGCCGGTAGTCGTGCGCCCCACGCTGGTCGCAGGAGCGGGAGCACCGGGAAACCTCCAGCGATTGGCCATGCTCCTGCGCAAGGGGGTGCCGCTGCCACTGGCGGGAATCCGCAACCAGCGAAGCCTGGTGGGTGTCCGCTCGCTGGCCGAGCTGTTGGCGCTGTGTTGCGTTCACCCGGCGGCGGCGGGCCGACTGTTCCTTGCGGCCGACTTACCGCCACTCTCGACGACGGAGATCGCGGTTGAGATTGCGGAGGGGCTGGGCGTGCGGCCGCCGACGCTGATTCTGCCGGGACCTCTGTTGAAATGCGCTGGGGTGTTCGGCAGTAGTCGTCGGGCAATGACTCGACTGTTTGGGTCGCTGGTCGTGGACGCAACGGCGGCCAGGACCGCGCTCGGCTGGAGATCCGGAATCTCGATTCATGCCGAGTTGCGTGGCTTGGGGCATGAGGCGCGGACGGCTTCTCGCGCGCGCGTGTCCAGATGAGTGTTCGCCGTCGGACTCCCGTCAGATGGATATGATCGAACTGCTCGTCGCTGGATTACTCTGTTTTCTTGCGGCATGGTCCGGTACCGAGGCGGTCCGCGCGTATGCGTTGCGAAAGAACCTGCTGGACCAGCCGAATGAACGCAGTTCCCACAGTGTGCCGACCGCGCGAGGGGGCGGGGTGGCAGTCATCGGGTCGATTCTGCTGGTGACGGTCGTGCTGTGCGCGGTCGATACCTCGTGGTCCGGCCTGGTCGGCAGTGTGGTGCCGCCGCTGGCCGCTGTCGCGGTCGTGGGATGGTTCGATGACCGGATTGGGTTGCCGGCTTCCACGCGTCTGGTCGTGCACGTCCTGTCGGCCACCTGGTTGCTTGCCTGCGCGTTCGATCCCCTTGCGACCTTTGGAGTCGAGGGGCGTGCGGCGTCGATCGCCGTGTATTGCGCCGTTGCCCTGGCGATCGTCTGGGGGCTGAACCTGTACAACTTCATGGACGGCATCGATGGGTTAGCGGGAAGCCAGGGGGTGTTCCTCGGCGCGGCGGGCGCTTTCCTGCTCTGGCGACATGGACTCGACGTGCCGGCAACACTGATGATTCTGTCGGCCAGCGCCACGTTTGGCTTTCTATTGCACAACTGGCCCCCAGCGCGAATCTTCATGGGCGATGTGGGAAGCGGTGGGCTCGGTTTCCTGTTCGCAGCCGTTCCGGTCGCAACCCTGGGATCCGATGGGCCTTCCATTCATGCGTGGGTCATCCTCTGGGGTACGTTTCTCTGCGATGCGACGATCACGCTGGCCCGGAGAATGCTGCGTGGAGAGAAACTGGCGCAGGCTCACCGCGGCCATGCATACCAAGTCCTCGCGCGCCGGATGGGAGGGCACCGACCGGTGACGCTGTGGTATTGCGTGATCAATGTCGTCTGGCTGTTCCCTCTCGCGATCGTCGCAGATTCGAGCTTGCAAGCCGGACGATGGGCTTGCGTATTGGCGCTTGCGCCGCTCTGCATTGCCGCATGGATCCTTGGCGGTGGACGAGATTCGCGTGAGGGATGCGATTGAAAGCCGGCACGGCCTCATAGCGCATCACTGCATCGCCGCGCCCCGATGTGCGGGAGTCCGATGGACGAGATCAAGCGGCGCGAAGTGCCATGGAAGAATTGAGCACGACGCATCGGGTAACATGGAGCATCAAGAGCCAACCAGGTGTGATTCTCGTGTACTGGAAGCTAAAGTGCGCCGCCTTCTATCTGCTGAGGATTCTGCCGCACGGCGCCTACGACCTTGCGCAGAAGCGTGTAACCGGCAGGTTTGCAGACATGCTTACGGACGAGTTCCTGGCGACCTACATGACCCATGTGCACGTGTTCAATACACTGCCGAAGGGATCCACCGCGGTCGAGTTCGGCTCCGGCCGAAGCCTGTTGACCCCACTCCTGCTGAGTGCGGCAGGCGCGCGCTCGGTTCTTGCATTCGATGTCGCGAGACTCGCGACCGTGGGGCGTGTCAACGACATCATCGGACAGCTAAGGCAGCGAGGCGGTGACTGGCCAAGTATCACGGACCTCGAACAGGACCTGTGGGGGAAGTATCGAATTCGATATATCGCGCCCGGGGACGCGCGCGCGACTGGTCTTGATGCCAAGAGCGTCGACTTCGTCTGCTCGACCTCGACACTCGAACACATTCCGCCAGAAGAAGTTCGCACGATCTTGGACGAATGCAGACGAATCTGCAGGCCCGGGGCGCTCATCAGCATGATAATCGACTATCACGATCACTACGCGACGTCTGATCCGAGTATTTCTCGATTCAACTTCTACAGGTATTCGGACGCGCTCTGGAAGGTCCTCAGCCCGAAGGAACACTATCAGAATCGGCTGCGCCACTCCGATTACGAAGCGTTGTTCGGCGGCTTTGAAATCGTGGAGAACACCCCAATCGTTCCCTCGGATGAGATTCCGCCCATGCGTTTGGCTAGACGTTTCCACGGCTACGCAGCGCAAGATCTGCACGCACTTAACGGCATCTTCACGCTGCGGAATCGGTAGCCTCACGGACTTTGTTTGGATCCTTCGGGGGGTGCGAGGCGGCGTGACTCAGCTTTGTGTTGATCGCTTCGACGCCTGTGGCACTGTCCTGGTCGGTCGCTTTGAAACTCAAGGCTCTGTCCGCTCCGACCTGCGACGCCGCCCGTCAACCCTGTGTAGTAGTCTATGACTCGAGAACAGGCCTTATTATGTTGCGCTTGGCGCAGGCCGCGAGAGTAAAATTGCCGGCGGCGGCATACGTACCGTGTCTGTCCAAGGAGTTGGACCATGTCGAGAAAGCTCACTGGTGAAATTGAAGGTATAGGCCGCCGTCTTGCGGCAATGCCGCGGGCGCAGAAGCGTGCGCTGATGCTGGCGGCGGACGCAGTCTTCATTCCCGCAGCATTGCTGACTGCCCTAGTATTGAAGCTCGACGGTTTGCCGTCAGGCTTCGCGGCCAAGCCATGGCTATACGTTATCGCCCTTTTGGCCAGCATCCCATTCTTCGTGCGGCTCGGTCTGTATCGCTCTGTCGTGCGTTTTATCGGGCCACGCGTCATCGTTGCCGTGGCGGCGGGTGTTTCCGCCTCCGTATTAGTGCTGGCGGTCGCAAATGCCTTCCTGGGCATGCTACGAGTTCCATATTCGGCGCTGGCCATCTACTGGGCCCTTGCGCTCGTGTATGTTGGTGGCAGCCGAATTCTCGTCCGCAACCTCATGAATGCCCGTCAGGCTGGGACGGACCGTGTGGTTGTCTACGGTGCGGGCAGGGCCGGAGCGCAGGCCGCTCTAGTGTTGAGGATCGGGGGGCGATTCGACCCGGTGGCGTTCCTCGACGACGACAAGTCTCTGCAGGGCAGTGTGGTCGCCGGCATCGACGTCTTCGCGCCGTCATCGCTCGACAAGCTGCTCAAGGAAGAGGCGGTCAAGGTCATATTGCTCGCATTGCCCTCGCAGTCCCGACGCCGCCGACAAGAGATCCTTCAATCGCTGGAGCAGTTTCCCGTACGCGTCATGACGGTACCCGATATCGCGGATCTCGTGTCCGGATCGGCCCGAGTCGAGGACGTTAGGGACGTCGATGCCAGTGATCTGCTCGGCCGCGATCCCGTGCCGCCCAAGGAACACCTGTTCGATGCCTGTATACGCGACAAGGTGGTTATGGTTACGGGTGCAGGCGGATCCATCGGATCCGAGTTGTGCCGGCAGATCGTGCGATTGAAGCCGCGGCACCTGATCTTCTTCGAAATGTCCGAGCTGGCCCTCTACCAGATTGACCGTGAACTGCGGGCCGTCGTGGAGCGTGATTGTATCGACGTGGACATCTCGAGCCTGCTCGGAAATGCACACCATAAGTATCGTATGCGGGAAGTCCTGCAGTCGTACGGTGTGCAGACTGTCTATCACACCGCAGCTTACAAGCACGTACCCATCGTCGAGCAGAACGTCATTGAGGGTATCCACAATAACGTCATCAGCACCTGGCATGCTGCAGAGGCGGCACTCGAGTGCGGTGTCGAGACTTTTGTGCTGATATCGACAGATAAAGCGGTGAACCCGACCAACGTCATGGGAGCAACGAAGCGCCTCGCGGAGATCGTGCTGCAAGGAATGCAGCAGCGTGGCAGTCGGACGAAGTTCTGCATGGTGCGATTTGGGAACGTGCTCGAATCATCGGGCTCCGTCGTACCCTTATTTCGCGAGCAGATACAGCGCGGCGGACCCGTGACCGTGACCCACCCGGACGTCATCCGCTATTTCATGACGATTCCAGAGGCCGCCCAGCTCGTACTTCAGGCGGGGGCCATGGCGGAAGGGGGCGACGTGTTCGTGCTGGATATGGGGAAGCCCATCCGCATCGCCGACCTTGCGCGCCGCATGGTGCTTCTCGCGGGCCTCACCGTCCGTGACGAGGCGCATCCGGACGGAGACGTGGAGATCCAATTCACGGGCCTTCGACCGGCCGAGAAGCTTTTCGAGGAGTTGCTCATCGGCACCAATGTGTCAGGTACCAAGCACCCGATGATCCTGCGCGCGATGGAGCACTCCTTGCCGTGGGAGCGAGTGCAGGGTCTGCTGCAGCGACTGCTCGTAGCGATGGGGCAGTTCGACGTCGCAGCCGCTTGTGATCTGCTCAAAGAGAGCGTGCAGGAATATCAACCTACCGGGGGAATCGTCGACGGAGTCTGGTGTCGGCGTGAAAGCGATCGGCGAAATCAGGCAAAGGTCACGAGCCTCGAGGCACGCCGCGCAGCCAGCCGCCGCGAATCAACCGGCGCCGCCGACTGACCGCAAAACTCGACATACTCCTCGTTTTCGGCACGGGTCGGCCGATAGAATGGGGACCAATCCGGGTTTGCCCCGGATTTCTCGCAAGCGAATTGTCCTGGATTGGCGCTCTTGAATCCCCTTGCCGTCCACCTGATCGCCGCCGCGCGCCCGAACTTCATGAAGATCGCGCCGCTCTACCATGCGCTCGCCCGCGAGGCCTGGTGCCGTCCGCAGATCGTCCACACGGGCCAGCACTACGACGCGAACATGTCCGACGCGTTCTTCCGCGACCTCGGGCTG